>Ga0335069_10015695_pt1 | contig 10587 bp, 6 predicted proteins | sample Lox_Sample_11_FD_206714 | JGI IMG/M metagenome (GOLD analysis project Ga0335069, IMG submission 206714) | Soil microbial communities from Loxahatchee National Wildlife Refuge, Florida, United States - Lox_Sample_1.1 | ecosystem: Environmental > Terrestrial > Soil > Wetlands | place: USA: Florida...
GACGGCGTGCGATAGAATAATGGTTGCCAGACTGGCGGAAGGCCCGTAGCTCAGTTGGTTAGAGCGCTTCCTTGACACGGAAGAGGTCAGAGGTTCGAGTCCTCCCGGGCCTACCATTCTTCAGCCGAGCAAACTTTCTACCTGTGATTCCGTACCTGTGTAAGAGTCCCGAACGACGACGACATCAGAAGAAGCGATCCTTCCGTAGAGGCCAGAAGTGGCGAACGGGAGCAGAAGGTCGCATCAGCGTGCTCAAACGACGTCACGGATTGAATCGCTGTCGTTATCGCGGAGACGCTGGCATGCAACGGTGGGTGGGCTTGGGGGTGATCGGAGACAATCTGATCAATATCGGTCGGTTCCTGGCAGTGACGAACAGCGGATAGAGATCGAGCGGCGCTCGGCCATCCCCAAAAGGGGAGGAAAAAGATGGAGAAAAAAGGGCGGTCCAGAAGAAACCCACTGGCTGGGATCAGTAGAGCGCCCCTCCCAGTCCTCATTTTTGCGCCGGAAAGTAGCTAGGACTTCTGGGGAGCTTGGATACCCTCAACCGGGTGCCCGGCTCGGTCGGTACAGCCGGCTCATTGTCTTCGGCTAGAGACCGGGCTTAGCCGCCGGACGAAAAAGGGCGGGAACAAAATCGAGGTCCGAGGCTTCGGCGACAGCAAGGTTGATCTGGAACCGCATAATGTCCGGAGGAATCGGGTTCTGATACTCGCGCAGCGATGAGAGCAGCACCTGATCCACTGTCGGGTTGCTCGTGCGAATCAGGCGGTAAATCTTGACGGCGAGGGCTTCCGCCGCGCCCGGCGTGAGAAGCAACGGCATGAGCGGTTCCAAGGTCGCGAAATTATCCGTGGAAACTTCGATGCCGCGCTTCTTCAGGAGCATGCGCAGAAGATCGAAGCTCTCGCGCGCCGTGGACGTGGGAAAGAGCGGTATTTTGACGTCCACGCGCCCAGGGCGTTTTAGATCAACCTCAATCAGGTCGGGGCGGCTCGAGGCCAGCACCCAGATAACGCTGCCGCGGTTCGAACTGTTGCCCATCTCCTCCGCCAGCATGGAATAGATGCGCCCGCTGATTCCGGAATCGCCGCTCGATGAGTCGCGCCGGCCCAGCGACTGATCCGCTTCATCGATGAAGACGTAACAGCGCCCCAGCGCGTGGATAAGGCGGAAGATTTTTTCCAGATTCCCTTCGCTGCTGCCCACCCATTTGTCCCGGAAGTTTTTCATCTTGACAATGGGAACGCTGGCTTCGCCCGCCAGGCATTCCACGAGATACGTTTTCCCGGTACCGACAGGTCCGCAAAACAGATAACCCTTGGGAAGCGCGGCCGTATCGTTTTTCTCCCAGAGCGCGATGTCCTGGCGCAGCCACGCCTTAATCGAATCGAGGCCATTGATGTCGTTAAGCGTGCGCTTCGTTTCCAGGAACTCGATCAGTCCGTTGGTGTCGTTTTCGACCAGTTCCTTCTTGATTTTGGCGAGGTCCTCGGCCACCAGCGATTCCTTGCGATGCTGTTTGGTCTTCACTTCGCTTTCAACGGCACTGAGCGTGGTGCCGGCCAGCTGTGCCGCGGCATTGGGAATATCCTTCGCCACGTCGGACATCGCGATGCCATATGCTCCGCTGAGTTGCTGGAGCGTCTCGGCGATCTGCGGCACCGTTGGGAGATCAATCCGGATGCGCGCGGCCCGCGGATTATTCACGATCAACGGATGAAGATCGTTGATATTTTCTGTGAGCAAAAACGTGGCCAGCGCGTGATCCGTGAGCAGCGCGTCATTGGCCCAATCCCGCACCAAGGAGGCAAGCGCGTTCAGGTTGTAATCCAGGCCGCCTGGAGACGGAGGCGCCAGCAGGTCAGCATTTCTGATGATGCAACCCACCTGCGCCGTTGGCTGGTTTAACCTTTTGAGATTGGCGCAATACCGGAAATAGCGCGTCAACGTCTCAACCGCGGGACGCGGCGTCTTCCAATCCTTCTGACTTTCTTGAAACGCGGGCCACTTGGAAAAGAGTTCCGCCCCTTTTTCAATTCGAATGCCGTTGCCCAAGTCATAGCTCAAGACCACATCGAATCGCGTCAGCAGGCCCACCAGCAGAAATTCCGATAAAGCTCCGAGACGCGGACCATTGGGTGTCTGCAGCAAAACAGAGTCGGAAATGTTACCGTAAAGCAAAAACTGGCTGGCGGCGTTCGATTCATAAAGTTCGATCAGCGTTTGCGCCCACGCCGGTAGATTTTGAGGCCCAAGGCGCGGCGGCGGTGCAACGGGAGTGGGAATTTCGCTCATGTGGTCCCGCTTATGGTTGTTTTCCGCGGCGCAGGCGGTTGCGCATAATCGCGATCGATGTCCGCGACGGCGGATTCGGAATCGCCAAACAGGCCGCCACCCACCAAATCGCTCGCAAGTTGTAGATCAGTCGAGATGGTCTGCGGTTTCCCCTGCATCGCCGCATTATCCAGGATCAGGTCCACCTGAGACTCTACGCGTGTCAGATCGCTCTCGACTTCCTCCAGCGACTGTTCCCGCCTCTGAATATTCGCCAGTCGCCGCTTCAATATATCCAGCGTTGCGGCCTTGGATTGCCGAAGCGCCGGCGTTTCCTGGGCATCGTGCAAGTCCTTTTCAAGCGAAGCAATCTTGCGATCCAGACTTTCCGCGGTGTCGTCGGTCCCAGCGGTTAACAGGTGAAACCGCGCGATCAGCAGTTTCGTGTAGACCCACTTGAGGTTATCGAGAACCTCGCGATTCGTTTCGATCAAAAACTCTTCCGCCTGCGCGTTCCGATACACGTCCAGAACCTTGGCGCATTTGCGGTCCAGCGCCTCAATACGTTTGCGGTCCTCCACGGGCAGTGTCTGGATCAGCGCGATGCGTTTCGCCTGCGAATCGCCGTCCGTCACCTCGCGTTCCGTGGCATCAACGTAGTTCTGAAAGCGCTTGTTGAATGCCAGCGAAGGTACCAGGGTGGCCTCCGCGGCAAGCCCCAAAAACCAGAAGCCGGGGTGGCCGAAGCCCAAAATCAAGAAACCAACGCTCGCCAGCACATTGACAGGGACGCGGCCAAGTGCCGGCACGTCCGAACTCACTAGAAAGGCTGCCTTGAGGTATTTCCACACGGTATGGTTAGTCTATCGCAGCGTTACGATTTTTCCGTCTGCGGGCCCATCGTTTTGGCGGGAGCGTCACTCGCCGGCGAACTGGAACCGGAAGATTCCAGCGCGATGCCTTCTTTCGCTGCAAAATCGGCGAGCGCCTGGTCCGCAAGCGCATTCTGCTCCGATTCCTTTAATTGCACGCCGGACATATCCATCGAATCCCGCGCGACCCGGGCGCGCCCTGCGGTCTTGGTCCGCTCTTCTTCCACCATTGTCTGCAGGCGGTCGAGCGTGTCGCCGGAGCCGCCAATGGAACCGATCATTCCGGAAGCCATTTCCGTGAGTTCCGCCATCGCGCGCTTCATCTTCAGGTCGCTGATGCTCGACTTCAGCGATTCGATCTTCGCGCGTGCGCTGCTGACTGCCACATCCCGCGCTTTCAGCAGATCCTTGTATGTCGTTTCCGCTTGTTCCAGCTGCTTGCGATTCTCTTCCAGTTCGCGGGTCACTGTCTGCAGCCGCAGCGCGTATTGGCCCGCGGCACTGCGGTTGCCCGCGCGGAGATTCGCGGAAGTCTTCGCCTTCAGGTCGTGCTCCTCGCCCTCGAGCTTGCGAACCTGGCTCATTAGGCTCTCGCAGAGTCCGGCGTGCGAAGCGAGCCCCTGATTATACTGGGCGATTTGCTTGCGAAGATTTTCCGTCTCGACTTCCAGGAGGGCTTCCGGATTCTGCTTTTCAAGCCCGGAGATAAACAAACCGAAGAAACCGCGAATGAGATTCAGGAACCTCTGGAACATTGCCGTGATTCCCCCTTCTGTGTGCGCTCTCTTACCTTACGGCGCGAAACTCGTGCAACCTAGCGATTCCCCTGGCTGCGCTGCCAACTCTGCAACAAATTGTTGACAACTTCCCCGCGCGGCGCATCGCAAATTTTCCCTAAATCCACGCGAATTCCGTAGTCGGCATACTTCACGAACGGACTCTCCGCGAATTTCACCGGAACATTGGGATTCGCGGGACGAAATCCATGATTCAGCGATTCTTTCTGAATCGGCTCGCTCAACAGGAATTGCAGAAAAGTCTCCGCGGCTTTCCGCTGATCCTTCGAACTCCAGGGAACGTCAATGATGTAGTAGGGATTGTCGTTCCAGGCGTTGTATTCAGGATAGACCACCCGCAGTTGGCCCCAGCGCCCTTCGGCATTTTTCAGATAGTCGATGGCCACGCTTTCATACACGATCAAAGCGTCGTACGAAGAAGGACCCTTCAAGACCATTTCGCGCATCATGTTTCCCGTGCTGTTGGAGAGCCCGCTGACACCGCGTTCGAAACTCTGCAGCCAGTTCTGGAAGCCCACGTCCACCACGTCTTTCAACTCCAGGTCTTTGGTTTTTTTCTGGTACGAATACGCCGCCAGCACGATGGTCATCAGCCCGGAGTTGGATTCGTTGGGATGCGTGTGCCCCAGCTTGAACAGGCCCCATTCCGGTTTTTGCGCAATGCTTTCCCAGCCGCCTTTTTCCTGTAACGCCTGTCCGAGCGTGGCGAACGACACTGTTTTGTATTTCGGAACAAATGCCTGATAACGCTCATCCCAGAACACGAATACCATCGGCGAAAGCGCCAGCGGCTCTTCCTTCAGAATCGGATTCTGGCTGTACTTGACCTGCCATTCCTGCACGAAGGTGTCTTTGTACAACGCGCTTGCCGGCGACCATACCTGAATGCGCTGGTCGCCGTTGAGCAGCGCGTGCGCACCTTCCAACGAACCCATCGGAATGAGGTTCACCTTGATTTTCTTGCCGTCTTTCGTCTTCGCGAACTCTTCGACCGCCCATTTCAGCCAGCGTTCCTTTTCCGTCCCATATGCGATGCCGATCTCCACCGGATTCCCGCCGCTAAACGTGTCGAACACAGAGTCGGATGCGCCGTACGTGCCTTTGCTCCCGGGCGCCGATTTCGGCTTTTGGATGAAGAAAAAATATGCCCCGTAAATACAGCCAGCGACGAACAACGCGATGAATAGTTTTCCGAGTCCCGTCAGTTTTGGCCCGTCTGCCATGGAAATTCCCTCTGTCCGATTCGCAATCCCTTCTTCAACTAGAAGAACGTCGAGATGTCTCGAAACACATCCACGATGTTCTGTGGCGTTCCTTCATAGAACTTGGCCTGCGTGGCATCCGCGATTTTTTGCAGGATGTCTTTGCGGGCGTCCTTCCCATAGGCGATGGTAAAAATGTGGATGGCCCGCGTTTCGCCATTGTACTGGATGCGCTCCATGAGTTCTTCGAGTTTCATGCGGCTCTCGGTATCTTCCCCGTCCGTCAGCACCACCACGGCTTGAATCTTCGAACCTCCTGGCGGGGCCGTAGCCAGTTGCTGGTAGGCGGCGTCAATGGCATCGTACAGCGCGGTGCCGCCGCCCGCGAACAGCGAGTCGATCTGCGCATTCAGTCCTGGCCGTTCCTCCTTCACGGAAGCGTTTCGCTGCGCCCAGTGAAGCTCGGAACTGAACGAGAGAAACGAGAAGGAGTCTCCATCGTCGAGTAGTTGAACCAACTGCTTCGCGCCTTCGCGCGCGTTCTGGATTTTGTTGTCGTCCTTCATGCTTCCAGAGGTGTCCAGCACCAGCACGATGTTCGAATGTTTCTTCTGGGTCTTCCAAAGCTGCAGGATACCGTTGATGACCTCGGCGGAGGGCACCTCCAGAGTTGTTTTCGGCTCCTGCGGGTTCATGCCGTGCGCTGTATCAAGCGGAGAGGCCAGCGGCAGGTCCACGAGCGCCGGACGGAAGCCGTAGTCCACGGCTTTCAGTTGCTGTGGCCGCGCCAGCAGATACTGGATGTAAATTTTCGCGGCTTCCCGATGCTCCGGGCTAACCCATTCGCGTTCGACCACCCCCACGGGATGATCGCTCCAGAAGGTTCCTTCTTTGGGATAGATCGCCACGATCGGAAACGCCAGATTGTTCTGCGAGTACGACTCAACAACCATGCTCTCGTAGAGCACCGCGGCCGACAGATACTCCGGGCCGTTGGCGAACATCTTCCGTCCAAAAAAGCCGGTGGAACTCCCGTAGTGAACAACGCTCTGTTCCACGCCGCCCATAAACTGCTTGAGTTGCGGCTTCCCGAGATCGGCCATCGTGAGGCCCGCGGTCTTGCCGGAACCCGCGTAGGCTTCCGCGAAAAGGGAAATCAGTCCGCTATTGCTATATTCCGGGTGCGTATGCCCGAACTTGAATTTGCCCCACTGCGGATAGCCATAGGCTTCCCATCCCTTTTCGTTCCGCGAAAGCGCCAGGATGTCCGACCAGCCGATGGGCTTCTTGCCCCATCCGATGGCTTCCGCCATGGGTTTCCACATCGCAATCACCACGGGTGATAGGACCAGGTTGTCGGTGGAAGCGATCAGGTCTCTGCCAGTTTTCAGGCGCGATTCGGCGTTCCCCAATTTGATGAACGCCCCAGAAGCGGGGCTGGCCAGATGGGCCTGCAACGTGCCGGAAAGTATGTTGTCAATCGTTTCCCCGGAGCCCATAGGGACGGCCCGAACGAAAATCGTCTTCCCACCGGACGTTTTGATATTGCGCCCATTGAACTCGCGGGTAACGTCGGTGATCCATTTTTCTTTTTCGGAGCCGTAGGGAAACACGAGTTCCAGAGAACCCGATGGAGCGCGCTCGGCGGATGCGCCCTGTTCCCTCGAAGAATTGTTTTTCTTGCACCCGCCGGGAATCAGACAAAATGAAAACAAAACGACGACTGCCAAAGCGCGGAGAGAAGTGCATTGGCGCACGAGTGTTGTTGCGAATGCGCTGTACACGGGACACCTGCCTGGATCACGAGTTGCGAGGAGGTGGGGAAAGCGATGGGCCACCTGCTCCGAGCGTAGCGTTATTGTACTTCCTTTAAGAGCAACGCGCCTACTTAGAGATACGCAAAAGACAGCCGTTTTATTTCGTGGGAAGCGCAACTCCTATCGAAGGCTAGTTCACAGACTAACGCGGCACCGCCGGACTGCGACCAGTCTGTGTCAGACTCTTATTACCAGTCGAGCTCAAGCCCAAACTTATGGTCCAGAAACGGGGTTGTGGGCGAGCGGCTCCAACGCAGGCTGCACAATGCTGTCCGTAAATCAGTATGGAACCTGCGATTCCTACCTGTGATCTCTACCCGTGATACAGATATGACACGTATAGAGAGGACGCTCGATAGGGTCTAAGTTGTTATCTTTCCCGTCCGTGGTAGGTTGACACTGTGGAGATGCGGCCGCCGCGACCTCTGGACAGATGTCTAAAAGTGATTGCCCAAGGCCGGAGACGGACTCTCTCGGTTTTCGTTGCGGTAAGGGTCGGGGCAGCACAGATCGTCCTAGAGACAGCTCTCTCGTCCGTTTGTAGGCCATCTTCTCCTGCGTGCGCTGAATACTCTGACCGAAGGATCGACTAGCTTAGGGACGACTGCCGAGCAGAACTGAACAGACGCGGCGGACCGCTGTGGACGTGATGGCGAAATTCGCCGCCGCGTGGAGCAAGGTTATGAACGCGGACCGCTACGACCTGGCCTGAGGTTGGCAGTGGAATAGGGCTGCGCAAGGTCTGGCAGCCTATTGCTGCTAATGCTCTCACCGGAAGCCGGAAAACTTCACGACGTCCGTGTTGTTGAATCGAGCCCGTGTGATGGCGATTCTCTTGCCGTCTTGCGACCAGGCGTAAGCCACGATGTCGCTAGGTTCGCCCGCGAAGTGGGCGATCCGGATATCTTCCCCGCCAGAAAGTCTCCGCATATAAAGATCCTTGCCTGTCGCCGAGGGCGCAACATAACTGATTGCACGTCCGTCAGGAGTCCAAGCCACCAGGGAAGAGAGCGGTGGCGCATCCATCTCCTGTAAGGGAGAGCCCGGCTCCAGCTTTTGCACGACGAATTTCAGCTTGGCGTTTGTACCTTGTTCTTCTTGCCGGATATACAACATCGACTCGCCGTCAGGAGACACTGCCGGTCCGTCCACGATATTGCCTCGCACCAGTTCCACCGGATTCCCGCCCGCGCTGTCAATGCGGAGGATACGAGTGCCTTGGTTGCTGAGTTCGTTATAGAAAATAAAGTTGCCGTCAGGCGTGCAGGAGCCCGAATAAAAATCGCCCTTTCCGCGGGTTAGCTGTTTCACTTCTCCGTTTTGCCGGTTGAGAAGGAAGAGCGCACCTGCGTTCTCCTCTGTCATTCGGGAAAACAGAACGCCCTGCCGGCCACAAGCCACGGGTGAAGCAATGAAACGCTCGCCCGAGACCAGACGCTTACGTTCACTCCCATCCGCCTCGGAGATGAACGCATGACCTTCCACATCGTCCTGCAGTAGCTTGCCGTCAAAGGTCCAGGCCACCGAGTAGCCTGGCGCCTGTTCGTTTGAGATCGGCAACAGCTTTGGATTGCCCTTCCCGCTTAGCAAGGCGACTGCCTCTGCGACGTAAATCGTGGAGCTCAGTTGTCTCTGCAAAGTAAACAGAGTTTTTCCATCTCCTGTAACACTCAAGGATGTGTAACGGCTGAGGTCATTGCTGATCTTGATTGGGGTGCCCTTCGGGTAGGGTTGAAACCAAATCTGCCAGATTCCGCCTCCCAGAGACCAACCGGTAAGAAACAGCCCCGAATTGTCGGGAAGCCACGCGAGGTCACCAACCTGAAACGGCATAGGAAGAACTCGTATTAGCTTGCCTTCGGGCGTCAAAACTTGAACGGTCGAGACAGGACCACTCTTAAATTCCGATGCTGCCACTGCGAGCAAGTTGCCGGGCGACCATGAAGGCGAGACACTTAGAAAGCCGTTCAACCCGGTCGGACGATGCGCCACCACGTGCTCGTCCGTTCCGTCTGCATTGGCCACCAGCAGCTGGTCGTCCCCTGTTTGGGTATTAAGGCGCAAGTAGGCAATGTGAGTGCCGTCAGGAGAAAATGTCACGCGACTCCAGATGTCAATTACAACCTGCTTTGGTACCCCGCCCAGCGAAGGAATCGCATACGCGATGTCATTATTCCGATTGGCTAGATCCGTTTGACCGTAGTAAACGAAATTCCCATCGGGCGTAAAGACTGGACCATAATCGACAAAAGAACTTTTGCTGAGATCAAAACTAACTTCACTCCCTGTTAGGATCTGGTGCACTCGCAAGGTTCGGTGTTCGCCATCACGCCGGACATACGCGACCCATTTTCCATCCTGAGATACGCCCGTCCCTGACTCCACCACGTGTTGATGGTCGGTTACTCTCCGAATCTCGAGGTTGTTGGTATTGATGGCTTGCGTTGGTCGCCCAAGAATATTCCGCAGTCCGACGCCAGCGGCCACCAGCACCAAAAGCAGAATTGCAAGGATGCTAATGGAGACGCCCCTGTGTCGGCGGGCTTCAGCCAGAAGAACGGAACCTGAGGAGGGGGCTAGGGTCTGCAGATTAGACGGATGGACAGATTCGCCAAAGGAGATTCCATTTTGCGAATCCACTGTCACGGCCCGCTTAGGCTCAATCTCGCGTTGCAGCCGCTTGAGATCGACGCGCAATTCAGCTGCAGACTGGAACCGGATGTCGCGGTCTTTTTCCAGGCACTTGTCGATGATTGCTTCGAGCCCGGACGGAACTTCCGGATTTATACGACTTGGCGGCACGGGTGAACGTTCTAGAATGGTATTGAAGATGACACCAGAAGTGTTGCCGGAAAAAGCCTGCCTGCCGGTCGCCATCTCGTAGACCACGGCTCCGAAGGAAAACAGGTCCGTGCGCACATCCAGTTCTTCCCCGCGCACCTGCTCGGGGGACATGTAGGCCACGGTGCCCACAACACTGCCGGGACTGGTGAGGTGCTCAGCTTCCACTTCCAGCGTTGCAAGCGTGGTCTCGCTGCCCGTCGGGCTTCCTGTCGCGACCTTAACCAGACCAAAATCAAGAATCTTGGCGTGCCCTTTCTTGGTCACAAAAATATTCGCGGGCTTGATGTCCCGATGAATGATGCCCGCGGAGTGGGCAGCATCCAGTGCATCAGCGATCTCAATCCCAAGCGACAGCACATCGTCAATCTCCATGCGTCTGCCGCCGATCCGGTGCTTGAGCGTCACGCCGTCGAGGAACTCCATGGCGATGAAGGACCGTCCTTCATGCCTGCCGATTTCGTAAATCGTGCAGATGTTCGGATGGCTCAAAGCGGACGCTGCGCGTGCTTCGCGCCGGAAACGTTCCAGAGACTGGGGGTCCTGCGCGACTTCCTCAGGGAGAAACTTGAGGGCGACAAAGCGGCCGAGCTCGAGATCTTCGGCCTTGTAAATCACACCCATCCCGCCACCGCCGAGCTTCTCGATCACGCGGTAATGGGAGACGGTCTGGCCGATCATTTGGTCCTGCGTAGTCACTGGCGGGAATGTTAAGGTGAGGCTTGGCGAGGGGTCAACTGCTGGTGCCTATCAGTCTATGGAGCCTCGGATGCGAAGG
>Ga0335069_10015696_pt1 | contig 10587 bp, 5 predicted proteins | sample Lox_Sample_11_FD_206714 | JGI IMG/M metagenome (GOLD analysis project Ga0335069, IMG submission 206714) | Soil microbial communities from Loxahatchee National Wildlife Refuge, Florida, United States - Lox_Sample_1.1 | ecosystem: Environmental > Terrestrial > Soil > Wetlands | place: USA: Florida...
TAGATAAAGCCGGGAAAAGCGGACTCAAATTTCCGGATGGAACACCGCGGCGGCCTCCCGGGCGTCTTTCTCCATTTTTCCGCAGACAAGATTGCACAGGGAAAAAACCAAAGGATCGGCTATCTCATAGCGGACAGAAATGCCCTGGCGTTCGCGTTTGACCAGATGACAACCATGCAAGGCGGCCAGGTGCTTGGAAACGTTGGCCTGCTTCATGGAAGTCGCCTCCACCAGTTCGCCGACGGTGAGCGGGCCGTTGTGCAGAACCTGCAACAAAATCAGGCGGCTGGGCTCGGAAAGCACGGCGAACAGGCGGGAAATCGCCTGGAGCTGGCCGGACGAAAACCCTTTTTTTTTAAGTATTGACATATTCTTGTATGAGAATATTGTGATTTAAGAATATCCCAGTAGCGGGCCGTTGGCAAGCAGTAAAACGTGCCGATGAGTTGATTTGACCGAGAAACGCCATGAAAACGATCTCTCCCTTCCAGCTGGGCGGCCTGTTGTGCGCCATCACCCTCGCGGCCCAGGCGGCGAACAACCAGATTGTCGGTTGGAACAACCTCGGCATGCACTGCATGGACAGTGACTACTCGGTATTTTCCATCCTGCCGCCCTACAACACCATCGAGGCCCAGCTCATCGTCAACGGCCATCTGCTGACCGTCAGCAACGGTTACACGGTCACCTATCAAGCGGTTGCCGATCCGACGGGGTCCTTCAACTCCACGGCCATGGGCAAGGGCAATTATTATGACTACGCCACCGCGCTCTACGGTCCCGTGCTTGCGCCCGAAGGTGGTCTGGCCGGCTGGTCCATGCCCGGTACCAACAACACGCCGCAAAATCTGTGGTTTGAAAACACCAACCATCCCGCTGCGGGAGCATCCGCGCTCGTGAACTGGTGGCGCGCCGAAGGCATCCCGATTTCACCCTACGACGATGCCCACAAAAAGAATCCGTACCCGCTCATGCTCCTGATCGCGCGCGACGCGGCAAACAACGTCATCGCCACCAACCAGGTGGTGCTGCCGGTGTCCGACGAAATGGATTGCCGGGCGTGTCACGCCTCCGGCGCGCCGACCAACGCGATGCCGGCCGCCGGCTGGGTGTGGAGCAGCCTGCCCGAGCGCGATTTCCGGTTGAACATCCTGCGCCTGCACGACGATCGCCAATTCTCGCAGCATGCCGGTCTTTATACCGCCGCGCTCGCCGCCCGCGGATTCAATCCGGCCGGCCTGTATCGCAGCGTCACCGCCGATGGCAAACCCGTTCTGTGCGCCGTCTGTCATGCCTCCGAGGCGCTCGGTCTCGGCAGCTACAGCAATATCCCGCCGCTGACCGCTTCGGTCCATTCCCTGCACGGTGGAGTGACCGCTCCGGGAACAACCAACCGGCTGGACGACGTCAACTTCCGTTCGGCCTGTTACCTGTGTCATCCGGGTTCAACCACCAAATGCCTGCGGGGTGCGATGGGCGGGGCGGTTGCCGCGGACGGTTCCATGGAAATGCAATGCCAGAGTTGCCACGGCAATATGAGCACCGTGGGTTCGAGCAATCGCGTCGGCTGGTTCATGGAACCCAAATGCCAGAGTTGCCACAGCGGCACGGCGATGAGTAACAACGGGCAGATTCGCTACGTCACCTGCTTTACCAACTCGACGTATGGCGAGCGGATTGCCGTCAACCAGACGTTCGCCACCGTCAGTAACACCCCGGCCGGCGGAATTTCATTGTTCCGGTTCTCGGCCGGCCACGGCGGCCTGCAATGCGAAGCCTGTCACGGGTCGACGCACGCCGAGTTTCCCAGCACGCATCAGAGCGACAACCTGCGAAACCTCCAGATTCAGGGGCATGCCGGCGTGATGGTTGAGTGTACCGCCTGTCACGCGTCCAGCCCGACCAATAATTTTGCCGGCGGCCCACACGGCATCCATCCCGTGGGCACCAACTGGGTTTCCCTGCACCACGATTACGCAGAGGGTCATTCTTCTGAATGCCAGGCCTGCCATGGTTCCGACTACCGTGGTACCGTGCTGTCCCGGATGCAGGCCGATCGCACCCTGAGCGCCTTTGGCACAAAGACATTTTTCCGCGGCGCGATCATCGGCTGTTACACCTGCCACAACGGGCCTGGCAGTGAAACGGCCAACACCAGCACGCCCCCGGCGGTCAACAATGTCTCTACCAACACCACCAATGACAAATCCGTGGCCATGACGCTGCCCGCCACCGGCACCGGCCCGACGCTGCGCATCATCTCGCAACCCGCAAACGGCTCCGTCGGCTTAAGTGGCAGCACGGCCACTTACTTCCCAAACCCGGGCTTCGTCGGTATCGACACCTTCACCTTTGCTGCCTATGACGGCTCGAAGAATTCCAACCTCGCCACCGGGACCGTGGCCGTAGCTCAGGGCCCGTTCTCGCTCGGCATCTCCGCCCATGTGCCACCGGCCTGGCCCGCCGCCTGGCCGGTCGCCTTTGCGGCATTCCCGGCGGTCACCAACAGCGCCGCATCCGTCTCCTACGACTGGGATTTTGGCGACGGCTCCGTGCACGCCACCAACCAATACGCCGCCCACACCTTTGCCGCACCGGGCAGCTATTCCTGGAAGTTGATCGCCACCTTGTCAGGCGCTTCGGCCACCAATGCCGGCGGCATCCTCATCGGCGATTCCGTCAGGCTTTCGATGTCGCGCGCCGGCAACATTCTGTCGCTCACCTGGCCCGTGACCAGCGCCGACTCGCTCCTCGAGCAATCCGATGTCCTGGGAGGCGCAGCACGCTGGACGGCCACGACCAGCGGTGTGGTCGGGGGCATGAATATTGTCACCCTCAACCTGCCTGCCACCGGCAACGGCTTCTTTCGGGTGCGGCAGTCGCAATAAGCCAGCCCGTCATTAATACGGTTCGGGTCTTCGGTTCAGGGAAAAGGGTGCCTCGCCTGCCGATGAACCGGCGGAAGAAACCCTTTCGCTTTTCCACGGCCATCCATTATCCTGACTTCCGGTTGTCATAAAGAAGGTGTCCCATGCGAATTTTGATTATTGATGACGAGGAAAACATCCGGCGGGCCACGGTAGTAGTGCTCGAAGCCACCGGGCATGAAACCGTCGACGTGGACAACGCCGCCGCCGCGTTGAAACAGGTCGAAAACAGCTCATTCGACATCGCGTTTCTGGATTTAAAATTGGGTGGAGAAAGCGGGCTGGACCTGCTGCCCGAGCTGGTGAAACTCCAGCCGCAACTGGACGTGATCGTGTTCACCGCCTATGCCTCGATTGAAACGGCGGTGGAGGCGATGCGGCGGGGTGCGGCAGATTATATTCCCAAACCGTTCACCCCCGAGCAGATCCGGCAGGCGCTGGGCCGGTTGATCGCCGCCCGCAAACTCCGGGGCCGCGTAGCGGAATTGGAGTCACGCCTTTCCACCGAAGCGCCGACCCTTGACTTGGCCACGACTGAGCCGGCGATGCAAAAGGCGCTCGACCTGGCGTTCAAAGCGGCGGCGACACCCGCCACCATCCTGCTGCTCGGCGAGAGCGGCACCGGGAAGTCGGTCGTGGCCCGCGCCTTGCACGAAAAGAGCCCGCAGAAGGACAACGCCTTCGTCACCGTAAGCTGCCCGAGCCTGTCGCGGGAATTGCTGGAGAGCGAATTGTTCGGCCACGTCAAGGGCGCCTTCACCGGCGCGGTGGGCGACAAGGCGGGCAAAGTGGCGCTGGCGAACGGCGGCACGCTCTTTCTCGACGAAATCGGGGAGATTCCGTTGGAGATCCAGCCCAAGCTGCTGCGCCTTCTCCAGGAAAAAGAATACGAGCGATTGGGCGAAGCGAAAACGCGCCGGGCCAACGTGCGGGTGATTTCCGCGACTAACCGGAATCTGGAAAAGGCCGTTCAGGACGGGCGCTTCCGGGAAGATCTCTATTACCGGCTCCACGTCATCGCCGTCCAGATTCCACCCTTGCGGGAACGGCCCGGCGACCTGTTGAAGATCGCGGACCGTTATCTCCAGTTTTTCTCCCAGCAATGCGGCAAACGGCTCGCCGGTTTTTCCAAGGAGGCAGAGGCGGTCCTGCAGCGCTACCCTTGGCCGGGCAACCTGCGCGAATTGCGCAATGTCATCGAACGCGCCGTCATCCTCGCCGACACCGGGGAAGTTGACCGGCTGGACCTGCCGGAGAAACTGTCCCAGGGCTCGCCGCTGACGCTGACCTCGGGGGTCCAGATCGGTGCGCGAGTTTCCCTGAAGGAGATTGAAACCGAGCACATCGCCCGGGTGATGAAGCAGGCGGCCACCATGACCGAGGCGGCGAAGATTTTGGGCATCACCCGGGATACATTGCATCGCAAGAAACGAGAAATGTCCGGCTCCCCCGACGTTCCGGCCGGATAACCCTGGCCGCCTATGTTGCGCACCCGCTTGTTCCTTTACCTGACGCCGTTCGTGGTCATTCTGCTGGGCGGGGGTGTTTATTCCATCGTGCTCTTTGAGCGGCTGGCCAACACCGTGGACACCTCGGTGACAGACAGTTATCAATGCTTCACCGCAGCCTCGGCGATGAGCCTGGCCTTGGCGGGGATGGACCGGGAGGTGTCGTGGGTGCTGGCCGGGTCGCGGGCCGGCGAAAAAACCAACCTGATGGTCTATCCCAAACGCAACATCGACAAGCGGGCCTTTAACGCGAACCGGAGGCGCTTCGAGGAAAACCTCGACTTGCTGCTCAAGGCCAGCACGCTGCCCGGCGAAATAGTCCTGAGCCAGCAGGTGGCCACCAATTATCAGGCATTTTTGAAGGCGGTGAATACCATCAGTACCCTCGATTTTCCGGAAAACCAGCGCCAGGTTTACGAGCAGGAGGCGGTCCCCAATGGCCAGATGATTAACCAGATGCTCGAGAAAATCCATGACCTGAATCACAAGGCCATCCTCGGCACCAGCCAAAACATCCGGGTCATCACCCGCGAGGTGACGCGCCTCATGCTCGCCGGCATGGTCATCGCCCTGTTGATTTCCGCCTATGCCGGCTACCAGATCAGCCGCTCCATCCTCCGGCCGATTCAATCGCTGACCCGGGCCAGCCGCGAACTCGGCGAAGGCAAACTGGACCAGCCCGTGCCCGTCATTACGCGGGATGAGCTGGGCGAGCTGGGCCTGGCGTTCAACAAAATGGCCGCCCAGCTCCAGGAATACCGCCAGAGCACCACCGAAAAAATCGTCCGACTGCACCGCACGATGGAAACCACGCTCGCCTCGTTTCCCGACCCCATCTTCGTGCTCGACCGCGAGGGCCGCATTGAATTGAAAAACCCGGCGGCGGACAGCCTGGCGTCCAGCCTGCAATGGGAGGGACAACTGCCCGAACGCTTGCAGGCCATCACCCGGAACACTCTCGATAGCGGCGAAAATTTTCTGCCCAACAGCTTCGAGGACGCGGTCACCTATCGCCTCAACGGCGACGACAAGTTTTTCCTGCCGCGCGTCCTGGCCATGCGCGGCAAAGACGACACGCTGTTCGGCGTGGCGGTGGTGTTGTACGATGTCACCCGGTTCCGGCTGGTGGACGCTGCCAAGACCGACCTTGTCGCCACCGTCAGCCACGAACTGAAAAGCCCGCTGACCAGCGTGCGGATGGCGCTGCACATCCTGCTCGAAAAAACCGTCGGGCTGCTCACCCCCAAGCAGGACGAACTGCTCACGGCGGCGCGGAACGACACCGAGCGGCTGCTGCGGATTTTGAACGACCTGCTCGACCTGGCCCGGCTGGAGGAAGGCAACGCCGCGCTGCGCCTGGAGTCCGTCGCTCCGGCGGAACTGCTGGGAGTGGTGATGCAGGAAATGGTGGACAAGTTTTCCGAAAAGAACCTGAACGTGAACTGCGTTGTGGAACCGGATTTGCCCGCCGTGCCGGTGGACCGGCAGCGCATCTACCACGTCTTTTCCAATCTCGTCTCCAATGCCATCAAACATTCGCCGGTGGACGGCGAGATCACACTCAGCGCCGGACCAGCGGCAGATGACTGTGTGGAGTTCAGCGTGACCGACCAGGGCCCCGGGATTCCAGATGAATATCAGACGCGGATCTTCGAGCGATTTTTCCGCGTACCCGGCCAGGCCAAGACCGGCGCCGGACTGGGGCTGTCCATCGCCCGGGAAATCACGCTGTCGCACGGCGGGCGCATCGGCGTGCGCAGCGCGGCCGGGCAGGGCGCCACCTTCTTTGTGGTTTTGAAGAGCACAGCAACGCCGGCGGGGTGAGGCTTGTCGAGATCAAATTGTCAAAAGTCTTGCCGGGCCGGGGCGGTTCGAAACATCATCTGCCCATGAGGCGAACAATGCTCCTGCCAACAGCGCTCCTTCTGGGGATGATTCTGTCCGGCGACGGGCAGATTCCCCGACTCACCGGCAAACCCACGCCCGCGGACGCGCTGCTGGCCGATTACTTTCGCACCGAAACCGGCCTGATTTCACAGGGCTGCCTCGCAGACATCAGAACGCTCGACGATTGGAAGGCCAGGCGGCCCGAGTACCGCCGGCAGTTGCAGGAAATGCTCGGCCTGTGGCCGATGCCGGAACGGACGGATTTGAAACCGGTCGTCACCGGCCGCCTCACCAACGACGACGTCATCGTCGAAAAAGTGTGTTTCCAGGCGTCGCCGGACCTTTATTGCACGGCCAGCTTGTTCCTTCCGCGAAACCTGACCAACCCGGTGCCGACCATTCTTTACGAGTGCGGTCATTTCAAGATGGTGACGAACGGGGTGAGCTACGGCAACAAGGCGTTTTACCAGGCGGATGGCGCGTGGTACGCGCGCAACGGTTACGCCTGCCTCGTGCTCGACACGTTGCTGGCCGGCGAAATCCAGGGCATCCATACCGGCACGCGCAACAACGGCCTGTGGTGGTGGAATTCGCGCGGCTACACGCCCGCCGGCGTCGAGGCGTGGTTCGGCATCCGTGCGCTGGATTATCTCTGCACGCGGCCGGAGGTGGACACCAACCGGCTCGGCATCACCGGCCATTCCGGCGGCGGCGCATACAGTTGGACCATCACCGCGTTGGACGACCGTATCAAGGCCGCTGCCCCACTGGCCGGCATGGCCGACGTGCAAAGCCACATGCTCGACGGCGTCATCGACAACCACTGTGACTGCAACTTTTTCATCAACCTGTATCGCTGGGACTTTCCGCAGGTGGCCGCGCTGGCGGCGCCGCGCCCGCTTCTGATCGGCGGCACGGACGCCGACGCGCTGTTCCGATTGCCGGTCACCCTGCGCATCTACGAACTGGTAAGCCGGATTTACGGGCTTTGTGACGCCAGCAACAAGATCGGTCTGGTTATCGCGCCCGGCCCGCACAGCGAAACGCCCGAATTGCAGCTGGCCGTGCTGCGCTGGTTCGACCGTTATTTGAAAGGTCGGGAAATGCCCGTGGAATCCGCTGCAAGAAGTTTTTTCACGCCCGAGCAACTCCGCGTTTTTGACAGTTTGCCGGCCAATGCCGTCAACACCAACATTGCCGACACGTTTGTACCGCTTGCGAAGCCGGAAAAGAAATCCGCCGAGGAACTCCGGGCGGTGCTGCGGGAAAAGGTGTTCGCCAACTGGCCGGATACGAACCTGCCGCCGTCGCCCAAGCGCCTCTTTGCCATCGAACGGGACGGCCTGCGATTCAGCACCTGGGATTTCACGAGTCAACACGACGTTCCCCTGCGGCTTTACCTGCTCGAAAGCGCAGCGGCGAAACCGGCGGAGCTGATTCAACTCGACGTGCTCGATGCCACCGGCTGGACCAACTGGCTGGCCGCCATGAGCACAAAATTCGGAGGTGAACTGCCGGAGGAACTTGCGACGGGCGGCGCGCCGGCAACCAACCCGGATTTGTTTGAAGCTTGGCAACACGCCGTCACCGACCAGGGCGCTGCGTTCGCATTTTTCGCGCCCCGCGGCGTCGGCCTGTCGGCCTGGTCCGGCGACGAAAGCCGGCTAACAAAAATCCGGCGGCGTTTCATGCTGCTCGGCCAGACCCTGGACGGCATGCGGGTCTGGGACATCCGGCGTGCCGTGCAAGTCTTGCACGCTGTGCCGGGCATGGACGCAGCCAAAATCAAGCTTCATGCCGAAGGTGCCATGGGTGTGAATGCGCTTTACGCCGCCTTGTTCGAACCGGCGGTGCGCAAGCTGGATCTGGTGGACCTGCCGCAGTCCCAAGTGCAGGGCCCGGATTACCTGAACGTACTCCAGGTCACTGATATTCCCCAGGTGACGGAAGCCGAAGCCGCCACCCTGAATTGAAGTTGAACATTCGTAGCAGCGGACGTGAGCCCGCTCCATCTCAAGTCAGAGCCGACGCACGTCGGCCGCTACAAGTTTCAGGCCGCCGGGCGGACCGGCTGCAGACCGGGCGCGGGCCGGTCGTGTCGGTGCAGATACCATTGGTGGGCCGATTCCAGGTAGAGATAAATCACCGGTGTGATGTAGAGCGTCAGGCATTGCGAAACCACCAATCCGCCGACGACGGCCAGGCCCAGCGCCCGGCGGGCTTGACCGCCGGCGCCGAAGCCGAGCGCGATGGGCAACGTGGCCATGAGGGCGGACATCGTGGTCATCATGATCGGACGGAAGCGCAAAAGGCAGCCCTGGTGAATCGCCTCAGCAGCGGATTTTCCACCCCGTTGCGCCTCAATGGCGAAGTCAATCATCATGATGGCGTTTTTCTTCACGATGCCGACGAGCATGATGAGGCCGACAAAGCCGTAGATGTTCAAATCCAGGCGGAACAGGATCAACGTCATCAGCGCACCGAAGCCCGCCGAGGGCAGGCCGGATAAAATTGTGATGGGATGAATGAAGCTTTCGTAAAGGATTCCGAGAATGAGGTAGATGACGACAACGGCCATGATGAGCAACATCATAAGGCCCTGCGAGGAAGACTGGAAAACCTGCGCCGAGCCTTGAAAGCTGGCGCTGATGGTCGCTGGCAGATGCAGTTCAGCCTGGAGTTTTTGAACCTGTTCGACGGCGGTGCCGAGGGCAACGCCGGGCACGAGGTTGAAGGAGATGGTGACGGACGGCAACTGGCCGACATGGGATATGCTCATCGGCCCAAGGTTGCGCGTCAGCCGGGCGACGGCGCTGAGCGGGATGAGCTTCGGAAGCCCGTTGGAATCGGTAACCGAACTGCTGATGTAGAGTTGCCCTAGCGCGCCCGGATCGCGTTGAAATTGCGGTTCGACTTCGAGGATGACCCAGTATTCGTTGATGTCGGTGTAAATCGTGGAGGACTGGCGTTCGCCGTAGGCGTCGTAGAGCGCGTTTTCGATCTGGGCGGCAGTGACGCCAAGCGCGGAGGCTTTGTCGCGGTCAATTTCAACCATCACCTGCGGATTGGCGATGAGCAGGTCGCTGGTCACGTCCTGAAAAACATTCGTGGCCGCAGCGATTTTGTTCATCAGAATCGGCGACCAATGGTAAAGCTCCTTCGTGTCGGTGTCCTGCAAACTGAATTGATACAACGCCTTGGTCAACATGCCGCCGACGCGGATGAGCGGCGGGTTTTGCAGATACACATTGATGCCCGGAATCTGGGCGAATTGCGGGCGGAGTTCCTGGATGATCTGGTTCGCGTTCAATTTGCGTTCGGAACGCGGTTTCAAACGCATGAAAATACGGCCTTGGTTGAGGCCGACGGACGAGCCGCCCGCGCCGATGGCCGACATGAAGGCCGCTACGTTCGTGTCGGCGGCGGCGATTTTCGCCACCGCCATCTGGTGCTCGCGCATCGCGTCGAAGGAAATACCCTGCGCCGCCTCCGTGATGCCGAAAACTTGGCCGGTGTCGTCGTCGGGGAAAAACCCCCAAGGGATAACCACAAACAGGGCCAGGGTTGCCACCAGCACAGCCAGCGACATGTTGAGCGTCGCAAGCCGATGGCGCATGACCGTCTGCAAACTGCGGTCGTAGGCATTGCGCAGGCCGTCGAAGAAACGCTCGAAGGCGTTGTAGAGCGGGCCATGTTTTCTCCCATGCTCCGAATGGATGAACCGGCTGCACATCATCGGCGTCAGCGTCAGCGAAACGAACCCGGACACCAGCACCGCACAAACAATGGTCACGGCAAATTCATGCAGCAGACGCCCCAGCAGGCCGCCCATGAACAGCACCGGAATGAATACCGCCGACAGTGACAGCGTCATGGAAATGATGGTGAACCCGATCTCCCGGGAACCGTTCAACGCGGCTTGCATCGGCGGTTCCCCGTTTTCCATGTGACGCACGATGTTTTCGAGCATCACGATGGCGTCGTCCACGACGAATCCAACGCATAATGTCAGTGCCATGAGCGAAAGGTTGTCGAGGCTGTAACCGAGGAGTGACATGGCCGCGAATGTGCCGATGATGGACATCGGCAACGCCAGGCTAGGAATAAGCGTGGCTGAGAGGTTCCGCAGAAAGAGGAAGATGACCAGGATTACGAGGCAGACGGCGATGAAGAGCGTGTGTTCGACATCCGCGACCGAATCGCGAATGGACTGCGAGCGGTCGAAAAGCACGTCAATATGCACGGCCGCCGGGATTTGATTGCGG
>Ga0335069_10015697_pt1 | contig 10586 bp, 9 predicted proteins | sample Lox_Sample_11_FD_206714 | JGI IMG/M metagenome (GOLD analysis project Ga0335069, IMG submission 206714) | Soil microbial communities from Loxahatchee National Wildlife Refuge, Florida, United States - Lox_Sample_1.1 | ecosystem: Environmental > Terrestrial > Soil > Wetlands | place: USA: Florida...
ACGGCGGCGGAGCGCGACCGGGTGCTGCGGCGCGTCGAGGCGCGCCTGCGCGGCGCCCTGCTGGTTGCGAGCGGGAGCGCGCCGCCCGGGACGCCGCGCGGGTTCTACGCCCGGCTGGCCGCCAAGTCGCGCGCGGCGGGCGCCCGGCTCGCGCTCGACGCCTCCGGCGACGCCCTGGCCGATGGGCTCTCGCGCGGCGTCTGGCTCGTGAAGCCGAACGTCGACGAGCTCGAGACGCTGGTGGGCGCGGCGTTGCCCGAGGTCGCGGGGCGGCTCGAAGCCTGCCAGCGGCTGGTGACCGAGCGCCGGGCCGAGCTCGTGGCGCTCTCGATGGGACCGGAGGGCGCGCTGCTCGTCGCCGCGGGCGGCGCCTGGCGCGCGGACGCGCCGCCGGTGGAGGCGATCAGCGCGGTCGGAGCCGGCGACAGCTTCGTCGGGGGTCTGGTCTGGGCCTTCGCGACCGGCGCCTCGGCGCCCGAGGCGCTGCGGTGGGCGGTGGCCGCGGGCTCGGCGGCGCTGCTGGCGCCCGGCGTGCAGCTCTGCCGCGCCAGCGACGTCCGCCGACTCCGTCGGGCCGTCAGCGTCAAGCCGCTGTGACCCGGCCTATCGGAACTCGACCGCGCCCAGCAGCAGGCTCACGTGGCCCTCGCCCCAGGCCGGCAGCAGCACCCGTCCATAGCCGCGCTCGGCGCCGTGCGGGCGGTGCTCGTAGACCGTCGGCGTCTGGCCCTCCGCCGCCGCGGCGGCCTGCGAGGATAGGAACTGGAGCGGCGAGGGCAGGTCGACCTCGTCGATGAACCGGCCCGCCAACTCCGCTTCCACGTCGGGCGCAGCCGGCAGCCTCACCAGCTCGAGGCGGAACCGCCGCGGCTTCTCGAACACTCCCAGTATGAACACGTTGTCCGCCTGGGCTTCGACCTTGGCCATGTTGACGTCGTCGGCGAACGGGATCGTGGCCTCTCCGCGCAGCAGATCGCGCCAGTAAGCCAGCGTGCGGTCCAGGGCCGGGCTCAACGGGTGCTCGATCGCGAACGGCGTCTGCGGGCGCATGGTCGATGTCGTCCTCATGCTGGAAGGTTAGGGCCCGGCGACGTCGCCGGCGCTTTGAGCCACCGCAACGTTCGCCGCTGTCTCAGTCCTCGTGTGCGCCGAGCAGGCGGCGAACCGGCCCGGCGACGCCCACTACGATCAGGATCAGGCTGCCGACCAGCTGCAGCAGCATCATGGCGATCACCTGAGCCGCCAGGATGCCGGTGCCGATCGGATTCTCGGTGATGACGGTGGTGGTCAGCGCCGCGACGAGCGCGCCGACAAGTCCCAGGCCTATCATCAGCGGCCGCGCCACAAGCACCCACATACTTCAACTCCACCTGACCTGAAGCTTGCTAGCACGGGCCGCGCCATCCGACGTTGACTTGGCGCAAACGTCCGAACGTCGCTCAGTGCGCCATGAAGATCGGCAGCGGGCCGCCGCTGATCAGCGCGTGCGTTGCGCCGCCGAGCAGCGTCTCCTCGGCCCTCGAGCGGCCCAGTGCGCCCATGACCAGGAGGTCGGCCCCGAAGGTCTCGGCCTCGGCGAGCAGGGTTTGGCCCACCCCGTGCGCGCCATGGGGCCGCCGCACGGCGACGTGCACCTGGTGCCGCTCGAGCAGCCGCGCCAGCGCCGCGGCGTCGGGGCCGGGCGCTTCCTGACCGACGACGACGACGGCGACCTCGGCGGCGCCATTGAGCAGCTCCATCGCATCGGCGACCGCGCGCCGGGCCTGGCGCGAGCCGTTCCAGCCGATGGCGATACGGCGCGGCGGGAACGTCGTGGCCGCCGCGGCCGGTGCGATCACGCAGGGGACGCCGCCGCCGAGGATCAGGCGCTCGGCCATCCGGCGCATCGCGCCGTCGCGGCCCGGTGCGCTGACGACGGCGAGGTCGGCGATCTGAGCGCAGCCGGCGAGGGCGATCCCCCACTCGGTCATCTCGTCCGTCCGCCAGAGCGCACGCTCGTTCCCCATCGCCGCCCGGAAGGCCAGTTCGGCGGGCGTCGTCAGTTTGCGCACCTCGGCGTCGCGGTGTTCGAGCACCGATTCGATCCCGGCGGGACCGACCGCGTAGCTGTCGATGGCCGTGGTCATCGGCTCGTGGAACAGGCAGAGGCCGTCGACGACCGCCTGGAATCGCGCGGCGACGCCGGCCGCCGTCGCGACCGCGGGCGTCGGGTCGGCGTGAGCGCTGACCACGAGCATGATCTGCTTGATGTCCATCCGACCGCCTCCTGATACACACGCGCAGTCTTGCCGCGCCGGACCGCTCGCGCCTTGCGACAGATCAAGCGTCGGTGGCGGCGACCGCGGCCGGCGACGCGGTCGGCGCCTCCAAAAGCCGCCGGATCGCTTCCAGCAGCTGCGCGCGCTCGGCGTCCGAGTCGGCCCGCTCCAGCCGGGCGTCCAGCTCGCCGAGCAGCCTGGCGCGCGCGTTGTGCCAGTCGAGCCCCGAGGGCGCGGCGGGCGCATGACGGGTCGCCTCCGCCGGCGCGGCCTCAGCGGTCGTCGCGGCGAGCCGGAAAGCCTGGTCGATCGTCGGCAGAGCGAGCGCGTCGGGCGCGAATCCGGCGGCTTCCAGGCGCGTGGCCAGCCCGCGCGAGGCCTCCGGCTCGCCGTGGCAGACGAACACCTTGCCGCCGACGGGCCGCCGGGCGAGCGCCCAGGCGGCCAGGCCGCTCGCGTCGGCATGGCCCGAATAGATGTCGAGACTGCGGATGCGCGCCTTCACCTGGATGTCGTCGCCCTGGATCCGCACCCGCCCCACGCCGTCGAGCAGCAGGCGGCCCAGCGTGCCGCGGACCTGGAAGCCGGAGAGCAGCACGGTCGCGCTCTCGCGCCAGAGCAGCCGCTTCAGATGCTTGCGGATGCGGCCGGCGTCGCACATGCCGCTGGCGGCCATGATGACGTGCCAGCCGCGCAGCCGTTCGAGCTGGTCGCTCTCCCGAGGTTCGCGCAGGAACCGCAGCCGCTCGCCGGCGTGCAACGCCTCGAACGGATTGCGCCCCGTCGCTGCGCTGTAGCCACGCTTCAGGAACACCTCGGTGGCCTCGACCGCGAGCGGCGAGTCGAGGAACACGTCGGCCGGAGGCGCCGCGCCGTCGGCCATCACCTGCAGCAGGTCGGCCAGCAGCTCCTGGGTCCGCTCGACGGCGAACGCCGGGATCAGCAGCGGGCCGCCGGCGTCGTGCGCGTCGCGCAGTTCCGCGGCCAGCAGCGCGCGGCGCTGGTCGGGCGTGATCGCCGGCCGCTCGCGATCGCCGTAGGTCGACTCCATGATCAGGTGGTCGACGCCCGCCGGCCCCTCGGGATCGGCCAGGAAGTCACGCCCGCCCGGGCCGAGGTCGCCCGAGAACAGCAGCCGCGCCGGCGCCTCGTCGCCGGCGACGACCTCGATCGAGGCCGAGCCCAGGATGTGGCCGGCGTTCCACCAGCGCGCCGTGAACCCGGGCGCGGCCTCGATCGCCTCGCCGAGCTTCACGCGCTGGAACAGCTCCATCGTCCGCGCGGCGTCGCGGCGGGTGTAGATCGGCTCGACGGTCGGACGGCCGCGGCGCTCGTTGCGCCGGTTGAGCTGCTCGACCTCGCTTTCCTGGATGTGCGCGGCGTCGGCCAGCATCACATCGCAGAGGTCGCGCGTGCCGGCGGTGGCGTAGATCGGCCCGCTGAAGCCCGCGCGCACCAGCTTGGGCAGCAGCCCCGAATGGTCGATATGGGCGTGGGTCAGCAGCACCGCGTCTATCGCCTTCGCGTCGAACGGGAAGGGCTCGTAGTTGAGCGCCTTGAGGCTCTTTGAGCCCTGGAACATGCCGCAGTCGACGAGCACGCTCGCCCGGGGCGTCGCGAGGCGGTAGCACGAGCCGGTCACGCAGCCGGCGGCCCCGTGGACCGTCATCGTGAGGCTCATGACGCGCGCACCTGAAAGCCGCTCGCCTCCTCGGCCGTCTCGACGGCGAAGCCGAACTCGGACGGCTCGTCGCCGTGGATCCGGTAGATCGGCTCGCCGGCGCGCACCCTGTCGCCGACCTTCTTCATGAGCCGGATGCCCGCGCCGGCGTCGGTCGGCGCCCCGGCCAGCCGCGCCACGCGGGCGATCTGCAGGCAGTCGATCGCGGAGACGACGCCGTCGTGCGGGGCCGCGACCTCGCGCGCCAGAGCCCCGAGCGCCGCCTTGATCGGGCTCGGCCCCTGAGCCTCGATGATATGGTCGAGCTTGCGTCGCGCCTCACCCGACGCCAGCAACTCGCGCGCCCGGGTCTCGCCTTGGCCGCCCGGCACCAGCGGGTCGATCTCCAGCAGCCGGCCGGCCAGCCGCACCGCCTTGGCTTCCAGGTCGCGCGGCGCGTCCGGCCGCTGCTCGAGCACGGCCAGCACGTCCTCGGCCTCGAGCACCGGACCGACGCCGTAGCCGATCGGCGAGGAGCCGTCGGTGGTGACGATCTCGATCGAGAGGCCCATCCGGGCCGCGACGAACTCGAACAGCTTGCGTAGCCGCAGCGCCGCGGTGGCGTCGCGGATCTTGGCCGAGGCGCCCATCGGCAGGTCGATGACGAGGTGGCTCGAACCAGCGGCGACCTTCTTGGACAGGATCGAAGCCACCATCTGCTCAGGCGTGTCGACGCCCAGCGGCCGCTCGACCGAGATCAGCACGTCGTCGGCCGGCGACAGGTTCACGCGCCCGCCCCAGACGACGCACCCGCCGCACCGCTCGACGACCGCGCGCATGCCGTCCTCGTCGAGGTCGACCTTCGCCAGCACCTCCATGGTGTCGGCCGTTCCGGCCGGCGAGGTGATCGCCCGCGATGACGTCTTGGGTATCAAGAGCCCATGCGCGGCGACGATCGGCGCGATGATCAGGCTGGTGCGGTTGCCCGGCACGCCGCCGATGCAGTGCTTGTCGACGACGATGCGCTCGCCCCAGTCGAGGCGGGCGCCGGCGGCGACCATGGCTTCGGTGAGCGCGAGCGTCTCGTCGGCGGTCATGAAGCTGGCGCAGGCGATCAGGAAGGCGCCCACCTCCATGTCCGAGCAGCGGTGGTTGACGAGGTCGGCGACCACGTCGGCCATCGCCTCGCGGGTCAGGGTCTCGCCGCGGATCTTGGCGCGCGTGGCGTCGAGGCTCCGGGGCGGCCGCGCCGGCGCGATGTCGACCCGCTCGCCGGCCATGACGCAGAGCCGGCGAAAGGCGGGCTGCGGCAGGCCGATCTCGTCCGCCGCGAGCTGCATGGCCGGGTCGGCGATTATCGGCGTTGCGATCAGGCTGACCTGGCCGGCTCGCACCTCCAGCCGCTTGGCCCCGGCCAGGCGCTCCGGACGCAGCATCGTGTTGTCGCGCGCCAGCACCACGACGTTCTCGCGGAAGGTGTCGAGCGGCAGAGGCCGGGCGCGAAGCCCCTGCGCCACCGGTTGACGCTCGATCACCTGAGCGTCGCGTCGCGACGGACCGTCGCCGCCGCCAGGACGAGGGCGAGTGCGACCAGCGCGACGCCGAAGAGGCCGACGTCGAGCAGGAAGGCGGGCGCCACGGACGTCATGACCGCTTCGGCGCGTGCGCGCAGCGGCCGGATGAGCAGGCTCCCGAGCGCCGACCCGATCAAAGCCAGCAGCAGGGCTATCAGTCTGAAGATCCAGGGCCACATGGCGATCGCTCCAGCGCGCATCGTCGCGCCGGTCCCGGGACGGGACCTTGATGCAGATCATTCGCCCCACTCGACGGCTCGTGCGGCGCCGTCCGTGACGCAAATCAACCTGCCGACCAGGTATATGCCCTAGTTAAGCGTGGCGGAGGGCGCCAGCCCGCCGGGCGAGGAATCATGCGGACCAGGGCGGTTCGGCGCAATGCGGCTCAGGCGCCGGCGGCGACGTCGGTCGATCTCGCGCGCCTGGCCGCCGACTCGCCCGAGGCTGCGCTCCAGCGCCTCGGCGCGTCGGCGGCAGGCCTGACTGAGGCCGATGCGGCCGCGCGGCTGAAGCGGTTCGGCCCGAACCGCATCGGGCGGCAAGGCCAGCCGCCGATCATTGTCGAGATCTGGCGTCGCCTGCGCAATCCGCTGAACGCCCTGCTGCTGGCGCTCGCGGCAGTGTCGTGGATGCTCTCGGACGTCCGCTCGGCGGTGGTCATCGCCGTGATGGTCGTGCTCAGTGTCGGCCTCGGGTTCGTCCAGGAACACCGCTCCAGCGCCGCGGCGGCCAAGCTGGCAAGCATGGTGCGGGTGCACGTGTCCGTCCGCCGCCCGGGCGCGACCGGGGCCGACGCCGATGGCTTTCTCGAAGCCCCGCTCGACGACCTCGCGCCCGACGACATCGTCAGGCTCGCCGCCGGCGACCTCATCCCCGCCGACCTGCGGCTGCTGTCGGCGAAGGACCTCTGGGTCGACCAGGCTGCGCTGACGGGCGAATCCCTGCCCGTCGACAAGACGTCGGATGCGGTCGAGACGTCCGAGACCGATCCGTTCGCGCTGGCGAACCTCTGCTTCATGGGCGCCACCGTGACGAGCGGCTTCGCCACTGGCGTCGTCGTGGCGACCGGTCCGGCGACCTGCTTCGGCCAGCTCGCCCACAAGATCGTGGCCATCGACGCCGTCTCGAGCTTCGACAAGGGCGTCGCGCGCTTTGTCTGGCTGATGGTCCGCTTCATCCTGGTGATGGCCCCGGCGGTGTTCCTGATCAACGGCCTGACCAAGCACGACTGGCTGGCGGCGCTGTTCTTCGCCGTCGCCGTGGCGGTGGGCCTGACGCCCGAGATGCTGCCGATGATCGTCACCGTGAACCTGGCCCGCGGCGCCATCGCGATGTCGAAGAAGCGGGTGATCGTGAAGCGGCTCGACGCGATCCAGAACTTCGGCGCGATGGACGTGCTCTGCACCGACAAGACCGGCACGCTCACCCAGAACCGCATCATCATGAAGCTGCACGTCGACGTGGAGGGCCACGAGGACGACCGCGTGCTGACCTACGCCTACCTCAACAGCCGCCATCAGAGCGGCCTGCGCAACCTGATGGACGAGGCGGTTATCGAGCACGTCGAGCAGGAGGGCCACGCGGACGCGGACGACGGCTGGGAGAAGGTCGACGAGATCCCGTTCGACTTCCAGCGTCGGCGCCTCTCGGTGGTGATGCGGCGCCCGGGCGAGGCGCCGCTGCTGGTCTGCAAAGGCGCGGTCGAGGAGGTGCTCGCGGTCTGCCGCAGATTCAGGCTGGGCGAGGCCGCGGGCGATCTCGATGCGGGTCGTCTCACCCGGATCCAGCGGGTCGCCCACCGGCTGAACCGCAATGGGTTCCGCGTGCTCGCGGTGGCCTGCCGCGTGTTCGAGGCGGCGAAGACCCGCTACGAGCCCGACGACGAGACCGATCTCGAGCTCCTGGGCTTCGTCGCGTTCCTCGATCCGCCGAAGGAGACGGCCGCGGCCGCCGTCGCGGCGCTGCAGGACGCGGGCGTGGCGGTGAAGATCCTGACCGGCGACAACGACCTCGTCACCCGCAAGGTCTGCCACGAGGTCGGCCTCAAGGTGACGCGCCTCGTGCTCGGCCACGAGGTCGACGGTCTCTCCGAGGCCGAGCTGGCCGAGGTCGCCGAGACGGCGCAGGTGTTCGCGAAGGTGTCGCCCGCTCAGAAGGCGCGGGTCATCGCCGCCCTGCAGCAGCGCGGCCACGTGGTTGGTTTTCTCGGCGACGGCATCAACGACGGCCCCGCGCTCAAGGCGGCCGACGTCGGCGTCTCGGTCGACACCGCCGTCGACATCGCCAAGGAGTCCGCCGCGATCATCCTGCTCGAGAAGAGCCTCGCGGTGCTCAAGGACGGCGTGGTCGAAGGCCGTCGCGTCTTCGCCAACATCGTCAAATACATCCGCATGGGCGCGAGCTCGAACTTCGGCAACATGCTGAGCGTGCTCGGCGGCTCGATCCTGCTGCCGTTCCTGCCGATGGCGCCGCTGCAGGTGCTGACCAACAACCTGCTCTACGACTTCTCGCAGACGGCCATCCCGACCGACCACGTCGACGCCGAAGATCTCGCCCGGCCGCGGCGATGGGAGATAGGCAACATCACCCGGTTCATGATCTGCATCGGGCCGGTCAGCTCGATCTTCGACTACGCCACCTACTTCACGATGCTCTACGTCTTCGGCGCCTGGCATGACCCGGCGCTGTTCCAGACCGGCTGGTTCGTGGAGTCGCTGCTCACGCAGACGCTGATCATCCACATCATCCGCACCGCCAGGATTCCCTTCGTGCAGAGCCGCGCCAGCCTGCCGCTGGTGCTGACCGGCCTCGTCGTCTGCGCGGTGGGGATCGCCCTGCCGGTCACGCCGCTCGGCGGTGCGCTCGGCTTCAAGCCGCTGCCGTCGCTCTACTGGCCGATCGTGGCGACGTTCCTGGTCAGCTACGCCGTCCTCACCCACCTCGTGAAGACATGGTTCATCCGCCGCTGGGGGATCGCCTAGCGCGCCGGCGACAAATCGAGCCGTTGATATCGCGCGCGACAGGCGCCATGCAGTTAGAACGCGTTCTAGCTTGCCTCGAGGATTCTCTTGCCGCTTTCCCCACAGCGCCGGTTCGTCACGCCCGAGCCCGACGAGACGCTGGAGGCGCTGGCCGCCCGCGCGCTGCCCGACGAGCCGCTCGACGCCGCCGTGGAGCGCGTGCGAGGCTGGAACATGCACATCTTCGGCATGCGCCAGCCCCGTGGCCTGCTGCTCGGCAGCGACGTGGTGTTCATCGAGCCGCCGCTGGCATGAGCGCGGCGCTCGCCGCCCGCACGGGCGCCCCGCTGGAAGGCGCGGTCGTGGTCGGCGCGGAGATCGTCGCCGGTCACGACGGCGCGGCCGACCTGCTCGTGCGGCTGCGTCACGAGAACGGCGTCGAGGCCACCGTGACGCTGGATCCGGCGACCGGCTTCGACCTGCTCGAAGCAGCAGGCGCCGCAAGGCTGGATGATCTCGTCGGCCGCCTCTGGCTCGACATACTGAAGGAGCTCTCGCGTGTTTGACGTTCTCATTCGCGGCGGAACGGTCGTCGACGGCGACGGCGCGCCGGCCCGTGCGGCGGACGTGGCGCTCTCGGGCGGCAAGGTCGCGGCGGTCGAGCCGCGCATCGGCGGCGAGGCCCGGCGCACGATCGACGCCGCCGGCCGCGTCGTCGCACCGGGTTTCATCGACCCGCACACCCATTTCGACGTGCAGCTGCTCTGGGACGGCGCGGCCAAGCCGGCGCTCGAGCACGGAATCACCGCCGTCGTACCGGGCAACTGCTCGCTTTCGCTCGCGCCGCTGAAGGCGAAAGACCGCAGGGCGCTGGTCGGCATGTTCCAGCAGATCGAGGAGATGCCGCCCGAGGCCTTCACCGAGGCGTTCGAGTGGACCTGGGAGGACTTCGCCGGCTACCGCGCCGCGGTCGAGCCCGGCCTTTCGGTCAACGTCGCCCCCCTGGTCGGCCACAGCGTGATCCGGCTCTGGGTGATGGGCGAGGGCGCCAACCAGCGCGCCGCGACGCCGGACGAGGTCGCCGCGATGCAGGACCTGCTGCGCGCCTCGCTCGACGCCGGCGCGGTCGGCCTCTCCACCAGCTTCGTCGACGTCGACGAGAACGGCCGGCCGGTGCCAAGCCGCTTCGCGCCGTTCTCCGAGCTCGACGCGCTCTCGGCGGTGCTGGGCGAGCGGGGCGGGCGCATGCTGCAGGTCGTGCCCGAGTTCTACGACACCGACATCACCATCGCCCGCGTCGACCAGCTGGCCGAGCTGTCGATGCGGCACGGCATCCCCACCACCTTCTCGCCGCTGTTCGACAGCCGCCTGACGCCGAACAACGTGCCGCGCGTGATGGCAAGGGTCGAAGAGCAGTTCGCTCGCGGCGCCCGGGTCTGGCCGCAGATGCAGACCCGGCCGATCGACATCAGCTTCTCGCTGCTGCGGCCCAGCCTCTTCTTCGCGCGGCTGCCCCGCTGGGTGCGGGTGCTGCGCCAGCCGCTCGAAGCGCGGCTGGCGTCGCTGCGCGACCCCGAAGTCGTCGAGCGGATGCTCGCCGACTGCGGGCCGGACGGCGGCGCGATGATGATGAGCGAGCTCGTGGTCCGCGGCGGCGACGCCGCGCCGGCCGAGATCGTCGGCCGGACGCTGGGCGAGATCGCCAAGGCGCGCGGCGAGACCTGCGCCCGGGCCTTGCTGAACGTCTCGCTCGAGAACGGCCTCGACGTCGCGTTCGTGGCCGCGAGCCGGGGACACGACGACACCCAGCGCATCGGCCCGATGCTCGCGCACCCGCTGATGCACATCGGCGCCAGCGACGGCGGCGCGCACCTGGCGTCCTTCGCCACCTACGGCGACACCGGTTACCTCTTCAGCGAATTCGTCCGCAGGGCCGGCGCGCTGACGCTCGAGGCCGCGGTCAAAAAGATCACCTCCGACACCGCGGAGATCTGGGGCCTGAAGGACCGTGGGCGGCTGGCGCGCGGCCAGGCCGGCGATGTGGTGATCTTCGATCCGGCGACGATCGGGCGCGGCGAGGAACGGCCGCAGTTCGACATGCCCGGCGACGGCATGCGCTACGTCCGTGATGCGA
>Ga0335069_10015698_pt1 | contig 10585 bp, 5 predicted proteins | sample Lox_Sample_11_FD_206714 | JGI IMG/M metagenome (GOLD analysis project Ga0335069, IMG submission 206714) | Soil microbial communities from Loxahatchee National Wildlife Refuge, Florida, United States - Lox_Sample_1.1 | ecosystem: Environmental > Terrestrial > Soil > Wetlands | place: USA: Florida...
ACTATGCGCTGCCGCAGCTCAAAGGCGGGCAGCAGTTATATGCCTACGAGATGCCCCTGCTGAATGCATTGAATGCTGCGCAGGGTCCCTCCGACCTGGCCTTTCAAGCTGCCGCCGAACGATTCAACGATCACGGCCCTAAGATCGAATACATGGTGACCGTGGAAGCGCCGTTGAAGGACTTGGTCTTCGCGCCTCAGCCGGACAAGAAAACTGCTGGCGTGGATGCAGCGATGCTGGCGGTGTTCAAGGATTCCAACGGCGACATAGTCGAGAAGTTCAGCAAGGACTTCGCCGTACAAGTCTCTCTCGACAAAGTCGATGCCTATAAAGCAGGGAACCTGCTGCAGACCTTCCACACCGAACTCGCCCCCGGCACGTACACGTTGGAAGCAGCCTTGATGGACCGGAATGGAAACAAGACCGGCATCAAGAAAAGCCCCGTCACCGTTCCGCAGTCCTCCAATGGCTTGTCCATCAGCAGTATCGTTGTCGTGCGCAGAACCGACGCTCTGAAAGACAATCAGATCCTCGACGCGTTTTACTTCCCGGGAGGTAAAGTTGTACCCACACTCTCCGATACGCTCAAGGGTGGTCCCGGAAACGTATTGCCGTTCTATTTCTCGGTTTACCCTGACCGCGCCGTTGCTGATGCCCCTAAGCTCAGTATGGCTTTCTATAAGGAAGGGCAATATTTAGGGGCAGCGCAAGCTCCGCTTCCCGACGCCCAAAAAGACGGCCGAATTCCCTACATCGCGAATTTGCCGGCCGACAAGTTCACTCCCGGCGCATATGAAATCCGCGTTGGCGTCGCGCAAGGCAACTCCAAGGCGGAAGAGAAGGTGGATTTCCGGGTCGAGTAGGGCTCTCTAAGGCTCGCGATTGGGCTATACTCGCTCCGGGCAAACAGTCGTGTGGTGGCGATGGATTCTCTTCGGTGTGTTCGGCTTGGCTTCAGTCCAGGCCCAAACCGGCTCCGGCCAGCAATTGCTGGCTCATGCCGTGGAGTTGCACCAGTCCGGCCATTACGCCGAGGCGATCACCGCGTATCAGGCATATCTCAAATCGCACCCTGAAGCGGCGACGGTTCGTTCGAATCTCGGCGCGGCCCTGGCCCATGAAGGGCGTTACCCCGACGCCATCCGCGAGTACAAGCTTGCCCTGAAGGCTCAGCCCTCGAACAACGGCATCCGTCTGAATCTCGCCTTGGCCTATTACAAAACTGCGGAAGTCGAAGCCGCCGTCAAAGAGTTCGAAGCCATATATCCGGTCCTCTCCGACAACGATCCCCAAAAGCTGCAAGTGACTCTGTTGCTTGCGGAATGTTACCTCAGGCAGGGCAAAGACGAGCGCGTGGTCGCGATGCTCAGCCCCCTCGCAGATGCGGACCCAAACAATCTCACGGTGGCATACCTGCTCGGTACTGCGCTCCTCCGCCGCGGCGAGGAAGAACGCGGAGCTGTGATGATCCAGCGCATCCTGGGAAATGGGGACACGGCCGAAGCCCACATGCTGATGGCCTATACCAAGATGAAGGCTAACGATCACAATGGCACTCTGGAGGAATTGGACCGCGCCATAGCATTGAATCCGAATCTTCCGGAGGCATTCAGCCTCCGCGGCCGTATGGAGTTCATCGACTCGGATCTCACCGCAGCCGAGGCGGCGTTCCGCGAAGCATTGAAGCTCGACCCTAACGCTTTCGAATCTCTTCTGCTGCTGGGTACACTGCTGCGCGAGCAGGGACGGCTCAAGGAATCACACTCGCTCCTGGAGCATGCTATCCGCTTGCAGCCCACCGAGATTCGAGCCCGTTATCAGCTGGCAGTCCAGCACGCAGCCGAAGGCGACGACAAACGCGCCGCCACCATGCTGGAAGCGCTGATCAAGGACGCCCCCGAGTACATCGAAGCTCATCGCAGCCTCTCGACCATCTATTTCCGCCTGGGGCGCGCAGAAGAAGGCCGCAAGCAGCGGAAAGTTGCCGAAGAGTTGGACCAGCAACTCCAGGCACACGACCAGGAACTGGGACGGAGCTTGAAGAAGTGACGCGAGCTCTGGGCCTCCTCCTCTTGATCGCCTTGATCGCGTCCATCGCAGCCGGGCAGACTTCTCCTCCGACTTTTGAAGATCTCTCCACCCGGGCTCAGCAGGCCTATGAAGCCAATCACCCGGCAGAGGCTCTCGACCTCTTTCGCCAGGCCGTCAAGCTGAAACCAGACTGGGCCCAAGGCTGGTGGGCCGTGGGCATGATCAACTACCAACTCGACCACTACCCCGAGTGCCGGGACGCCTTAACTCAAATGGTCGCGCTGGATGCCAACGCTGCACCGGGCTGGGCATTGCTCGGCCTCTGCGAGTTTCGCACCAAGGACTACGATCCATCGTTTCAGCACTTGAAAAAGGCTCACATGCTGGTCTCGGTGCGGCAGAGCGGCGGCGAATTGCTCGACATTGCCGACTATCACCTCGCTATGCTGTTGACGCGGCAGGGTGCCTTCGAGGTGGCGCAGGAGGTCATGGTTAAGGTCGCTCTGAAAGTGCGGAGCAACGCTGAAATGGAGTTTGCCGCCGGACTCACCGTACTGCGCATGCCGATCCTGCCCGCGGAAGTCCCCTCCGACCAACGGGATGTGGTCACCATGGCGGGCAAAGCCTTCTGGGATCTGGTCACGCAACCGCCGGCCCAGACTGAGGCTGACTTCAAAGCACTCGTCTCGAAGTACCCCAAGTTCCCCAACGTCCATTACTTCTACGGCACGTACCTGGCAGCTCACTTTCCCGAACGCTGCGCCCCGGAATTTCTGGAGGAGTTACGTATCAGCCCTGACAGTGTCCCTGCCCGCGTTCAGTTGGCCCTCCGCTATACGGTTGAGGGCAAACTGGATGACGCCGTGAAAATGGCTCGCGAAGCTGTGGCTTTAAGTCCTGACTCCGTAGGGGCACAACTGGCTTTGGCCGATACCCTCCGAGCGCAAGGCAATGACGAAGCCGCCCTCCCCGCGTTCCTGGCCGCGGAGCGCCTTGACCCCGTCAGTCCCAAGATCCGTCTGTTTCTCGTAAACGTTTACCGTGCTCTGGGCCGGCTGGACGACATGCGGCGCGAACAAGCCGAGTATGACCGGTTGAAAACCGAGCAATCGAACTGGCCGTAATTACCAAATTCCACAAAATCCTTCTGTTTTACACATGTAACATATGAGGATTTGTACGCTTTTGCCACACCACACTCCCATACACCGTGAAATCGCCGTGAAACACCTTGTTGTTTTACACTACGTTCTGGTCTCATGTGCGATGGAATAACGTTCTTGTATCTGGCCTTGTTTCGTAAACGTTTACGATTCAATGTGCGCTGTGCTCGGGAACTTTGCAAAGTGTTAGACGGAATGGGTTTAGATACCCAAACCGATGTCTGTCAAATCGATCGAGTTGACAATTATTAAAGAGAGGCTCAAATCCATGCACACGAACCGACGCCCTGTTGCGCGGGTCTTAGTCTTGGCGATTGCTGCCATCCTTACCTTCCTAGTCCTGCAGGCCGGTGCGCAAGAGACCACCGCTGCAATCAGCGGGACCGTTTTCGACGCCACTGGCGCCGTAGTCCCCAAGGCCAACGTCACCTTGAGGAACGAGTCCAGCGGCGACATGCGCCGCACCGTAAGCAACGGCGAAGGTTACTTCACCTTCTCGGCCGTCCCTCCCGGAAGCTACACGGTTATCGTAGAATCACAAGGTTTTAGGAAGTGGGAGGGTAAATCCGTCGTCCTGAATGCCAGTGACAAGCGATCGATCACCGGCATCCAGCTTTCGCCCGGCGATATGAAAGAGAGTGTAGTAGTCGAAGCGACAGCCGCCCAGATCACCCCAATTGATTCAGGTGAGAAATCGACGCTGATCAATGAGAAGGTCCTCCAAAACGTCGCTGTCATCGGCCAGAATTCCGCAGAATTCATCAAGATCATCCCCGGCATGGCCATCGTTGGCGGTGCCGTGAACAACGCCGGGTATAACTACGACGACGAAGCTACCGGCAACGGCCCCGTCGGTAACGCCTACTCCGCCAACGGGACGCGAAAAGCTGCCTTGGACATCACCTCCGACGGCGCGCACATCATCGATCCTGGATGCAACTGCGGTCAGGCGATGAACACCAACACCGAGATGACCCAGGAAGTAAAGGTCATGACCTCGAACTTCGGCGCGGATTCGTCGAAGGGACCGGTGGTCGTCAGCTCGATCGGCAAGTCCGGCGGCCAGCAGTACCATGGCGAAGTTTATCTTTTCTCGCGCTACTACACGTTGAATGCCAACGACTGGCTCAACAACAATGCGGGGAAAGATCCGAATACCGGCAAGGATTTCGCCCCTCGGCCACAGACACAGTATTGGTATCCGGGAGGTCAGATCGGTGGCCCCGTAATCATTCCGGGAACGAACTTCAACCACGATCACAACAAGATGTTTTTCTTCTACGCCATGGAGTATTACAAGCAGGACGTAGATAACGGCATCTACCAAGCAGTGGTTCCGACGGCGGCGATGAGGAACGGCGACTTCAGTGACGGGACCTACCTCAGCAAGTTGAACGGCTCGTCAATTACAGGCGTGCCCAATAATCACGGCTATGTCAACGGCAAATTGCCTTCGAACCTGATCGATCCGAATGGGCAAGCGCTGATGAACACGTACCCTCTGCCGAACGTTGATCCCGCGCTAAACCACGGATTTAATTATGTCAATGCCAGTACGCGATACTCGAATATGCTTCAAGAGCGTGCCCGCGTTGACTACAACTTCAACGATTCGACCAAGTTGTACGTCTCTTACAATCACCAGCACGACAGTCGTGAAGAGAGCTTGGACACTCTCTGGACCGGAAATGGCCAGAGCTGGGCATCGCCCACGACTCCGTACCCAACTCCTCTTGTCGAATCGACCACATCGCACGTCGTCACAGCGAACCTGATCAAAGTATTCAATCCCACTCTCACCAACGAATTGCTGTTCAGTTACACCTATTTAAATCTCCCCAATCACTTCCAGGATCCCAGCAAGGTGAACCGCGACGGTTTGGGACTCAATTACCAGTTGCTGTTCAGCCACGCGGACGAGGGCAAACTGATCATGCCGGAAATGACTGGATGGGGCGACGGAATCTCCAACGTGCTCAACTCCGGGTTCGAACTCAACGGAGTCGTCTACGCGAAGAAGAAGCTGCCGTCAATTTCAGACAACGTTTCTAAGGTATGGGGCACACACACCACCAAGTTCGGGTTCTACTGGGAGCGCGTCTGGAACTCCCAGCCGGGCAATGGTGACGTGAACGGGACCGCCATATTCAGCAACTGGGGCTCGAACAGCAGCGGTAACGCTTATGCGGATATGCTGATCGGGCAGACGACCCAATACAATGAGTTGAACTTCAACGTGGTTCCGGCCTTCCGTTACATGGCCACGGAATTCTATGGTCAGGATTCCTGGAAGCTTACCCGCCGCCTGACGTTGGAATACGGGATGCGCTTTTCGCATCTGGGGCCATGGGTGGACACTACCGGCTATGGTTTTGCCGCCTGGTATCCGAACTTGTATCCCAGCGCGCAAGGTGCCACGGTGAACGGTGTAACGTTCCCCGGCCTACAATGGCACAAGCAAAACTCCAGCACTCCTCTTTCGGGTTCGGGTAGCGCCAGCCTCTACTACAATCCGCGGGCGGGTTTTGCCTGGGACATCTTCGGAACTGGCAAGACGATCCTTCGTGGCGGTTATGGCATGTATCGCTTCCACGACGAACAGAACGTGCAAAATGGCGCGTATGGCATCGTGCGCGGGTCTTTCTCGTCTCCGACGCTGTGGAGCCCCACGCTAACCTGTCCCCCGCCACCTAACGACACTGGTTGTCTCAAAGCGTCCACGACCCTTTCGACACCGAGCAGCCTCACCGCGCTCGTCCCGACCGACACCTACGAGCCCAGAACCCAGAGCTACAGCTTAACTGTAGCGCAGCGGACACCTTGGCACAGCGTGCTCGAAATCGGTTACGTCGGCAGCAAGTCGAGCTATCTCAGCAACTACAACAACAACTTCGATCAAATCAACGATCATACGGTTGGCACGTTGTTCAATGCTGCAGTCTGCGGCAGTACAGCCAACTCAAACGGCAACGTCGTCTGTGGTTGGATGCCAAACTGTGATCCCAGCCTTACGGACGGCAGCGGAGCTTCCTGTGATCATCCGGATGGCAACCATGGAAACGCCTATACAACGGACCAGCAGAACCATGCCCGTCCGCTTTGGTCAGGCGATTGCACAACCCATAAGGACTCTCAGGGTAACTTGGCTCCGAACTGCCTGGGAACGTTGAAGCTCATCGACCACAAGATGTACTCCAACTACAACAGTCTGCAGGTTTCGTGGAACAAGCAGGCAGGCCACTTCACCTTCATGACCAACTACACGTTCTCGAAGGCGCTCGGTATTCGCGGTGAGGACGGCGCGGCAACCGGTGATCCCACTGTTTTGCGGAACAACTACGGGACGCTGCCCAACAACCGTACGCACATCTTCAACATCGCATATGTTTACGAGTTGCCGAAGCTGAATAGCGGCAACAAGTTCGTGAGGGGTGCGGCGAATGGCTGGCAGGTTTCGGGCATCGTCCAGTACCAATCAGGGTCCGATTTGCAGGCTGCTGTAGTCTCGGACTTCCACCTGAGCCAGTACATCCCCGCCGGTACGAAGTTCATGGGCAAGACCCTTGCTGTGCCTGTCAAAGCGGGCAACCAGAACACGCTCGGCAGCGCGGACATCACCTTGATGCCGAAGGTGATCTGCAATCCCAGAAGTGGGCTGCAAGACCGTCAGTACATCAATGGCAACTGCTTTGCGCCGTTCGCTACACCGGGCGAGCAAGGCACTTACATCTTCCCAACCTTGACCGGTCCCGGTTTCTTCGATACGGATCTCTCAATCTTCAAGAACTTCAACTGGGGAGCATCGGAGAACAAGAAGCTGCAGTTCCGGTTCTCGGGCTACAACTTCCTGAATCACCCGATTCGTACCTTCGTCTCGGGCGATCCGGGCCTGATCCTGTCGTTCGACCAGACCGGAAACCTGCTGCAGAACAGCGGCACAACCTTCGGTTACGCCAACAACAAGACCGGCCATCGCATTCTCCAGATGCTGGTCAAGTTCACGTTCTAGTTGCTGCAACTCGGTTCGTGTAAGTTGAAATGGGGCGGCTTGGCAGCCGCCCCTTTTTCATGCTCTCATGCCATTATGACCCGCCGGGAATTCCTCGCCATCCTCGCTGCAGGCACTGCAGGCGCTGGTATCTCTCGGGCCCAGGATCTCGGAGGCATGGCCTCGCGCGGGATTAAGCCCCAGCCACGCGGAAAGCCTTCCGGCCTGCCCTTTCATGCCCACTTCACCGATATCGCCGCCAAGGCTGGCCTTCACGCTCCAGTAATCTACGGTCCGCCTGACCGCATGGACTACATCCTGGAATCGATGGGCTGCGGAGTCGCCTTCCTCGATTACGACAACGATGGCTGGCTCGACATCTTTCTCCTCTCAGGCACGCGCCGGGAAGGACCCGTCGACGGCGCTACCAATCGCCTCTACAAGAACAATCGCGATGGCACTTTCACCGACGTGACTGCGAAGGCCGGTTTGATCCGGCAAGGCTGGGCCTGCGGCGTCACCGTCGGCGATTACAACAACGACGGATTCGACGATCTCTTCATCACCGCGTGGCCTCAGAACATTCTCTACCGCAACAACGGCGACGGAACCTTCACCGACGTCACCAAGACAGCAGGCCTGCTGCATCCCGGCAATCGCTGGGGCACAGGTTGCACCTGGGTCGACTACGATCGCGACGGCCGTCTCGACCTCTTCGTTTCCAACTACGTGGTCTTCGACTTCGACAAGATCCCGCCTACGGGAAAGGACCCGCGCTGCAATTTCAAGGGCGTCCCGGTAAATTGCGGTCCACGCGGACTTGTCCCTGAGCGCCCAATGCTCTACCACAACAATGGCGACGGCACGTTCACAGACGTGACGGAGCGTTCCGGCGTCGGCGCTGTCGCGCCAGGATACGGCCTGACCGCAATAGCCGCCGACTTCGACGGGGACGGCTGGCAGGAGATCTACGTCGCCTGCGACTCCACTCCGAGCCTGCTCTTTCAGAATCGGGGAGACGGCACTTTCGCCGAGCGAGGCATGCAATCCGGCCTCGCCGTCAACGAAGACGGAAACGAGCAAGCAGGCATGGGCATTGCCGTCGGCGACTTCAATCTCGACGGTCAAATGGACGTGCTGAAAACGCATTTCACGGAAGACACCGTCGCGCTTTACCGTAACGCCGGCCGCCTTGTCTTCGATGACGTCACGTTGCGCGCCGGATTGGGCGTAGAGACCCGCTACGTCAGCTGGGGCGACGGCATGTTTGACCTAGACAACGACGGCCTGCCAGACTTGTTCTGGGTCACCGGAAGTGTCTTCCCTGAAGTCGAGCAGAAGCATCCGGAGTTCGCGCACAAAACTCCGAGAGTCTTGTTCCGCAATTTGGGAGGCGGCCGCTTTGAAGAGCTTCTCGACGCCGCTGGTCCCGCCGTCGCCGAGCCTCATTCCAGCCGTGGCGTGGCGTTCGGAGACTTCGACAATGACGGCGACCTCGACATTCTGATCATGAATATCAACGAGCCCCCGTCGCTACTCCGCAACGATGTGAGCGGCGATGCGCGCTGGCTGAAGGTGAAGCTGGTGGGAACACGCTCCAATACCAGCGCCATCGGTGCCGTGGTCACAGCGGTGTATGGCGGGCGCCGGCAAGCCCAGCCGGTGCTGGCCGCTTCAGGGTATCTCTCCGCCAACGACCGCCGCTTGCATTTCGGTCTGGGAGAAGCCGCTACTGCTGACTTGGAAATCGCGTGGCCCAATGGCACACGCGAGCAGGTGAAGGGAGTCCAGGCCGATCAACTCGTGACAGTGAAAGAGGGCGCTGGAGTAATCAGCCGCGAGCGTTTTAAACGATGATTCGGAGGGTAGCCATATCGTTGCTGATTGCGGCCTCCATGTGCGCAGCGCAAACTGCCCAGCCCACTGTCGAAGCCCACTTCGGCCGCGCTACCCAACTGATGCAGGAGCACTCCTACGAAGCCGCTGCTGCCGAATTCGAGCAGGCTGTTACCGCCAGTCCGGCCGATCCTCGGGTCCAATTCCAGTATGCCGTTTGCCTGCTTGCGTTGGGCCGCAACGACGAAGCTCGAACCCACTTCGAACAGGCGCGCAAACTTTCCGGAGAGTCGCGCTACATCACGTACTACCTTGGGCGCCTCGACCTTCTGTCGAACGATTACACGTCCGCTATTCAGAGGCTCAGTTCGGTCGCTGACGATCCCCCAGCTCCCGACACGGCGTTTCATCTTGGAGTTGCGTACATTTCCTCCGGCGATCTGGCGGCGGGAACCAAGTGGCTCGAGCGCGCGGCCAAGCTCTTGCCCCGCGACTATCGTGTTCATTATCGGCTTGCGCGGGCGTACTCCAGCGCCGGGCGAGAAAAGGACGCCGACCGCGAGTACCAGCTCTACACCCAGTTGCGCGACGCACACAAGAACACGGAAAAAGACGTTCGCGACTGCGCGGGGGCGCTGCAGAGCGGACCGCCCAGTGCGGCGCGCGAAATGTGTCACCGGGTTTACGACCCGAACGATCCCGAGAAGCTCACCCTGCTGGGACAACTATTCGGGGACGCCGGCGCATTCGAGGAATCTCTCGACCCGCTGAAACGCGCCGTTCAGCTCGATCCCAAATCGTTTGATGCGTGGCACAACCTCGGACTTACCTACTTTCGCCTGCAGCAATATGCTCAAGCGCGCGCACCGCTCGAGACTGCTGTCGCTTTGCGTCCAGAATTTTACGGTTCAGCGGTACTGCTCGGTGCCACGCTCTACATGTTGGGTGAAGACGAAGCCGCACTGCCAGTGCTGGAGCGCGCTCACCGCCTCAATCCATCCGATGCGCAGACCACGGAAGTGCTGGAGAAACTCCGCGCCAGCCACCAGAAGCGGTGAGCCAGCCAGAGACACGCGGCAACTTGCCGACAGTTGTGAGCCGCTTCGATGTCGAACAAGCCTCGTCAGCCTTCGTGATCTTTCCCAATCTAGGAATGTCATAAATCGATCTTGCTGATTTCGATTGACTCTCAAGCGGCAACTCTGGAATTCTAATATTTACGTTCCTGAGTCCTGGAACAGGGAACATGAGCTAAGTACCTACGGCTCAAGATTTTACCCGTAAGTTGCTGAGCGCCAGAGATTACTTCGCAAATTCCCTCTAAGTGGATGATTCGATTACCCCCAAGGGGGGGTGGGATAAAAAGTAAACTCGCATCACCCGCTGAACTGCTAATCCCCTTCCCAATAACTAGCCAGCCGATGGTTTCAAGTTTCTCGCATGCTTGGGTGTGTACGAAAAAGGTAGCTGCTAGCACTTGACGCATGTCAGCGGGTTTCTAGCTGGCTGTACTACTTCTTCCTCACCATCGATGCCGCTTCCGCCGGCAATCCCTTGAACTCAGCCG
>Ga0335069_10015699_pt1 | contig 10585 bp, 8 predicted proteins | sample Lox_Sample_11_FD_206714 | JGI IMG/M metagenome (GOLD analysis project Ga0335069, IMG submission 206714) | Soil microbial communities from Loxahatchee National Wildlife Refuge, Florida, United States - Lox_Sample_1.1 | ecosystem: Environmental > Terrestrial > Soil > Wetlands | place: USA: Florida...
TTGCCCGGCGGCCAGCGCGGGGGGTGCGCCCACGGCCAGCCCGGCGAGGGTGAGCGCCGTGGCCACGACCACCGCGAGGGCGCGTCGCCGCAGGCGCCCGCCGTCGCGGGAGCGGAACGGAAACACCATCTGGCTCTCCTTGCCTGGTCGGCGGGTCGAACCGCCTGCCCGCGGAGCGTGACGATCGTCGGTCCCTGCGCTGACCACGGTTACCCAGTGGAGCCGCGATCGGCTCTCGTTCCCGCCGAAGTCCCCCCGAGCTTCACCCGTTGTGACGAGCAGGGCGGGCGACCTACCACGGAGTTGCCGCCGGGGCAGCCCCGAGCATGCCGACGGCTCGGCGCCGGTCGACGCCGCAGCGAAGATCATCTCGACGGGGGACACCCCGAGGGACCTGACGGGGACGCCACCAGGGACGGCAGCTGTCGCTATCGCGACGAAAGACGTCCCCCGTGATGTTCATCGTCAGGACGTCCCGGCCCGGCCGGCTGCCCGGCGCAGTGCCCACTCTCTGCGTCCACCAGCAGTCTCGTCATCGAGGACACCGCTGGCCGGGACGGCCGACCTGCGGCCCGGCCGACCTGCGGCGTCAGGCGTTGCCGTCGAACAGGCTCGTCACCGAGCCGTCGTCGAACACCTCGCGGATCGCGCGAGCGATCATCGGAGCGATCGACAGCACGGTCAGCTGCGGGAACGAGCGCTCCGGGTCGATCGGCAGCGTGTTCGTGACGATCACTTCGCTGATCAAGCTGTTCTTGAGCCGGTCCACGGCCGGCCCGGAGAGCACGGCGTGCGTCGCGGCGACGAGCACGTCGTCGGCGCCGTTCTCACGCAGCGCCTCGGCGGCCGCCACGATCGTCCCGCCGGTGTCGATCATGTCGTCGACCAGCAGGCACGTCCGGCCCGCCACCTGGCCGACGACCTCGTGCACCTTGACCATGTTCGGCACGCTGGGGTCGCGTCGCTTGTGGATGATCGCGAGCGGAGCCCCCAGCCGGTCGGACCAGAGATCGGCGACCCGGACCCGGCCGGCGTCCGGGCTGACGACGGTCAGCCGGGCCCGGTCGACGCGCTTGCGGACGTGCTCCGCCAGCAGCGGCAGGGCCCAGAGGTGGTCGACGGGGCCGTCGAAGAAGCCCTGGATCTGTGCCGTGTGCAGGTCGACGGCCATGAGCCGGTGGGCGCCGGCGGTCCGGTAGAGGTCGCTGACGAGGCGGCCGGAGATGGGCTCCCGCCCGCGGTGCTTCTTGTCCTGCCGGGCATAGGGGTAGAACGGCGCGATCACGGTGATCCGCTTCGCGGACGCGCGCTTGAGCGCGTCCACCATGATCAGCTGCTCCATGAGCCAGTGGTTGATCGGCGTCGTGTGGCTCTGGATGACGAAGGCGTCGCAACCCCGCACGCTCTCGCCGAACCGCACGTAGATCTCGCCGTTGGCGAAGTCGTAGGCGTCCATCGGTACGAGGTCGACGCCCAGCACGTCCACGATCTCGTGGGCCAGGTCCGGGTGGGCCCGGCCGCTCGCGACGATGAGACGCTTCTCGCTGGTCGTCGTGATCCCGGTCATGCCCGTCGCATCCCTTCCGGATCCCCCGTGGCTGCGCCGCCCCCGTCGTCGCGGGCGGCCGGGTTCGCCAGCGCCCGCGCCGCGGCCTCCGCCGCCGGCGTCCCGGCCCGTTTGCGCTCGACCCAGCCCTCGATCGTCCTCTGCCGGGCCCGGCCCACCCCGAGGGCGCCCGGCGGGACGTCCCTGTCGATGACGGATCCGGCGGCGGTGTAGGCGCCGTCGCCGATCGTCACCGGTGCGACGAGCATCGTGTCGCTGCCGATACGGACGTGGTCGCCCACGGCGGTCTGGTGCTTGCGCACTCCGTCGTAGTTGACGAAGACCGTCGCCGCACCGATGTTGCTGTGCTCGCCGATCGTCGCGTCGCCGACGTACGACAGGTGCGGCACCTTCGAGCCGGTGCCGATCACGGCGTTCTTCGTCTCGACGTACGCGCCGATCTTGCCGCGCTCCCCGAGCACGGTGCCCGGACGGAGGTAGGAGAACGGGCCCACCGTGGCGCCGGCCCCGATCACCGCGCCGGTGCCGTGCGTCCGGACGACGTCGGCCCCGGGTCCGACCTCGCAGTCGACGAGCGTGGTGTCCGGGCCGATCGCGGCCCCGCCGGCGACCCGGGTGGCACCGTGCAGCTGCGTCCCGGGCCGCAGCGTGACGTCCGGGGCCAGCTCGACGTCGACGTCCACCCACGTGCTGGCCGGGTCCACCATCGTGACCCCGGCGCGCATCCACGCGTCGAGCACGCGCCGGTTGAGCTCCGCGCCGAGCGCCGCCAGCTGCACCCGGTCGTTGACCCCCTCGACCTGCCAGACGTCGTCCGTGCGCACCGCGGTCACCCGCCGGCCACCGCGGCAGGCGATGCCGAGGACGTCGGTCAGGTACATCTCGCCCTGGGAGTTGTCCGTGCCGATCCGGCCCAGGCCGTCGGCGAGCACCGCGGCGTCGAAGGCGTAGATCCCCGAGTTGATCTCACCGATCCTCCGCTGGTCGGCGTCGGCGTCCTTGTGCTCGACGATCCCGACCACGTCGCCGGAGCCGTTCCGCACGATCCGACCGTAGCCGGTCGGATCGGCCACCTCCGCCGTGAGCACCGTCACCGCCCCGCCGTCCGCCTCGTGCCGTTCCACCAGAGCCCGGAGGGTCGCGGGCGAGAGCAGGGGCACGTCGCCGTACGTCACCACGACCGTGCCGGCGAGCGGGCCGGCACCCACGGCGTCCAGGGCGGACAGACCGCACGCGACGGCCCGGCCGGTGCCCTTGACGTCGTCCTGGTCGGCCACGACGACCCCCGGGTCGAGTTCGCGGACGTGGTCGGCGACCCGGTCCCGCTCGTGCCGGACCACCACGACGAGATGGGCGGGATCGAGGGCGCGCGCGGCGGCGACCGCGTGACCGAGCAGGGAACGCCCGCCGATGCGGTGCAGGACCTTCGGGGTGGCGGATGTCATCCTCGTGCCTTCGCCCGCGGCGAGGACGAGAACAGCCGCGGGGCGGGTCGAGCTCACGCGGGGAGCCTCCTGGCGCCTGGTCGGGGCGGCGGAAGGGCGCGACGTCTCGCGCCTCGGGCCCGATGATACGGGTGCGGACCTCGATCAGGCTCCGCCCCCCTGATTCGAACAGGGACCTCAAGGCTCCAAAGGCCTGTGTGCTGCCGTTACACCAGGGCGGACCGGCCGGCCCGGGTCGGCCCCGGCGGCTCGGGGGCACCAGTGTGCCCGGTGCCGGCCCGGACATCGGCATCGAGCCGGATTCCGGCGCACGACCGGTGAACATCGCTCCGGGCCTGGACAAGCCTACGGATGCGTAGGTTACGGTTGCGTAGCTCCCACCGCCGACACCGAGGATCGCCATGACGACAGTGCCCACCGCCGCAGCACCCGCCCTCGCAGCTCCGGTCACGACGCCGCCCCGGGCCGAACCCATTCTCACCGGCGAGCCCAAGAGACGCGCGGAGAACGTCACCCTGGCGCTGTTCATCGGCGTGCCCTTCGTCGCCCTCCTGGCCGCCGTGCCCGTGGCGTGGGGCTGGGGGCTCGGCTGGCGCGACCTCGCGATAGCGGCGGTGATGTACCTGGTGAGCGGCCACGGGATCACGGTCGGCTTCCACCGCTACTTCACCCACGGGTCATTCAAGGCGAATCGCGGGCTGAAGATCGCCCTGGCCGTCGCCGGATCACTGGCCATCGAGGGCCCGGTGATCCGTTGGGTCGCGGACCACCGGCGCCACCACGCGTTCAGCGACCGCGAGGGCGACCCGCACTCGCCGTGGCGGTACGGGACCACGGTGCCGGCACTGACCAAGGGCCTGCTGTTCGCGCACGTCGGGTGGATGTTCGATGCGGATCGGACGAATCCGCGCCGGTACGCGCCTGATCTGATCAAGGACCGCGACGTGGTGCGGGTCTCGACGCTCTTTCCGGCGTTGGTGGCGATCTCCCTGCTGCTGCCGGCGATCCTGGGCGGGCTGCTCTCCTGGTCGTGGGAGGGCGCCGTGACCGCGTTCTTCTGGGCCTCCCTCGTGCGGGTCAGCCTGCTGCACCACGTCACCTGGTCGATCAACTCGATCTGTCACGCCGTGGGTGCGCAGCCGTTCAAGAGCCGGGACCGCAGCGGCAACGTGTGGTGGCTGGCCCTGCTGAGCAACGGCGAGTCCTGGCACAACCTGCACCACGCCGATCCGACCTGCGCCCGGCACGGCGTGCTGCGGGGTCAGGTCGACTCCAGCGCACGGACGATCGGGGTGTTCGAGAAGCTCGGCTGGGCGAGCGACGTCCGCTGGCCGCGGGCCGACCGGCTCGACGCCCGGCGCGCCTGATCCGTTACGGTGGAGTGTCCCGGGTGGCGTCGTGCCGGCGTCATCCGGGACCTCCTCGTTGACAGGATGGGTCGATGACGACGCACGCCGAGCGCTCGGGGGAGGTCGGGGCCACCATGCCCACCCGCCCGGCCAGGCGCTCCAGCGGGCGGGCTCGGATGACCGGCAAGGAGCGGCGCGAGCAGCTGCTCGACGTCGGCCGCAAGTTGTTCGCCGAGAAGGGCTTCGAGGGCACCAGCGTCGAGGAGATCGCGGCCACCGCCCAGGTGAGCAAGCCCGTGGTCTACGAGCACTTCGGCGGCAAGGAGGGCCTCTACGCGGTCGTCGTCGACCGCGAGATCCGCACCCTGCTCGATGCGGTCACGGCGTCGCTCATCACCGAGGCGCCCCCCCGGGTGCTGCTGGAGAATGCGGCCCTCGCGCTGCTGGACTACATCGAGACCTCGACCGACGGGTTCCGCATCCTCGTGCGGGATTCGCCGGTGGCCCAGTCGACCGGCACCTTCGCCAGCCTCATCAGTGACGTCGCACGGCAGGTGGAGTACCTGCTCGGGGACGAGTTCCGGGCTCGCGACCTCGATGCCAAGACCGCGCCGCTGTACGCGCAGATGCTCGTCGGCATGGTCGCGCTCACCGGGCAGTTCTGGCTCGACCACCGCAAACCCAAGAAGCAGGACGTCGCCGCGCACCTGGTGAACCTGGCGTGGAACGGCCTGTCCGGGCTCGAACGCAAGCCGATGCTGAGCGACCGCACCGGGCGCCGGTGAGCACGGGCCGTCGTCACGACGTCGACCGTGCCGACGCCGAGCGCGACGACGTCGACCGCATCGTGGCCGCGTGGCGGCGGGAGCGCCCTGACCTCGACGTCGGCCCGCTGGAGGTGCTCTCCCGGGTGACCCGGCTGGCCCGGCATCTGGACCGGCACCGCAGCGCCGCGTTCGCCGCGCACGGCCTCGAGCCCTGGGAGTTCGACGTGCTCGCGGCCCTGCGCCGGGCGGGAGCGCCGTACCAGCTGTCACCCGGACAGCTGACCGCCGAGACCCTGGTCACCAGCGGCACGATGACCAATCGGATCGATCGCTTGGAGGCCCGGGCACTGGTGCGCCGGCGCCCGGACCCCGCCGACGGCCGTGGAGTGCTGGTCCGGCTCACGGACGCGGGGCGGGAACTCGTCGACATGTCACTGGAGGACCTGCTCGGCCGGGAGCGGACCCTGCTGGCCGGGCTCGGGTCGCAGGACGCCGCCACGCTGTCCGCCCAGTTGCGCCGCCTGGTCGCCTCCTTCGACGGCCGTCCTCAGCCCTGACCGACCCCCGCGACGCGGGCGGTCAGCCGGCGAGCTCGGCCGCCTCGAGCCACTCCTCCTCCAGCTGAGCGCGCTCGTCCAGCAAGGCCCGGAGCCGGGAGTCGAGGGTGAGCACGGCCTCGTGGTCCGTCGCCTTCACGGCGAGCTCGGCGTGCAGCCGGACCTCCTGCTCGGCCAGCCGCGCGAGCTGCCGTTCCAGACGCGCCAGCTCCTTGCGCGCGGCACGGGCCGCGCCCGTCGACGGTGCCGGCTCGCCGGACCCGCCCGGATCCGGCGCCGTCCGGGCCGGTGCTCCCGTCGCCGCGCTCACCTCGGCCCGGCGCAGCGCCAGGTACTCCTCGACACCGCCGGGCAGGTCACGGATCCTGCCGTCGCCGAGCAGGGCCACCTGCCGGTCGCAGATCCGCTCCAGCAGGTACCGGTCGTGCGAGACCACGAGCAGTGTGCCGGGCCAGCCGTCGAGGGCGTCCTCGACGGCGGCCAGCGTGTCGGTGTCGAGGTCGTTCGCCGGCTCGTCGAGGGCCAGCACGTTGGGCTCCGTCATGAGCAGGCGCAGCAGCTGCAGCCGGCGGCGCTCCCCGCCGGACAGCTCCGCCACACGGGTCCACATCCGTTCCCGGGAGAACCCCAGCGATTCCAGCAGCTGGGTCGCCGTGACCTCGCGGTCGCCGATCCGCACGGCGCCGCGCACCGTCTCGACGGCCTCCTGGACGCGCAGGCCGCCCACCGCGTCCAGCTCTCGGACGTCCTGACTGAGCATGGCCGAGCGCACCGTCCGGCCCCGCCGGACGACCCCGGCCGTCGGTGCCACCTCGCCCATGACCAGCCGTAGCAGGCTCGTCTTGCCCGAGCCGTTGACGCCCACGATGCCGGTCCGCTCCCCCGGGGCGAGCCGCCACGTGACATCGCGCAGCAGCTCGTGCCGCCCCTGCGGCCCGGGCCCCGAGCCCACGACGTAGGTCACGTCCTCGAGATCGACGACGTCCTTGCCGAGCCGCGCGGTCGCCATCCGCTCGAGGGCGAGCCTGTCCCGGGGCGGCGGCTCGTCACCGATTAGTGCCGCAGCGGCGGCGAGCCGGAAGCGCGGCTTGCTGGTCCGCGCCGGCGCCCCACGCCGCAGCCAGGCCAGCTCCTTGCGGAGCAGGTTGGCCCGCCGCTCCTGACGGCCCGCGCCGATCCGGGCTCGCTCGGCCCGGGCGAGCACGTAGGCCGCATAGCCGCCGTCGAAGGCGTCGACCACCCCGTCGTGCACTTCCCACGTGCGCCCGGACACGGCGTCGAGGAACCAGCGGTCGTGCGTGACGACGACGAGCGCGCCCCGGCCGCCGGGCCAGCGGGACCGCAGATGGGCGGCGAGCCAGTCGACGCCCTCGACGTCCAGGTGATTCGTCGGCTCGTCGAGCAGGACCACGTCGTCGCGCCGGACGAGCAGAGCGGCGAGCGCCACGCGCCGGCGCTGCCCGCCGGAGAGCCGGGCGAGCGGTGCGTCCAGCCCCCCGACCGCGGCCGCGTCGAGGCCACCGAGCAGCCCGGCGAGCACGTCCCGCACGGCGGGGTCCGTGGCCCAGACGTGATCGGGGACGGCGTCGCGAGGGCCGAGCACGGCGTGCCGGACGTCCGGCGCCGGGTCGCTGTCGTCGCTCTGGGCGAGCAGGCACACGGTGACGCCGCGGGCCTGGGTCACGCGCCCGGCGTCCGGCTCCTGGCGCCGGGCCAGCACTCGCAGCAGGGTGCTCTTGCCATCGCCGTTGCGCCCCACGACGCCGACCCGGTCCCCGTCGTCCAGGCCGAGGCTCACGCCGTCCAAGACGGTCCGCGTACCGAACGTGACCGAAACGCCTTCGGCTCCGAGCAGGTGGGCCATCAGGAGTCCGCTTCGCCGTGGGCGGAGGGCACGATCCGCGCCCCCGGCACCGGTCCGCGGACACGGCGCACCTCCGCCGCGGCCCCGGACGCGGTGAGGGCGACGGACAGGTCGAGGGCGTGCTCGGGGTCGCGCGCGAGGAAGACGACGGTGGGGCCGGACCCGGAGACCACACCACCGAGCGCCCCGTACTCCGTACCGACGGCGAGCGTGCGCTCCAGGTCGGGCAGCAGCGACAGGGTCGCCGGCTGCAGGTCGTTGGAGAGCAGCGCGCCGACGCTGTCCGGGTCGCCGCGCCGCAGCGCCTGCATCATGCTGACCGGAACCCTGGGCTGGGGCAGCACGCGGCCGCTGCGGAGCCTGTCGAGCTCCTTGTAGACGTCCGGCGTGGCCAGCCCGCGGCCGGCGAGCGCGATCACCCAGTGGTAGTCCCCCCGGGCCAGCGCGGGGGTGAGCCTGTCCCCTCGGCCGCTGCCCACGGCGGTGCCCCCGAGCAGGGCGAACGGCACATCGGCGCCGAGCTCGGCGGCGACCTCGAACAGCCGGGGACGGCCCACCCGCGCCCGCCACAGCGCGTCGCAGGCGAGCAGAGCGCCGGCGGCGTCCGCGGACCCTCCGGCCATGCCCCCCGCGACCGGGATCCCCTTGCGGATGTGCAGGCGGACCGGCTCCCGCCCGCCGGCGTAATCGGAGAGGAGCACCGCGGCCCGGACGGCGAGGTTGCTGTCGTCGAGCGGGACGTCCGCGGCACCCGGGCCCTCGACGGTGACGGAGATGTCGTCGTCGCCGACCTCCGGGTCGGTCACGGTCGCCGTCACCTCGTCGAAGACGGACACGGCGTGGAAGACGGTGGCCAGGTGGTGGTAACCGTCGGGCAGCAGCGGGCCCACCTGCAGCATGAGGTTGATCTTCGCGGGTACGCGGACCGTCACCGAGCTCGTCATGCGGCGGCCTCTGCCGCGAGGGCGTCCGCGATCGCCGCGAAGGCCTGCACGCCGAGCTGCTCCCCGCGGGCGTGAGGGTCGACGCCGGCGGCCCGCAGTGCACGCTCGGCGGTGTCGGCCGAGCCGGCCAGGCCCGCGAGAGCGGCCCGCAGGGTCTTGCGCCGCTGACCGAAGGCGGCGTCGACACAGGCGAACACCGCCGCGCGACCGGCCCGGGACGCCGGCGGTTCGCGGCGCTCGAAGGCGACCAGGCCGGAATCGACGTTCGGCACCGGCCAGAACACCGCCCGTGGAACGGAACCGGCCCGGCGGACCCGTGCCCACCAGGCCGCCTTGACCGACGGGACCCCGTAGGCGGCCTCGCCCGGGGCAGCAGCCAGCCTCTCGGCCACCTCGGCCTGCACCATGACGAGTCCGTGCCGCACCGAGTCAAAGGCGTCGAGCACGGTCAGCAGCACGGGGACGGCCACGTTGTACGGCAGGTTCGCGACCAGCACGGACGGCTGCGGGTCGGGCAGCGACTCCAGGCGCAGCGCGTCCGCCGTGTGCACGGCCAGCCGGCCGACGGCGTCCGGCCGGCGTCCGGCCACCGTGGCCGGCAGGGCCGCGGCCAGCACGGGGTCGATCTCCACGGCGACGACGGCGGCGGCCTCGTCGAGCAGAGCCAGCGTCAGCGAGCCCAGCCCGGGCCCCACTTCGAGCACGACGTCCTCGGGCCCCACCTCCGCGGTCCGAACGACCCGGCGCACGGTGTTGGCGTCGAGGACGAAGTTCTGCCCGAGCGCCTTCGTGGGGGAGACACCCAGGGCCCGCGCGAGCCGACGGAGATCCGCCGGCCCGAGCAGGCCCCGGGACGTCGTCGCGCTCACCCGCTCAGGGTGTCACGCGGGGGGTGTCAGTCGAACAGGTGGCTGCCGCAGCCCCACTGACCGGCGCCGCCCCGCTGGTAGAGGAGCTTCGCCCGGTAGAGCTGCTCGGCGGGCGAGGCGTTGATCGGGTTGCCGCTGCCGCCGACCGAGTGCCACGTGGCCAGGCTGAACTGGTAGAGGCCGTAGTACCCGGCGGGGTTGACCGCCTTGGGGTTGCCGCCGGACTCGCACTGGGCCAGGGCGGCCCAGTTGAGGCTGTCGACGCCGCCGCCGACGGTGCCGCCCCCGCCCGAGCTCGAGCCGCCGGAGGAACCCGTCGAGGCGGGTCGCGGCTTGGTGCCGACCTCGACGACCTGGTCGACGGGGGCCGTGACGACGGTCGCCGAGACCAGCGTCTTGCGGGTCACCGTGCCCCCGGCCACGACGACGTCGTAGACGGCGGTGCGTGTCCCGGTCCGGCCGGCGGTGACGACCTTGGTCTGACCGACGTAGAGAGCCGAGCTGGTGCGCCGGGTGGTGCCGAAGGCCACCGACTCGTTGACCGTGGACCGCTGGTGCGTCACCCGGATCAGGGCGATCTTGAGGCCGGCGGTGACGGGCATGGACAGCCGGGGGGAGACGACGTCGTCGGAGTCGAACGAGATGCCCTGCTCGGTGAACACGCCTCCGATCGTCGCGGCCGTCGTCGTGACCGTGCGGGCGCGACCGTCGATGGTGATGGTCACCGACTTCGGCGTCGAGATCGACAGGTCGAGCCCCTGCCGGCCGAGCGGCAGGGACCGGGAGGCGGACAGCTTGGCGCCGTCCGCGCGGATGCCGACAGCCGTGAGCGCGTCCTGGACCGTGAGCGCGGTGGTCCAGTAGGTGTTGGTGACGCCGTCGATCGTCACGGTGAACGGCCGGGCGTACCGGACGACCACCTGCTCGCCGTCCTTGAGCTGGGTGTTGAGCGCGGGGGCGACGATGTCGCGGCCGCTGACGGGGACGTTCTGGTCGGCCAGGAGGCCCTGCACGGTATCGCTGTCGGCGTCGACGGTCCGGCTGGCACCGTCCACGAGCAGGGTGACCGTCTTGCCGGAGTGGGCGTAGGCGGCGGCTCCGCCGGCCACGGCGCCCACGACGACGGCTCCCGCCGCCACCCGGGCCGCACGCCCGTTGAGGAACTCGAGCACGATGCTCCAGTCGTCGATCTCCCCGGGCACGGCGAGGAGAGCACCGGGAAG
>Ga0335069_10015700_pt1 | contig 10584 bp, 8 predicted proteins | sample Lox_Sample_11_FD_206714 | JGI IMG/M metagenome (GOLD analysis project Ga0335069, IMG submission 206714) | Soil microbial communities from Loxahatchee National Wildlife Refuge, Florida, United States - Lox_Sample_1.1 | ecosystem: Environmental > Terrestrial > Soil > Wetlands | place: USA: Florida...
CAAACCATCGCTGAATGGAAAGAGAGTAAGCATAGCCAAGCAAACGTAGGGTGTATTGATTGCCATGGAAGTGACCATTCCTCGCCCGAAGACGTGGTTTACGTGCAGGTTGCGCGAGCCAACGTCTGCGCCAAATGCCATCAAAAGCAGGTTGATCAGGACCGGGCAGGCAAGCACTCTCGCGCCTTAGGCGCGATGAAAACCATGCCCAATGCGCATTGGCGCGCGGGTGGCCGCGGACTGCCCGTTGGGGGCGGAGAAACTTGCAGTAACTGTCATCGAACCGGATCGCCACACGTTTTTAGGGATCTGCCTTATGATCGTTTCGGCGGAGTTGAGGGCCGCGCTCTGGAGTGGGGCGCTGGTGCTTGCAGCTCATGTCACTCTCGCCACAGCTTCTCGGTTCAGGAAGCGAGACAACCTCAGACCTGCGAATTCTGTCACAGCGGACCCGATGCTGATCAGTGGGGGATGTACTCCACCTCGCGCCACGGAATTCTGTTCGATCTGAAACAGAGAAACCTTCTACCCGCCGATGCTGCGATTCCTACATGCCAAACCTGCCACATGCCGAACGGGGACCACGATGTTCTTACCGCGTGGGGATTCCGCGGAATCAGACTGCCCTTACCAGACGACAAGGATTGGGCGGCTGATATCACCGACCAACTGAAGGGCCTGAATGTGATGGAACTCGACGGATCTGATGGGCTGGTAAAGAGCACCATGATAGGTACTGATCTCTTGCGGTCCACCAAGCAAGACTGGCAAAGGGAGCGTGATCGCATGGTAAAGATTTGCTCCCAGTGTCATTCTGAGACATATGTAAAACAGGAATTACAGAACGGCGACGATAATATTCGAAGCGCCGATCATCTCCTGGCTCAAGCGATACGGATCATGGCTGATTTGTATAAAGACAAGCTCTTGACGACTCCGTTGAAAGGACACGATTTCCCCTGGCTGACCCGCTTCGATGCGCCCCCGACAGAAATCGAGCAGGTTATGGACAAGATGTATCAAATCGATCGCATGCGAGCTTTTCAGGGTGCATTTCACGGTAGCCCCAACTATGCGGTCGCTGAAGGGCTGTCTAAAATGCAAAAGGACTTAGACAATATCAAGGAGCTTGCAGCACAGCTGCGAAAAGAGCGTCCTGCGGCCGTGACACCAGCGAAGCCAAAGACGCCGGCCAAGTCAAAAGACGGAGGCACCCGCTAATTAGAGATCGACAGCCCGACCGTCTCGGATTTTAGGGCCCAGAAAAAACCCCTTCTTTGTTAAAGAAAGGGCAAGTGAACCTCAAGTTTTCAGGGTGTGAAATGCCTACTTCCAGGAGCTTCTCGGTTTGCTTAGATTCACATCGTCGGCGCGGCAAGCTCCGTTGGTAAGAGTCCATGGCTGGCTCGTCTGGAGTGCGAACATCGACGTGCCGGTGGTTCCTTCAAGGTTGAAGATGGGGCCGGACTTCTTATAGACCAAGCCGAAACCAGTGGTATACGCAAAGGCGTAATCCGTTCCCGAATACACCGGTCTGGTCGCCATCAGTGATTTGGCCGCTGAGTTGCCGATTATACTGGCGCTCGTCCAGTCTCCCAAGCACTCCCAATCCCAGCCACCGTAGTTTGCTTTACCGCCGGGAAAAGTCGTTTCTGTGACGGTGTTATTCACCAAAATTGTGTCACAGAAGTTTGTAAGGTGGATGCAGCGCACCGCAGCTTGGCTCGACGGAATCATGGCCACTGCGAGTGCAAGGATCGTGCAACATAGGGCGAGTTTTTTCATTTGACTCTCCTTAGAGTGAAATGTTGCTAGGTTTGTTGGATAACCGTCCGTGGCCCGACCCCACTCGCGGCGTCGGGAATTATACACCGCGGGTCACAAATGTTTGCGCTATTTGTATCTTCAAGTAACGGCGAGAGAAAATTCACCAATGGAGACTTTTTTCCACAAGCACTTATTTGTCGATAAGGCGCATAACATTGCAGCTTGACGCTGCTTCCGAACGCGTCAATACTGGCCGTCAGGCCAGTCGCATTGTCCCCCCTGCGGTTCGTGCTACCCTCGCCCGCACTCCTCGGCTTAAGAGGGCCAGACATCGAATCCCGGAAGTGCGAACCCTGGCATCGCCGAAGGGAAAGGAATTGCTGTGAAGCGTTATTTTGGAAATTTGTCGCACACTATCGTCATCGTCATTCTTTTGCTGATCCCCGGAACTTCTGGCGCGCAAAGCTTCACAACTCTTTTCAACTTCGACGGTACGCGGGGTGCACAACCTTACCTCATGTCCCTGGTCCAAGGTGGCGACCATGCGCTCTATGGCACCACGGAGTTCGGCGGCGCACACAACGGCGGCACCGTCTTCCGGATTACCCCTGGCGGTGCGCTCTCAGTGCTCTATAGCTTCTGTGCAAAATCAAACTGCGGCGATGGCATGCAACCGGAAGCTGGACTACTGCTTGGCCCCGGCAAGACGGTCTACGGCTCAACCAGCCAAGGCGGCCAGGACAAGTGTGGCTTATACAACGGATGTGGATCCCTGTTCCGTTTTACCTCGGACGGCAAGCTCCAGTCTCGCAGTTTTCAGCGCACGGATGGCGGCATTCCCGCTGCACCCATGCTGCGTGGGGCAGACGGCAACCTCTATGGAACAACTTCCGCCGGCGGATCTGATTCGAGCTGTGATGCCGGCTGTGGCACCATTTTTAAAGTGACACCCAATGGTGTCCTGACCACGATGCACAGCTTCACCTATGCGGTTGACGGAGCTGCTCCTTATGCCGCTTTACTTCAGGGAAGCGATGGGAATTTTTACGGAACCACCAGTGGAGGCGGGCCGAAGGGATTCGGTTTGGGCACGGTCTTCAAGATCACTCCATCGGGCACACTCACCACTCTGTACACATTTGACAGCGCCCATGGCGGTACTCCTTTTGGCAGCCTGGTCGAAGGTAACGACGGAAACTTCTATGGCACGACCTACGCTGGCGGGATTCATAATTGCTACAACCCCTGCGGCACGGTCTTCCAAATCACGCCCACGGGAAGCCTCACCGTCCTGCATAAATTCATTCTCAGCGACGGTGGCGCTCCGTCCGCGGGATTGATTTTGGCCTCCGATGGTAACTTTTATGGCACAACCACCATCGGCGGCGATGTCACCTGCAACGCCCCGTATGGATGCGGAACCGTGTTTCAAGTCACTTCCAGCGGCGATTTGACCACCCTGCACTCGTTTAGCGGGTTGGACGGAGCCTATCCAACCGGCGGACTGTTTCAGGCAACGGACGGAAACCTGTATGGAACTACTTTCGAAGGTGGCGTGAAAGACCTTGGTACAGTGTTCAAGCTCTCGCTCGGCCTGCGGCAGGGCCACTAGGTCAAAACGGCGCCTGACCAGATAGAAATTTCCGGGATGAAGGACGATTTGGATAATGAAAACAATTGCATTGTTTACCTGGTTGGCGATCCTCCTGCATCTCTTGTCCACGACCGGGAATGCACAAACTTTCGTCGACCTAGTGGATTTTGACAGCGCCAACGGTGCCAATCCCCAGTTCCTCGCCCTTGCCCAAGGAACTGATGGTAACTACTATGGCAACACAACTCTCGGCGGCGCTTTTAACCAGGGAAGCATTTTTCAGTTAAAACCTGATGGAGGTCTAACCACCATCTATAGCTTCAGTGCCGGAGATGACGGAGCCCTACCACACGGCACTCTTCTGCTACACACTGACGGAAACTTTTACGGCACGACCGAATACGACGGATCGAATCACTACGGCACCGTCTTCAAGGTCACGCAAGCCGGCCAGCTAACGACCTTGTATAGCTTCAGTGGGCCCGATGGCAACGGTCCCCAGGATGGCTTAATTCACGGAACCGATGGTTATCTGTATGGGGTTACTCAGCTCGGTGGCGCCCACGACGGCGGGACAGTCTTCAAAATTAGCCCCAGCGGTGTATTCATAAACTTGCATGACTTCAATCCTGCATCGGAGGGCGCGAATCCCCTGGGTGCTCTCTTGCAGGCCACCGATGGCAGTTTCTACGGAACTACTCAATTCGGCGGAGTCCACAACCTCGGAACGATCTTCCGCATTACACTTCGGGGAAAGCTCACGACAATTTATGAGTTTTCTGGTCCGGATGGATCTGAACCCTTTTCTCAACTCATTCAAGCCGTCGACGGCAATCTCTATGGCACTACGAACGTCGGAGGTGCGTACAACGGCGGGACGGTTTTCCGGCTTTCTCGGTCTGGCCGCCTTAGTACGATCTACTCGTTCTGCGCTCTCCAGGACTGCGCCGATGGAGCATTCCCCATTGGAGCTCTCATCCAGGCCACAGATCTGAATCTGTATGGAACATGCGCCAATCTTATTCACGGTCTTTATGCTCACGGTTCGGTATTCAGCCTCACCCCGGGCGGGGTCTTGAAAACTTTGCATAGTTTCGACATCAAAGATGGGGCAGACCCACACGGTGGACTGCTTCAGGCAACCAGCGGAACGTTTTATGGAAATACTTTCGTCGGGGGCGCCCACAATCTCGGCACTCTGTTCAGCCTTGAAGTGGGATTGGGTCCATTCGTGACGTTGCCGCTCAACTACGGCAAGGTTGGGCAGCCCAGGGGAATCCTTGGCCAGGGATTCACAGGAACAACCTCAGTCTTTTTCGATGCAGTTGCCGCCAAATTCCAGGTTAAATCCGACACACTTCTAGTCGCGACCGTGCCCCCCGGTGCAGCCAGTGGTGGTGTAACTGTGGTGACTCCAAACGGAACTCTATTCAGCAATCGTCCTTTCGTCGTTCTCCACTAAAAGAAAACTCCCTCTGCACATTCTCAGGAGAGGGAGTGGTGGTGTGTCAATCGGAACGCGTTATCGCAATGCTCGAGGGAGATTACTGCGACGCTGGCGGCAAGGCCCGCTGCTATAACTCCAACCCTGATCCAGTTGAAACGCAAGAATTGAGTCTGAACCCACGCCGTAAAGATCGAACCCGGAGCCGGATTTCTTCAGGCTGAACATTGTGGTGTAGGCGAATGCGTAATTGGTGCCGGAATAGACCGGACGCGTTGCCAGATAGGTTCTACCTGCCGGGGGGGTACCCGCAATGGTGGTTGTCGTAAAATCGCCCAGGCATTCCCAGTCCCAGGCGCCGGCCAGCAGCACGCCCTGGATGCCGCCCACATCGTTGCTGGTAAGGCTGATCTGATCGCAGAAATTGGTCAGGCTGATGCAGTACGCCGTGGCACTCTGACTCTGCGGAACCAGAATTAGAGCCATGGCCAGCACCAAACAGCTTAGTACGAGCTTCTTCATTTCACTGCCTCCTTACGGGTTGAGCTTTTGCTATCGGACAGCGTAATCGACAGTTACAGACTATCGCGTCCTCAACGGGCAGCAACTGTACTAGGCATAAAGAGACCGTGTCAATGTTGTTTGGCAAGTAAGGAGGGTCTAAGTGAGCAAACAAAAAACCCCCTCTCTACCGAAGCAGAGAGGGAGTTTAAGCTACGCCACAACAACTGCATGCCAAACCAAGTTACTTGGTCGAGGCAGGCGCGTTGGTGCGGTGCGCACGGCAAGCGCCAGAGGTGTAGTTGTAACCCTGGCCCAGCTGGAATGCGAACAGCGAGGTGGCCGTGTTGCCATACAGATCGAACACTTTGCCGGAGGCCTTCAGGCTGAACATGGCCGTGTAAGCGAAAGCGTACGGTGTGCCGGAGTAAACCGGACGGGTTGCGAGGTAGGTCTTTGCAGCCGGAGCGGTGCCGGCGATGCTGGCGGTCGAATAATCGCCGAGGCACTCCCAATCCCACGCGCCATACAGTTCAATACCCTGGACGCCGCCAACATTGGCGCTGGTCAGGTTGATGGTGTCGCAGAAATTGGTCAGGCTGACGCAATAGCTAGCAGCTTGGCTCTGCGGAACAACCATGACCGCCAGGGCCAGAACGAGACAGCAAAGTGCGAACTTCTTCATTGTGTTTCCTCCTTAGAGTGTGGACAGAGAGTGAGTAAACGTCGGGTGAATCGCTTGCGGAACCCTGTGCCATCACTCAAAGCAGGGTTTCCGCCTCTGTAGGTAGTCACAGCCTGCTACCTACAGCGGTCGGAATATACTAACAATGGCATGTGATGTCAACGTAGTAATCCTGGTAAACAGAGTAGAAAGATTAGGGTTGAAAGTCCCCATTCCCCGCTCAGCGCACGGCTTTCCCGCCGATGAAGCATCCCCACTGGTATCAATTTTCCGCGAATTCTGGCAATTCTCGGGGCAAGGAAGTACGCACACCATCGTTCGAATTCACACAAGCCGACACCATTGGGCGTTAACTAGAATTGTTCTCGTGGAAATTTACGACTTCGTGAGCTGCGACGCCCGTGTCCTCTCGCGACTGGCATCATCGTTGCGTCCCAAATGGGTGTAGGCCTCAGCCAGTGCCGAGTGCAGCTCAGCGAAGTTCGGAAGCCTCCCGGAGGCGATCTCCAGGTGCACCGCTGCACTCTTGAAGTCATTGGTTTTCATCAAACTGACACCCATCTCGTAATGCGCGAAACCCGACTGCGGCTGTAGTCCAATGGCTTTGCGAAGAAATGGGATCGCCTTCGCATATTGCTGCTGTTGCACCAGCGCCATGCCCATCGCAAATTGCGGCAAGTAAAACTCCGGTTGAGCTTTAACCAGCGGCTGTAGAACTGCAATGGCTCTCTCTGGCTTCCCATCCTCAATGGCTGACATCGCTGCAATCGCTTTGTTTGCATTCCCGATAATATCCTTCGGGTCAGTCCCGGTAACCGCCGCAGTCTGCGCCCCGCCCTGCTTCTGCAATCCGACATATCCTAGTGAAGCTAACTTCTGCATTTCGCTCGAGGTAAGGCCAGAATTTCCCGCAGAACCGCCCTGTGAAAAACGATTGTCGAAAGACTGAATCTGCGAGGCCAGCGTGTCCGCGGTTGCCTTCGAACTTTGCGCCAGGTTGTGAGCACCAGCGGGATCAGCAGAGATGTCGTAAAGCTCGGCCTTCGGCGCGCGGATGTATAAATACTTTCCCGCTCGCCAGGATTCCATAGCCGCCGCGCCGAACCCTTGCTGTGGAAAATCCGTCCGCGAATACGCCGGCGGATCCGACTGCGAACTTCCCTGCGCGACTCTCAGCAAAGATTGCCCCTGCATCTGTGAAGGCACGGGAATCCCTGCGCTTTCGAGAATCGTGGGCGCCACATCGAGCAGCCGGACACGATTCTTTACGCGTTTTCCCGCCTGGGCATTCTGCGGCAGCTTGATCAGCAACGGCACCAGAATCGTGTCGTCGTACAGAAAAAATCCATGGGTTTCCTCGCCGTGTGCGCCCAGGCTTTCTCCGTGATCGGCCGCAATTACGACGAGAGCATCGTCATAGAGTTTCTGCGCTCGCAGAGCCGCCATGACCTTCCCCGCCGCCGCATCCTCGGCCGTAATCCCGCGATTGTAGGTGGCGCTTGGCGCGTGTGCATCGGGCAGCTGAACCCAAACAAAGAACGAATTCTTGGCGTTTTCCTCAATCCATTTCGCCGCCCGCGTTGCTACCTGATCTCCCGGCCGCTCGATCGACTGCAGACGGCCTTCACCCTTTTTTGCTTGATGAAAGCCGGCATCGTAGGAATCAAATCCCCGGTCGTAGTTTTGAAAAGGGCCATTTTTTGGATCCAGCAGAATCGATCCGACAAAAGCGGCAGTCCGATAGCCCCGTCCATGAAGTAAATCGGGTAAGTATGGCAGTGACGAATTCAATGGAGCGCCGAGCTCGCTTGCACCATGTGTCTGTGGGTAGGTGCCAGTCAAAATCGTAGCGGTGGACGCAACGGTAAGCGGAGACTGGGAGTACGCCTGACTGAAAACCAGGCCCTGTGCCGCAACGCCATCAATAGTGTGCGTCAGCCCAGCCCGTGAACCGAGAAACCCCATGCGATCGGCGCGCGCGGACTCGAGAGTAATAAGAACGATATTAGGCTTGCCAGCGGCAAAACACTGAAGCCCACACAAAATAGAGAGCAGAGTAACGGAAAAGAATTTGAGAGCCTTTGACCTCATAGCCAAGAAGTTTAATACGAGGCGATCAGCTTGAGAAATCGGGGCCAATGCCAATAAAAAAGCGAGGGCCTGGGCCCTCGCTTTTCACCTCCGATCCGATGCCCTCTTACAGCATGGAATCGGCACTACAAACCTACTTACAACGAACTCATGTTGGCCAGGAACTCGCCGTTCGACTTGGTCTTGCTCAACTTGTCGATCAGCAACTCCATAGCTTCAACCGGCGACAAGGGGTTCAGCACCTTGCGCAAGACCCAGATGCGCTGCAAATCTTCGCGCGGAATCAGCAGCTCTTCCTTTCGCGTGCCCGAGCGCTGAATATCGATCGCCGGGAAAACCCGCTTGTCGACCAGCTTGCGTTCCAGAATAATTTCCGAGTTGCCGGTGCCCTTGAACTCCTCGAAGATCACGTCGTCCATTCGGGATCCGGTATCGATCAGTGCGGTTGCGATGATCGTCAGCGAGCCGCCCTCTTCGATGTTTCGCGCCGATCCAAAGAACCGCTTCGGGCGCTGCAACGCATTGGAATCCACGCCGCCGGAAAGCACTTTGCCCGAAGGCGGAACAATGGTGTTATAGGCGCGTGCCAGACGTGTAATCGAGTCGAGCAGGATCACTACGTCTCGCTTGTGTTCGACCAGGCGCTTCGCCTTTTCGATCACCATTTCTGCCACCTGCACGTGGCGTGCGGCGGGTTCATCGAAGGTCGATGAAATGACTTCGCCCTTGACCGAACGCTGCATGTCGGTAACTTCTTCCGGGCGCTCGTCGATTAAGAGCACCATCAGCACAACTTCCGGATGGTTGGTAGTAATCGAGTTCGCCACGTTCTGCAGCAGCATGGTCTTGCCGGCTCGAGGCGGCGAAACAATTAGTCCGCGCTGTCCTTTGCCGAGCGGTGTCAGCAGATCCATGACCCGGGCGCTTACGTTCTCGCGAACCGTCTCCAGCTTTACCCGCTCCTGCGGATACAGCGGCGTCAGATTGTCGAACAGGATCTTGTTGCGCGCTTCGTCGGGCGACTCAAAGTTAACCGCCTCGATTTTCACCAGCGCGAAATACTTCTCGCCCTCATGCGGCGGCCGTACTTGGCCGCTGATGGTGTCGCCCGTTTTCAAATCGAACTTGCGAATCTGCGACGGGGATACATAAATGTCATCCGGGCCCGGCAAATAGTTGTAATCCGGCGAACGAAGAAACCCGTAGCCGTCGGGCAGGATTTCGAGCACGCCTTCCGCGAAGATGTGGCCTTCTTTTTCGCTCTGCGCCTGGAGAATCTTGAAAATCAGGTCTTGCTTGCGGAGCCCGCTGGCTCCAGGGAGGTCCAGAGATCGGGCGATCTTGGTCAGCTCCGTAATATTTTTCTCTTTCAATTCTGCGATGGTCATTAGTTAATTCACCTGAAGGGATTTATCAAAAGGGGGGTACTTGGGAAGACTTGCCCTGCGAGGGAAAGGCGGGGCTGGGTTACGCAGCCCGCCTTTGTGCCTCAGCGAAGTTTTCCGGCTCAGACAGAACCGTCTGCCGCTCCGAGCTTGCAATCCGATCCAACACTTCGTTCATGGTTTCCTGAATTCGAGTGTTGGGCTTGTGAAACTTCCGGGTTGCTTTGGAGGCAAGCTGGCAAAGCATATATCGGTTCCGCAATGTATGTAAAGCATCAAAAACGCGATCAGAACGCATGGGTTATGTCTTTCTCCTTACTGAGCTCGATACCCGAACTCCCATCTCGTGGCCTGCATTGCCGCCTTCGACTCGCCGCAAAAACAGCACGTCAAAACGCGCAATTAACTCATTTCAGATGGGTTGTGCGGGAAAGCCCGATTACTATAATAGATGCTCCGCCTACTCCGAAAGTTTCTTGTAATGGAACAGGCCCTAGGTGTCAGCGGAGGTCCGTAGACCAAAAAATCTGATATCAAGCCTTCGGAACGCTTTACCCTACGTTAGATTGAACGGTGAGTCAAGAAAAACTTGCGGAGCCGGCATTCCCCATAACAACTCTGCCCTGCTAGCAAACCCCCATGTGATTGCCAGTAAAAGAGTTGCCACTGTTCCACAGCTTGGGACTGCCCTCTCAAAACTCGCACGCGCAACCGTATTTTCTGACAGTTCAGTCGCCTCCTCTTTGTTCTGTTAGACTGGCCGCAAATTACCAGGCCGCATCTTTAGAGATTGCTCTTAAAGGAGGGATTTAACCGTGAAAGCCCTGAAAATTATCGGTATAGTCATCGCACTCCTTATTGTCATTGCCATCGCCATTCCCTTCTTTATTGATGTGAACCGTTTCCGCCCCGAGATCGAAGATCAGATCTCAACCGCGCTCGGGCGCCAGGTCAAAATCGGCAATCTTAAGCTGGCCATCTTCAGCGGCAGCGTTTCCGCCGATGACCTGTCTGTAGCCGACGACCCAGCCTTCAGCAAACAGCCATTTATCAAGGCCAAGGCTCTCAACGTCGGCGTTGAGTTGAAGCCCCTGATTTTCGACAAGCAACTTCGCGT
>Ga0335069_10015701_pt1 | contig 10582 bp, 7 predicted proteins | sample Lox_Sample_11_FD_206714 | JGI IMG/M metagenome (GOLD analysis project Ga0335069, IMG submission 206714) | Soil microbial communities from Loxahatchee National Wildlife Refuge, Florida, United States - Lox_Sample_1.1 | ecosystem: Environmental > Terrestrial > Soil > Wetlands | place: USA: Florida...
ATAAGTCGGAACGAGTTGATTTCCGGCGGAGTTTGGATCGGGATCGTAGGGAATCTGGTAGTAGTCTTGGCGGAGCGAACCTACCAGGCGAAGCTGGTTTTTGGGGTCGGGATTGAATATGTAGGAGCCGAAGCCGCCGTAGCCGTTCTGGGCGTCGTGGTACACCTGCGGGATCGGCGTTTCAAGCCCATAGTTGCTGCGATTGCCGTTCAGGCTGAGGTAATAGGCGGAGCGCTGGGTGTGATCGCCGCAACTGACCTGGTCGTTAGTCTGGTAGAAGTTGCCAAAGCTTAGAACCAAGTCACACTCACGATCGCGTTCAAAGCCCGTGCGTGGAACGATGTCGAAAACCCCGTACGTTCGATCCCCGATATTGGCGTCATAACTCCCTCGCTGTACCTCCAGGTAGTCGATGTCCTTGGGGTCGATCTGAGGGCCGAGGTTGCTGGCGATGTTGGTGTTCGGAATGGGCACGCCGTCAATGAGCCACTCAAATTGATGCCCTCCGCGAATGTGGAGCATGTCGTGGCTGATGTAAGCGGCGGGCGTGTACTCGGTGATCATCTGAAGGCTGTTGGTGCGGTCGGCGCCGGGCGTGAGGCGAATCTGGTCGCGGCTCACCATGGTGGTGGGAGTAACTGAGTCGGTAGGTATGGTCGTGGCACTTTCTGTAACGTTGACGTTCTCCTGTTTGGTGGCAACGCTCAACGCAATATGCAAGACAGGCTGGGTGCCGGCGAGCACCACAAGCTTCTGATCCGCTGGCGCAAACCCTGGATCTTCTACGTGAGCGGAGTAATCTCCGACAGGTACTGCGATGAACTCGAATTGACCATTGGCGTCGGTATGCTCCGTCAAGGTCCAATCGGACGCAGCGGCCTTCAGACGGACGGTAGCGTCCGAAACAGGCCGGTGTTGAGGATCGTGGACCACGCCACGAACGGAACCAAAGTCTGTCGCCGCCGAGGAGAGTGCCAAGAGCAGCATTACGCCACAGAATCCGGCTAACCGATGTTTCAGAGTTGACCCCATTTTGCCTCCATGGGTTGCACAAAACATCCTGAGAATTGCTGTCTCTTTCTGGAATCGTCACAGTCTCAGCGGCGCACATCAGCGCGCGAGCCGGTTGCAGAAAGATGAGCAACGTTTGAGGTTGTGCTTCAGCTCAGGAGGGAAGGAGGTCCGCGCTTGAGATGGCTGCGCTCCCGTAGGGAGAGATAGCAGTCAGCCCGACCGAAGTAGCAATCGGAACGCTGCGAGAAAGCTGAGAGAACATACTGAGCGGACGGGTGGATTGCTATCCGGTTGGCGGTTAGAAGTGCCTGATGGTTAGGGCAATGGCAACATGCTGCTTGGATCTTGCTTTCCTGCCCGGAAGACTGTTCAACCTGCCGGCAACAAGAACAGTGGGTCCGACGGCGGCAGCACGACGGGTTGGCCGACGCCGAGGCGCCCAGCAGGGACACGTAAGGCATGAGCACGAGGAGTGCAAAGACTCCGGTCAGCGCAAGTGCCAACGAACGGCGCATGATGCGAAACTTAGTCCCCCACGGACGCGGCGTTACATGCCGATTCTATGTAGCTGGTCGTAATTTTACTGCAAAAGGTACCTATTCGCCCATCGGGACGAAACCATTTAAGATAAGGAGAGGAATGCTGCTGGTCTGAAACTCCGGACCGAGCGGCTGCATCAATTAAGGGAAAACCCAAGACTGATGAAGACTAAGACTCTGCTCAGGATCGTATTTCTGCTGCTCCTGGCGGTGCTCGCCACGGAAGCACTGCGGGCCCAGACACCCAGCCAGGCAGCTATTCTCCGTCCGCCGGCCGGCTCTAGAGTGGCCTTGGTCGAGTTCGCGGACCTCGAGTGCCCAGATTGCGCGCGCGCGGCAACGCTGCTCGACGAAGCCTCGAAGACTTACCGTATCCCTCTGGTGATCTACGATTTTCCGCTGCCACAGCATCCGTGGGCATTCGATGCCTCGGTGTACGCGCACTATTTCCGTTCCAAGAGCACGCCGAAGAATAACCTGGAAATGAAATTCCGGCTGTACATTTACCAGAACCAGTCGGCGATTACGCAGCAGAACCTGCGGGAATACGTGGACAAGTTTGCCAAAGAGAACGACGCCGCTGTGCCGTTTGTCGTTGATCCACAAGGCAGGTTAGCCGCAGCCGTGCGCGCAGCGAAGGACAAAGGCATTGCCGTCCAGGTGCAACATACTCCAACGATCTACGTAGTCACCGCAAAGACAACCGGCAAGCCATTCGTGGAAGTAGTGAACCGTAACGACTTGTTTTCGATGATTGATGAAGCACTGGCTGAGACTAAGTCGACGTCGAAGGGGGAATAGAGCAGTTAGAGTAGATGCTTGTCCCCGCAGAAAGACTGAAGCCGCTCGTGAGAGCGGCTTCGTTGCTTAGTAGTGCTACTTCTTGGCTGACTTACGGCGCTCAGCCCAGCGCTTCTTCATTAACTCAGAGAGCCGCCTGCGACCTGCAGCCGTGATACCGCCACCACGTGACTTCTTCTTAGCCGCTGCGCGTGGACCGCGAGGTGCGCGAGCGCTGCCTTCCAGAGCATCGATGGCGCGCGTCAGCCGGTCACGCTCTTCCCTGAGTTGTTGCAAAATTTGTTCTGTATTCACGAATCACCCTATTAGTTGGATTAACCACTAGTGGCAGCCAGTGTACTCGCCTTAACCTAAGGAAGATAGGCCTAAAACCAAAAAGGACTGGCGGGCTCAGACGGAAGGAGATCGATGGTGCTATCTCTTAGCCATCGTTGCCGGGCTCTGCTGTACCTTGAGTGACTCAGCTTCGAGATAGAGGCCCTGCGCTTTAGCAGCCTTCTGGTCGTCTTTGCTGAGCTTCCACTTCTTAAGGAGCTGCGGGGTGAGCGGTCGCAGGGTACCCATCACGTTGGCGACCTTCTCTTCCGTAGGAGTTCCGGGCTTATGACTCACGACCAACATTCGGTTGCCAGCCTGATCCGTTGCATAGAGAACGTTAGGGGCTGAATCGTTAGCTGGGGCGACAGTTACGCGGTTCAGAAAAACCAGGTCGTTCACCATCTGGTACGGATGCTGTCCGGCAAACAGCGAGGAGAGGTCAGTCGGAGTGTTGATCCCACGCTGAGCTGTGACTTGGTTGTCGTCCATCGCATGTGTGACCAGGAAATAGCCACCAACGATCGTGACCATCCAGAAGGCGGCCATGAACAACCCGGCTCCGATCAGCAGGCGGCGATGCTTAAGAAAGTCCCCGCGCAAAAGGTCGTTCTTGATCTGTTCCAACCGCGTCACATCCATAGAAAACTGAGATGCAAGTTTGAGGCTGGTGGAAGGACAGCAAATCGAGCTGGGCCCGCCGCTTTTTTGGGGCAGGAACTTAGCTGACTTTTATGGTTCCTGAGGTGCCAAAGGGGTAACAAAACGTAACATCGGAGCGGCGGAAACCGAGGCTCGGCCAGTAACAAACTGGTATATAATCGCGGCGCTCCCCAGAGTTGTGGGATTCGTGTGATTCGCTAGCCTCCTTCTGTCTAAGGCTTCGCTGTGATTTGGAAATGCGGGCACTCGTATTCCATTGCTGGGTTGCTTCCCGTCCCCCGGTAGGAGATAACGATGGCCACTTCCACGAACGATACCCTGGCAGGAACACCGACGGTGCACGCAGTGCATGGCAGCGGCGCTGCCGCAGCGATGGCGCCCGAACAGGCACATCCTGCAACGGCGCATGGTGCGGAGCCGCAGCACTTCCTGCAAAGAATCAAGTTGTTCAGTGCGCTCTCGGCGCATGAATGCCAGGAAGTGGTGAAGCGCATGAAGCGGCGAGATTTTCCGCCGCAAATGACGATCGTGCGCGAAGGCCAGGCGGGAAGCTCGATGTTCTTCATCACCTCGGGCCTGGTGGAAGTACGCAAGAAAGATCCCAACACCGGAATCGACTTCCTGCTGACAGAAATGGGACCGGGACAAAACTTCGGAGAGATGTCGCTGCTTACCGGGAAGCCGCGTACAGCGACTGTGACGGCGGTTCAACCGACTACCTGCGCAGTGCTTGAGCAATCGGACTTTCAGAACGTTCTCATGCAGTACCCGAAGATCGGTTTGGCATTGACGACCATTCTCGCCGAGCGTTTGGAAGAAGCGAACAAGCAAGCGGGCATTGAGTTCATCAACCTGGGCAAGATGCAATTCGACGCGCGCGTATTGGCGCTGCTGCCGCAGCAATTGATGATGCAGCACAAGGTGATTCCCGTCGCCTTCATCAACAACCGGCTCAGCCTGGCGATGGTGAACCCCAACAACATCCTGGCGCTCGACGATATTCGGCGGATCATCAAGGGCGTGATGATTGAGCCACTGGTCACGACGGAAGAGGATTTCCGGAAGTTCATGACCACGACTTACCCGCAGCTCATGAAGAAAGATGTGCCCGCGGAATTGAAAGTGCCGGAAGCGAGCGCGGGCAGCAACGGTGGCTCCGCAATCTCAGCGGCTGCGGTCGCTCCCGTCCAGTCGCTCAGCGCTGAGGGCATGTTCGACCTGCAATCCGACTTGATCCGTGATTTACAGATGTCGGAAGACAGCTCGGCACAAAGCAACGACAATAAGCAAGACCTGATGAACGCGTCGGAAGATGCGCCCATCATTCGCCTGGCGAACTCGGTGCTCGGGCTGGCGATCAAGAAGGGCGCCAGCGATATTCACGTCGAACCCATGGAGAAGGACGTCCAGATCCGTTACCGTCTCGACGGCGTGCTGCAAACGGTGCAGAACCTGCCGAAGAAAGTACAACTCGGCCTGGTATCGCGCCTGAAGATTCTAAGCAAGCTCGACATTTCAGAAAAGCGCCTGCCGCAGGACGGCCGCATCAGCGTGATGATGGAAGGCCGACCGATCGACTTCCGTGTCTCGACGGTTCCGGCGAAGTGGGGCGAAAAAGTTTGTATGCGTATTCTGGACAAGCAGAACACCACGCTTGGCCTGGAGAAGGTGGTCACGCATCAACCTACGCTGAAGCTGATTCGCGAGTTGATCAACCAGCCCTACGGCATCATGTACGTGACGGGTCCGACGGGTTCCGGCAAGACGACGACTTTGTATTCGGCGCTTGCCGAGATTAACGATCCCGGTATCAACATTTCGACCGCGGAAGACCCGATCGAATACGACCTGGCCGGCGTTGTCCAGATCCAGGCCAACAAGGACATCGGCCTCGATTTCGCTCGTATCCTGCGCGCTTTCCTGCGCCAGGACCCCGACGTCATCCTCGTCGGCGAAACCCGCGACAAGGAAACCGCGCACATCTCGGTGGAAGCCGCGCTCACTGGGCACCTGGTATTCACCACGTTGCACACGAATAACGCCGCCGGTTCATTCACCCGCCTCGGAGAGATGGGTATCGAGCCGTTCCTGGTTTCTTCTTCCACCATCGGAGTGATGGCGCAACGACTGGCGCGCCGTCTGTGTAAGGCTTGTAAAGAACCGTACACGGCGGACGATCAAACCTGTGAGTACATGGCGGTGCCAAAGGGGTCTACCCTCTACAAGGCCAAGGGATGTGACCTTTGCGGCGGCAAGGGGTTGAAGGGGCGCGTTGGCATCTACGAAGTGATGAAGATGAACCCTGAGCTTCGCGCGCTGGTGGCGAAGGGCGCCATTTCGGAGGAGATTCATGCGTGCGCGTTGAAGCACGGGATGCTCGACCTGAAGCTGTACTCGGCGTACCTGTTGCTGAATGGAGATACGTCGGTGGAAGAAATTCTGCAGGTGGTCAGCGTGCAGGATTAAACAGGCAATCTGGGGTCACGAGGCCGGTCGCGAACCGGCCTTTCTTTTTAGTCATGAGATGCGCTGGGACGCGGAACTTCCGTGCCATCGCTGGCAAGTACCACCAAATCTTCAGAGGGCTTTTCCACGCGGGTAGTGCCCACCCTGCTTCCGCATGGGCGGCGGTGCAGGTAAGTTTTAATGACGGGATCGCGCATCAGGGTGAAGACTGCAGCCACCAGCGCCACGCCAGCCGCAAAACATTCCAAAAGGCCCCGCACTTCTCCTCCTCTTGAAATATATCGCATCACGAGGTTGCTAGGGTTTACTTCGATGGTGAGGCAGCCGCATATAATCAACGGAGCGATATCGAACCGAGGAAAACATGGCAGAAGCGATAGCGACAAAAGAGGCTCCGCAGGCGATTGGGCCGTATTCGCAGGCGATCAAGGCGGGCGGATTCATCTTCAGTTCCGGGCAGATCGCCATCGATCCCGCGACGGGTAATGTGATGGAAGGCGGGGTGGCGGTGCAGACCGAGCGCGTGCTGAAAAATCTGGCGGCTGTACTTGCAGCGGCAGGGTCGTCACTGAACAAAGTGGTGAAGACGACCGTTTTTCTGAAGAGCATGGGCGACTTTGCCACGATGAACGAAGTGTATGGGAAGCATTTTGGAAGCCATCGACCGGCGCGTTCGACGGTGGAAGTGGCGCGCCTGCCGAAAGATGTGCTGGTGGAAATTGACGTCGTCGCCGAGGTGTAGAGCGCTCAGCTCCAGACTTCCCGGGCAACCTCTACAACCAATCTCAGCTTAGCCCACTGATCTTCCTCGGTGAGGAGGTTACCTTCCATGGTGGACGCGAAGCCGCATTGTGGGCTGAGAGCCAGTTGCTCGAGCGGAAGAACCTTGGCAGCGGCTTCGATGCGGCGTAGCAAATCCTGTTTGTTTTCGAGCGCGGCGCGCTTGGTGCTGATCAGTCCCAGGACCACGATTTTTCCTTTCGGCACGAAGCGCAGAGGCTCGAAACTGCCGGAGCGCTCGTCATCGTATTCGAGCAGGAAGCGGTCCACGGCTAGCTGATGGAAGAGGAGTTCCGCGATCGCATCATAGCCACCCTCGGCGTACCAATGACTGCGATTGTTGCCGCGGCAGAGGTGAATCGCCAGCGTGATGCCCGAGTCGCGCGCCGCCGCGAAGCAGGCATTGTCAGCAGCAAGAGAAGCCGTGAGCATCTCCGCCGGATCGACGCGCAGTTCCTTCTTCATCCAGGCGGTCCATTTGGGGTCGAGATAGTAGCTGTAGCGTGGGGCATCGATCTGCAAATATGAGATGCCGCTTCCAGACAGTGTTGTGATGTCTTCGACCATAATTGCCGTGATGGCTTCGAGCAGCGCGTATGGATCGCGGTAGACGGCGTCAGTGATTCCGTATTTGAAAGAGATAGCCGGGAACTGTGTCGCGCTTGGCAAGGTGACCTTGATTGGCCCGGGCGCGTGTTCGCGGAGAAAGCCGACTTCGCGTCCAGTAAGCGGCTGCCGTTGACGCAGCTTTGATGTAACGATGCCGCTAATGCTGCTAACCGCCGTGCTCGTTTCTTTCTTAGCGGATTGGTCCTTCCAACTGCGCTGTACTGAGTCACCGAAGTCGAAACCTTCTACGGCGTCGGTGAAGTCACTCATGAAGTTGCTGCGGCGAAACTCCCCGTCGGTGAAGAGGTCGAACCCGAGGTCTTTCTGCTTTTGCAGGACGCGAAGGATGTGGCGATCTTCGACGTCCTCAAGTTCAGAAAGCACTGTCCCAGCCTGGCGCGCCCTCAGCAACTCTGCTGGACGCAGAAAACTTCCTACGTGATCGGCGCGATGAGGCGACGACATAATCACCTTTCTCGTGACGGTGCTCAACTACACCAGCTTCGTTTTGCTCAAGGGCAACTCGCGGATACGCTTCCCTATCGCGGCATAGACGGCGTTATACAGCGCGGGAGCAAACGGCGGTAACCCAGGCTCGCCGATGCCGGCCGGAGGAGCCTCGCTTTCCGCGATGTACACGCTCGTGTGACGTGGCGCATTCGGCATGCGCGCTACCTCGTAGTCCGAGAAGTTGCTCTGATTAATGATGCCGTTGGTAGCCGTGATCTCGCCGAACAAAGCCAAGCCCATACCGAATGCGGCTGCGCCTTCGAACTGGTTACGGATATTGTCCGGCGAAACGATGGTGCCGGCGTCAACGGCGCTCCAGACGTTGGGGATCTGTACCTGGCCGTTCTTGTCGACTTCGACTTCTACGACCGTGGCGACATAGGTGTAGAAGCTGCGATGAGCGGCAATACCGAACGCATGTCCCTTCTCGCGCGGACGCTTCGCCCAGCCTGACTTTTCGGCAACGAGTCGGATCACATTACTCAAACGGCCGGTATCTACCGGATACTTCTTGCCGTCTTCCGCTTCTTCCTTGCTGTACTCGAGCGGAACGATGCGAGCGGGGCCGATCAATTGCAGCAGGTACTCGACCGGATCTTTTTGCGCATTGGCAGCCAACTCGTCCGTGAACGATCCGATCGCGAACGCGTGATAGATGTTGGCGACGCTGCGCAGCCATCCGATGCGCACGTGAGCGTCGGCAGGGCCGTTTTCCGCGCGAAGGTTGGGAATGTCATAGGGAAGGTTATTCCAGCCGAGGCTCATCTCATCGAGCGCGTACTTGGCGTTCACATCGAATGTCGAGGCGATCGGCGGATAAGTCGAACGCTGTAACCATGCCGTGGGTTTGCCATCGGAGCCGATCGCTGCTTTCATGTAGGTTGCGGCGACGGAGTGGAAGTAGTCGAAGTGAATGTCGTCTTCTCGTGACCAAACGACCTTCACCGGCTTCCCGAGTTTTTTCGAAAGCACGGCAGCTTCGGCGACGTAGTCGGGTTTCGACTTGCGGCCGAAAGCTCCGCCAAGCAGTGTAACGTGAACGGTAACGTCTTCCGGCTTGAGGCCCACGGCTTTAGCTACTGTGGCTTGCGCTGCTTGGGGTGCTTGCGTCGGAGCCCACGCGACCACTTTGCCGTCACGGTAGTCCGCGACAGCCACGGGAGGCTCCATGGAGGCGTGAGCAAGGTGTGGCGTGTAGTACTCGGCCTCGATAATCTTGCCGCCTTTGGCGAACACGGCGTCAACATCGCCAACATTGCGCACGACCTTACAGGGTTTCCGTGATGTCTCTTCGAGCGTCTTGCGAAATTCCGCGGAGTTGTAGTCGGAATTCGGGCTTTTGGTCCAGTTGATCTTGAGGGCCTGGCGGCCCTGGAATGCTGCCCAGGTGTTGTCCGCGATGACGGCAACTCCACCGAGCGGCTGGAACGCGTGCGGTGGGGTGAAGGGATCAATGGCTACCGTTTGCTTTACACCCCTCACCTTCAGCGCAGCCGAATCGTCAAAGGACTTGACCTTCTGTCCCAACACCGGTGGATGCTCAACCGACGCATACACCATGCCGGGTAGCTTGGCATCCATGCCGAACTCCGCCTTGCCAGTAACAATGTCGGGAAGGTCGTACAACGTCGTATCTTTGCCGATGTAGCGCCATTCCGAGCGCTTCTTCAGCGTGACGGTCTCTTTCGCAGGGACTGGTACTTTGGCGGCGGAGGCGGCGAGTTGGCCGTAGGTAAGTTTACGGCCGCTCACCTTGTGGACTACAACGCTGGGCTCGGTCGTGCACTCACTTGGAGCGACATCCCACTGCTTCGCTGCGGCAGAGATCAGCATGGCACGCGCGGTGGCGCCGGTGACGCGCATCTGGTCGAAGAAGCTGCGCACGGAGTGCGAGCCATCGGTATCCTGATCGCCGTACTTGGCGTCGCCGATCGCCTGTTCGAGTTTAACTTTTGTCCAATCGGCATCAAGTTCATCAGCGAGCACCAGCGGCACACCGGTGCGGCTGCCGCAACCCATCTCGGAGCGTGAGGCGATGATGGTGATGGTGTCGTCGGGAGCGATGGCGAGGAATAGATCAGGGTTGAATACTGCTTTGGAGTCATCGGCCCACAACGGCGCGGGAATCACGCGCGCAGCCAGCACAAACGATCCGGCGGCGACCCCGAGCTTGAGAAACCCGCGGCGACTGACATTCTCGATGGAGTTCATGCCAGCTCCTTCGCGGCCTGGTGAATTGCCGCCCGTATGCGCTGGTAGGTTCCGCATCGGCAGATGTTGCCTTCCATCGCGTCGTCGATCTGTTTGTCGGTTGGATTGTGGTTCTCGTTCAGCAGTGCAATCGCCTGCATGATCTGGCCGGTCTGGCAGTATCCACACTGCGGGACCTTGATCTCCATCCACGCCTTCTGCACCGGATGCGGCCCTTTGGCGGAAACGCCTTCGATGGTGGTGATCGAAGTGCCGTTCACCTCCTGCATCGAAACTGAGCAGGAACGAATTGCCTTGCCGTTCTGATGAACCGTGCAAGCTCCGCACAGTGCCATGCCGCATCCGTACTTGGTGCCGGTCAGTTCGACGACGTCGCGCAGATACCACAGCAGAGGCATGCTGGGATCGCCGTCGAAAGTTCTCTCTACTCCATTTACCTGGAAACGGATCATGTCCTCTCCCACAATCAGACAGCTGAGTAGCTGCTTGAGTGTTGACTATCCTATTCCTGCGCAAAAAAAACGCAAAGCGTAGTGCGAACAAGGGGGAGTTGCCGAGGAGCTTAGTACGGGAACGGCTCTACTTTCCACTTCTCGTACACCTTGGCGTCAAGGAAAAGCTGGAAGAGGTTGGGATCGAGTTCGCCATCCTTCACCGCGAAGCCGAGAATCTGT
>Ga0335069_10015702_pt1 | contig 10582 bp, 13 predicted proteins | sample Lox_Sample_11_FD_206714 | JGI IMG/M metagenome (GOLD analysis project Ga0335069, IMG submission 206714) | Soil microbial communities from Loxahatchee National Wildlife Refuge, Florida, United States - Lox_Sample_1.1 | ecosystem: Environmental > Terrestrial > Soil > Wetlands | place: USA...
CGGCCACGAGCGCACCACGGTGGTCCGGCTCGATGACAAGCTCCGAGTAGCCACCTCACCCGCCCTGATCGGCGACCTGAAGCAGCTACTCGGTCCGGCCTGCGTCAGCTGACGTCAGCTGGCCCGCGAGCCGATGAGCTGGTCCAGGAAGGTCTTATACAGCCGCAGCGTCTCGCGCAGCGTCTCGGTGTCGGCGTTCGCGCCGTCACCCCACCGGCCGCGCAGCCTGCGCTGCTGCTCGGCGATGGCGCGCTGCCGTTCCTCGATGGCCCGCTGCCGCTCCTGGATGGCCGCCTCCATCTTGGCGGTGACCTGGGCGATGATGTCGGCGGCCTCGCCCACCGAGGCGTGCGGGTCGTCCACGAACTTGAGCTGGATCTGCTGCCATTGAGCGGTGTACTGCCCCGCGTCCGGGATCAGGTTCCCGTAGGTGAGGTCGCTGAAATCGCCGAGCCCGCCGGCCGTCTCGCCCGGGCGCATCTCGCCCGCCGCCTGGCCAGCGACGTGCCGTCCCGCGGTCCCCATGGTCCCGGCGGCCGGGACGTCCGCGATGGTCGCGGCGCCAGCCGGGACCGGCGTTCCGGCGGCCCCGTTACCCGCGTGCGTAGTGGTGCCGAACATGTCCGGCTCGGTCGCCGGGTGATCCGCGGCGTCGGGTCCGGCTGGCGGAACCGGGCGGTTCGCCATGGCCGCCTCGTCCTGCTCCGTTAGCCACGGCGGGTTGACGCCCGGAATGTCCGGGTCCTGCGCCCGGTTCGCGGCCGGCTGGCCCCGGCCCGCCTCGTCCCGGCTCGCCTCGACCTGGCCCGCCTCGTCCCGGTCTGGCCGCTCTCCGCGCAGGGCCGAGGCGACCTTCTGGAAGCGGGTCATCTGCTTGGCTTCATCGGTGGGGTAGCCTTCGGTCTCATCGTCCGGGACGGCGCCGCCGCGGACGACATAGCCGGGTCCCCTGGCCTGGCCGTACTGGTCCTGAGTCATCACGAATCATCTCCCGTAGGTGCGTAAACGAGGTATGTGAGTGCCTATCGGGGCGTGTCCGCGGTCCGGTCGGCGTGCTCCGCGGCGAGCTCGCGGTCCTGCGTCGCGAGGGGGCGGTCCTGTACCGCCACGCCGCGTCCGGGCCTCCCGTGGCCGTTCCGCAGGCCTGTCAGATCCTCGAACAGCGCGCGGTGCCGGATCATGGCTTCCCTGAGCTGCTCGGTGGTCGCCGATTCGGTCCGCAGGCCCAGCGTCTGCCGGTAGCCCTCGAGCGAGCCGGCGTGGTAGACCGACAGGGCGTCCATGCTGGCGTTCCTGTCGTCGGCGGGATAACCGCGGTCCCGCATGACATGCCAGATCAGCGTGTCCGCGGCGGCTACCGCCTCGGCCGGGGTGTCTACGAACCGCTCCTGGATCGCCGTCCAGTCGCCGCTGTAGCTGGCCTGCTGCTCGGGCGAAAGCCCGTGAATCCCGAGCGCCTGGACGCGCCGCTGGCGGGCGGCCAGTTCGGCGTCGGCCTTCTTCCTGCTGCCCAGCTGCCGGGCCAGCCGGTCGTACTCCGGGCCGAACTGGCGGCGCAGCCGAGCCCGCCGCAGCTCACCCGAGGCCACCATGACTGCCGCCGCCACGACGATGACAACAATGATGCCTATGATTGCTCCGGTCGACATAATGACCTCCGTGAGGTGTCGGAACAGCCCTCCGACTCCCCTCGATGAACCGGGCTAAACAGGCAGTGAGGTTGGCCCGGCGCCGATAGGTGCCTGCCAGGTGCCGGTAAGGCCCCGGACAGGTTGCGCTTGATGCCGGCCAGCGCTCGGACGATTGCCTCGCGCTCGGCGGGCCCGAACCCGTCCAGCGCCCGCTCGGTGAGCTTGTCCGTCTCTGCCGCGATCACGCCCTCCAGGGCGCGCCCCCGCTCGGTGAGCAGCAGCCTGACCAGCCGCCGGTCGTCCGGGTGCGGCTCGCGGCGCAGCAGGCCCGCCGCCTCCATCCGGGTGGCGGCCCTGGTCACCGTGGGGGTGGCCAGCCCGAGCCCCCGGGCGATCTCGCCCGGGGTCTGCCCGTCCTCGGCCCACAGCCGGCGCAGGATGAACTGCTGCCCCTCGTGTACCCCGTGCCGCGAGAAGGCCGCCGCAGTCGCCATCGACAAGGCGTGCTTGGCCCCCCAGAACGCGGTCTGGAAATCGGGCAGGTCATCGGCGGATTCCTCGGACATGGCACAGCCAGCCTACGGCCCTGGAATACGTTAGCCGGCTCATGGCCGGATCGTTACCCGGCTAATGACTCATCGGGAAACGACTCATCGGAAAACGGACCCTCGAGGCGATCATGTCGACCGTGCCCGGGGTCCACGCGATCGAGCCGAGGCGCGACTGACGGGTACGATCATGCCGGACCCATCCGGCAATCCGCTGCCGGCAAACCCAGGGAGGACCGACGAAGGGGCGACTGGCCGCGTTCATGGCGGCGCTGGCAGGTAGCGCGGTGCTCGGCGTGCTGGCCGGGATCACCTGGTCCTTGGTGGCTCCGCGAGCCCTGCTGGAGGAGATCGGGCACGGCGAGGCCGAACTCGTCAACGCGGAGAGCAACGCGTTCATCCTCGCCGACGTGTGGTTCTGCCTGATCGTGGTGATCGGCGGGGCGATCACCGGCATCATCGGCTACCGCCTGCTGGTCCGCCGGGCCGACTGGATCGCGGCGGCAGGGCTCGTCCTCGGCGCGGCGGCGGCCGCCCTGCTGGCCCTGTGGACCGGCGAGAACATCGGGCTGGGAACCTACAACCACCTACTTGCCTCCAGCCAGGACGGCACCTTTTTCCACGCGTCGCTGGCGCTGGGGGCCAAGAGCGCCCTGGCGTTCTGGCCCCTGCTGACCTCGGCCGTCATCCTGCTGTCCGAGTACGGCGGCCGCCGGCCCGCCGAGGCCGCGGGGACGGCCGAGCCGGCCGAGCCGGCCACCGGGCCCATGGGCGAGCACTCTCCGTAGACTAGGCGGGTGATTCCCCGTATCGACCTGCGCCGCGTTGACCTGAGGGGGCGTACCCCCGCCAGCCTCACCCGGACCGAACTGACCGGCGTCCTGCCCCGCGCCGCCACCGACGTCGAATCCGCCGTGGCGCTGGTCCGGCCGCTCTGCGACGACGTGCGAAGCCGCGGCGCCGCGGCCGTCCGCGAGTACACCGCCCGCTTCGACGGCGTGGACCTGGCTACCACCCGGGTGCCGCCAGACGCCCTGGACGCGGCCCTCGCCGGGCTCGACCCCCAGGTGAGGAAGGCCCTGGAGGAGGCCGTCAGGCGCACCCGGCGGGTCCACGGCGCGCAGCTGCCGCCCGAGACGACGACCCAGATCACCGAGGGCCTGACCGTCACCGGCCGGTTCGTGCCGGTCGGCCGGGCCGGGGTGTACGTCCCCGGCGGGCTGGTGGCCTATCCCTCCTCGGTCGTGATGAACATCGTCCCGGCCCAGGTCGCGGGTGTCGGCGCCATCGCCGTGGCGTCGCCGCCCCAGACCGCGCACAAGGGCCTGCCGCACCCGTCGGTGCTCGCCGCGTGCGCGCTGCTGGGCGTGCGCGAGGTGCACGCGGCCGGCGGGGCGCAGGCGCTGGCCATGTTCGCCTACGGGACGGAAGACTGCGCGCCGGCCGACGTCATCACCGGTCCCGGCAACGTCTACGTGGCCGCGGCCAAACGGGTCCTGCGCGGCGTGGTCGGCACCGACGGCGAAGCCGGCCCCACCGAGGTGGCGATCATCGCCGACGATACCGCGGACGCCCGCCACGTCGCCGCCGACCTGGTCGCCCAGGCCGAGCACGACGAGCTCGCCGCCTGCCTGCTCATCACCACCGACCCCGCCCTGGCCGACGGCGTCGACGCCGAGCTCGCCCGCCAGGTCCCAGCGGCAAGGCACCGCGAGCGGATCCAGAAAGCCCTCACCGGCCAGTCCGCCTGCGTGCTCGTCGACGACCAGGACGCGGCGCTCGCGGTGAGCGACGCGTGGGCTCCCGAGCACCTGGAGATCCAGGTCAGGGACGCGGCCAAGCTGGCCGCGCGGGTCGCCAACGCGGGCGCGGTCTTCGCCGGCCCGTACTCGCCGGTCTCCCTGGGGGACTACCTGGCCGGCTCGAACCACGTGCTGCCGACCGGGGGGACCGCGCGGCACACCAGCGGGCTTTCGGTGTTCCCCTTCCTGCGCCTGGTGAACGTGGTGGAGTGCGACCGCGAGGCGCTGGCCGCCACCGCGCCGCTGATCGACGCGCTCGGCGGCGCCGAGGACCTGGACGCCCACGTCCAGGCCGTCCGGGTGCGAGTCGGACCATGAGCAAGGCCCCGGCCCCGCCCGTTCGGGATGATCTGACCGACCTGCAGCCGTACGGCGCGCCGCAGATCGACGTGCCGGTCCGGCTGAACACCAACGAGAACCCGTACCCGCCGAGCCCCCGGCTGGTGCGGGCGGTCGCGGACGCGGTGGCGCAGGCGGCCGGCACGCTGAACCGGTACCCGGACCGGGACGCGGTGGAGCTGCGCAAGGACCTGGCCGACTACCTCGGGCATGGCCTGACCGGCCGCCAGGTGTGGGCCGCCAACGGCTCCAACGAGGTCATCCAGCAGCTGCTGCAGGCGTTCGGCGGCCCGGGCCGGCGGGCGCTCGGCTTCGATCCCGGCTACTCCATGCACGCGCTGATCGCCCGGGTGACCTGCACCGGCTGGGTGTCCGCCGACCGCGACGAGGACTTCGGCCTCGACCCGGAGCGGGCGGCCGCGGTGATCGAGGAGCACCAGCCGGACCTGGTCTTCCTGACCTCGCCGAACAACCCGACCGGCACCGCCGCCCCGATGGCGCTGGTCGAGGCCATCTGCGCCGCGGCGCCCGGCCTGGTGGTGGTGGACGAGGCGTACGCGGAGTTCGCCCGGGAGGGCACGCCGAGCGCGCTCATGCTGCTGCCGCGCTACCCGCACCTGGTGGTCACCCGCACCATGTCCAAGGCGTTCGCCATGGCGGGCGCCCGGGTCGGCTACCTGGCCGCCGCCCCCGAGGTGGTGGAGAAACTGCTCCTCGTGCGGCTGCCGTATCACCTGTCCGCCGTGACCCAGGCGGTGGCGCGCGCCGCACTCGCGCTGGCCGCCGAGCCGCTGGCCACCGTCACGATTCTTCGTACCGAACGGGATGGGCTCGTCGCCTGGCTCAGGCAGCGAGGGCTTACCGTGGCGGACTCGGACGCGAACTTCGTGCTGTTCGGCGAGTTCGACGACCGGCGGGCGGTCTGGCAGGGGCTGCTCGACCGCGGCGTGCTCGTCCGCGAGGTCGGCCCGCCGCGCTGGCTACGGGTCACGGTGGGGACGCGAGCGGAGATGGCGGCGTTCCGTGCCGCCCTGGATGAGGTGCTCAATACATGAACCGGGTGGCGCGGGTGGAACGGCTCACCCGGGAGACGCAGATCATGGTGGAGCTCGACCTGGACGGCATCGGCGTGGTCGAGGTCGGCACCGGCGTGCCGTTCTTCGACCACATGCTGGCCCAGCTGGGCAAGCACGGCTGCCTCGACCTGACCGTGCGGGCCAAGGGCGACGTGGAGATCGACGCGCACCACACCGTGGAGGACACCGCCATCACGCTCGGCCAGGCCCTCAACCAGGCCCTGGGCGACAAGTCCGGCATCGCCCGGTTCGGTGACGCGCTGGTCCCGCTGGACGAGACGCTGGTGCAGGCCGCCGTGGACCTGTCCGGCCGGCCCTACGTGGTGCACCACGAGCCGGATGGCATGGCCCCCCTGATCGGCACCTATGACACCACGCTGACCAGGCACATCTTCGAGTCGCTCGCGTTCGCCGCGGGGATCTGCCTGCACGTCCGGGTGATCGAGGGCCGCAACCCGCACCACATCGTGGAGGCCCAGTTCAAGGCCGTCGCCCGGGCGCTGCGCGCGGCCGCGGCGCCGGACCCGCGGGCCGGCGGCATCCCCAGCACGAAGGGAGTACTCGGATGACCGCCCGGGTCGTGGTGCTCGACTACGGGTCGGGGAACCTGCGCTCGGCGCAGCGCGCGCTCGAGCGGGTCGGCGCGCGGGTCGAGGTGACCGCGGACGCCGACGCGGCGCTGGACTGCGACGGGCTCGCCGTGCCCGGCGTGGGCGCGTTCGCGGCGTGCATGGCCGGGCTGCGCGCGGCCGGCGGCGACAAGCTGATCGCGCAGCGGCTCGAGCGCGGCCGCCCGGTGCTCGGCATCTGCGTCGGCATGCAGGTGCTGTTCACCGCCGGCGTGGAGCACGGGACCTGGACCGACGGCTGCGGGGCCTGGCCGGGGACGGTGGAGCAGCTCGACGCGGGGGTGCTGCCGCACATGGGCTGGAACACGGTGACGCCGCCGCCGGGCTCGGCGCTGTTCGCCGGGATCGCCCCGGGGACGCGGTTCTACTTCGTGCACTCCTACGCGCTGCGGTCGCCCGGCGCCCGCGAGCTCGCCGCGGCGGGCGCGCTGATCACCTGGGCCGAGCACGGCGAGCCGTTCGCCGCCGCGGCCGAGCAGGGGGTGCTGGCCGCGACCCAGTTCCACCCGGAGAAGTCCGGCGACGCCGGCGCCGCGCTGCTGTCCAACTGGCTGGAGACACTCATATGACCGGGCTCACGCTTCTCCCCGCGATCGACGTCACCGACGGGCACGCGGTCCAGCTGGTCCAGGGCGTGGCCGGCAGCGGCGGCCAGTACGGCGACCCGATGGCGGCGGCGCTGGCCTGGCAGCGGGCCGGGGCCTCGTGGATCCACCTGGTGGACCTGGACGCGGCGTTCGGCCGCGGGTCCAACGCGGACCTGCTCGCCGGCGTGGTGCGCCAGGTGGACGTCCAGGTCGAGATGTCCGGCGGAATCCGGGACGAGGAGTCCCTGGCCCGCGCGCTGGGCACCGGCTGCGCCCGGGTCAACATCGGCACCGCGGCGCTGGAGAACCCGGACTGGGTGCGTTCGGTCATCGCCAGGCACGGCGAGCGGATCGCGGTCGGCCTCGACGTCCGGGGCACCCGGCTGGCCGCCCGGGGCTGGACGGCCGAGGGCGGGGAGCTGTATGAGACGCTCGGCCGGCTCAATGCCGAAGGCTGCGCCCGGTACGTCGTCACCGACGTGCTCAAGGACGGCACGCTGCGCGGCCCGAACCTGTCGCTGCTCCGCGACGTCTGCGCGCGCACGCAGGCGCCGGTGATCGCCAGCGGTGGCGTGTCCAGCCTGGCCGACCTGCGCGCCATCGCCTCGCTCGTCCCGCTCGGCGTGGAAGGCGCGATCGTCGGCACCGCCCTCTACGAAGGCGCGTTCACTCTCGAGCAAGCCCTCGCGGAGGTCTCCTCGTGACCGTAGCGGTGCGGGTCATCCCCTGCCTGGACGTGGACGGCGGGCGGGTGGTCAAGGGGGTCAACTTCCGCGAGCTGCGGGACGCCGGGGACCCGGTGGAGCTGGCCGCCTGCTACGACGCCGAAGGGGCCGACGAGCTGACCTTCCTGGACATCACCGCCTCCAGTGGCGGCCGGGACACCATGTACGACGTGGTGCGGCGCACCGCCGACCAGGTGTTCATCCCGCTGACCGTGGGCGGCGGGGTGCGCAGCGCCCAGGACGTGGACCGGCTGCTGCGGGCCGGGGCGGACAAGGTCTCGCTCAACACCGCCGCCATCGCCCGGCCGGAGCTGCTGGCCGAGGCCGCGCGGCGGTTCGGGTCGCAGTGCATCGTGCTCTCCGTAGACGCGCGCCGTGCCCCCGGGCCCCCCAGCGGCTTCGAGGTGACCACGCACGGCGGCCGGGTCGGCACCGGGATCGACGCGGTGGGCTGGGCCCGGCGGGCCACCGATCTCGGTGCCGGGGAGATCCTGCTGAACTCGATGGACGCGGACGGCACCACCGCCGGCTTCGACCTGGAGCTGATCCGGGCGGTGCGCGCCGTGGTGACCGTCCCGGTGATCGCGAGCGGCGGCGCGGGCGCGCTCGCCCACTTCGCGCCGGCCGTGGACGCCGGCGCGGACGCGGTGCTGGCGGCCAGCGTCTTCCACTTCGGCACGCTGCGCATCGGGCAGGTCAAGGGCGCCCTGCGCGGCGCCGGCCACCCGGTGAGGTTACAAGCCGTTCGGGAACGTGATCACTTCCGGGGCGACGAGCGGCTGGCCCACCTCCAGCTGGATCTGGGCGTGCGCGGTGAGCGGGATGTCGCGCGGGTTGCCCTGGTACACCTCGCCGTTGTAGAGGGCCACCACGTGCCCGGCGGCCGGGCCGACCCGGCCGGTGCCCAGCGGCTGGCCCCATTCGTCGAAGAAGCTGCCCAGGGTGTAGGTACGGTGGACCGGCGACTCGATGTGGATGATGCCGTCGGGCGCGTGCGTGTGCAGCCAGTAGAAGCAGGTCCCGCTGTCGATGAACGGCCCGTTCGGGGTGCTGGTGGCCTGCGCCCCGGGGATGCCGATGGCGGCCGGGATCTGGCGGGCCGCGCCGTTCACGAAGATGGTCAGGTGGGCGTGGATGTGGAACAGGGTCTGCTCGGAGGTCTGGCAGCTGATCCCGTCCTTGGGCTGGCCGGTGACCGCCGTAGCCGTGCCCGCCAGCGCCGGGGCCGCCGGCACCGGCACGCCTTCCGACCCGGGAGAGCCCGGGGCCGGGGCGGGCTCGAGGGTGCCGAGCGTGCTCAGCTTGGCCAGGCTGAGCCTGGGTGCCGTCGCCCCAGCCGCCGCCTTGGGGCTGCCGCCGGCGACGGCGAGGGTGATGCCCACCGCCGCCGCGATGACGATGACGGCCGCTCCCGCGCAGGCCAGCCACAGGCGGCGGCGCTTGCGGCGGGCTTCCGCCGCGCGCTGCTGCGCGATCTTCTCCCGGGCGCTCTGCTGCCGGTCCCGGTTGCTCTTGGACACGATGATGGAACGTACGGAGCTAGCTGCCGGTTCCGGTGACGTCCGAGGTGTCTGCGGTGTCTGGGGTCTCCAGTTGGGCGCTGGTCGTGGTGGCCATCGCGGCGCCGACGATACCGGCGTCGTTGAGCAGCGCCGCGGGCACGATGCGGGCCCGGATCCCGGTCAGCCGCGGCACCCACTTCTCCGACTGCCTGCTGATCCCGCCGCCGACGATGATCAGGTCGGGCCAGAGCACCGCCTCTATGTGCTGGAGGTACTCATCGACCCGGCCCGCCCACTTGCCCCAGCTCAGGTCGCCCAGGTCCTTGGCGCGCTCGGACGCGCGCGTCTCGGCGTCGCGACCGTGGATCTCGATGTGCCCGAACTCGGTGTTCGGCACCAGCACGCCGCGGGTGAACAGCGCGCTGCCGATCCCGGTGCCGAACGTCAGCATCAGCACGGTGCCCGTCTCGCCGATCCCCGCGCCGAACGTCATCTCGGCCACCCCGGCTGCGTCGGCGTCGTTCAGTACCCGGACCGGGTTGCCCGTGGCCTTGCCGAACAGCGCGGCCGCGTCCGTCCCGATCCAGGCCGGGTCCAGGTTGGCGGCGGTCCTGGTCACGCCGTCGGTGACCACGCCGGGAAAGGTGATGCCGACCCGCCCGGACCAGCTGAAGGAGGAGGTGAGCTGCTTTACCACGCCGGCGATATCGTCGGGCAGTGCCGGGCGCGGCGTGGCGATCTTCTGCCGGGGGGCGATCATCGTGCCCGTGGCCACGTCCACGGGAGCTGCCTTGATGCCGGAACCGCCGATATCGATGCCGAGTGCGTGCATAGCCCCAGCGTAACGGCCAGGACGCAGGGAAGGTGACGGTCGGGTAATATCGTGTTCGGGCAGATCCTTCGAGAAGAATCCTCGTCGAGAGGGGTACGGCGGATGCGCTGGTTCAAGGTCGCCGCCATCGCGGTCGGCATACTGATCGCGTTCCTGGTCGTCGGCTCGGTCATCGGATTCGTCATCCACGCCGTGACCAGCCTGGTCATCGCCGCTCTGGTGGTCGGCGGGATCGTGGTCGCCATCAAGGTGGCCCGCTCCGGGCGGCAAGTCTCGGGCAAGAAGGCCGAGCGCGAGGTCCGCGACCGCGATTACGAGGAGTACCACCGGCCGCTGCCGGGGTCTGACATCGAGGCCGCCGCGCCGCCGTCGTACCCGGCCCGGCCCGCCCCGCCTGCCACCCAGGACATCGACGATGAACTGGCCCGGCTCAAGCGGGAGATGGGCAGCTAGCCCCTACCAGTTCGCCTCGGCGAGCTTGGTCACCGCGGCCTGGATTCCGTCCATCCGGACCCGCGCCGCCGTCCGGCGGCCCATCACCCACATGGTGAGCTCGGCCGGGCTGCCGACGACGGTGACCGCGGGGGTCGCGTTCCTGGCCGTGATGCGGTAGGCCGGGGCGGTGCCCGCGTCGTCCCCGGCCAGGACGGTGTCATCCCGGGCCAGCTCGACGCCGACCGGCGCCTTGCGGAGCATGAAACGCGCCAGCCGCAGCCGGTGCCAGAGCATGTCGGATTCGCCGCTGCCGAGCTCCCTCGGCTCCCAGCCGGGCGCGGCGCGCCGCACGTCCTCGTGGTGCACGAAGAACTCCACCGCGTTGGCGCGCTCGTCCACGCCGGGCAGCGCCATCACCGACAGCCGGGGCGGGCCCGACCTGATCATCCGCACCAGATCGGGGAACGGGGTCCGCG
>Ga0335069_10015704_pt1 | contig 10582 bp, 7 predicted proteins | sample Lox_Sample_11_FD_206714 | JGI IMG/M metagenome (GOLD analysis project Ga0335069, IMG submission 206714) | Soil microbial communities from Loxahatchee National Wildlife Refuge, Florida, United States - Lox_Sample_1.1 | ecosystem: Environmental > Terrestrial > Soil > Wetlands | place: USA: Florida...
TCTTGACACTGGTCGCGCGGAACCGGCCGTCCGGCGCGAGATCGCGCTGCTCGATCAGCTCGGCGAGCTGGTCCAGGCCGCGGTGCCGGTCCCACCACAGCGCGCCGACAACGGTGGCGTGGAGCGTGCCGCGATCCGCGGCGCGAACGTAGGCCGGGAGCGGGTCGCCCGACTTGTGCGAGCGGCCGATGATTGCGTCCTGCCAGCCGGTGATGCCGAGGGCCAGCAGGTGCTCCTGGGCCAGGCGCAGTGCCTCGTCGCGGTCCTCCTCGGTCAGCCCGGGCAGCAGCCGGGAGACCAGGTTCTGCGCGCCTTCCTGCAGCATGCCGACCGGGCTGCCGTCCGCGTCACGCTCGATCCGGCCGTCCGCTGGGTCGAGCGTGTCGCGGTTGATCCCGGCGAGCTGGAGCGCCTTGCTGTTGACCCAGGCGCCGTGGCCGTCGCGGTTCGGCAGGTAGACCGGGCGGTCCGGGGCGATCTCGTCCAGCGGCGCGGCTGTCGGGATACCGCCGGGGAACACCTCCATCGACCAGCCGCCGCCGGTGACCCAGCCATCGCCGGGGTTGCGCTTGACGTAGTCGCGGATGATCGCGAGGTACTCCGGCAGCGTGACCGCGCCGGACAGGTCGCACCGGCGCAGCTGATCGCCCGCGAAAACCGGATGCATGTGCGCATCGATGAAGCCGGGCAGCAGCGTGCCGCCGGCCAAGTCAACTATCTCGGTGCCGGGGCCGGCGGCGGCCCGGGCGTCCGCGTCCGGCTCGGCTGCGACGATGCTCCCGGCCCGGACCCGCACGGCCGTGCCCGCCGGCAGGAACTCGTGGCCGTCGAAGATCGTGCCGTTGCAGAAGATCAGGTCTGCGTCACCTGGCACCGGGACCTCCCGTCCGTGGCGAGTTGCCCGGTACTAAAACACTTGACAAAGCTCTTGTCAATGCCTTTGACTAACCGAACTGGTGTTAGGCTTCCGCTGATTCCTGGGGGAGGCCACACCCTGAGCAGCGGGAGGAGGCTGGCGTGTCTGCTGCGCCTGACGTGCATGCGAAGTCGGCGCCGGAACCGCCTCGGCGCGGGCTGCGCCGCGGCAGCCTCTCCAAGGAGATCATCGTCACCGAGAGCCTGCGACTGCTCGACACTGGCGGGCTCGACGGGTTCAGCATGCCCAAGCTCGGCCGCGCCCTCGGCGCCGACCAGACCGCCGTGTACCGGCACTTCGCCAGCAAGGACGACCTGATTCTGGCGATCGCCGACCGGCTGATCGAGGAGGCGATAGCCGGCCTGGAGCCGAGCCCGTGCTGGGTCGACACACTCACTGACCTGGCGCGGCGCCAGCGGGCGACCTACCTCGCGCATCCGGCCGCCGCCTCGATGTCCGCCTACCGTACGACGCAGGGCCCAGCCGAAATTGCGGCTGTCAACGTCATCCTCGAGGCGGTCCATGCGGCTGGCTTCGAGGGGGCGCAGGCGGCGCTGACGTACCGGACGGTGGGCGACTTCGCGCTGGCGTTCGCAGGCTTCGAGGCGGCGTTCCTGTCCCTGGACGCGAAGGCGCAGCAGAGCGACCGGGCCGCCTGGACGCAGGCTTACCTGTCCGTCGACCGCGCGCAGTTCCCTGCCGTCTGGCAGGTCAGGACGGAACTGCCCGAGGTCAAGGACGACGACATCTTCGAGAACTTGCTCGGCCTGGTGATGACCGGCCTGGTGCAGTCGGCGCCGCGCCCCTGCGACTGTCACCGGCCGGCCGGCCGTTAGCTGCTGACTTCAGGTAGACCGTGCAGCCGTACCGTCGTCCCGCAGGCCGCTGACCGTGGTGTAACCCGGGCGCGGGTGCCGGGTGAGTGCCGTGACCGCCACCTGGGCACTGCCTGAGCAACATCGTCGTCGTCCACGCGGCGGAAGCAGGCTAAGTGGTGCGGCGGGGACTTGTGCGAGCCAGGAGTTATAGTCGGCCGTCCCCGCATCAGCGGATCCCGAGACCGGGGGTGGCGATGACACCGCAGCGGGCCAGACGCCCGGAACACGTCACAACCGCGCTCCAGCAGCCGGCGTGGCCTGATCATGATCGGCTTGATGCGGTTCTGGAGAGACTGGGAACCCTGCCTCCGCTCGTGTTCGCCGGGGAGTGCGACCAGCTCAGGGAGCGGCTGGCCGCAGTAGCGCGGGGGGAGGCGTTCCTGCTGCAAGGGGGCGACTGCGCGGAAACGTTCGCCGGGACAACGGCCGCCGGGATCCAGGGGAAACTCCGAATGCTCCTGCAGATGGCGGTGGTCCTCACCTACGCCGCCAGCGTGCCGGTGGTGAAGGTCGGCCGGATGGCGGGCCAGTTCGCCAAGCCCCGGTCAGCCCCGACCGAGGTCAGGGATGGTGTGGAGCTTCCGTCCTACCGGGGGGATGCGGTGAACGGGCTGGAGTTCACCGCGGGGGCGCGGACGCCCAACCCTGAACGGCTGCTGGAGGCCTACCACTGCTCGGCCGTAACGCTGAACTTGTGCCGGGCGTTCGCCGGCGGCGGGTACGCGGATCTGCGGCAGGTGCACGCCTGGAACCAGGACTTCGTGGCGGCCAGCCCAGCCGGGCAGCGCTACGAACGGCTGGCGGGCGAGATCGACCGGGCGATCGCGTTCATGCACGCGTGCGGCGCCAATCCCGAACAGTTCCGGGCGGTCGAGTTCTACTCCAGCCATGAGGCGCTGCTGCTGGACTATGAGCGAGCCCTCGTCCGCCTCGACTCGCGTACCGGCCAGCGCTATGACCTCTCAGCCCATCTGCTGTGGATCGGCGAGCGCACCCGCGACCTCACGGGGGAGCACGTCGCCTTCGCGCGTTCCATCCGCAACCCGCTGGCCGTGAAGATCGGCCCCGCCGCCACGGCAGAAGACATCCTCGCCCTGGCCGAGGCGCTGGACCCGAACCGCGAGCCTGGCCGCCTTACGCTGATCACCCGCATGGGTGCGGACCGGATCGCTGATGTGCTGCCGCCTCTCGTGGCGGAGGTCACCGCTCGCGGCACCCCGGTCGCCTGGGTGTGTGATCCGATGCACGCCAACACGTCCACCACCGCCAGCGGCCAGAAGACCCGTGACTTCGACGATGTCCTCGCCGAAGTCACCGGCTTCTTCGAAGTCCACCGCGCCCTGGGCACCCATCCTGGTGGCATCCATCTCGAATTCACCGGGGATGACGTCACCGAATGCACCGGCGGAGGGCACCAGCTCACAGAGAGCGACTTGCGTCACCGCTATGAGACCGCGTGCGACCCGCGTCTCAATAGGAGCCAGTCCCTCGACCTAGCGTTCCTCGTCGCTGAACACTACCGTCAGCACACCGCCATTCACCCGGCGCCCGCCGCCAACCCAGCCTGACAGCGTCACGGGTGGAACTGTCCTGAGACCAGCCCGGATGGGCTGCTCATGGGCAGACTGTTCCCGGCGATGGGCCCGGCTAGCTCGCCTACTGCGTATCGTCGGTGGGGTCAGCGGCGGCTGAGTGCATGCGCAGTGGCGGCAATTTGTACAAGCTGTCTCTGTTGAGCTGCTGTGCATCGGCGAGCACAAAGTCCTGCTGAGTCTGCGCTTTCTCGGCGGTTTGTTTTGCCAGTTCTGATGCCAGGCCGCCCAACTGGCGCACACCGGTGTCATCTACGAGTATACGGTTCGTAGCGAGGATCACGATGCCCTCCACCCGCCGCTCTCCCTGATCAGGCGGGGAAAGAGCTGCTCCCACCTTCGCGGCAGCGAATGGGTCCGCTGGGTGCATAGTAAGTTTGCCGCGCTCCCCGATCACCCATTTGTGATATTTCATCACCTCGCCCCGGAGGGGCAGGTTGCGCACATCTTCAGTCGAAAGCCCGAATCGCTTGCCCTTGCCGAAGCAGCGAGCGTACGCAACCAGTGCCGCGGACCAGAGCGCCTGCGGCACGATCGGATCGCGGTCTTCCTCAGGTTTAGCCAGCTCGGTAAGCAGCCGCTTGCAACAATCCATTACGAATTGAAGATCCTGGATGATCGACGCTTGATCTGCGAGAATTTGCGCTGATGTCACATCAAGAGCCACTGTCAGCATTGAGGGCTCCGGCGATGCCGCGCTCTTCCCACTCATAAGTCCTCGTTTCGGCTTGCTAACACGACTGCCTGGTTTAGATCCTCACATAGGGATGACTCGCTGCTGGTCTCATATAGTGACAATTCGCGGCCAGCGATGCATCTGATTCCGACGCCCACCCGGAGAGGTGGCCAACGAGGCGCTCACGCGCCAGCCATGTCCTGCCCAGGCTCACTTCACACCCCATCAAGATCGCAGATCAGGCCCCACCGATCAACGATCGCGCCTCTGCCGGGCCGACTATGAGATCGTGAAGGTCCCCACCCACCTCGAGTCGACCCGATTGTTCGATACCGCCGATCTTCACCGGCTCGAAACCGGCTGTCCGGATCAGCCGCTCGGCTTCCTCGGCGGCCCGGTCATCGTCGGCCGCGTAGAAGAGGGCCGCCGGCTCCGGTGACCGGTTGCTAGCGGACTTGAAGAGATCGGCCGACATGCTGCCAAACGCCATGGCCAGGCGTGCCGCCGACGGCAGCCACCCGGCTACAACCTCGCCAGAGGACTGCCCTTCCGGCAGGAGACGTGAGACCTTACCTTGCGCGTCCGTGCTGAGCGGGTTGCTCGGAACGACCACGACCTTGCCGGTCAGCGATTCGGCGATCTCGTCTATAACGCCCTTCAGTACGGTAAAACGCAGCGCGAGGACGACGGCACCGGCGTCCCGCAACGCGTCGCGATTGTCGGCGGCGGCGACCGCAGCGCGACCGATCTCCGCAGCCAGCGTTCGTGCCGAGCTGATGTTGGCGCTCGAGAGCCGCAGGGTCTCACCGCCCGAGGCGAGCTGGCGGGCGATGACCGATCCGAGCCCTCCAGTGCCGATGATCGCGGTGGTCATGACCGAAATTCCTCAGCGTCACGCGGTGGATCGAGGCTCAGTGCCCGGCGGGCTGACCACCGTCGACCCGTGGGCCTTGCCGGTGACCTCGGCATTCACTCGGAATCGCCGGCGCGCGTACTCGGCGGCCAGTGAGCGGGGTACCAGTCCCCCGCTGGGTCCGTGGTTTGCCCCACTTCGATCAGATGACCGTCGGGATCGCGGATGTAGCAACGGATCTCGTACTGGTGCTGTTTCGGCGGCGTCAGGAACTGGGCCCCCCGGGCGCTCCACTCGGCGTACACGGCGTGGATGTCCTTGACCCGGATATTGAGGAAGCTGCTGACCCGGTTGGGATCGCGCGGCGCCTCCAGGGTGACCGACGGCTTGTCGTCGGTTGGGCCGCCGCCGACATTGATGATGATCCAGCTGTTGGCTAGTGCGACATAGGTCACGTCTCCGGAGAAGACCAGCCTGCCGCCGAGTACTTCGGTGTAGAAGCGCCGGGAGCGCTCGACATCGTCCGACACGATGAAGTGGGCCAGCACAATTCCTTCTGGCGGTGGTGGGAGCTCGGCCATCCGGTACCTCCACTGGTGGAGCCTCACGCTGACGATGGGGCCTGCAGCCGATGTTAGTAGAGCAGGCTTCCGGTCCTTTTCCGCGACCCGCGTGGCGGTCCGGGCCGAGGGCGGCGCTGGCGGTGGCTGTCCTCCGCCGTGCCCACGGTTAAGCGCGATTCAGCCGCGACGATGCGAGTCTGGTTGAGTAGCCTCCTTAGTCGCCGCCCGGGCGCAGCGGTCTCTGCCGGGCGGTGGACCTGGCACATCAGCAACTCGCAGGCCGCGATGACGAAGGGGCAGGACGTGCGGGACCCAAAGCATGATGTCCTCTTCGAACCTGTGCAGATCGGGCCCATCACGGCCCGGAACAGGTTCTTCCAGGTCCCTCACTGCAGCGGCATGGGCTATCGCGACCCCCGCGCCGAGGCCGCCATGCGGCGAGTCAAGGCCGAGGGTGGCTGGGCTGTTGTCTGTACCGAACAGGTGGAGATTCACCCGACTTCGGACATCACTCCATTCATTGAGCTGCGTATCTGGAACGACGAAGACCTTCCGGCACTGGAACGGATCGCGACGGCGATCCATGACGGTGGCGCCCTCGCCGGGATCGAGCTCGCGCACAACGGCATGAACAGCCCGAACCTCACCACCAGGGAACCGCCGCTCGGCCCGGTCAACCTTCCGGTGGCCACCTGGAGCCACGACCCGGTCCAGGCCCGGGCCATGACCAAGTCAGATATCGCCGACCTGCGGCGCTGGCATCGAGATGCGGTGCGCCGCTCATTGGCGGCCGGCTACGACCTGGTCTACGTCTATGCCGGGCACGCGCTCAGCGGCATTCAGTACTTTCTGTCACCGCGTTACAACACCCGCACCGACGAGTACGGCGGAAGCGTGCGTAACAGGGCCCGGCTGCTGCGCGAGCTTCTGGCCGACACGCGTGAGGTCGCCGCGGGAAAGGCCGCAGTAGCCTGCCGCATCACGGTCGACGAGCTGATTGGCGATGTCGGGATCACCCGCGCCGAGATCGAGGAGATCGTCGGCGACCTGGCCGAACTCCCGGATCTATGGGATTTCGTGCTGGGCAGCTGGGAGGAGGACTCGGTTACCTCGCGGTTCGGCCCCGAGGCCGGGCAGGAGCCTTACGTGCGGGGCCTGAAGAGCCTCACCACCAAGCCCGTGGTCGGTGTCGGCCGCTTCACCTCACCCGACACCATGGCACGCCAGATCAGGGAGGGCATCCTTGACCTGATCGGCGCCGCCAGGCCGTCGATCGCCGACCCGTTCCTGCCCCGCAAGATCGAACAAGGTCAGGTGGAGGACATCCGGGAGTGCATCGGCTGCAACATCTGCGTGTCCGGCGACTTCACGATGTCGCCCATCCGGTGCACGCAGAATCCAGCCATGGGCGAGGAGTTCCGCCGTGGCTGGCACCCCGAGCGGATCAGGCCCCGGCAGTCCAGCGCCCGGATCCTGATTGTCGGCGCGGGGCCAGCCGGGCTGGAGGCCGCCCGCGCGCTAGGCCATCGTGGGTATGAAGTTGTGCTGACGGAGGCCAGCAGGGAACTAGGCGGCCGGGCCGCAGCCGAGTCGCGGCTGCCGGGCCTGCACGCGTGGAAACGCGTCGTTGAATACCGCGAACAGCAGCTGCGCCGGATGCCAAGTGTCGAGGTCTACCTGCAGAGCCGGATGAGCGCCGGCGACATCCTTGAGTACGGCTTCGACCATGTGGCGGTGGCCACGGGCGCATCCTGGCGGCGCGACGGGGTGGGGCGCTGGCACACGCACCCGATTCCGGCGGAAGCGCCACCGCAGGTTCTCACGCCGGATGACCTGCTGGCCGGGCAGAGGCCGACGGGATCGCGTGTGCTCATCTTCGATGACGATCACTACTATCTCGGCGGGGTCCTGGCCGAACTGCTGGCGGCCGAGGGCTACCAGGTCCGGTTCGTCACCCCGGCCGCCAGCGTCTCCGACTGGACCGCCAACACCCTGGAACTGGTGAAGATCCGGCAGCGGCTGATGCGTGCCGGGATCAGGGTGGAGCCCAACAGGACCGTCGTGCGCCTCGAAAGGACCGGCGCAGTCACCGGCTGTGTTTTCACCGGCGAAGAAGAGCCCGCGGAAGCCGACGCGGTGGTCTTGGTGACCGCGCGACTGCCTGATGATGGGCTCTACACCGAACTGCAGGCCAGAAAGCCGGAATGGGGGCAAGGCGGGATCTCCTCCGTGCACGCGATCGGAGACGCCTGGGCCCCGGCCACGATCGCGGCGGCTGTCTGGGCGGGGCGGCGGTACGCCGAGGAACTGGACGCGCCCGCGTCCGGTGAGCCGGTGCCGTTCCGCCGGGAAATGACCGCGCTGGCCACCGGCCCGGATGATGGCCCGCCGCGGAGCGGATAGGGGGCGATGACCGGACCTCGCGGTCTTATCCCGTTTCGAGCAGGATCCCGGCGAAGAAGCCGGCCAGTTCGTCGGTTGCGTCCAATGGCAGGACGTGTGCGACGTACTGGTCCGGGCGGACGACGACCAGGCAGCCGGAGACGCGGTCGATACTTCGCAGGTCGAAGACGTCGCCAGCTCGTGGGTCGGGGCAGAACGCCTTTTCGTAGTCGATAAGGCCGAACTTGCCCTTTGCGGGCAGCAGGACTGCTGGCATCGCGCTGACTGCCAGATCGCGGTGTCCCTGCTGGAAAACGGCGCGGACGTCGATCACCGAGTCGGGGGCGGCGCCTTCGGGCGTGAACCGTGCGATCGGTGAGTTCCCCGAGGCGAGGAACTCGCAGAGCTGCCTGGCCCGGGAGCTCGGGCTCACCGGGTCGGCGCGGTCGGCGAAGACGTAGAGGCGCCAGGCGCCGTCGGCCCGGGCCACGTGACCCAGATGCATGGGCTTGGCATCGGCCAGCCGGATCACCGGGGCCGAGTGGAAGCGCATCCCGACCGGGAAACCCTTCGCCAGGTGCTGGTGGGCCGCCCCGGCGGTGATCATCGATGGGGCGTAGCGGGTGGCGACGCCCGCGGTGTAGCGGCCTTGCTGGACGAAGTGACGGTGGAACTCCTCGGGAACAACGCCCGCGCCCTCGACGTCGGAGGTCTCTCGTGGTGGGGCGCTGAACATCCTGGCGAACTCGCGGTCGAAGTCGATGAGTTCCTGGGCCACCTTCTGGCGTTCGCTGGAGTAGGTGTGCAGCAGCTCTGGCCTGGCAGTGCCGCGGAGGACGGCCGCCAGCTTCCACCCGAGGTTCCAGGTGTCGCTCATGGACACGTTCATGCCCTGACCGGCTGTGGCGCTGTGGGTATGGCACGCGTCACCGGCGATGAAAACCCGGGGCAGGCGGGTGGCCAGCTCGGTCACCGGCACGTCATCGAACTTGTCGCACAGCCGCTGGCCGATCTCGTACACCGACCACCACCCGATGTCTTTGACCTCGAGGGTGTACGGATGCAGGATCCGGTTGGCGACTGCGGCCAGCTTCTCCGGGGTGACGCTCCCGTTGCGCAGCATTTCCTGGTCGCGCACCTGGTCCAGCTCTATGTAGAACCGGGCCAGGTACCCGCCCTCACGCGGGATGATCAGCAGGTTGCCCTGATTCGCCGAATGGATGACGCTCTTGAGGCGGACGTCCGGAAAATCGGTCACCGCCAGGACGTCCATGACGCCCCAGAACTGGTTCATCGGGTCGCCGGCCAGCCGGCCGCCCAGCGCGGTTCGCACACTGCTGCGGGCACCGTCGCAGCCCACGACGTACTTCGCGCGGATGGTCGAGGCCTGCCCGGTCTCCTGAAATCCCTCGACATGCTGCACGGTAACGGCCACCGGATACTCTGCCGGGCCACTGGTGCCGACTTGGACGTCGGTTGCGTGCAGGCCGTAGAACGGTCGCAGCCTGCTGGCTGACCGCTCCATGTGATCCCGGAGGTAGGCCAGCATCCGCGCCTGGTTGACGATCACGTGCGGGAACTCCGACAGACCCTCCTCGACGTCCTGCACCCGCCGGGTCCGCGTGATCCTGGACCGGTCCTGCGGATCCGGGCGCCAGAAAGAGACTTCATTGACCCAGTAGCCCTCGGCGACCAACCGGTCAGCGAGCCCGAACGCCGCAAAGATCTCCACGGTACGGCAGGCGACCCCGTCGGCTTGGCCCACCGCGAGCGGACCGTCCCTGCGGTCGATGACCACCGTGTGGATGCCGGGGAAGCTGGCCAGGAGCGCGGCCAGGACCAGGCCGGCTGGACCGCATCCGATGATCAGGACGTCGGCCTCGCCGGGGAGCCCTTCCGGCCGTTGCGCCACGGCAGGATCGGGGGCTTCGATGAGTGGGTCACCGGCCTGGTAGCCGTTCAAGTAGAACTGCATCGTTCGTCCTTTTCAGTGCAGAACACGCCGGCTACGTCCGCAGTTGGCCCTGGGCACGCGACACCACTTCTGACCGTGCCATACCGAACCTCTGCAAGCACCCGGGGCTGGCGCACCGGGCCATCAGGACCGGCCGAAGTCTGCGGAAGATGGCACTTGCGGCGCCCCGGTGACGGGGCCGGCGGGGGAGCCGAGTTCCGGGCAGGCTGGGCCGGTCCACTGGCCTCCAGCTAGTCGCCCAGTGCTGTGGTGTCCTGGCTGGTGGCGTGCAGGCCGTCGTAAGCGAGGCCGCTGCTGGACTGGCCGTGGCCCACCGACCTCTGCCGTGCCCACCACCACACCCGGCCGCCGTCTACCCAGCGGGCCAGCCGGCGATTTCGCTGCAGGGTCACCCCCTCGCGGGGCACCTCACGTTCCGGCAAGGTTATGCCGGGCCGCAGCTGCAGCGAGGCGGGCAGGACCGGAACCGACGTCAGCGTCCCGTCCGCGGCCCTGGAGTAACGGACCATCGCGCCCTGGATGAGCAGGTAGTCGGCGTTATCGGCGCGGCCACGGGTGGGCAGCAGCGGAATCCAGTTCTCGGGGACTGTGGTGGCCAGCCGCCACACCCACGTGTCCGGCAGGCCGGCCCGGGGATCCGGGGCCGGGACCCGGCCCTGGGCCAGCAGATCCTCGCTGCGGCGCACCGGGCGGCCAACAGCGTTGGTGACGACATGCTCGATGCCCCAGACAAGGTCGGCAGCGGGA
>Ga0335069_10015705_pt1 | contig 10581 bp, 9 predicted proteins | sample Lox_Sample_11_FD_206714 | JGI IMG/M metagenome (GOLD analysis project Ga0335069, IMG submission 206714) | Soil microbial communities from Loxahatchee National Wildlife Refuge, Florida, United States - Lox_Sample_1.1 | ecosystem: Environmental > Terrestrial > Soil > Wetlands | place: USA: Florida...
CGTCGAGCGGATCGCCCGGGCCGATCAGGCCCTCGGCCACGGCCTCGCGCTTCACGTCCGAGGCCCAGACCGTCTGTCCGTTGACCCGGGCCACAGCCCTGTCGCCGGGCTCGGGCGCATTCTGCGAGGTCGTCGGGGGCGCGCACGACGCCAGACCGAACGCAAGCGACGCGACCGCGCCCAGCAGGCGCGCCTTCCCCTCGGTCAGACTTGCTTTGGCGACCACGGCGGTATTTCCCTCGCCGCCGCGCATGGGCGTTGAGGCCCACCGCGTCAAGGGAGGAAGCGCGCCATGAAGTTCTACAACTCGATCGGCCCGAACCCGCGTGTGGTGAAGATGTTCATGGCCGAAAAAGGCGTCGACATCCCGCGCGTCGAGATCAACCTCATGGCCGGCGAGAACCGCCAGTCGCCCTACGTGGCCAAGAACCCTTCCGGCCAGATGCCCGCGCTCGAGCTCGACGACGGCGTCGTGCTGGCCGAGATCCTGCCGATCTGCGAGTACCTCGAGGAGATCCACCCGAGCCCGCCGCTGATCGGGACCAACGCCGAGGAGCGGGCGGTGACCCGCATGTGGACGCGTCGAATTGACCTCAACATCTGCGAGCCGATGGCCAACGGCTTCCGCTTCTCGCAGGGCCTGCAACTGTTCCAGAACCGGGTCCACTGCATCCCCCAGGCGGCGGACGACCTGAAGGCGGTCGCCCGCGAGAAGCTGGCCTGGCTCGACGGCCTGATCGCCGGTCGCCAGTTCGTCGTCGGCGACCGTTTCACGCTGGCCGACATCCTGCTGTTCGTCTTCGTCGAGTTCGGCGCGCAAGTGGGCCAGCCGCTCGATCCCGCGAACAAGAACCTCGCGGCCTGGAAGGACCGCGTCGCGGCCCGGCCGAGCGCGGCGGCGAGCGCCTGACCGCGCCCGCCATGCCTGTGGCCGCAACCCTGCACGGTTGATCAGGATCAAGGCTGGCCAACATCAAAGTTGCGAGAAACTCTCATCGCGCCGCATTGGCGCCGCCGATGAGGTGCTCACCATGTCCCGAACTTCCGCCAGGCGCGCCCTCGGAGCCGCCCTCGCGACAGCGGCGGGCCTTGCGCTCGCCGCTCCAGGTTTCGCCCAGCCGCCAGGCGGCGGACCGGGCCCGCACCAGGGCCGCGGACCACAAGGTCAGGTTCAGGGAGCTCAGGGCCAGGTTCAGGGAGCTCAAGGCCAGGTTCAGGGAGCTCAAGGCCAGGTTCAGGGAACTCAAGGTCAAGGCGCGCATGGTCAAGGGGCGCACGGTCAGGGGGCGCACGGCCAGGGCGCGCAGGGTCAGGTCGTCAATCCCGCCGGTCCGCCGCTGAATGTTCAGCAGGGCCAGGGCGCCGCGCACGGCCGCTATGGCCACGGCGCCATCCACGGACAGGTTGGCGGCCAGGTCCAGGGCGCCCCGGGGCAGGGTGGGCCCGGTCACGGGGGCCCCGGCCTAGGCTCTGTGCCCTTCTATCCGGGCTATCGCGGCAACGACTTCCAAGCCGGGCAGCCCTACCGCGGTGACCGCAGCGGGTTCGGCCAGGTGTATCGCGCAGAGCGGCGGTACCACGGCGCGCCGTATGTGCGGCCGCACGGCTGGTATGAGCACCGCTGGGGGTATGGCGACATCCTTCCGCAGCTGTTCTGGGGCCGCGACTACTGGATTCTCGACTACTGGCTCTACGCCCTGTCGCCGCCGCCTTACGGCTACGTGTGGGTCCGCTATGGCACGGACGCCTTGCTGATCGACGAAAACACCGGCCAGGTGGTCGAGGTCGTCTACGGCGCGTTCTACTGAGCGCGTCTCGGCGTCGAGGCGCCGGCCGGCATCCGGTCGGTGCCCATCAGCCGGTCCCAGAAGCGGAAGTAGAGACCGAAATTGGCGTCGTAGTGGGTGTGGTGGACGCTGTGGTGTGTGGCCGAGATCAGCCAGGCGCCGACTGGTCCCTCGACCACCCATGGCGGCAGCACTTCCGAGCCGGCGTGATTGAGCACCGCGGCGACCGTCGCCAGCGTCAGGACGGTCAGGATCACCGCCGGATGGATCGGGATCACGAACACCAGCGCCGGCATCAGCCAGGCGTTCATCGCCGCCTCGGCGAGCGGAAATGAGAACGACGCGAACGGCGTCGGCTGGCGGGAGCGGTGGTGGCCGGCGTGCATCCAGGCGAAAAGGCGTGGGTGGTGCATCAGCCGATGCAGCCAGTAATAATAGGCGTCCTGAATCACGAGGTAGAGCGCGCCGCTGATGAACAGCCACGCAACGCCATAGCGGCCGACCTCGGTGTAGATCAGCGTGCCGCCGTGGTACCAGGCCCACATCGCCAGCGCCGCCGGCAGCGCGTAGACCCAGGACGACAGCAGCGAGAGGCGCAGCTCGTGCCGGATCGTCGCCGGGCGCGGCGCATCGCGGTTCAGCCGCCGGCCGGCCGGCGCGCCGCCCTTGCGGCCCCAGATCAGCGCGTAGGCGATCCAGGCGACCAGCACGTAGCGCACCGCGATGATGGCGGTGAGCGCGGCGGTGGTGACGAGGATCTCGACGAACATGGCGGGCGCGCAAGAGACCGCTTCGGCGCGTCGCCGGTCAAGCGGCAAGCCGCCGCGCCCCGGCCGCCGTCGCGTTGACTTAAGGGGGGGCGCTGCTTAAGTCACGTCAGCGCCAAGAAGCGCGGAACTTCGAGCAGGCGAAGGGCTTTGACCGGGGCCGTGCGCGCCGCCTTCAGAAGTACAAAGCCCCTCCTCCGGACTTAATCCCCGCATGCTCGATCTCAAGAAAGTCTTCGGCTCCAGCAACGACCGCAAGGTCAAGCAGATGCTGGGCCGTGTCGCCAAGATCAACGCGCTGGAGCCGCAGTTCGAGAGGCTGAGCGACGAGGCGCTACGCGCCAAGACGCAAGAGTTCAAGCAGCGCGTCGCCGACGGCGCGACGCTGGATTCGGTGCTCAACGAGGCGTTCGCGGTGGTCCGCGAAGCATCCAAGCGCACGACCGGCCTGCGCCACTTCGACGTGCAGATGGTCGGTGGGATGGTGCTGCACGACGGCGGGATCGCCGAGATGAAGACCGGCGAAGGCAAGACGCTGGTCGCGACGCTGGCGGTCTACCTCAATGCGCTCGAAGGCAAGGGCGTCCACGTCGTCACCGTCAACGACTACCTCGCCAACCGCGACGCCGAGTGGATGGGACGGATCTATCGCCTCCTCGGCCTCACCGTGGGCGTCATCGTGCACGGGCTGTCGCCGGCCCAGCGCCAGAGCGCCTACCACAGCGACATCACCTACGGCACCAACAACGAGTTCGGCTTCGACTACCTGCGTGACAATCTCGTCTACGAGGTGTCGGACAAGGTGCAGCGCGATCACCACTTCGCGATCGTCGACGAGGTCGATTCGATCCTGATCGACGAGGCGCGCACGCCGCTGATCATCTCCGGTCCGACCGAGGACCGCTCCGAGTTCTACCGCACGATCGACAAGGTGGTCCGCGATCTAATCCAGGACCCCGAGACCTTCGACCACGACGAGAAACAGCGGCAGGCCCTGCTGACCGAGTATGGCTCGGAGACGATCGAGGAGATGCTGACGGAGGCTGGCCACCTCGCCCCCGACTCAGCCGGCCTCTACGACCCTGCCAACGTATCGGTCGTGCACCACGTCAACCAGGCGCTGCGCGCCAACGTGCTCTACCAGCGCGACCGCGACTACATCGTCCGCAGCGGCGAGGTGATCCTGATCGACGAGTTCACCGGCCGCATGATGCACGGCCGGCGCCTCTCGGAGGGCCTGCACCAGGCGATCGAGGCCAAGGAAGGCGCCGACATCCAGCCCGAGAACCAGACCCTCGCCTCGATCACGATCCAGAACTACTTCCGTCTCTACAAGAAACTGTCCGGCATGACCGGGACGGCGGCGACCGAGGCGCAGGAGTTCATCGACATCTACGGCATGGACGTCACCGAGATCCCCACCAACCAGCCGGTGGCGCGGGTCGACGACGACGACGAGGTCTACCGGACCGCCGCCGAGAAGAACAAGGCGATCATCGCCCAGATCGAGGACTGCTACCTGCGCGGCCAGCCGATCCTGGTCGGCACGGTCTCGATCGAGAAGTCGGAGCAGCTCTCGGAGCTGCTGGACGCGCACGTGTTCGAGCAGAACGGCAAGCGCGTCACCGGCATCACGCACGCCGTGCTGAACGCCCGCCACCACGAACGGGAAGCCTTCATCGTCGCCGACGCCGGCGTGCCGGGGTCGGTGACCATCGCCACCAACATGGCCGGCCGCGGCACCGACATCCAGCTGGGCGGCAACCTCGACATGCGGATGGCCAAGTGGCGACAGGAGCAGGCCGCGCTCGGGGTCGAGATCACGCCGGAGCTCGAGGAGGAGGAGCGCGACAGCATCGCCGCCGAGATCGAGAGCAAGAAGGCCAAGGCGCTGGCCGAAGGCGGGCTCTACGTGCTCGGCACCGAGCGGCACGAGGCGCGCCGGATCGACAACCAGCTGCGCGGCCGCACCGGCCGCCAGGGCGACCCCGGCCACTCGAAGTTCTATCTCTCGTGCGAAGACGACCTGCTGCGCATCTTCGCCGGCGAGCGGCTCGACATGATCATGCGCTCGTTCGGGGTGCAGGAGGGCGAGGCGATCACCCACAAGTGGCTCAACAAGGCCATCGCCACCGCCCAGCGCCGGGTCGAGCAGCGCAACTACGAGATCCGCAAGAACCTGCTGAAGTACGACGACGTCGTGAACGACCAGCGCAAGGCCGTGTTCGAGCAGCGCGCGGAGTTCATGGTCGCCGACGACCTTTCCGAGATCGTCACCGAGATGCGGCGCGACGCCATCGAGGAGATGGTGATGCGGCTGATGCCGCCGAAGGCCTACGCCGACCAGTGGGACACCCATGCGCTGACGTTCGAGGTGAAGGAGGTGCTGGGTCTCGACCTGCCGATCGCCGACTGGGCGGCCGAGGAAGGCATCGGCTCTGAGGAGATCCAGCAGCGGATCGAGCACGCGGCCAACCGCCGCGCGGAGGAGCGCGAGCAGCTGCTCTCGGCGCCGCAGATGCGGCAGGTGGAGAAGAACTTCCTGCTGCGCATGGTCGACGAGCAGTGGCGCGAGCACCTGACCCACCTCGACCACCTGAAGAACGTGATCGGGCTCAGAGGCTACGGTCAGCGGGACCCGCTGAACGAATACAAGGTCGAGGCCTTCTCGCTGTTCGAGAAGCTGCGCGGCGAGCTCAATTCCGGCGTCACGCGCTGGCTGATGACGGTCGAGTTCCAGTTCGCGCCGCCAGAGCCGCAGCCGCGGCCGCTGACCGAGGTGCACCTCGATCCGCTCACAGGCGAGAACGAGCGCAATGTGCTGAGCTTCGCCGGCGACGTCGGCGCGCTGGCGGCGCAGCGCCAGTCGGCGCCAGTCTCGTCGCTGCCGGACGGCTGGCAACGCACCGGCCGCAACGCCGCCTGCCCCTGCGGCTCAGGCAAGAAGTTCAAGCACTGCCACGGCGCGCTGGTTTAGGGCTCAGTGCGTGGTTCGAGACGCGCGGGCGTCTCGAGGGACGCAACGATCAGGCCGACCGCCAGTTGCCGTGGAAGCCGAACGGGACGCGGCGCGGGACTTTCGCGACGCCGACGGGGCCGGCGGCGACGTTCTGCGCGTCGTAGACCACGAAGTCGCTGCGGTCCTCGGCGCCGCGGTAGACCACCGCCACCAGCCAGCCGTCGCCCTCGGCCGCGTTCGCCGAGCGCGGCACGAACACCGGCTCGCCGGGGGAGTCGCCGGAGTCGTAGACGTGGTCGGTGCGCTTGCCCGTCGCGAGGTCGATGTGGGCGATCGTGTCGAACCGGACGTTGGTCGCGGTCTCGCGCGCGATGCCGGCGAACCAGCCGTGCCGGTAACTCAGGCAGGCGCGCCGCTCGTCGAAGCGCGGGAACTCGCCGGCCAGGTCGTCGAGCGGCGTGCGCTTGATGCTGTCGGAGTTCCCAGCGAGGTCGAACGTCCAGCGCACCAGCCGCGCAAAGGCGTTCTGCGGGCGTGAGCCATCGAGCGTCGGGAAGAGCGGCGCGACCGGATACTCCATCACGTCGGCGTGGATCAGATCGCCGTCGTCCCAGGCGTTCATCGGGTGGAAGACGTAGCAGGCGTCGGTGGTGAACCAGCGGATGCTGGCCACGTCGGCGTCGCGGCGCATGACGCCCACGTGCGAGCCCCTGGCGGGTTCCCAGGCGATCGGCGGCTGGCCGCTCATCGCACGCTCGAGGCTGAGCGTCAGCGGCAGGATCGGGAAGAGCACGTGCCCGCGCGTGACGTTGAAGTCGTGCACCATCGAGGCGAACGGCCCCTCGAACTCGCTGCGGCGCACCACCTCGCCGGCCGCGTTGGTGACGCCGTACGACATCTGGCCGTTCAGCGGCGCCTCGCCGGCGGAATAGGCGAACCAGACCATCTCGCCGGTCTCGGAGTCGAGCTTCGGGTGCGCGGTCACCTTGCCGCGGTACTCGTCGCGATAGCCGCGCGATTCCAGCGTGACCGGGTCGAGCTCGAACGGCCTGTGACCCTCCTCGAGCGCCAGCAGGCGCCCGCCGTGCCAGAGGACGTTGGTGTTGGCGACGCCGGAGTCCTTGCCGAGCGCGGCGGGATCGGTGGTCATCGGATTGCCGAAGGTGCCGAACAGCGCCTTTCCGGCCGTGTGCTCCAGCTCCCACTTCGGGGTGCGAACGTAGCGGTTGCGGTAGCGGACCTTGCCGTCCTCGACGAAGAAGCCGTGGATCATCCCGTCGCCCGAGAACCAGTGGTAGGCGTCTCTGGGCTCGAACTGCGGGTTGGGGCCGTTGCGGTAGAACGTGCCCGCGAGCCCCGCGGGGATCTCGCCCACCACCTCGAGCTGGAAGTCGTCCTCGCTGCGCATCGGTGCGAAGTTGCCGGCGAGATACGGGTTCACGACTTGCGATCCGTCCATGGCGCGTCTCCCTGGCCCGTTGGGCCGCCAAAGTCTTACGTTGTAAATTTATGCCGTAAGCGATACTTGATGGCAAGCGACATATGGGACCTGGAGACGACGCTTGCCACGCGCCCTGTCGGATGAAGCCGTCGGTGCGTTCCGCGAGCGGCTGATCGACGCCGCCGAGCGGCTCTTCGCGCGCAACGGGCTCGACGCGGTGACCATGCGCCAGCTCGCCGCCGAGCTCGGCGTCAGCCCGATGACGCCCTACCGCTATTTCGCCGACAAGGACGCGATCCTGGCGGCCGTGCGCGCCCGAGGCTTCGACCGCCACGCGGCCGCGCTCAACGCCGCGTTCGACGCCGCTGGACCCGATCCGCTTGCGGCGACGGCGGCGGCGGGCCGGGCCTATGTCGACTTCGCCTTCTCGCACCCCGAAGCCTACAAGCTGATGTTCGACATCAGCCAGCCGAACGAGGCCGACTATCCGGACCTGTTGGCCGCCGCCGACCGCTCGCGCCGCACGATGACCCGTGGCCTGGAGGCGATGGCCGAAGCGGGGCTGTTCGCCGGCGAACCCAAGCTCGTCGGCCACATGTTCTGGGCGGCGCTGCACGGGCCGATCATGCTGGCCTTCTCCGGCAAGCTCGAGCCCGGCTACGGCGCGCGCCGGATCATCGCCGGGTTGATGGAGGGCCTGCAGCGCGGGCTGCTTCGCACCGAGCCGGCTTGACCGCCGCCGCGTCAGGCCGCGAGCTTGCCGCGCCCTGACGAACACCGGAGGCCGCTCATGCCCGCGCTCCAGCCCTTCGCCGTGGAATGGCGCGCCGCCGACGTCGGCCGTGTGCTCGAACAGGTGCGCAGCTACCCCTGGCCGCCGGCGCCCGAGGTCGACGACGGCTGGCTCTACGGTTGCGACGCCGCCTACCTGCGGCGGCTCTGCGACCACTGGCTCGAGGGTTACGACTGGCGCGGCGCCGTCGCCGACCTCAACCGCTATCCACAGTTCACCGCGCGGATCGAGGATTTCGACATCCACTTCGTCCATGTCGTGGGCGAGGCGCAGGGCCAGCGCCCGCTGATCCTCAGCCACGGCTGGCCGGGCAGCCACTACGAGTTCTGGGGCGCGATCGAGCAGCTGGCCTGGCCGTCCCGCCATGGCGGCTCGTCGGCCGACGCGTTCGACCTCGTGATCCCCTCGCTGCCCGGGTTCGGCTTCTCGTCCAAGCCGAAGCGGCCGTTCGGCCAGCGCCAGACCGCGCGGCTCTTCAACACGCTGATGACAGAGGCGCTGGGCTACCGGCGCTACCTCGCCCAGGGCGGCGACTGGGGCTCGCTGGTGACCTCGGCGCTCGCTTACGACCACCCGGCGAACGTACGCGCGATCCACCTCAACATGCTGGCGTTGCGCCCGCCCGGCGGCCCGCAGACCGAGGCCGAGACCGCTTGGTTCGCGCGCCAGGCGGCGGCGACGAACCAGATGGGCGCCTACTTCCGCCTGCAGGCTTCCAAGCCGCAGTCGCTGGCCTGGCTCGGCGCCGGCAATCCGGTCGGCCAGGCGGCCTGGATCGTCGAGCGCTTCTACGACTGGTGCGACCGGCGCGAGAAGCCGTTCGAGCAGGTGTTCACGTTCGACCAGCTGCTGACCAACGTGATGATCTACGTGATGACCGGCAGCTTCACGACCGGCGCCTGGTACTATCGCGCCCTCGCCGAAGGGGGCGCCGTGCCGCTGAAGGCCGGCGAGCGGCTGGAGACGCCCACCGCTTTCGCCAACTTTCCGGGCGAGGCTCTCTACCAGCCGCCGCCCCGCAGCTACGCCGAGCGGGCCTACAACATCGTGCGCTGGTCCGATCAGCCGCGCGGCGGCCACTTCGCGGCGATGGAGGAACCGGACCTCTTCGCCGCCGACGTGCGCGACTGGGCGCGCGGCGCGCCGGTCTAATCGTCGAAGCCGTCGTGCGGGATCTCGCCGTCGGCGGTCGCGAGCAGGCGCTTGGGCACCAAGAGCAGCGTCGGCAGGATCAGCGCATAGACGATCGTGATCGCCGCCACGCAGACGCTGAAGCCGCCGAGCTTCTGGTAGAGGACCGTGCCCAGGAGATCACCGAGCCGGCTCACCACGTAGTAGATCGCCGTCTGCAGCATGACGATCGTGCCCTCGAGGCCCTTGGGGCAGGCGCGAATGATGAGGTCTAGGTAGGCTGCGGTGCAGAGCCCGCCCATCAGGCCGCTGGGCGCGGCCGCCCAGATCGCCTGCATCGGCGTATGGATGAAGAGCAGGGGCACCATCTGCGGGACGCCGATCACCGTGCCCCAGAAGATCAGCTTGCCAAGCTTCACCCGCCGGCAGAGCACGCCGTAAAGCAGGAAGGTCGGGATGAAGCTGCCCGCGAAGACGGCGTTCCAGAGGCTGTAGGCCGCGTCGTCGCCGTGCAGCTTGTCCTGCAAGTAGAACTGCAGCGGCGTCGCCGAGCCCGGCGCGAAGTTCCAGAGGAACCAGACGGCGAGCGCCGGATAGACCGGCCAGTGCGAGAGCAGGCGCTTGATGTCGGTCCAGGGGCGGAAGACCGCCGCGTGCTCCTCCTGCAGGTTGTCGTAGACCACGCGCGGGCGCCAGATCGCGAAGGCGCCGACCATCGCCATCACCGCCGCGCCGATGAGGAACAGCGTGCGCGCCGCCTGCTCGGCGTGCTCGCCCTCGAGCGCGTCGCTGAGGACGCCGCCGATCGCGAACGCGAACAGCACCGGCAGGCTGCCGACCGCGTTCCAGACCGCGCTGACCTGGCCCGACATCACGTGCTGGCGGCTGATCGCGGCGGTGAGCCCGAGCTGGCCGCTTTGGACGAAGAGGAACGCGCAGGTGAGTGCGATCATCGCCACGGTCAGGCTGGCCGCGGTGACCGGAGCGAAGGCGCAGGCCGCGTAGACCGCCGCGCAGAGGAACCCGAACAGGATCATGTAGCCGCGGTCGCGAATGCGCAGCGGGCTCCAGTTGTCGCGGACGAACCCCCAGACAGCCGAGAGATAGAGCGGGATCGAGGTGATCAGCAGGAACGTCGACACCTGCACCGCGCCGAAGTGCAGCCGGTTCTTCAGGAAGTAGGTCACCGGCACCTGGATCAGGCCGCCGAACGGCGCGCCGAACGCCACCATCAGCACCAGCACGCCGAGGTAGATCAGGATGCGGTTGCGATCGCCGTCCGGCAGCGCGGTGGGTGCGCGGGTCGGAAGCGTCGTCGTCTCGGCGTCCGCCGCGATGCTGGTCATGTCAGGAAGATCGCACTCCGCGCCGGGCCCCACGCCGTCATGGCACGGTCACGCAGTCCTCGCCAAGCGCCGGCTCGAGGGCATGAGTTCGCGCGTGATGCGGCTATCGCAGCAACAACCATGCGAGCGCGCCGGCGCCGGCCACCGCGCAGTAGGCGGCGAACGGGTCGAACCCCTTCACCTCCGGCCGGCGGAACCAGCGCATCAGGAGCGCGACGCTGATGAACGCGACCACGCCTGCCACGACGCCGGCGACGATCGCGACGCCGCTGAAGGCGTCATGCGCCTTCAGGACCTTCGGCGCCTCCAGCGCCGCGGCCCCCAGGATCACCGGCGCCGCGGTCAGAAACGAGAAGC
>Ga0335069_10015706_pt1 | contig 10581 bp, 11 predicted proteins | sample Lox_Sample_11_FD_206714 | JGI IMG/M metagenome (GOLD analysis project Ga0335069, IMG submission 206714) | Soil microbial communities from Loxahatchee National Wildlife Refuge, Florida, United States - Lox_Sample_1.1 | ecosystem: Environmental > Terrestrial > Soil > Wetlands | place: USA...
GGACGGGGCATCCTGGCTTCGCGCCCGCGGCGGGATGAGGAGAGCCATGGACAACATGCAGAACCTGGGCCTGCTTACCCTTCGTGCCGGCGTCGGCGGGGTGCTCCTCGCGCATGGCGTGCAGAAGCTGTTCGGATGGCTGGGGGGCGCCGGGCTGACGGGCACTGCGGATGCGCTCGAGCAGATGGGATTCCGGCCCGGCCTGCCGAGCGCCGTCGCAGCGGGGTTGGGTGAGGCCGGCGGAGGGACACTGATCGTGCTGGGTCTTTTCACTCCGGCAGCCGGTGCAGCGGCTGCCGGCACGATGATCCCGGCCGCGGCCGTTCACGCGCCTGAGGGTTTCTTCGCTACGGGCGGCGGCTATGAGTACCCTGCCCTGCTCGGGCTGTCCGCCACCGCCCTGGCTCTCACCGGCCCTGGCGATTGGTCGCTCGATGCCCGGCTGGGTCACGGTCTGAACCCGCCGTGGGTGGTGGCCGTCACCCTGCTCGCATCCGCTGCCGCCTCCGCGCTGGTTCTGCAGCGTCGTCGCACGGCACTGACGGCCCAGGACCCCGCGCCCGCCGCGCCGGCCGGAGGAAACGGTCACGTCCCCGATGGCGCGACGACACCGACCCCGCCTTGAAACAGCCTGGGCCAGCCCATTCTCTGACCGCGGGTCGGACCGGGGCAGTCCAGCTGGTCTGGTGATCCTCGGGCAGCTGATGGGCGCGGCAAGGACGGCGTTAACATTTCATGCGCGCGGCTTATTATGCCAAGAACAGTCCAGGGTGCCGGCCAGCGCGTCCTCCCAGCGCGGGAAACTCGGTGGGGGCCGCAGCCCGGCTCGCTTGAGCAGGCGGGCGAACCGCTGTCCCCGGCCGGAGCCGCCGTCGGCGTGATACAGGCTCATGAGGGCCGTGGCCAGCCAGAACCGTTCGTCTTTCTCCATCTGCCGGCCCAGCCGCGTCTGCGCCCGCCTCGGCGTATCCCCGCCGCGGATCAGCTCGTCATACTTTCTCGCCTCTTCGATGCTGTCCAGGTAATACCGCAGGTGCCGGTCCCTCTCACCAGGGCCAGCAACGGGGGCGAAGTGTTCTCGCAGCTGATCAGCCGTGAACGGCAAGTACGTGTGATGAAGCACATCTGCCATATGCCCACCGTAGGCACGCTGAGTCGCTGACACAGCGGGGCGCACTCTTTTGCCGCTGGGGGCATCGCCGTGTGAGGTGCGGCGCCAGTCGACCGAGTGCGCTGGCCTAGAGTCGGGATGTGGCAGATGAGGAGACGAAGGTCTACGCGCTCAACCTGTTCGATATCGCCGACCGTGAGGAGTACCTGGCCTACTCGCGCCGGTCAGCCCGGGAGGTCGCCCGGCACGGCGGGCGCGTGCTGGCGCTGGGCCGGTTCCGGGAGAGCGCGGCCGGCGACATCGCTCCCCGGCAGGTGCTCATCGTCGTCGAATGGGAGTCCACGGCGGCCTTCGAGAGCTACCGGCAGGACCCCGCGCTGGCCGGCCTGCACCCGCACCGGGAACGCGGCACCTCGGCGTACGTGTGGCACCTGTTCGACCGGCTTGAGGACCTGCGGCCGCTCCTTCGCCCGTGAACGGGACCGAAGCGCGCGGCCAGCGCGTCCGGGCAGCTCCGCGATGTACAGGTACCGGTGCCCGGCGAGCTCCCATACCGCCTCAGTCGCGTTCGGGAGGAATGCGGGTTCGGAGCCCATCAGCCGCTTGTACCAGGTGAGCGCACGCTGGTACTGGCTTACCGCGAGGCCCGCGAATAGGTCGACCATCACGCCTTCACGCTAACCCCGCAGCCTGTCTCGCCGGACGCTGTGCGCCGCAGCACCATTCGGTCATGCTGCGTTGGGTGCGCTTCACGACGATCGGGAGCCGCCGCAGTGTCAGGACATGATGAACTTCACCGACCTGGCCTCCGTACCCTCTCATCCGCTGCCGCCGTTCACCGACCGGCTGCGACTGGCAGTCGCTGCCTACCTGGCCCGCTTCAAGGGCTCCTCCCGCGAGCACACCGAATCCGACCTGCGCTGCTACCTAGCCTGGTGCGCCGAGCACGCCCTGGACCCGCTGGCCGCGCAGCGGCCGCACCTGGAACTGTACATCCGGTGGATGCAGGAGATCCGCCGGTTCAAGCCCTCCACCGTCTCCCGGCGATTCTCGGTGACGGCCGGGTTCTACCGGACCTGCGCCCTGGACGGCGTCCTGCCGCATTCGCCCGCCGAGCACGTGCGCCGCCCGTCGGTACCTGCCGAATCACCGACCCTGGGGTTCACCCACCTGCAGTTCGAGGCCCTGCTCACCGCCGCCCGGGAATCTGCCAACCCGTCCGACTTCGCGCTGGTGGCCATGCTCGGCCTGCGGATCTTCGAAGCCACCAGCGCGGACATCACCGACCTCGGCGAGGAGCACGGCCACCGGGTCCTGCGCGTATGCGGCAAGGGCACCAAGATCGTCATGGTCCCGCTGCCGCCCGCAGTCGGCCGGGCCATCGACCGGGCGGCAGCCGCCAGCCTGCTCCAGGCTCCGGTGGCGTAGTCCACCACAACGGTATTGTCGTTGGGTAGTCCCACATAAGATCCATCCAGCATTCCCACATTTAGCGCATGAGGCCCGCTCAGCTTGGCCGAGGTCCGCAGCACATTACCCGACGCGCCGTCAACGATCACTAGTTGCCCAGTGCCGAAAACCCTCCCGCCGAGCACGGCGACCGTGCGGCCTGACGGAGAGATAGCGACGCTAAGCACCCTGGCCTGTATAGATCGTGCGGGGATACGTTTTCGCTGTTGTATTCCATAGGTAGGTCCTGGCGTTGTCTGTTGCGACAACCCGCGCCCCGTCGCCGTTGACCGCGATGGCGGTGATCTTACTGTGGCCGACCCGCGCCTCACTCCGAGTCCCGCGATCAAGATCCCAGCTCAGCAGATCGCCGTCGGCCGTTCCCGCGACCACGACGTGACCATCAGCTGATCCGGCGAGCGCAGTAACCTGAACGCCAACCGGAAGATAGCGCACAAGGTTCGGGCTAGCGGTCACAGCCTGGAACAAAGCAGCCTGCGTCTGGGAGTCAGGATCCATTCGGTACGCTTGCACCGCTAGCAGCTGAGCAAGATCGAGTCTACTATTCAGGTTTGACGAGGCGAGCGCGGCCAATTCCCCCGCTGTTGCTATCCGCGCGTCGTTAACTGCCGTGTTCCGCTGTCCAACGGCAACCACCGCGGCCACGACCGTAAGGACGAGCAGGATGGCCAAGGCCGTGACGCCACTCCGGGCCAGCCGAAGAGCACGGCGATGCTGCCGGATGTGCTCACCGATTAGGAGATCTTTCGGCTGCTCCATCACCGCAGCGGCCACATCAGCTACGCAGTCACGCAACCGGGGGTTCGCCGGGTCCGCATTCTCTGCATCGCGCAGCCAGCGCAGATCAATCCAGCGTGGTTCTTCGCTCAGCATACCGTGAAGCGCAGGAGGCAACGCCGAGGGCACCGACCAGTTGAAGTCGCCTGCCTTCTCGTCCCATACCAGTTCACCGTTCGTAAGCACGACAAGAAGATGCTGTGCCGAACGATGCTCGAGCCACCAGGCGACTTCACGATTCACCCACCGCGACCCGGCTGCCTCCGGGGAGGCCATCAGCACGAACCACCGTGAACTGCTAAGCCCCATCTCGATTGACGACCACAACCCAGGGTTAGCCGTCAGGCTAGTATCATCCCGGAAAACCCGTAGCGACTGAAGCCGATACCACGGTTTGGCGAAACGCTCAAGCTCCCGCTGAAAGACCGGCGCGAGCCTGCCATCCAGCGCGTAACTATAGGAAATGAATACGTCGTACCCTGGTCGTTTCATGACCAGTCGCCCGCGGCGCTGCAAACCCCCCACAAGGACAGTATCGACCAGATACGGTGAGCTCATCAAGCGGAACCCGAATACTCTCGGGCAGAACTATTATTCGGATAAGTGCAGATAGTCTTGGCGTTCATTCCACCACGGCATACGGACCGGCGGCTACGTGTGCCGTGATCACGAGGCTCACAGGTCCACGGCGACAGTGAAAGAGCACAGGACCTGCATGTTCATGCACTGCTCGCCACACCGAGAACGCTCGCTTCTGCCGCTGTCCGGCCTGTGTTCAGAGCCGATGGGCGCGCTGATGTGGCTACCGGGCGCGGCTATGTGCTCAGGCGCTCCACGGGCTGGCCAGTGACTGCGGCGATCACCTCGAAGTCCTTATCCAGATGCAGGACGGTGAGCCCTGCCAGTTCGGCGGTCGCCGCGATGATCAGGTCAGGGATGGACGGAGCGCGGTGCTGGCCCCGGTCAGCCAGCAAGGCCAGGATTTCCACCGCCCGGTCCTCGATGGCGGGCGTCTGGTATTCGACCGGCATCGACGACAGGGGAGGCTGCCGCAGCCCGGCCCGAAGTTCGGGTCCGGAGCGGGCGGAGTAGCCGACTTCCAGGCGGGTGACGGTGGCGATCCGCACCAGCCCGCGCTCGACCCGCCCGGCCCATTCGGCGGCGTCAGGGCTGGCAGCCAGGCGGACCAGGGCTGACTTGTCGATCAGCCAGGGGCTCACCGCCAGGCCTGCGACATGACATCCGGGTCGGCCAGGTCAGCGAATGTCTCGGTGAACCGGGCCAGGTCCTGGACGCTGACCGCAGATCCGGGCCTGGCCGCGTCCTGGGCCAGCCGCCGGCGCACATACTCGCTGCGCGACAGGCCCAGCCGTCCAGCGTGCGCGTCCAGGCCGGCGATGACCTCATCGGGGATGTCCCGGATCAGCATGTCCGTCATCTCTGCGCCTCCTTGATATCTCATGATAGCGCTGCCTCGCAGCACGGAATTCCTGCCTGCTGCCAACATCCGCACATGCCTGTTCTCTAAACTACGAGACAACGCCCCAGCTCAGAGGCCTGTCTGTCCATGGCGGCGGAATAGGAGGGCGGCCGAAACTGGAGTTGGCAGGTCGATGAGGATGTGACTGAGGCCCGAGCGCTACCGAAGGCGGACATACGATGCTGAACCCGTTGCCTACCTTCTCCTCGCTGCTGCTTGTCGACATCAGCCGTAGCCGCCCCGTCAGCGTTTGCGCATCCATTCTGAGCTGCGACAACGCCCAAACATGTAACTCGCCTTGGATTGTTCAGAGAATGCCGCGATGAGGGCATCAAGGATCATCGGGCGCCTGGCAGGGGCCCTGCCAGAGGAGGCGAACCTAGCCTCGACGTCGCGAGACCGAGCATCGCGAGCGCGGGTGGCGTCGGCATGCCACCCCCGATGCCGATTACGCTGCGTGACCGAGCAGCCCGTGGTGACCCGCACGCGTACCCGATATGTATGGTTTTCAATAGCGGATTCGCTGGTGTCGTACCGGCGCATAAGAATTATTTTGGGCGCCCAGCGTGGCGTGTTTGCCGGGCGATTCCCGGTAATGGCCGAGCCGCGCTGAATCACCCCTGCCGGGGAGCGGTCCGGACAGCGACGCGGGCGGAACGGCAGGCTGGGATGCCCGACCCGGTTCACCAAGGTCAAGGTGGATGATCGGATAAGGCGATGGGGGCCCGAACGCACCCTGTCCCGCCGGGGCTCCAGTACGGGAGGAAGGCCAGCATGACGCAGCCGGGGGTTCCAGATTCGGCTGACTGGCAGCGCAGTTGGACTATCGACGCTGGAAGCGTGACGCTGCTGCCGGTCACTCGCCGCATGGCCCAGGACGTGCTCGACGGCGGGCCGGTCACGCGCAGGTTTGAGGAAGGGGCTCTGCACGACAGGATCCCCCAGGCCATGGAAGTTGCCATCCGCGACATTGATTCTGGCGCGGCCGCCGTGCTGCCGACGGTCTGGCTGGTCGTCCGTCGCGCTGATGGGCGGATCATCGGGGATCTGGGCACTCACGGGCCGCCTGACAGTGAGGGCTGTGTCGAGATCGGCTACGCCCTCGCCCCATCTGCGCGAGGCCAGGGCATCGGCACCGCCGCGGTGGCGGCCCTGGTCGGTCGGCTGGCGGCGGTGCCGGGGATCGGTCGGCTAACCGCGGTCACCGGTGCCCAGAACACGGCTTCTCGGCGCTTGCTCGAACGCGAGGGATTCCGCGTCACGGGCCTGCTTGCGGGCACGGACGAGGTGCGCTACACACTGGGCCTCAGCTAGCTGGTCACGTGATGGTCGCCGATATGGTCGGCAACTAGTGTCCCATGAGCGAGTAACCTTGGCCTCTGGTTTTGGCCGACGGACGATGGTTTATGCCGTTGACTGTGAAGGTGGAGGTTCCGCCGCGGGATCGTGAGGTGCTGGCCTCGTGGGTGCGGTCGCCGTCGATCCGGGCCGGGCTGGCCCAGCGGGCCAGGATCGTGCTGCTGGCGGGGGACGGGATCGGGACCAATGAGATCGTGCGGCGGACCGGGGTGTCCAAGCCGACGGTGATCTTGTGGAAGAAGCGGTATGCCGCCGAGGGGATCGGCGGGCTGGAGGACCGGCCGAAGCCGGGCAAGCCGCGGACCACCGACGATGTGGCGATCGTGCTGGCCACGCTGGAGCCGCCGCCCGAGCGGCTGGGGGTCACGCACTGGTCGTCCCGGCTGCTGGCCGCCGAGCTGGGCCTCTCCAACGTCAAGGTCGCAGACGTGTGGCGCGAATGGAAGCTGCAGCCGTGGCGGGCGGAGAGCTTCAAGTTCTCCACCGACCCGCAGCTGGAGGCCAAGGTCCGCGACGTCACCGGGCTTTACCTCAACCCGCCGGATAAGGCTGTCGTGCTGTGCGTGGACGAGAAACCCCAGACCCAGGCTCTGGAACGCAAGGCGCCGGTGCTGCCGCTGCGGCCCGGGGTCCCGGAAAAGCGCAGCCATGACTACATCCGGCACGGGACCACCAGCCTGTTCGCCGCGCTGGAGGCCGCCACCGGCAAGGTGACCGGCGCCTGCTACCCCCAGCACCGGCACGAAGAATTCCTGGCGTTCCTCAAGCAGGTCGCGAATACCTATCCCCGGGTGCCGCTGCACATCGTCTGCGACAACTACGGCATGCACACCCACCCGGACGTGCAAGCGTGGCTGGGCAAGCACCCCCGGATCACCTTGCACTTCACGCCGACGTCGGGATCGTGGCTGAACATGGTCGAGGTCTTCTTCGGCATCATCACCCGGCAGGCCATCCGGCGCGGCAGCTTCACCTCGGTCAAGGACCTCATCGCCGCCATCGAGGCCTTCATCGACGGCTGGAACGACCGCTGCCATCCCTTCACCTGGACCAAGACCGCCGACGAGATACTCCCGAAATGCCGACCCGGTAAACGAACATCGTTCACAGGACACTAAGTCGTAGCAAGGCTGCTTTAACGCGGTCCCGAATGGCGTTTCTGCGTGCCGCGGGCTTGTGCGCTCGGGTGGTCGCGTCACTGGCCGGCTCGGCCGGGAACGAGCACCAGAAGTAGTAGCGCCGGGCGTTGGCCATCTCCATCATCCCGCCGAGGTAGGCGGGCTTGGCGCGGTCGGGTACAGCGGTCGAGGTAGGGCCTGCGCCACCAGCGCGGCCAGGAGGCCTGCCTCACCGTCCCGCTCCGGTAGCTCCTGCCGGGCCAAGCCGGATCGTGCCCGCACTGTAGGGAAAACCTCGGGGTCCGCGGGCCGGATCTTCCCGATGTGAGCCGCAGGCTGCCGCGGCCAGGCTGCAGGGGTGAGCATGACCTGCCGAAGCAACCAGCCCTACGTCCGCGGAGGTGCGCGATGAAGCGGATCAGAAGTGAAAGACCGAAGGATCGTCGCGATCGTGGCGAGATCGGGGTTCTCCCGCTGGACCCGCGGGACCCGGATGTCGTCCGGGTCAAGGCGCTGAGCCGTGCCGGTAACCAGGCGCATTTCAACCGGTCAGCAGCCTAGCGACCTCGCGAGCGGTGGTCTCCGCGCTGCCGGGCATCACCATCACCTCCTGTACCGATGCCGTCGACCAAAACAATCAGATGCAAAGGAGATATCGATGCAACCCACCACCGCACCCAGCCAGAAACGCCTGACCCTCCGCCGGGGCCGGCTGATGCTGATGGCAGCCAGCACGATCGCGCTCGCGGTGCTGGCCGCCGCCTGCTCCGCGCCCAGCCAGCAACCGGCGGCGTCGAACTCCACGATCGGCGTCACGGCGGACCACCACGGTAGCGGGAGCCACCGTGTCGGCCGCGACGAGCAGAAGCGCATCAGCCTAAACCTGACGACCGTGGCGGAGTTCCCGGTCGGCTACTTCCTGGAGAACATCTTGGTACGCGCGGACGGTTCGATGCTCGTGACCGAGCTCAGCAAGAAGGGGCTCTGGTACGTTCCCGCTCCGGCCGGGGGCACGCCGGTCCGGCCGGTGCTGATCCACACTTTCGATCAGCCGCCGTTTGATATCCAGCAGATGCAGCGGAACGTGTTCTACGTGGACACCAGCAACTACCTGACGACGCACCAGTCCTATCTCTACCGGGTCGATCTGCGTCACTGGAAGCCCGGCATGCCCGTGCCCGTCCAGCAACTTCTGAAATTCCCTTACCCGATCAGCGCGGTCGACGGCAGCTGCGTACTGGCCCCGAACGTCCTTCTGGTCACCGATGCCGCGGACGGCCTGATCTGGCGGGTCGACCTTTCGGCCGGCGGTACGAAGGCCGCCGCGCGGGTGTGGCTCAAGGACCCCAGCATGAACCCCGGCCGTCAGGTCGTGCCGCCCCAGCCCGGCATCAACGGCATCGAATACGGCGCGAAGACCGGCTACGTGTACTACACATCAACGGCGCAGGAACTGTTCATGCGCGTGCGGGTCGACCCCAGGACGCTCAATCCTGCGTCCGCTCCCGAACTCGTCGCCAAGGGTCACCTGTGGGATGACTTCGACATCGACCAGAGCGCGGGCGTCGCGTACATCACCACGCACCGGCAGAACACCATCGAGCGCGTGCCGCTCGACCCGCGTAGCGGCCAGGCCGAGCAGACGGTGGCGGGCATGCCGTTCGATCCGCGGCTGGTCGGCCCGTCGCGCTGGGCCTGGGGCCCAGGCCCGGGCAATGTCGGCGCCGTTGCCTACATCACGACAGATGGCGGGGCCACCGCACCGCCTGACGGGATCGTCCGGCCCGCCAGGCTCCTGCGAGCCGAACTCAGCTGACCCGGCGCTCACTGGCCCCGGTCCTGGACTGGCCGCATGGGCGGCGAGGCCGGCCGGGGCCGACCGCCTGACCGGGCATAGGAGGTAATCGCCATGAGCGCGAGAGAATCATGGACCAAGCGTCGGGCCCAGCGCCAAGAGCCCGAGGAAGCGTCGCCCGGCCCTGCGCTGGCGCTCACCGGGCCGATGACTGCCAGGCACCGCTGCGACCGCTGCGGCGCGCAGGCCTGGGTCCGCGTCCTGCTCCGCAGCCGTCAGGACCTGCTGTTCTGCGCGCACCATTACCGGCAGTACGCGCCCGCCCTGGCCCAGGTGGCCGTCGCCATCCGGGACGAGACGCACCGGCTCGCGCGGGGTGAATGGCCGGGCCCACGAGGCTGACGGCAACGCCGAAGTCTCCTGAGGAACGGCACGAGGTGATCGTCATGAGAGTTTCAGCGCGCCGCGCTCTGAGGCGCCTAGGGCGGCTGCTTCTCGGCCGGAACGAGCTGCGGCGGCCTTGTGACCGCATCCAGGCGACCGTCATCGTCTCCCTGGTAGAAGCCTTCTTCGCTGTCGCGTCTGGTGCTGTCCGGTTCTCGTCAGCGGGAGAGGGCCGCGGGAAGCTGGGCCCGGGAATCGATGTGCAGTTTGCGGAAGGCGCGGGCCAGGTGGGCTTCGACGGTCTTGGGCGTGATGAACAGGCGCTGGGCGATCTCGCGGTTGGTATGGCCGGCGCCGGCCAGCCCGGCGATGCGCAGCTCGCTGGGGGTCAGGGTGTCGCGGCCGCTGGCGGGGGTCGCCGGGGGCGCGCACCGGCGGCGAGCAGTTCGGCCAGCGCGCGGTCTTGCAGGACGCGGGCGCCGCACTGGTGGGCCAGCGCCAGGCCCTCTTCCAGCGGCTCCCGGGCCGCGGTCCTGCGGTTGGCGCGGCGTTCGGCCGCGCCCAGCTCGACCAGCGATAGCGCCAGCTCCAGCCGGCCGGGTGAATCCCGGGCTACCTCGACCGACTCCCGTAGGAGCGCGATTCCGTCCTCGCCGCCGAGGGTCAGTCCCTGGACCCGCAGCGCGCGGGCGAGCGGCCGGGGCGCGCCCCAGGTGCGGGCCAGGGCGGCGTGCTCGTCGGCCAGCGTGCGGGCTTCGTCCTGATGGCCGAGCAGCAGGAGGGCCTGAGCCAGGTGCGGGCGCCACCCGGCCATGTCCGGGTTCCGTGCGCCGATCGCCTCCCACCGCCGGCCTACCTCGCGGATCTGGTCGATGCCCTCGCGGACCTGGCCGGCCGTGACCCGGGTGAGCCCGGCGGCGAGCCGGGCCTCGTACAGATGGACGGTGTCCGGCAGCGGCCCGTCCAGCCCGAGCCGCCTCAGCACCTGCCCGGCCGCCTCGCCGTCGCCGCGGTCGACGAGCACGGTCGCGTACTGCGCGCCGGCCCAGCTGGAAATCGTGATGAAACCGTGCGCGGCAGCGGTATC
>Ga0335069_10015707_pt1 | contig 10581 bp, 9 predicted proteins | sample Lox_Sample_11_FD_206714 | JGI IMG/M metagenome (GOLD analysis project Ga0335069, IMG submission 206714) | Soil microbial communities from Loxahatchee National Wildlife Refuge, Florida, United States - Lox_Sample_1.1 | ecosystem: Environmental > Terrestrial > Soil > Wetlands | place: USA: Florida...
GCTCGGGCGAAAGCCTGTCGTGACCGGCGAAACCATCCCGTCCGGCGGCTGGCACGGGCTCGTGCCCGGCGCGCTTGCCGCGAAGTCCTTCGTCGATTTCCAGAACGACGTGAAGGCCAGCGACATCGCGCTCGCGGTGCGCGAGGGCTTCCGCTCCATCGAGCACGTCAAACGCTACACCACGGCGGGCATGGCGACCGACCAGGGCAAGACGTCCAACATGAACGCGCTTGCCGTCGCCTCGGACGCGCTCGGCAAGACGATGCCGGAGGTCGGGCTCACCACATTCCGGATGCCCTATACGCCGGTCACGTTCGGTGCCTTCGCCGGCCATTCGCGCGGCTCGCTGTTCGATCCCGTCCGCCGCACGCCGATGCACGAGTGGGCGGCGGCGCGGGGCGCGGTGTTCGAGGATGTCGGCCAGTGGAAGCGGGCCAACCGCTTCCCCCGCGCCGGCGAGACGATGGCGCAGGCGGTCGGGCGCGAGTGCCGCGCCGTGCGCAACGCGGCCGGGCTGTTCGATGCTTCCACGCTCGGCAAGATCGAGGTCGCGGGACCGGACGCCGCCGCCTTCCTGGAACGGATATACGTCAACGCCTTCGCCAAGCTCGCGCCGGGGCGCTGCCGCTACGGCCTGCTGCTGAACGAGGCGGGCTTCGTCATCGACGACGGCGTGATCGGCCGCCTCGCCCCCGACCGCTTCCACGTCACCACCACGACAGGCGGCGCGGCATCGGTGCTGTCGCTGATGGAAGACTACCTGCAAACGGAGTTCACCGACCTGCGCTGCTGGCTCGCCTCCGTAACCGAGCAGTGGGCCGTCGTCGCGGTGCAGGGGCCGCGCGCGCGCGACGTGATCGCGCCGCTGGTAGAGGGCATCGACCTCTCCCCCGCCGCCTTCCCGCACATGAGCGTGGCGGAGGCGCGCATCCGCGGCATCCAAGCGCGCCTGTTCCGCGTCAGCTTCACCGGCGAGCTTGGTTTCGAGATCAACGTTCCCGCCGCGCACGGCCCCGCGGTGTGGGATGCCGTTTGGCAGAGCGGGCAGACACACGGGCTGGAGCCCTACGGCACCGAGGCGATGCACGTCCTGCGCGCCGAGAAGGGGTACATCGTCGTCGGCCAGGAAACCGACGGCACGGTGACGCCCGCCGATCTCGGCCTAACCTGGGCGGTCGGCAAATCGAAGCCCGATTTCATCGGCAAGCGGTCGCTGGTGCGCCCCGACCTAATCGCGCAGGGCCGCCCGCAGCTGGTGGGCCTGCTGACGGAAGACCCCACGACCGTGCTGGAGGAAGGCGCGCAGATCGTGAGCGACCGCGCGGCGCCCGTGGGAAGCGCCGCGGCGGGGCATGTAACGTCGTCCTACCTTAGCGAAACGCTCGGCCGCTCCATCGCGCTCGCGATGCTGGCGGACGGGCGTGCGCGGACGGGGCAGACGGTGTTCGTGCCGATGCCGGGCGGCGCGGTTGCCGCCCGCGTCGCCTCGCCGCTGTTCTACGACGCCGAGGGAGCGCGGCTCGATGGCTGACTTCGCACCGGCCGCGCCGCTCGATCGTTTCATCCTGCGCGGATCGCCGCCCTTCGCGGTTGCGGTGCCGACGCATCCGCTGCACTCGCTCGTGCTCTGCGCCATCAGCGCGCTCTGGCTCGGCCCCGACGAGTGGCTGCTGCTCGCCCCCGAAGGCGACGGCGCCGGGCTCGCCGCGCAGGTGGCGCGCACCGAGACCCCGCACGCGCTGTTCGACGTCTCGCACCGTCAGCTCGGCTTCGTTCTGTCGGGCGAGGAAGCTGCACTGCTGCTGAACGGCGCGGTGCCGCTCGATCTGTCGGCGGACGCCTTCCCCGTGGGGATGACGGCGCGCACGCTGTTCGAGAAGGCCGAGATCGTGCTGTGGCGCACCGCCCCCGATGCCTGGCACATCGAGGTCGCGCGAAGCTTCGCTCCCTACCTGCGGGAATTGCTCGCCGCCATCGCAACGGCGGACGGCATCGCGCTTGCGCACCATTCATAACCGCAGCACCCGCCAGCGTAGCGCCGTGCGCCGGCTTGGGAGCCACCCGAAACAGGCGGATGGCGCCTCGCCGATCCGCCCTACTCCAGCAGCAGCTTCATCCCCGGATCGCCCTTCTCCATCGCGCGCCGGTAGGCGGGCCGGGCGGCGATGCGGGCGAGGTAGGCGCGGATGTTGGGATAGGGGGCGAAATCGACCGGCATGAAATAGCGCATGGTGGTCAGCGTGAAGACCATCATGATGTCGGCGGCGGTGAATTCGGTTCCCGCCAGATACGTCGTCTCGCCGAGCCGCGCCTCCAGCATGCCGAGCGCGCGCTCCAGCCGCTCCTTCGCCGCGGCGGCGACGGGATTGTCGGCCGGCGGATTGAGCCGGCGAATATACATGTTGCGGCCCATCGACGGCTGCAGGGTGCCGTTGGCGAAATGCAGCCAATAGAGATAGCGCGCGTAGTCCGGGTGGCCCGGCGCCAGCGCCAGCCGTCCGCCGCCGTGCCGGGCGATGATGTAATCCATGATCGCGCCGGACTCGGCCAGCACAAGGTCGCCGTCCGTGATCACCGGCGCCGAGCCGATCGGGTGCAGCGCCCGCAGCGCGGGCGGCGACAGCATAGTGACCGGGTCGCGGTCGTATTTCTTCAGCTCGTAGGGAATGCCGAGTTCCTCGCACAGCCAGACGATGCGCTCGGACTGCGACTTGCCGAGGTGATGGACGGTCAGCATGGCGCGGCTCCCGTTGCGGTGACGTACGCAGGCTAGCCGAAGGCGGGACGGACGCGCAGGCCGCCGTGGCGCAGCACCAGCAGGCCGACGATCGCCAGATTGATCAGGTTGCACAGGAAGCCGATCTGGAAGGCGAGGGCGTAGTGACCCGTCCGGTCGAAGATCGCGCCCGCGAGCCAGCTGCCGACCGCCATGCCCGACATGCCCGACAGCAGCATGATCGGCACCCGCCACCCAGCCTCGCGCGAGGGATAGAGGTCGCGGATCGCCAGCACGTACGCGGGCACGATGCCGGCGAAGCCGAGCCCGTAGATCACCGATCCGGTGACGACGCCCGACGCGCTCGGGAACTGGGCATAGACCAGGATCGACACCGCCTGCGCCGCCGAGCCCAGCAGCACGGTGCCGACCCCGCCGAGCCGGTCGCCGACCCAGCCCCAGAATTGCTGCGTGAAGAAGGCGATGCCGAGCAGCATCGACAGCATCAACGCGCCGGTGCCGGACGAGAGGCCGATATCGCTGCACATCGCCACCAGATGCGCGGTCGGCATCGCCATCGGCACGCAGCAGAAGAAGGGCGCCAATGCGAGCACCGCCATCGCGGCGTTGGGTCTGAGGCCCAGCACGCGCGTGCCCGCGCCGGGACCGGCGGCGGCGGCGGCCGCCGCGCTCGGGCTGGGCGGCTGCAGGCGCAGGCAGAAGAACGCCGCCGGCACACCGAGCACGGTTAGGAGCGCGGCGAAGGCCAGCATCGTCTGCTGCCAGCCGATGCGGCCGACGCTCAACTGGAACAGCCACGGCCACAGGAAGCCCGCGATGTAGTTGCCCGACGAGACCAGCGCGAGCGCGGTGCCGCGCCGCCGGTCGAACCATCGGCTGACATAGACGATGAGCGGCGGCACGATTCCCGCCCCGCCGAGCAGCCCCATGAACAGCCCGTGCCCGATCAGCAGCGCCCAGTCGCTGCCGGAGGCGGACAGCAGTAGCCCGAGCCCGGTCATCAGCGTGCCGATGCTGACCGTCCAGCGCACGCCGACGCGGTCGGCGAAGACGCCCATCGCGATGCCGCCCGAGCCGGTGCCCAACCACACCAGCGCCGCGGCGAGCGAAGGGATGGCGCGCGGCACGTCGAGGGATTCCGCGATCGGCTTCAGCGCCACCACCACGATCAGCTGGGCGCCGTAGGTGAGCGTGAGCAGCGCGACCACGAGGATCGCCACCGCCCAGGACGTGCGCGACTCGATGCTGCCGTGGCGCACTGCGACCCCGTCCATCCCGCTCCGCCGTCCCCCCTGGCGCGAAACAGCATCCGGCGAGCCTAGCCGATGGGCGCCGGCGCGATACAGCACGGGCGGAGGGGCGGCCGCTGCATGGCTGCCCTGCCCCCGCGTCTCTCGTGACCCCGGACGGGCCGGGCGAGACTTTCCCGCATGGATGCGTCCGTACAGAACGCGCCGCGCCTGGATGCGGCGATGAAGAGAAATCTGTTCCTGCTGACCTGCTGCCAGGCGGTCGGGCAGTCGGCGAACACGATGATGTTCGCCGCCACCGGATTGTCGGTGATCACCTTCTTCCCCGACCACGCATTCGCGACCCTGCCGGTGACGATGCAGCATCTGGGGGTGATGCTGTGGGTGTTTCCGGCCGCCGCGGTGATGAACCGGCTGGGCCGCCGCTTCGGCTTCCGCGTGGGTTCGCTGTTCGGCATGGCCGGGGCGACGGTGTGCGGCGTGGGGCTCTATTTCGCGAACTTCGCGCTGATGTGCCTGGGCGGCGCGATCCTGGGCTACGCGGTCGCGTGCCTGCAGATGTACCGGTTCGCGGCGGTGGAGCTGGCGCCGACCGGCTACAAGGCCAAGGCGATTTCATGGGTGACCACCGGCGGCGTGCTGGCCGGCGTGCTGGGGCCCTCGATGGTGAACTGGACCTACGAGTGGTTGATGCCGATCTATATCGGCACCTACGCCGTGATGGTCGCCGTGCATCTGGCGGTGTTCACGGTGATGGGGCTCATCCGCTTCCCGCCGATGCGGACCCCGCATCCCAGCCCCGGCAGCGCCGAGGCCGAGCCGCCGCGTCCGCTATGGCGGATCGCCACGCAGCCGCGTTTCGCCGCATCGGTGATCGCGGCGATGATCGCGTTCGGAACCATGTCCTTCCTGATGGGCGCATCACCGCTTGCCATCGTGGGCTGCGGGCTGACGCACGACGAGGCGCACCTGGTGATCTTCCTGCACGTGATGGGGATGTTCGTCCCCTCGTTCTTCACCGGCAACCTCATCAACCGGTTCGGCCTGCTGACGGTGATGAGCTGGGGCGCGGCGATCCTGATGGCGGGCGTGGCGGCGGCGCTGATGGGCATGGAGGCGTGGAATTTCCGCGTGGCACTGACGCTGGTGGGCCTGGGCTGGAACTTCCTGTTCATCGGCGCCACGACGATCGTGACCACGTGCTATCGCCCGTCCGAGCGCACCAAGGCGCAGGCGCTGAACGACTTTCTGATCTTCGGCACGACCGCCACCTCGAGCTTCCTCGCCGGCTATCTGCAGGATCGAGTGGGCTGGTATCCGCTGAACCGCGCCTCGATCGGGCTGATCCTGATCGCCGCGCTGGCGGTGCTGTGGCTGCGCCTGCAACGCCGCAATCCATCGCTCGCGCCCGCCCCCGCGCAATAGGCCCGGCGGCGCGCTATGATGCCGCCGGCGGGAGGGGGGAACGGCGCATGACCGAATTCGCGATGGACGGCCGATGCACCTGCGGCAAGGTCCGGTTCCGCATGACTGCCGCGCCGCTGTTCGTGCATGGCTGCCACTGCACCTGGTGCCAGCGCGAAACCGGCGCGGCGTTCGCGGTCAACGCGATGGTGGAAGCCGAGCACGTGGAGCACCTGGGCACGGCGCCCGAGGTGATCGACACGCCGTCGGCCAGCGGCAAGGGGCAGAAGATCGCGCGCTGCCCTGCCTGCCGCGTTGCGGTGTGGAGCAATTATTCGGGGTCGGGGGAGGCCGTGCGTTTCGTGCGGGTGGGCACGCTCGCGGAGCCGGGTCGGCTGCCGCCCGACATTCACATCTTCACCTCGACCAAGCTGCCCTGGGTCGCGCTGCCGCCAGACAAGCCGGCAGTGCCGGAGTTCTACAAGATCCGCGAGCACTGGCCGGCGGAGAGCCTGGCCCGCTGGGACGCGATGCGGGCGAGGGGGCGGGGCTGACCCGGTTACCGCAACGGCACTCGCCGAAAACGGCGGGGAGCCACCCTATCGGAGCCCGAGTCCCCGAGCGATAATCCCGCGGAGGATTTCCCGCGTGCCGCCCTGGATCGACAGGCGCGGCGCGTTCATCAGCCCGCGCGACAGCATCGCCACGTAGGCGTCCGCCGCGTTCAGGTCGGGCTCCGCGTTGAACACGAGGCGCGCAACTTCCGGGATCTCCTGCTCATAGCGGGTGCCGAGATCCTTCACGATGGCGGCCTCGACGTTCGGCTGCTGGCCGGCCTGCACCATGCCCGCGATGGAGAGCGACATGCGGCGCAGCGTGAGCAGATGGGTGACGAGACGCCCGGTGGCGGTGGCCGCCGATGGCTCGGGGTCTTCCCCGCCCATGCGCACCATGTCGGCGAGCAGCTTGAACAGCACCAGGAAGCGGTCGGGCGCGCTGCGCTCGAAGGCCAACTCGCTCATCACCTGCATCCAGCCGTCGCCGACCTTGCCCAGCACGCGGTCCTCGGGGACGAAGAGGTCGGTGAGGAAGATCTCGTTGAAGTGGTGCTCACCCAACATGTTGACGACCGGGCGCACCTCGATGCCGGGGGATTTCATGTCCACCAGGAACTGGGTGGCGCCGCTGTGGCGGTCCACCTCGTCCTTGCCTGCTTCGGACATGCGGCAGAACAGGATCATGTAGTCGGCGAGATGGGCGTTCGACGTCCACAGCTTCGTGCCGTTGACGAGATAGCCGCCCTGCACGGCGACGGCGCGGGTGCGGGTGCCGGCGAGGTCGGAGCCGGAGTTCGGCTCGCTCATGCCGATCGCGAAGGCAAGCTCGCCGGCGGCGATCCTGGGCAGGAAGAACTGCTTCTGCTCCTCGGTGCCGAATTTCAGGATGTTCGGCCCGCTCTGCCGGTCCGCCACCCAGTGCGCGGTGACGGGCGCGCCGTGCGCCAGCATCTCCTCGATCATGACGTAGCGTTCGAGGGAGGTGCGCTCGTGCCCGCCGTACTGCTTCGGCCAGGTCATGCCGAGCCAGCCCCTGGAGGCGACCTTGCGGCTGAAGTCGCGGTCGAAACCGCCATGCATCGGGCGCAGACGGTCGCGGTGCTGGTCGAGGAAGTCGCGCACCTCCTCGCGCAGCGCCAGCGCCGCGGGCGGAAGCTCGACGGCGTCGAAGCGGAAACCCGCGAGCGTCATGATGGTCAGCGGCCCTTGAAGTCGGGCGCGCGGCGCTCGTTCATCGCCTTGACGCCTTCCTTGAAGTCGGCGGTGCCCCGGAGCCAGTCCTGCTCGACCAGTTCGCGTTCGGTCGCCGCCTCGACCTCGTCGGCGAGGCCGCGGCGCACCGTCTCGCGCGTCGCCATGATGGCGAGCGGGCCCGACATCGCGATGTCGTCGGCGAAGGCGAGCGTCGCCTCGCGCAGTTCCTCCATCGGCGCGAGCTTGTCGGCCATCCCCATCGCCACGGCTTCGTCGCCCGGCACGCGGCGGCCGGTGTAGAACAGCAGCGCCGCCTTCTGCTTGCCGACCAGGCGCGGCAGCGTTGCCGTCAGGCCGAAGCCCGGATGGAAGTTCATCCGCGTGAAATTGGCGGAGAACCGCGCTTCCGCGCAGGTGACGCGGAAATCGGCCGACAGCGCGAGGCCGAGACCGCCGCCGATCGCAGCCCCCTGCACCGCCGCGACGATCGGCTTGCGGGTGCGGAACAGGCGGATGCCTTCCTTGTAGAGATGCTTCTTGCGGCCGCCTCCCTGCTCGGAGGTGGTGCCGGTGTCCGGGCGGTTCGCAAGGTCGGCGCCGGCGCAGAAGTTCTTGCCCTCGGCGCACAGCACGACGACGCGGATATCGGCCTCGGCGTCGAACGCCTCGGCCGCGTCGGCGATTTCGGCGATCAGGTCGCGATCGAAGAAGTTGTTCGGCGGACGGCGGATTTCGATGATGCCGAGACGCCCTTTGCGATCGACGCCGATGTCGCGGTATGCGGTCATGTGCGGTGTTCCCTCCGGCCCGGGCAGCGCCCGGATATGCGCGACACTCCACCGCAGCGCACGGGTTCTGGCAACCCGCAGCCCAGGAGGAAGCGCCGGCCGAGAACTACCAGCGGACTGTCCGGCCCCGATAGTCGAGATACTCCAGCCCCGGCCTTCCGCGCTTGGCGAGCATGACGTTCACGAGGCTCGGGACGCTCTCTTCGATCGAGAGCCGGGCATTGGGACCTCCGAGTTCGGTGCGAACCCAGCCCGGTGCCATCAGCACCAGCGCGCGCGACGTGCCGGACTGACGCGCCGCAAAGCTCCGCATGAACATGTTCAGGGCGGCCTTGCTTCCGCGATACACTTCGCGCTGCCCGCCTTCGTTGTCGGCGATGCTGCCTTGCCCCGACGACATGATGCCAATCATGCCCGCCTGAGGAACGTGGCGCTCCAGCGCTTCGACGACGCGCATCGGGCTCAACGCGTTAGTGACCATGACATGGACGAAATCTTCGGTGGAAACCTGTCCGATCGTCTGATCGGGATTCCGGTTGGTCACCCCCGCATTGACGAACAGGATGTCGAACGTCCTTCCGGAGAGGCGGCCGCACAGCGCCGCGAGTTGAACGGGATCGCAGATGTCCAGGATCTCGATCTCGACCCGGCCGGGGTACTCGTCCGCCAGTTCGTGCAGCATGGTGCGGGCACCGCCGCCCCGGACCGTTCCGAGGACGTCCCATCCCCTGTTCAGGAACTCGCCGGCGATCGCATGGCCGAGGCCACGCGACGCCCCGATGATCAGGATGGTAGGACGGCGCTGATCGGTCCGTGAGAATGGCATGTCCACGACGCCTTCGCTGTTGGATGCGGACCCCGATGTGGCCGATGGGCCTGAATTTCACCAGAAGCGCGGCACTCAAGGGATGATTGCACGATGCGCCATGCGCCAGCCGCCGACCATTTGTCTTCCGGAATGCCAAACGTGGACTTGAACCTTCTTGTTGCGCTCGATGTGCTGCTGGCCGAGGGCAGCGTGACAGGCGCGGCGCGCCGGCTCGGTCTCAGCCCGTCGGCCATGAGCCGCACATTGGCGCGGCTTCGCGATCTGACAGGCGATCCGTTGCTCGTTCAGGCGGGCCGAACCTTGGTGCCCACGGCCTATGCCGAGGGGTTGAGCGCGCGGGTCCACGCGCTGGTAAACGACGCGCAGGCGGTTCTTCGCCCCGCCGCCAACCGGTTGGACCTCGGAACCCTGCGCCGGACGTTCACCCTTCGCGCAGGGGAGGGGTTCGTGGAACTCCTTGGCGCGCCGTTGATGGCGGCCATCGCCAAGGCGGCCGCCCACGTTCGAATCCGGTTCGCGCCGAAGCTCGATCGGGATGCCCTCCCGCTCCGCGAGGGACTGATCGACCTTGAGATCGGGGTGCTGGGCACCTCCGCGCCCGAAGTGCGAACGCAACTGCTGTTCCGGGACAGATATGTCGGCATCGCCAGGATCGGGCATCCTCTGCTCGGCAGGCGCCCCGTCTCCCTCGAAGACTACGCGGCCTGCACCCATGTGGCGGTATCGCGCCAGGGAGAGTTCCACGGCCCCGTCGACAAGGCGATGGGCGAAATGGGGCTCAAACGGGATGTCCCGCTCACAGTTCCGGCCTACACCGACGCGATGCGGATCTCGCGGTACTCGGAGATGGTGACGGTCGTGCCGCATTCATGCCTGGGGAACGTCTTCGCGCGCGACAATGCCGCGGCCATGGGACTGGCTCCGTTTGAACTCCCGGTCGAGACGCGCGCCTTCAACGTGTCCGCTATCTGGCATCCGCGGCTGGATACCGACCCCGCGCACCGCTGGCTCAGGCGGACGATCGTGACGCTTTGCAGAAGCGCCTATCCTCCTTAGGCTGCAGGCCGTCTGTTAGGTTTGACGCGGGTACCAACTCGGCTTGCGCTTCTCGCGAAATGCGGCGGTGCCTTCGCGCGCTTCGTCGGTGGCGCGCTGGGTCCAGCTTTCGTGCGCGAGCAGGGTCATCTCCCGCTCGCTCAGCAGCAGCCCGTTCGCGCCCAGGAACGAGCGCTTCGTCATCGCGATGGCGCCGGGCGCGCCGAGCAGGACGGCGTCGATGACGGATGCAACCTTCTCCTCCATCCGCTCGGCCGGAACCACTTCGTGCACGAGGCCGATGCGGCACGCCTCGGCGGCGTCGAACCGCTCGCCGGTGAGCGCGTAGCGGCGGGTGTGGCGCAGGCCCATCGCGTGGACCATGTGGGTGGAGATCGGCGTCGGCGCGACGCCGACGCGCACTTCGGTCAGGCCGAACAGGGCATCCGGCGTGGCGAGCGCCACATCAACGCAGCACACCATGCCGCAGCCGCCGCCGAAGCACGCACCTTTCACGACGGCGACGGTGGGCTTCGGAAACTCGTTCAGCAACTGGCAGGCCCGCGTGGTGGCCATCGAGGCGGCGAAATTCTGCTCGGGCGGATACTGCGTCGCGCGGTTCAGCCAGTTGATGTCCGCGCCCGCCTGGAAATGCTTGCCCGCCCCGCGCAGCACCAGCGCGCGCACCTTCGGATCAGGGGCGAGGCGCTGCAATCCCTCGATCAGGGCGGCCAGCAAGTCCTCGTCGTAGGCGTTGCCGACCTCGGGCCGGTTGAGCGTGACGGTG
>Ga0335069_10015708_pt1 | contig 10581 bp, 5 predicted proteins | sample Lox_Sample_11_FD_206714 | JGI IMG/M metagenome (GOLD analysis project Ga0335069, IMG submission 206714) | Soil microbial communities from Loxahatchee National Wildlife Refuge, Florida, United States - Lox_Sample_1.1 | ecosystem: Environmental > Terrestrial > Soil > Wetlands | place: USA: Florida...
CACAGGCTTGGTACAGGAGTTGATGATTGATTGGCAAAATCATTCCGGTCTCTTCTGCGACCGGAATGAATTCTGAAGGCATGACAATTCCAGTCGGAAGCTCCCAGCGGCTTAAAGCTTCTACAGAAACGATCTGTCCAGTCTGTAAAGAAACGATGGGCTGGTAGTAAACGAGAAAATCCCGATTCTCTACCGCTCTTCTCATGTCGCTTTCCAGTTTCAAGCGTTTGATGGCCTCGACTTGCATGGCGGTGTCGAAAACCTCACAGCGCGCTTTGCCCGCACGCTTGGCGCGATACATGGCGATCTCGGCATTTCGCAGCATGTCTTTGGCGTCAACTGCTCCGTCTCCGCAGAATGCCACCCCGACACTGGCGCTGATGGTGATTTCCTGTCCACCCACCGCGAAGGGCTGCGCCAGACGTTCCTGGAGGCGAGTTGCCACGCGGACCGCGTCGCTGGGACCACGGAGTTCGGAGGCGAGCAAGGCAAATTCATCCCCTCCCGGGCGAGCGACGGCGTCTTCGGAGTTATCTTTTTCGATCCTTTCATTCTTGCGGTGCGAGATTGTGTCGCTGGAGCGAACGCTCGAACTCAGGCGTCGGGCCACCTGGATCAGCAATTCGTCGCCGGCGAAGTATCCCAAGCTATCGTTAAAGACCTTGAACTCGTCGATATCAATAAGGAAGACGGCGAACTTGAAGTCTGAGTGGCGCTGCGCCACTGCAATAGCACGCTGCACACGGTCAAGAAACAGGGTGCGATTGGGCAAATTCGTCAGTTCATCGTGGAGGGTCCTATGTTCCAGGAGTGCCTCAGCTTGTTTCCTATCGGTGATGTCACGACTAACGATGACTAACGCTTCCGTTTCGCCGTGGCCACCAGGGATAACACTGGACCGGGATTCCAACACTCTCCATGCGCCATTTTTGTGACGAATCCGATATTCGAGGCACTGGCTGGTGCCATTTTGGAATGCATTTTGGGCCGCTTCCTTAATTAATAAGCGATCATCAGGATGAACTTGCTCCAGAGACGAAGTCTCGCCTAGTTCCTGGGCCGTATATCCCAGCACCTTCTCGTAGGAAGGACTGTTATAAAGACGATGCCCTTGCCGATCGACGACTGCGATCATGTCGGCAGCGCTCTCGGTGATGAGATGAAATAGTTGTTCCCGTTCACTGAGGCGGCGGCGCAATCGCTGCAATTGGAGGTGCTGATATAAGGTGTAAATGTCAAACAGCAGCACTAGAGCCGCAAGGCCTCGGACCCATTCTCGCAGGGATCGTGAATCGATGACGTTTGTCCGGACCTCACCTCCGTGAAATGCCAGAGACGCGATTCCAATGGTGAGTACAACTGTGACCAGCATCGCAAAGCCCCACAGCCACCACTCCCGTCCTTCCAAGTAGCGAAGTCCCCGGCCAGAGTGAGCGATCCTCGTCGAATTGTGATTGTCCTGGTTCAAGGATTTATTTCCTTCTATATTTGTTCGCCTTCGGCCTATCTCCACTCATGTGCCATGCTGATGGCACATGGTACTGGTTACCGTGATTACTAACTTCCGTTACGTTCTTGCGATTGTGCGAGTACATGGCCTGACGTAACCTCGACACATGGCGGATCAAAGAAAGCCGAAGACAAGCGCAAAGCGAAGCGCAGGTGCCTTCGAGTTGATGGGCCGCCAAGGGGGCGTTATGAAATCACTTCTTAGCTGGGCTTTATTCATGTTCATTCTCTGTGCCATCGCGAGCGCCAAGGAACTGCCAAACGCTCCAAGTTCAACGCCTAACCCCGAGGGAGCAGCCTTCGTCGAGTCTTCGAGCTCGATTCACCTTCAGGCTGCTGAGCCCACAACCAAGACGGTCGACTTGAAGTTCCTAAGCCTGGCTGTAGTCTCGACTGGCAGCAGCTTTGCCGACTCCTATACCACGCTATTTGCTCGTCAAAACTGGCTCGCGGGCAAGACCAACGTTTGCAACGTCGAAACCCAGTCGCCCTATCTCTACGGAACGCACCCTACGGTGGCCCGCGTCTACGCCGTTGCGTCAGCGAAGAGTGCGGTATCGATCTTCGCGGCCTACTACCTGCGCAAGCATCACAGCAAGCTGTGGAGCCTGCCTCTGATCGCGAACTCGGCGATCGGCCTTCAAGGCGTCACCCAGAATATGAGGGCGTGCAATTAAGGCCGATCCGCAAGTTCAGAGCAGTGCCTACTGGACAATGAGAGTGAGATTTACTGAATGCTTCAAGGTACCGGAAGTCCCCGTTACCAAGACGGTATAAGTACCGGCGGGGGTATTCCTATTATTCTGTTGAGCGATACCAGTACCACCGGCACAACCCACAGCGAAGCAAAGAAGTAAGAGAATCAGGGCCAGGCTAACAGCGGTAAGCCATTTCTTGCGGCCGAACCTGGCTCCCAGCATTGCGAAGCCTAACAGACCCATTCCCTGAAATTGAATCCACGTTGCGTAGGCAAAGGTCGCGTTCTGCGAGCGCGCGGCTGCGAAAGAAGATGACGAACCATTCGTCGCAATCGTGACGGTGACGGACGTCCCTTTCGTTCCAGGCTTCGCAGAATTCGGCGACAGTGAGCAACTCGCATGCGAGGGAAGCTGGCTGCAAGCGAGGCTGACGGTGCTGGCGAAGGTGCCTCCAACGGAATTGATTTGTAGCGTATAAGTGGCACTCGAACCAGCGCTCACGGTCGCAGTTGAAGAGGACGCATTCAAGGCGAAATCTGAACCGGTTCCCGATAAGGTGATGATGTCACCGGCCGTGTTATCGTTCACCCGGAGCGATCCAGAGCGGCTACCGCTTGATTTGGGGGCGAAAGCAACCTGGATGGTGCAGGATGAGTGAGCACTCAAACTGGCTGGGCAGTTGTTGGTTTGAGAGAAGTCCCCCGTCAGTTGTACGCCGCTGATGGTCAAGGCAGAGATGCCCTGGTTCGTCAGAGTTACGGATTGAGCTGCGCTGCTGCTCCCGACAGCTGTCGTGGCGAATGTCAGCGCCGTATTCGAGAGATTGGCCGTGGAAGTGCCGCTTCCCTGCAAGCCAATGACGTGGGGTGCCCCGGTTGCGTTGTCGTTGATTGTCAGAGAACCAGTGCGGTTGCCCGATGTCGTCGGAGCGAAAGTAACTGATAACGTGCAACTCGCATATGCGGCAAGCGTGCTGCCGCAGGTGTTGTTCTGAGAGAAATCACCTAACATTGATATCGAAGCGATCGTAAGCGGCATCGCGGTCAGGTTGTGCAGCTGAACGTTGCTGGCCGCGCTTTGTGAGCCTACAGCCGTACTCGCGAATTGCAAGGTGGTGGTGCTGAGCGAAATGATTGGGGCCGTCCCAGTGTAGATCTTGGCAAGGAAAGTATCGCTATTGCCTGCGGATTGAGTCTGAAAAGCTGCTTGAGTGATCGGGAAATCGGACGAGTCGGTGCTCCCCGCGATGTAGACGTTTCCTTGCGTATCAAGTGCCATGCCAGTCGGAGTTTCGTCGCCACTTCCTCCCAGGTAGGTTGAGAACAGCTGCACCGTGGCATCAGCGTTGATCTCTACCACTAAGGCATCGAAACCGTTGGTATATCCCTCAACTGGGTTGATGGTTTGGAAGTTGGGGCTGCTCGTGTTGGTCAGGATGTACGCATTCGTCTGTGCATCGAGCAATATGGCTTGCGGAGTTGCGTAGTTGAATGCGCCCAAAAACGTGGAATAGAGAAGCGTTGAGCCGGTAGGATCGAACTTCGTCGCAAAGGTATAGCTGCAATCAAAGCCGCTCACTCCAGGATCGCAGATGCTGGTCACCGTAACGGGGAATGTTCCGTCGCTAGCGGCGGTTCCAGTCACATACGCAGAGCCGGTGCCGTCCACAGCGATTGAGTTGGTGGAAATCGAGTCGCTGCCTGAGCCGTAGAAATACGTGGAGTAGCCGAGGGCCCCGGCGCTCGTCAACTTTGTGACGAAGCTGATGTAGGCGTTGCCCTCTGTGGTGTTGGTCGCCTGATATACGCCATTGGTTGTCGGGAAGTTGTAGGTGTTCGTTGTTCCGGTCACGTAGAGGTTGTCGTTCGCGTCCAACGAAATTCCGCTGACCGCACTGTAGGGTTGAGGCCAGCAGGGCGAGCTGCCGCAGGTTTGAATCACATTTGAGCTGCCGGCGAGATACGTGGAGTAGATGAGGGATCGGCCGTCTTCACTGAATTTCGTGACGAATCCGTAGTCTCCATAGTTGCCACCCTGATTCGGCGATGCGCTTCCCTGAATTGCGTTGGCCGTGGGGTAATCTTGCGACATCGTGAAACCGGCAACGTACACCTGACCAGACTGATTGATAGCAATGCTCGTGGGGTAGTCGAACGTGCTGCCACCGAGGTACGTGGAGTAGAGCAGGGAAGAGCCATCCTGCGATACGTGCGTCAGAAAGCCGGTGTACGGTCCAGGCTGAGACTGCTGGTAGCCGTTGAGGACTGGAAAATTGCTTGAGGTCGTACTGCCCGTAACGAAAACTCCGTTCGAGCTGTCGAGAACAAGGCCGATGCCGTAGTCTTCTCCGTTGCCACCGATGTAATCGGTGTAGAGGAGATTTGAACCGGACGCATCGAGCTTGCTGACGAACACGTGGTTCGAGTTGGCGGGCAATCCCGACGTGCCCGAGGGGAAATCGTCCGAATCGGTGTATCCCGTCAGGTACAGGTTGCCGGCTGCGTCGACGGCCATACCGCCAGCAACATCCGTACCGCTGCCACCTAAGTAGGTCGCGTAAGCGACTACGGGGTCGATGACGAGCGCCTGGGTGCGGTCGTATTGGGAAATCCTAAAGCCGAGATGCGTCGGATCTTTCATCACGTACTCGCCTTTAACCTGCACTCGCTCTCCCTGGCGCATCTGATATACGACCGGGCACTGAACTTGAAGTATGCTGCCGTTGACCTTTATGACGAGATTGCCGTTGGCGTCGACTGCAGCTTTGTTAGCTCCACGAATCTCGAAAGCAATCTGCTCCGGTCGGGATCCGGGCTGTAGTTCGAAGTCATATTCCAATTGCTGATGATTCCCGTGATAAACCAGGTCGATACCGGGATAGACGCTCTTGTACCGGACTTTTGCGTAGGTGGGGATTTTGGTCCGCCAATTCGCCGGATTGCGTCCGATGAAATAGTTGACGATTCCTGGCTGCGGCTGCTCTCCCACGATATCTGATTTCGCATTTGCGCCCTGAAGCCGGATCTCGAGCATGTTAGGACGGGTGCTAGTCCCGGTCGTGAACGAGCCGGACATCGATTTCGAAGTTTGCTTGGTGCGTAATGCCAACACCATACCGTCTGTCGTGAGGTGCGCGGTGTATCCCCGGCCACGCACAAGGAATTTTGCCTGCGCGTTGGTCTGTCCCCGGTTGGCCTCAAAAGTCAGTGGCAATCGTCCATACTGAGTGGATTGCGAGCGACGGCTGTTTTGGGCTGATGCAGGCAGAGAAAAGTGGCACAAGGTAACTACCAGTAACAATTCGATGATCCGGTTTAATTTGGTTTGCATTGGAAACCCCGCTAGATTTCTACGTATTTCTGCGAGCGGCTTTGTGGGGGAGGGCCACCCACTGGAACATAAAGCAGGGCAAGTACCGAACCGGGAATAGTCCCATAGTTGTAACTACTGATAATGGAAATACTTAGCGGGGTAATATGGAACCGTTTGGGAGGAGTGTGTCTATTCCGTCTGTTTTTCGGACGTGGGGTCTAAGCGCTGGACAAGCATACAAAAGGGAAGTAACAGTTACTCGGTACCACTACCAGGTTCGTCATCTCTCATTCGCGAAAGCATCTGGTATATGGTTGCGCGGCCTATACCCAGAACTTCGGCGGCACGAGCTTTGTTTCCTCCCACGCCTTCAAGAACCTTTAAAACGTGACGGCGCTGCATTTCTTCGAGCGAAACAAACGAATCGTTGGTTACGGCTTCATCGTCGAGAGGGCCGCGCAAGCGCTCGGGAAGATCGGTAATATCGATGACGTTACCATCGACCATCATGCAGGCATTGCCGATGACGTTTTCCAGTTCACGCACGTTGCCGGGCCATGGATAGCTTGCCAAACGGGTCTGCGCTCTTCGGGCCAGGCCATTGATAGGCTTGTCGTACTCCATTGAGTACTTCTGGATAAAATATCTTTCCAACAAGGGCAGATCTTCGCGTCGATTCGCCAAAACCGGCAATGGAATCTCAACGACGGCCAGGCGATAGTAAAGATCCTCGCGGAACTGTCCGTCCTGCACCATCTTCTTGAGATTGCGGTGAGTCGCGGCGACAACTCGAATGTCAATGTTCCTGGGTGTCAGTGAACCAACCCTCTGAACCTGCCTGTTTTGGAGCACCCGAAGAAGCTTTGCCTGAGCTGATGGACTCAGTTCGCCGATTTCATCCAGAAAAATTACACCCTTGTCAGCATGTTCAAACATGCCTGCCTTGTCCTGAATCGCCCCAGTAAAAGCGCCTCGGACATAGCCAAACAACTCGCTTTCTACGAGATTGTCCACGAGGGCAGAGCAGTTGCAAACTACAAACGGCCCGCGTGAAACCGGGCTCAGATGATGCAACGCTTTCGCGACCAACTCTTTTCCAGTTCCGGTAGCTCCAGTGACCAGAACGGTTCTGAAATGAGGGGCAATCCGGCGAATTTTGGCGTAAACCTCAAGCATGAGCGGACTGCGCCCTACCATGCCCTCGAACTGATAAGCATCAATCAACTCTTGATCAAGGCGCAGGGTACGTTGCCGCATCTCAGCATCGGAGAGCAAGGACGCGATACGGCTTCTCAGTTTGTCGAGGTCGAGAGGCTTCGTCAGGTAGTCGGATGCGCCCTTTTGGATCGCTTCTACGGCAGACTCGGTGGAATAGTGCGCGGTCGTGAGAATGACCTCGACTGCGGGGTCGAGAGCCGTCATGCGTTCGAGTAACTCCATTCCCGTTAGGTTCGGCATGACGAGGTCTGTAAGTACGATACGTGGGCGAATGCGCCGGAAAATCTCGAATGCAGCCTCGGGATCCTGCGAGGTGATAATCTCAACACCCTGCGTGGAGAGAGCGGACTGAATCATCTCCAGGCTCTGGGGCTCGTCGTCGATGGCCAGCAACTTTATGGTAGCGGGGTCGCTCATCGCAGCCTCCCCGACGGTCGGCGATCTCTATCAGAAGTTGTACTAGCGCTTTCTCGCCGGGTCTGCCGCAGGAATTCGCAACCCAAACCAAGGCCATCTAAGAACATGAATGTCCGACCTTCAGGACTTATTAATATCGCTAAGACGCTTATCGCAAAACCAGCGTCTCAAAGTCAAGCCTAATGCGGGTGAATCTACCCGAGAGAAGCCGATTCAACACTCCCGCATAGTCGAAAGGTCGTTCAATAAACTAGTCTTGTAAGATCCAGTCAGATGTCCGTTCGACAAACCTAAACGCATATCGTTGACCAGGCGTACCGGTATTCTCCCGGCGAACCACACGAACAGCGCCGACGTACAGCTCTCGGCCGGCACCGGAAAGAAATACCTGCAGGTTCGAAGATTCTGACAAATCAACAGATAATGGGCACAGGAAACCGCCTGCGCTGACATTCTCTGTAGTTGTAAGTTGCTCGAATGACCGCTGAGCTACATCGCTTCCCTTGAGCTTGATGGTAAGGTGCATGCGGACACGCGTGTGCGTGCGCCGCTCCTGAGGACGGCTCTGCAGTTCAGTTTTGAGGCGAGCCTTCAACTTTGCGAAATCGATCGGCTTCTCGAAGTAGCCAGCCGCTCCGAGGCTCTTCATGTACTCCGTATATTTGCCTGCAGATTCTCCCGAAACCACAAAGATCGGGATCCGTGCCGTATAGCTCAGGTTATGAAAACTTTGGCACAATTCAAAACCCGAGCAGTCGGGCATCATAAGATCCAGCAGGATCGCGCGCGGCTTGTGTTGTAATGCCAGCTCGAGCGCTTGCACCGGATTGCCTGTATCTATCGTTTCATATTCATCCGAGAGGCGCATCTTCAGCATTCCTCTCATTGCATCATCGTCATCTACGAGCAGAATCTTATCCATAGTTTGGCTCCCGAAAAGAATTCCAACTAGTTAGCCGCAACAAGAGCTTCACGGCCATCCAAAGCGTCTCTGACCTTGCTGGTGAGAGTTTCCCGCGTAAAGGGTTTTGGCAGATAAAAACTTCCTTCTGCCAGAACGCCATGTTGTCCGACAGTTTGCCCGGTGTAGCCGGACATAAACAGTACGTGCGTTTCTGGTCGGTCTTTCAGAAGCTCGTCCGCCAGTACCCGCCCGCTCATAACCGGCATGACAACGTCGGTCAGCAAGAGATGTATCGGGCCGTCATAATTGCGGCTTAGTTCTAATCCTTCGACTCCGCCCTCCGCTTCCAAAACGGTATAGCCGGCCAATTCCAGCAGGTGTTTTGTCAGCTTTCGGAGTGACATCTCGTCTTCTACCAAGAGTACGGTCTCGTTTCCTTTTAAAAGCGAAGCTTGAGGCTTGTTTTGTGTCGTGGTGGACGCCGGTTGTTCTGCTACGGGTAACAGGATGGTGAACGTGGCACCATACCCGAGTTCACTCTGGACATCGATGTATCCGCCGCTCTGTTTCACCACGCCGTATACCATCGACAGACCCAATCCAGTACCTTTGCCTTTTTCCTTGGTTGTGAAGAAGGGCTCAAACACACGATTGCGCGTAGCAGCATCCATGCCCACTCCGGTATCGCGAACCGTGAGGAGCACGTAGTTTCCGACTAACATGGGATAGGGGTACCGGCGAGCGTACTCATCATCAACGTAGAAGTGTGCAGTTTCAATTACCAACTCACCGCCCTGCGGCATGGCGTCACGAGCGTTCACTGCCAAATTCATCAGGACTTGTTCAATTTGTCCCGGATCCGCTTTGATACTCGCCAACTCACTGTCAAGCTTTGTGACAAGGTGAATGTCCTCGCCGATAAGCCGTTTCAACATTTTCTCCATATCTTTGACAGTGACGTTCAGGTCGAGTATCCGTGGGTCCATGACCTGCTGGCGACTGAACGCGAGCAACTGGCGCGTGAGGCCCGCAGCCCGATGCCCCGCTTTCAACATCTCGTCGACACAGGGGCGCATCGGACTATCCTCGGGAGTGGCATCTTGTACGACCTCGCCATAACCGATGATCACTCCAAGAAGATTATTGAAGTCATGCGCGACACCTCCCGAAAGACGGCCGATCGCTTCCATTTTCTGCGATTGGCGAAATTGTTCCTCCAGGCGCTTACGTTCTGTTACATCGCGATTCACGATGACAAGCCGTTCGACCTGACCGTGTTTGACAACGGCGCTGGCTCTGGATTCCAAAACCTTCCAACTTCCGTCTTTGTGTCGCATTCGGTATTCAAGGTTTGTGCCTATGGCGGTGCGCTTGGCGTCCTCGGCTGCCTTTTGGACCTTTTCGAGATCTTCAGGATGGATCTGGTCGATAGAGCCGGTGTTATAGAGTTCTTCAATTGAGTAACCCAGAATCTTCTCGTAGGAAGGGCTGTTGTAAAGTCTTCTTCCATTCGTATCCACTACCGCGATCATGTCTGCAGCATTTTCCGTGATAAGACGAAATAATTCCTCTTGCTCGATCAAGTGGGTTCGGAAGAGTTGAATTTGAAAATGCTGATAGACGGTGTAGATGTCAAATAGCAACACCATCCCGACCAACCCGAGGATGACATCGTTAAGCTGTGTTCCGCTTCCTTCCGCATGCCGCACGTGAAGAGCCGGAAAGCCAAAAGACACGATCCCCGCCGTCAACAGAAGGGTCGTGAATATAGCGCAGATCCAGAGCCACCAATCGCGGCGTTCGATCGCCCGCATCCTTTCCCGCAGGCTCTCACCTGTGCTTTTCAGCTTGAAATTTCCGTGGAGTAATCGCAACGGTAACCTCCCATCCAGACAGATTCAAACTGTATGCATGTCCCCGGGGGAGGGCGCGATTTAGGAAAATGCACGGAAAGGACCAGAGAGGGCCCAGCAAGCGGTTTGCTTGTAGTAAATAATGCCTTTCAATTCAGGTGCTTATACAGGTTGTCACGTTTTGGTGCCGGATTCGACTGCATGAACGTCCATCTGGCGGATTTTCGTCCCATTCCCATACAGGCGTCATTCGTGGTTTTGTGCTCTTTAGGAGGTCGGATTTGGGACTCTCTAAACGTGAGCTTCAATGGAGTCATGCACATGAGAAACGGCAGCCAACAATTGCGCCTTGAACTGACGAAACGCCGGGGTAACCGAATCGAGTGATTGGTCATGTCCCATGCGTTCCAGGTTTCGCGCTTGTGCTGCTGCATCGGACATACCGAGGTATCCAAGTTCTCCCTTGAGGGTGTGGGCGATGTGCTCGATCGCGACAGCATCTCCGTTCTGAATGGCAGTTTCGAGAGCCGCAAGTTGTTTCGGAGTCTCTTCTGTGAAGATGTGGAGGATTTCTTGTACGAGAGCATCGTCGCCGATATTCTCTTTGACCTTTGCAATATTCCAGGACAATTCCTTCCTGGGCGATTCTGACGGAGCGGTATTTGTTGAG
>Ga0335069_10015709_pt1 | contig 10580 bp, 10 predicted proteins | sample Lox_Sample_11_FD_206714 | JGI IMG/M metagenome (GOLD analysis project Ga0335069, IMG submission 206714) | Soil microbial communities from Loxahatchee National Wildlife Refuge, Florida, United States - Lox_Sample_1.1 | ecosystem: Environmental > Terrestrial > Soil > Wetlands | place: USA...
TCCCCTGGAGCGTCATGAGCGCTCCCCGGCGCGCCTGATGTCATCGAGTATCCTGCCGGCGCCCCCCGCAATGAGCGTGCGGCCGAGATCCTCGCCGCACGCGGCGGCGTCAGACTGCCGCCCGCGGTTCTTTCCCCGGATGACGGTGGACCCGTCGAGCGACGCCACCATCGCATCGATTGCGAGAACGGCGGCGGCATCCCCCTCGATGCGCGCGTACGCCCCGATCGGGATCTGGCACCCCCCCTCGAGCAGGGCAAGCAGCGCACGTTCCGCCGTCACCGCAGTGGCGGTCGGGGCATGGTCCAGCACACGGACGAGAGCGAGTGTCGCCTTGTCCCCGGCGCGGACCTCCACGCCGATCGCCCCCTGTCCCACAGCCGGCAGAACCACGTCGGTGGGAATGATCTCGCCGACGCTCTCTTCCCATCCCAGCCGGCGGATCCCCGCGAACGCCAGCACCATCCCCCCCCAGTCGGACGCGCGCAGCTTCTCCATCCGCGTGTTCAGGTTCCCGCGGATGTCCACGGTCCGCAGATCGGGCCGGCGCGCGAGGATCTGGCTCTTTCTCCGGAGGCTCCCCGTGGCGATGACCGTCCCGGCGGGCTGGTCGAGCAGCGTGCGGACCGGGTTCGCAGGGTGGGGAATGAACGCGTCCCGCACGTCCTCCCGCCTGCACGCGGCGCCCAGCACGAGCCCCTCCGGCAGCGCGGTCGGGAGATCCTTCAGGCTGTGCACGGCGCAGTCGATCCGTCCCTCGAGCAGGGCGCGCTCGATCTCGCGGGTGAAGAGCCCCCTGTCGCCGATCGACGACAGCGGGGAATCCAGCACACGGTCGCCCGTCGTCCGGATCACGTCGATCGTGACGTCGCAGCGGGGAAAACGCTTCCTGATCTCCGCCTCGACCCAGTGCGCCTGCCAGAGGGCAAGCGCGCTCCCCCGCGTGCCGATCCTGAGCGTGCTACTCTTCACGCGGGGTCTCCCCGTTCCGCCCCAGACCGAAGAGCTCGCGGAGCGCTTTCACCCTGAGTATCAGCTCGTCGCCGTGTCCCCCCGATTCCGCCTCCTGTTTCAGGACAGTGGTCGGATGATGGAGTATCTTGTTCACGATCCGCCGCGTCACCAGCTCGAGCAGCTCCCGGTCCTCGGGTCTGAACCTGTTGACGTGTTTCCGGATCTCTTCGGCCCGGATGGACTCCACCTGCTGCCGGAATTCCTGGATCGTCGGTCCCAGATCCAGCGAGTTCTGCCACCGGAAGAACGCGGCCAGCTCCTCGCGGATGATCCTGGTGACCTTCGGGATCTCCCCCTTCCTCTTGTCCAGGTTCCGGTCGACGATCGAGCTGAGCGCGTCGACATCGTAGAGGAAGACGTTGTCGATCTTCCCCGCGGCGGGATTCACGTTCCGGGGAACGCCGATGTCGATGATGAAGAGCGGATTATTGGATCTCTGCCGCATCACCCGGTGCACCTCGTCGGGTCCCACCACGTACGAGGGACTCGTCACGGACGTGATGACGATGTCCACGGTGCGGAGCGCGTCGACGATTCCCTCATAGTCGACGACCGTGCCGCCGAACGCGGCCGCGAGGGCGTCCGCCCTCTCGCGCGTCCTGTTGGCGATGGCGATGCGGCCGATCCCCTTCCCCTGCAGGTGCCGCAGCGTCAGCTCCCCCGTCTCCCCGGCCCCGATGAGGAGAACGGATTTCCTGCCCAGGTCCGCGTAGATCTTGCTGGCGAGCTCGACCGCGGCGTAGCTCACCGAGACCGCCCCCTCGCAGATCGACGTTTCCGTCCGCACACGCTTCCCCACGTGCAGCGTCGCCTGCATCAGGCGGCTGAGGACGGGACCCATCGTGCCGCTCTCCTTCGCCAGCACGAATGAATCCTTGATCTGTCCCAGGATCTGGATGTCCCCGATCACCATCGAATCGATGCCGGCCGCCACGCGGAAGAGGTGCTGCACGGCGCGCCCCGCGTGCGCAGCCGCGAAGTGCTCCGCACCGACCTCCCGGGGAGTCCCCTTCGCGCCGATCAGGAGCCGGGTGAGCGTCCCGTCGTCGGGTCCCGCCCCGGGACTCAGGCCGTACAGCTCCGTCCTGTTGCACGTCGACACCAGCACACACTCCTCGAAGTGCCTCTCCGCCTTGAGGCGGGGGAGGACGGCCCTGATCTCGTCGTCCGACAGCCACATCCGCTCCCGGATCTCCAGGGCGGCGGTGTTGTGGCTGATCCCGATGGCGTGGAGGTTCATGCTCAGTGGAAGCTGTGGAAGCTGCTCAGGTACAGGTTGATCACCGTCATCGACAGGAAGACAAAGCAGAATGCGACGAGCGTGATGATCATCGTCCTCCGGCCCTGCCAGCCGAGGCTGCGCTTCGCCCCGAGGGCGAGCGCGTAGAGCGACCAGATCACGACCGTCGTCACGAGCTTGGGATCCCAGTACGAGAACCGGTCGAACACCCGGGGGAGCCAGAGCACGCCGATGACGATCGCCACGCCGAGCGCGACAAACCCGAACACTTCGGCCCTGTGGCTCATCGTCTCGAGCGTCTCCAGGTTGGGGAGGCGGGTGTAGATCTGCCCGATGCGCGATGACTTGATCTCGCGGTAGAGCATGAGGTAGAGAAACCCGTATGCCGCCGAGAGGGAAATGGCCGTGTACCCCAGGAGCGCGGCGGAGACGTGGAACCCGAGCACGATGCTGTGGAGGTACGCCGGGAAGTCGACCCTGTTGCGGATGAAGAGCGTCGACGCCGTCTGGAATGCGAACGCAAGGAGCAGGATGAAGAACCCGGTGGTCCCCGCCTTCGTCCTGAGCTCGATGTACATGTAGCCCACGGCGATGGATGCCGACAGGACGCTCATGATCTCGAACACCGACGTGATCGGCGGATGGTCGAACGCCGCGGTGCGGAGACCGAGGTACACCAGGTGGAATGCGACGACCCCGACCAGCGACGGCCGGGTGAAGCGCGCCAGACGGGGGTAGTCCCCGAAAAACGAGAGCCCGTAGGCCGCCGTGAGGGCGGCATACAGCAGGGGGAGGAGAACGCTCAGGGCGAGAACGACCGGCTGCAGTGTCATCGGGAACTTGGACTCCGTCAGGTTCATCGAAATATATGCATTTCCTGCAAGAAATCACACCTCCGGTTTGCTCGTGAGCCCCCGTAACCGTATCTTTCCCTCCGCACGACGAACCCTTTTGCACACGGGCGGCATCATATTTGTGAAGCCCCGGGAACTCAAATCACTTTCGGAGGATCGGCTGATCGGCGCCGCCAGGGGCGGCGACCGCCGCGCATTCAGCGAGCTGGTGCGGCGCTACGAAGAGACAGTCTACCGGTACGCCTTCAAGCTCTGCCGGGACCGGGAGAAGGCGGAAGAGACGCTCCAGGACACGTTCATCAACGTGTACAGAAAGCTCTCGACGTTCGACGGGCGGGCGAAGTTTTCCACCTGGCTGTACACTATCGTGACGAACAACTGCCTGATGAAGCACCGCTCCCGGAAGAGCCGGGCGCTGGAGGAGTCGCTCGAGGCCCTGGAGGATCCCGCCTCCTGGCCGGGAGGGAAATTCCCGCACGGCATCGCCCGGTGGGAGGAAACGCCGGCGGACCTCGTGCTGGCCCGCGAGCTGCGGGTCCAGATCGAGTCGGCGATACGGAAGCTGCCGCCGGACTACAGGATTGTGTTTACGCTGAGGGACATGGAGGGAAAGTCGACGGAAGAAACCTCCGCGATCGTCGGGATCAGCGGAGAGGCCACAAAATCGCGGCTCAGGCGGGCCCGTGCATTTCTCCGCGCGGAGCTTGCGCCGTACATGCATGAGGGGAGAACCGCCGGGTGAAATGCCTCGACGTCTACATTCACGTCTGTGAGAATCTCGACCAGCGGCTCGGCACGCGCCGCTGCCTCCAGATCAGGAAGCACCTCGAAGCCTGCCCCGACTGCCGGGCGTACATGGAGTCGCTCAAGAGCACGGTCGCGATGATCCGCTCGCTTCCGCATCCCCGCCTCTCCCGCGCAGCGCACGAGAGGATGCTCGTTGCCCTCCGCTCGAGCGGCTGCCTTCCCCCCCCCCGCCGGCCGGGCCCACGCACCCGGGCCGCCCGGCGGCGGTAGCAGCCGGCTGTCCACCTTCAGGACCGCGCCAGCCTGCTTTTCCTGTAGCCGTAGGCGAAGTAGATGACCATCCCGACCGCCAGCCAGATCACGAACCGCCACATCGTCACCATCGGAAGCCCCATGATCAGGTAGAGGCAGGAGCAGATCCCGAGGATCGGCACCAGCGGCACCAGGGGCGTGCGGAACGCCCGCGGCCGGTCGGGCTCGCGCCGGCGGAGTATGATCACACCCGCGCACACCAGGATGAACGCGAAGAGCGTGCCGATGTTCGTCAGCTCCACGATCTCGTTGATGTTGGCGACGGCGGCGACGGCGGCGACCACAACGCCCGTCCAGATCGTGGTCACGTGCGGCGTCTGGTATTTCGGGTGGACCGCGGCGAAATGGGGGGGGAGCAGACCGTCCCGCGACATCGAGAAGAATATCCGGGGCTGACCGTACTGGAAGACCAGGAGCACTGCGCTCATCGACACCACGGCCCCCACGGAAACGATCCCTGCCGACACATTCGCGCCCACATACGCGAATGCCTCCGCCAGCGGGTCAGCCACCCCCAGGTGCGTCCAGGGAACCATCCCGGTGAGCACCAGTGCAACCGCGACGTAGATCACCGTGCAGATCACCAGCGACCCGATAATGCCGATGGGGAGGTCCCGGGCCGGGTTGCGGCACTCCTCCGCGGCAGTGGAAATCGCGTCGAACCCTATATAGGCAAAGAAGATCAGGCTTGCCCCCACCCACACACCCGAGAACCCGTTCGGCATGAAGGGGGACCAGTTCGCCGGCTTCACGAACTTCGCGCCCGAGTATATAAAGAAGCAGAGTATGACGAGCTTGATCGCCACCATCACGTTGTTGGCCCGTGCCGATTCCTTGACGCCGATAACCAGCAGCCATGTGATGAGCATGACGATCAGCACCGCCAGCGCGTTGAATATCAGAGGCACACCCGCCACCACGGGGTGCGTTGTCCAGGCCTCGTGCGCGAGGGCGGTTGCCGGGTCCACCCCCGGCGCGCCGGCGGCATCCCCCGCGGCCTGGAGGGCGGACCGGTAGTCCACGGCCAGCCACGCCGGGATGTGCACGCCGAGTCCGTCACAGAGCTGGCGGAAGTAGGAAGCCCAGGCGATGGCGACCGCCACGTTTCCCACCGCATACTCGATGATGAGATCCCACCCGATGATCCAGGCCACCAGCTCCCCGAGCGTCGCGTACGAATAGGTGTAGGCGCTCCCGGAAATGGGGACGAGCGAGGCGAACTCCGCGTAGCAGAGGCCGCAGAAGGCGCAGGCAACCGCCGTGAGGGCGAACGAAATGACGATGGCGGGTCCCGCCCCCGCACGCATGGCGTCGCCGGCCACCGCCGTGCCGATCGTCGCGAATATTCCCGACCCGATGATCGCACCGATGCCCAGCATGACGACGTCGAACCCCCCAAGGACGCGCTTCAGGTGCCTCTCGGGAGCCTCAGCCTCGTGCAGGATGGCGTCGAGCGTCTTTCTGCGGAACAGGGGATGGCCCATGGGTGAGACCGGCGTGTGTGTTGTGTGTGGAAGCGCGGGCGGGGTCTAGCGCACCGTCCCCTGCGCCGCGGCGGGATCGGCGCTGCACCGGAGGTATTGCCGGCAGATGCGCTTCATGGCCGTGTTGGCGGAATTGAACGCCCAGATGATCGAGCCTCCCTTTGTCCCCGCGCTCAGGTCCCCGATGAGGAACATGCCGGGGACGTTGGTCTCGTGCGCCTCCCCCACGTCCGGGTCGTCGCCGTTGAACTCGATGCCCATCGTTTTCAGGAAGTTGCGCGGTGTCGTTCCGCCCAGGGCGTACACCACGTAGTCGAATACCCGCGTGCCGGCGGAGTCACCGGCGAACGCGACGGCGGGGCGCCCCCCGGCGTCGGTCACCGCCTCAATGTGCGAGGAGCGGAGCACGTTTACCTGTGCGCGCTCCTCCAGCGCCAGGAGGCTCTGCCGGTTGATGTCGTTCATCCGGGAGAAGTCAGACCGGCGGTAGCTGAGCGTGACGCGGTTTCCCTTCTGCACGAGGTACTGGCAGTACTCCGATGCCGAGTCCCCTCCTCCCACCACGAGCGCGTCGGCGCCGGCGATCTCCGTGGTTGTCACGTCGAAGACGATCCGGTCCTTCAACGAGGCGGGAAGGCGGTACGCCGGCTTGTTCGGCTTCCCCAGTATGCCGATGGCGATGACCACCACAACCGTTTCGTACGCTCCCCTGTCCGTCGTGATCGTGAAGCGCTGCGCAGCCGGGTCCTTGTCGATCCTGTAGACCGTCTCGTTGTACCTGACATCGACGCCGTTCTCGGCGATCGTCCTGTCCAGGTACGAGATCGTTTCATGCTTGGAGGAATCCACCAGGCACATGACGCCCGTGCAGACGGCCTCGAACCCCTTGTAGTTGGCGGTCACGAGCTTGTTGTCCGGGTAGTACTTCCTGATCGAGAAGGAGTGTTCGGCCGCCCGGTCCATGATCAGTATCTTCGCGGCATCGATCCCCGCGGAGCGGGCCTCTGAGGCCATGCTGATCCCCGCGGGCCCCGCCCCGATAATCACCATATCGTACACTTCGCTCTCCCTCCCCGCTTGTGTGAACGCCCGCATAATTTACAAAGAACCGGGACATCTCCAAACTCCATTCCATGCTGAAAAGACGAGCGGCCTAAATGCAGAGCGGCCCCTCTCCCGCGGAGAGGGGCCGCTCTGCACGACCCGGCTGCTGTCCTTGAGCTACATCGCCTGCCCGACCCACGCATAAGTGGTCTTCTCGAACTGGATGGCACCCTTCACATGGCGGCGATCGCCGCTGTGCATCGGGGAAACGCCCACTCCCTCACGGCGGTCAAACGCGAACGACACGTCCGAACCCTGGACCGGCGCGCTGGTGCACTCGACCGAGCCTTCGAACGTCATGACGTACACGCGGACGCCGGAGAGCATGTACTCCTTCCCGCCGGTCGGACGGAAATCGGCGAGCTTCATGTTGCCCAGGGAATTATCATGGACAAGCTTCGCGACAACCTGCTGGCCGTCGGAGGCGGACGGAGCCGCCAGGTAGATTTTGGAGAATGCGATGACGCCGACGAGCGCGACGACGATGGCTATTGTTCTCATGACTTCCCCCGTTGACAGTGTCCGCTGAGTTTTCCTTCCCCGGCCTCCCCCTCCCCTGCGCCGGGTTCCTCAGTTGCCTGCATCTGGTACAAAATGTATACCAGCAGGCGGACCACCGGAAACTGCCAAAATCACACCGTATTGCACGGTTTTCGGGGATTCCCCCGGACAAAATTACCACCGAAGTCCTGTTAGTTCCTGTAACTATTTCAGAGTGTCACCTCTGCCTGCGTCCGGCCAGAGGGGCGCCTTCGAACAGGCGTTCCGGGAATTCCTTCCTGAGAAGGTACGTGTAGTAGAACCTGTATGTCTCGTTCCGCAGGTGCACGGCCTTCGCTCCCCCCCACCCGTGCCGTTCCAGCGGGTACGCCATGAATTCAAAATGGCGGCCCAGCACTTCGAGCGTGTCAATGAGCTGCAGCGAGTTCTGCATGTGGACGTTGTCGTCCATCGTCCCGTGGACGATGCGGAGCGTCCCGTGATATTTCGGCGCGTATGTCATGACACAGGCATCCCTGTACCCTTCCGGGTTTTCCGCGGGAGTGCCCATGTAGCGCTCCACGTAGTGACTGTCGTACAACCGCCAGTCGGTCACAGAGTACATTGCGACGCCGTGCGAGAAGTAGTCGGCTCCCCTGGTGAGCGCCAGGCATGTGACGTACCCCCCGTAGCTCCCTCCCGTGATGCAGATGCGCGCCGAGTCGACAAAGGGGCGTCGCCGGAGCCATTTCACCGCCTCGCAGTAATCATTCATCTCCCATTTCCCGAGGTTCCCGCGCATGAGCGCCACCCCCTCCTTGCCGAAATGCCCCGAGCCGCGGTGGTCCACGCTCATCTGTATCAGCCCCTCCCCGGCGAGCCACTCCCCGGCGATCCCCCGCCACCCGTCGGCAACCGACGGGGAATTCGGACCGCCGTACACGCTGATGAGAACAGGGTACTTCGCCGTCGAATCAAATCCGGGGGGAAGCGTCCAGACCGCCGGCAGATCGTAGCCGTCATTCGTGCGGATGGAAAATAACTCTGTCTTTCCCAGCTCATGTTCGCCGAACGCCTCCCCTTTCCCGTCACCGATCTGGCGCACAGTGCGCCCGTCGCCGGCCACGAGCGAGACGCGCGGGGGATCGCTCGCGCTGGAGTATGTCGTCACGAAATACCTGCCGTGCGGCGAGACGCTTACCGTGTGCGTCCACGAGCCGAATGTGAGCCGGCGAAGGCCGGTCCCGTCCAGATTCACGCTGTAAAGGTCCGTCCGCGTCGACGCCTCTTTCTGCGCGGTGAAAAAGACCCGCGACGACGACTCGTCCACGGCCTGTATGTCGCCGACATTCCAGTGCCCGCTCGTGAGACTCGTCTTCAGTCTTCCTTCCATGTCGTACAGGTAGAGGTGCGTCCACCCCTCCCTGTCCGTGCGGAGTATGAACCCGTCCTTCGTGAAAAGGGGGGGGCGAAGCCATTCCACCCATGACTTCTGTGACTCCTCGTACACCGTGTTCACGCTCCCGGAGCGGGGATCGACGGCAACAATGCGGAGGGTATCCTGGGCGCGGTTCATCCACTGGACCCAGAGCGATCCGCCGTCCGGCCTCCACGTCGGTGTTCCAAAATAGACGTCCGCGTGCTCGTCAAACCCGGCCCAGACGACGGGGCCGCCGGAGACTGAGACGATTCCCACGCGCACGAGCGGGTTGGGATCACCCGCCCTGGGGTACCGCGTCATTTCAGGCGACGGGGAGACGCCTGCGCTCGGGTAGAGCGGGTAGACAGGCACGGGCGAATCATCGAACCGGAAGAATGCGATCCGCGTGCCGTCGGGTGACCACCAGAACGCACGGTACCGCGAGGGACGCCCGAGTATCTCCTCATAGTAGACCCACGAGGCCCATCCGTTGTACACGACGTCGCTCCCGTCGTGCGTCAGGCGCGTCACCGCGCCGTCGGCGACGCGGATCGTGTAGAGGTCGTTGCGCTCCGTGCAGGCGATGAAATCCCCTGCGGGAGAGAACGTGGGGTTTTTTCGCTCCGCGGCAGCCGGTGTGAGCTGCCTCAATGTGCCCCGTGCGGTATCGAGGAGGTAGTACACACCCCCCTTGTCGTACAGGTACTCCCTCCCGCTCACATCCGTGGCAACCGGACGACCCGGCTCCATCCCTTCGGGAAAGAGATGAGCGTAGCGCGACACATCACGGTACGGTGCGGTCTTCCCTGTGAGAGCGTCGACGATATCCTCCGGGCCTCCCGGGGGTCCCTCACCCCGGCGCCGCTGCAGGTAGTGCTCGTCGTCAGCCCAGCCGGTAACCGCAGGGAGTGGATTCGTGAGGTGTGGAGGGGCGTTTCTGAATATCTGGTCGAACGTGAGTCGCTTCCCCGGCGACTTCTCCCCCGCACCGGAAATCGCAACGGCGAAGACGATCACAGGGAGCAGTGCTCCGGACGATCGGAACAAACTCATGGAGCCTCCTTCAGGGCAGTACGGTAGGATAGAACGAAAGCCGGAGCGAGGCCCCGGCGCTGCGGAGCGTAAACGGGTGGAACCCGACGGCCATTGCTGCATCGGCAGACGGGTCGTGGTAGTATATCACCTGGTACTGGAGCCCCCCGCGGAGCGAGAAATACGGTGAAAAATCCCACTGCATACCCCCTTCGACATGCCCTCCCCCGCCGCTGTAGCCGTTTTCGGCATTAAGCGTGTACAGTCCGTAGCCGAACGAGGCGTACGGCCGCGCCAGCCCTGAAGTCACGGGAAAGACCGTAATCTCGAGCGTGGCCCCACCCAGCGGGAGCCACCCATTTGTGGGAGCCGCGAAGCCGGCAGGTATTGTTTCCCTCCCGGTATAGACGTTGAGACCCGCCTGGAGCGAGGGGGAGATATTCACGCCGAAGCCCAGCGAAACGGTGTATCCTCCGTCCCGGTATGACGCCTGTGATGAATAGTGGGGTGAGACCTGTATGTCGACCATGAGCCTGAACGATCGGCTCGAATCGGGGGAGCCGACCGCCGCCTGCGCCAGCGCCTGCTGCTGCACGGCCCCGGCGGCGACCAGGAGAGATGCGAGGAGAACGCGGCCGGGGCTCATGGATAGAAGACCCCGGCCCTGAAGACTTTGCCGTCGAGCCGGATTCCCGGCATCGGAAGATGGATGTAGTCTATGAGCGTGAAAACCGCCTTGAGGAGATCGCTGTCGGTCTCGATCTTCGAGAGGTTGACGTCGAGCGAAAGCGTCTCGATGCGCCTTCCTCCCCCCGTCTCGTCCAGATTGCGGGCGCAGACGCCGAACGAGACGCCGAGCCACGCCGGGACGGCGCGGGCGAGCCGGTCCCCCA
>Ga0335069_10015710_pt1 | contig 10580 bp, 8 predicted proteins | sample Lox_Sample_11_FD_206714 | JGI IMG/M metagenome (GOLD analysis project Ga0335069, IMG submission 206714) | Soil microbial communities from Loxahatchee National Wildlife Refuge, Florida, United States - Lox_Sample_1.1 | ecosystem: Environmental > Terrestrial > Soil > Wetlands | place: USA: Florida...
CGTCTGGCGCGAGCGCACACTGGACGAACGAAGTTCCTGAAGTTCGAGGGCCACTATCACGGTTGGTACGATCCATACTGCTTGAATGGGCACGGCCATCCTGCCGATCAGCTTGGTGCCAAGGAAAATCCGGCGCGCTTTCCGGACTCGGCCGGGATTCCCGATTCCGTATTTGACCAAGTCGTGCTCGCCCCGTGGAATGACCTTGAAACACTGCGAACAATCCTGAGCAGGCACGAAGGGGAACTGGCTGCAATCATCACTGAGCCGATCATGGCCAATATGGGCTGCATTCTTCCGCACGAAGGTTATTTGCAGGCAGTGTGCGACCTGGCGCATCAGCACGGCGCGTTGTTCATTCTCGACGAAGTGGTAACCGGGTTCCGTTACGCGTACGGGGGGTGTCAGGAGCGTTTCGGATTAAGGCCCGATCTCAGTACATTCGGCAAGGCACTGGGGGCAGGGTTCCCGATCGGCGCGGTGACCGGCCGGCGCGAGATTCTCGAGCGCATGCGATGGGACAGTGATGGCATGGTCCTTCACTATGGTACGTTCAACGGTCATCGGCTAACGATGCACGTGGTAGCGACCAACCTCGATTTGCTGGCGACGAACGATGGCGCTGTCTACAGGCAGCTGTACACGGTGGGAGATACTGCGATCGCCGGCTTGCGCAGAGTCTTCAACGCGAGAAATATTGACGCGATCGTGCAGGGTTTTGGCCCGATGTTTCAAATCTATTTCACGCCGCGCGATGTGATTCGGGATTACCGAGACTACTGCGCTTCTGCCGACACCGCCAAATACTCCAACTTTGTGCACGGTCTGTTGAAAAAGGGAATCTACATGACTCCTTCCAATGGCCTGCACTGGATTATTTCGACGGCGCACACGATGAAGGACGTAGATGCGCTCCTGGCCGCGGCTGACGAAGTCTGCGCGGAGCTGGCATGAACATCGTTTTCCTGGGTGGAGGACGCATCACGTCCGCGATGCTCGCAGGGCTGCGCCTCTCCACTACGAAACATCGCCTGATTGTGCATGACCCCAATTCGCACAAGATGCGCGTCCTCAAGAAGCGCTATGCGGCCGAGACGGAGAGCGATCTGGAAAACGCCGTTCACAGGGCGGACCTGCTGGTGATTGCGGTGAGACCGGATTCAATCCAGGAACTGCTGCAGGCAATCGGTGAAATGGAAAGGCCTGTGCCTGCAGTGAGTCTCGCCGCAGGTGTACCGCTCCGAGCCCTAAAGAAGATGGCTGGTGCGCCAATTCGCTGGGCGCGTGCCATGCCAAGCCCCGTTTGCCGCAGTGGAGGCGGATTGACGGCAGTTACCTTTTCAAAAGCCATGCCGCCCTCGGATCGAGACTGCATCCAAAAATTGTTCTCCAGCTTTGGCCGGGTGATTGAGATTCCGGAGACCCACTTCGACGCTTTCACCGTCGCGTATTCCTGCAGCCACGGCTACCATGCTCTCGACGCCTTGGCCACAGCGGCCGAGCGAGCCGGGCTGAATCGCAAGACTGCCCAGCTCGCTGCGGCACATGCGTTAGCTGACGGTATTGTTGCCTGGCGATTGGGCCGTCATTCCCTGCATGCCCTGCTAAAAGAAGCGGCGACGCCTGGAGGAATTGCGGCCACGACTGCGACAGCTATGGATCGCGCCGGATACCGCAAGGCGGTTCAGAATGGCATGGCCGCGGGGCTCGAGCGGGCCAAGGCCAACGCGGGCCTGCGATTTCGCCGGAACCGATAACCTTTCCCTGACGTACTCGTCTATCAAGGCTGAGCCTTGCCGTGGGGCGACGCTCTCTCGAATCAGACTTTTCTCTTGCTTAGGAGTTACTATGCGCCACCTTGCTTTGTTGCTTGTCATAACGATGATGCTCCCCGCTGTTCTGTTTGCCGGGAATTCCGCCAACGATCTTGAGTCAAGGCGCAAGGCGCTCAACGATCTGCTCAGTGAGCAGTGGGAGTACACCCTGCGCACCAGCCCGATCTACGCGTCGATCCTGGGCGACAAGCGCTACAACGACAAACTCGACGACTTCTCGCAGGCGGCGATTGATGACAACCTGAAGCAGTCGCGCCGCTTTCTCGACCGTTTTGAAGCCATCGACACGAGCGGCTTTCCCGACCAGGAAGTTCTCAACAAGCAGTTGATGGTGCGCGATCTGAAAATGGGATTGGAAGGCGCGAAATTCAGGTCCTGGGAAATGCCCGTCACACAATTCGGCGGGCTGCATATCGACGCCCCGCAGCTGGTAAGCATTCTGTCGTTTGAGAACGCTAAGGACTACGAAGACTACATTGCGCGGCTCAAGGGGCTGCCGCGTCTTTTTGACCAAACGACGACCCAGATGCGAAAAGGCATGGCCGAAGGCTTGATGCCCCCGAAGATTCTGCTCGAGCAGGTTGTCACCCAGGCCGATGGAATCGCCAAAACGGAAGCGGATAAGACTCCGTTCGCGCAGCCATTCAATAAATTTCCAGATTCCATTCCGGAAGCGGATCGCAAGCGGCTGCGCGATGCGGGCCTGGAAGCGATTCGCAGCGCGGTTTTGCCTGCCTATGCAAAGTTCACTGCTTTCGTGCGCGACGAATACGCGCCGAAAGGCCGCACCGAGCCGGGCGTCTGGGCGCTGCCCGATGGCGCGGCACGTTATGCGTTTCGTGTGAAGGAATCCACGACCACCGACCTGACGCCGGAGCAGATTCATCAGATCGGGCTGGAGCAGGTGAAGGAAATCGAAGGCCGAATGTTGGGAATTGCCAAGGAACTTGGATTCTCAGACCTGAAAAGCTTCCAGGCATCGGTCAAAGACGATCCCAAGCTGCGCGCTCACTCACGCCAGGAAATTCTCGATCTGTATCGAGAGCACATCGACGAAATGTATACAAAGCTTCCGGAATTGTTCGGACGGCTTCCCAAGGGCCGGCTCGAGGTACTGCCGATCGAGGAATTCCGCGAGAAAGAGGCTGCCACTCACTATGTGCAAGGTACGCCCGACGGCTCGCGAAAAGGCCACGTGATGGTGAACACCGGTGATTTCGACAAACGGACGACCGTTTCCATCGAAACAACCGCCTACCACGAAGGTGTTCCGGGGCATCATATGCAGATTGCCATCGCGCAAGAGTTGCCCGGTTTGCCGCCCTACCGCCAGCAGGAAAACTACACAGCCTACACCGAGGGCTGGGCCCTCTACTCCGAACGACTGGGCAAGGAAGCGGGCTTCTTCAAAGATCCTTACAGCTACTACGGCCACCTTCAGGATGAAATGCTGCGAGCCATTCGCCTGGTAGTCGACACCGGCTTTCACTACAAGCACTGGTCCCGGCAGCAGGTAGTGGACTTCTTCCATGACCACTCGGCGATCGACGAGCCCGAGGTACAAAGCGAGACCGACCGCTACATGGCATGGCCTGGGCAGGCTTTGGGCTACAAGATCGGGCAGTTGGAGATTTTGCGCCTTCGCGACTATGCAAAAGACCAGTTGGGCGACAAGTTCGACCTGCGCGGATTCCACGACGAAGTGCTGGGCGGCGGCGCGGTGCCCCTTGATGTGCTCTCGACTCGCATTCACGAGTGGGTCGGGAATCAGAAAGTAGCATCCGCTGCCGGCTCCGGTGCCCACGCCGCGCACTAGAAGCCTGACAAGAGACTCGCCATTGTCATCCTGAGCGAAGTAAGGTGAGCGGAGCGAGCCGAACGAGTCGAAGGACCCCTACTCCCTCCGCAGCCACTGCGCCGTTGCAGGGAGTTCTCTCCTGAACCACCGAACAGCGCCTCACGACTCCTCACGGAAAACAATGGAACAATCCATCCGTTTGCGGTTCTAGCCTCTCTTCGCGGTATGATTGCCGGCAATGACCTTACCCGAACACGAGCGGGATCGTCTTGCCGGCGTGTACTCGGCGATGAGCGATGGCGAGCTCGAAAAGCTGGCCGCCTCTGCCTTTGACCTCAGCGATGTTGCCCGAGAAACTCTTACTGTGGAGATCGCCCGGCGGCGTCTCAATGTGCCGCTTGCCACGACTCAAATCGACGAACGTTATGACCTAGCCGAAACTGTGACGCTGCGGCAGTTTCGCGACCTCCCCGACGCCCTCTTAGCCAAGGGAAGTCTGGAGTCGGCAGGCATTGAGGCTTATCTCGTCGACGACAACATGGTCCGCATGGACTGGTTTATTTCGAATCTGCTCGGCGGCATCAAGTTAAAAGTCAGGGCCGAGGATGTCGAAGCAGCAAGTGAGATTCTGAATCAGCCGATTCCCGCAATGGTCGAGGTAGAGGGTGTCGGCGAATATGAACAGCCGAAGTGCCCCAGCTGCCAGGCTCTCGACATCAGCTATCGGGAACTCAAGAAGGGTCCTTCGTACTGGTCGGCTTACGCCGGGGTCCCGGTACCCGTCTATCGCAAAGCATGGACATGCCACGCTTGCGGGCACGAATGGGACGACCAAGATATCGTGACGGAAGATATCGCGACCGAAGACAGAGATCATCCCGGCTCGTAGCACGGCGTCACATTTATAATCCCCTCGGATGCGGCGCTTCATCCAGATCGTTCTCCTGACGCTTGTCCTCATGACCGTGGCGCTGATTTCCGCGCTCACATCGATGCAACTGGCCATTCATGGCCGGGAAGTAACCATCCCGAAAATTGTTGGCATGACGCCCGCGGACGCCGAGCGTGCCGGTGGCGCGTCGGGCCTTCAAATCGTCATCGAACGTCAGTTCTATAGCAGCGATGTCCCCGAAGGAAGAATCATGACGCAGACGCCGGCGCCGGGAACCAAGGTCCGGCGCGGCTGGCTGATTCGAGCAGCACAAAGCCTGGGGCCGCAGCGTGTGGCGATTCCCGACCTGACCGGAACCAGCGCGCGTGCAGCGGAGCTGAACCTTCGCCACCGCGCGTTAACTCTAGGATCGATGGCCCAGGTTAGCCTGCCCGATTCGCCGCGTGATCAGGTTGTTTCGCAGAGCCCGCCGGCGAATGCGAATGGAGTTTCTGCACCCAGAATCAGCCTTCTGGTAAGCGCGGGCTCCTCACCGGAGTCATACGTAATGCCCAACCTTACCGGACAGCCACTGGGAAGCGTGACCTTAACTTTGCAGGATGCAGGTTTGCGCGTGGGGAAAGTCAGCGTGCTTCCGCCGGTCACGGCGCCGGGCGCAGAGGTGGCCGTCGCAACCTCGTCGGAAGCCAGCGCCGCCAGCATGATCGTCACCCAGTGGCCCGCGCCAGGGCAAAAGATCACAGCAGGCGACGCGGTGAATTTTGAAGTTCGATAGCGCCTGACCGCATGAACCGTGCTCTCTAAGTTTTGTCATCCTGAGCGAAGCAAGGTGAGCGAAGCGAGCCGCGCGCAGTCGAAGGACCCCTATTCCAAGCAGTGATTTCGTCATGCCGACTTGCGCGTGATCATCGCCGCAAAAAACCCATCGCATTCGTGCAATCCAGGGAGTGTCCGCAGGTAGGGACCATCCACGAGCGATCCGAGGTCAGCAGCGCAAACATTGCCCGCCTTGCGCAGCCTCTCCAGTTCCGCCCGGCATTCGATGAGCTGAAATTCCTTCTCTCCACAAAGAGCGGCATCGACTACCGCTTCATTCTCTTCCGGCTCGAGCGAGCAGGTTGAGTAAACGAGACGCCCTCCGCGCGAGAGATGACCGAGCGCGGATTTCAGAATCGCTACCTGCCGCTGTTTGAGATCGTCAAGATCGGCAGGTTTCAAGCTCCACTTGATTTCCGGATTACGAGCGAGCGTTCCGGTGCCGGAGCAGGGAACATCTGTAAGGATGAGGTCGAAAGTGGTCGAAAAAGGCAAGCTGCGGGCATCGCCGCCGATAATGCGGAGATTCGGCAGATCCGCCAACTTCTTCAACAAGCGTGCGCGATGCGGGTGCAGCTCAAGCGCGTAAACCTTGGCTCGCGGGTTGCGCCAGGCAAGCAGGCGCGACTTGCCGCCCGGCGCCGCGCAGCAATCCAGGATTTTCTCCCCGTGCCCAGCCAGGAGCGCCACAAGCTGAGAACCTTCATCCTGAATTGAGAAGCTCCCAGGGGCAAATGTTCTCAGCTTCGCTACATCACCCGCAATAACTTTCCGCGCGCACGAAACCGTGCTGCCGGGGGCGAGCTCAACAGTGCCTGCCAGGTCGCCCGCAACGGCCCCAGCACGGAGATGAATTGTGGTCGATGGAACGGACTGATCGTACGCACAAATCCGGCGGGCGTTCTCAAGGCCGTAGCGCGCTGTCCAGCGGTCCACAAGCCACTGCGGATGGGCCGAATTGAGGGCAACGGCGCCTGCATCCAACGATCCGCGGATCGCCTCCAGAGCGGAGCTTGCCCCTCGATCCTTTGCAGATTTGTCGATCGTGCGCAAGACCGCGTTCGCGAAAGGCGCCGCCGAGCGCTTTCTGGCCGCTTTCACGAGTTCGACACTTTCATAGATGGCAGCGCGCGACGGGACACGAGACAAGAATCCCAGTTGATAAGCACCCATGCGCAGTGCAGTCAGAACTTCAACATCCAAACGTGCATGCTTCTGCGATGAGGCATCGTCAATGTGGCCGTCGAGCAGCGAACGCCACCGCAACACTCCCATCACAATTTCAGTGGCTAGGCCGTGATCGACGGGAGCGAGCTTCGCGTATGCGGCCGAGTGGAGAAGTTCGGTCGCGTAAGCCTGGTCGCGTTCAATGCGAAGCAGGATTTCGAACGCCGCAGCGCGAGCGGGAGAGACGGCCATCGCAGCTTATTGTCCCATGTGCGTCTGTGGAGACCTAGTACCGTGACCATATGAAACTCTCCGTTGTCATCCTGAGCGAAGTGAGGTGAGCGCAGCGAGCCGAACAAGTCGAAGAGCCTGCCCCGAGCGTAGCCGAGGGGACCCCCGCTCTCTCCCGCAGCAGCTCTAGTCTCCCAGGCGCTCGCCCGGCTTTGGGCGGTAGCCGTTCACAAATTCGTTTGCTGGCATGCGGCGCTTACCCTCGACTTGTACTTCTTGAAGGGCAAGGGCTGTGCCGTCGCCACAGCCGACAAACAAGCCGTGGCCGTCAACCCGCAATTCGCCCTGTGATAGTAGCCCTGAGAACCCTTCGGCTTGAGCTCGATACACTTGAAGGCCTTTGCCGCGAAACGTCGTATAGGCTCCCGGCCAGGGTCGAAAGCCCCGCATGCGATTGAACACCACGCTTGCCGGCCGCGAAAAATCTATTCGACCGTCTTCCTTCTTCAGAATCGGCGCGAGCGTGGCTTGGGAATGATCCTGCGGCCTCGCATGCACGGTTCCCTGTTCCAGTCCGCGCAGTGTCTCCAGCATTAGCTCCGCACCCATCGCGGCGAGCCTGGGGGAGAGCGTCTCTGCCGTGTCCTCCACTGCTACTGGCATCTCACGCTGTAACAGAATGTCGCCCGTGTCGAGCCCGGCGTCGATGCGCATGGTCGTCACACCCGTGACCGTCTCCCCGCTGGCGATGGCCCATTGAATCGGCGCTGCACCGCGATACCTGGGCAGCAAGGAGGCATGCAGATTCAGATTGCCGAGGCGTGGAAGGTCAATCATCCACTTCGGAATAATGCGCCCGTAGCCGACCACAATGATAGCGTCGGGCTTCACGGCCGCAAGCGTATCGCGGAATGCGGTGTTGTTCTTGATTGCCACCGGCTGCAAAACCGGAATATTCAGCTTCAGCGCCGTCTCTTTCACCGGCGATGCAACCAGTTCCATGCCGCGCCCGCGGGGGCGATCCGGTTGGGTAACAACGAGCGGTATGGAATATTGTGCAGCGGCAAGCGCTTCCAGAGTGGGAACCGCGAAAGCAGGCGTGCCACAAAAAACCAGAGTCATCGTTGCGTCGTCTTCACTGAGAACTGAGAACTGCTCTTCTACCACTCTCCCGCTTTCACCAGTTTCTTGATCTTGCGTTTCATCAAGTCGCGCTTCAGTGCGCTGATGTGCGAGATATAAAGCTTGCCATTAAGGTGATCCGTCTCGTGTAAAAAGGCGCGCGCCAGAAGATCCTCGCCGGTGTGCTCGAAGAACTTTCCCGTCACATCCTGGGCCCTGACGGTTACTGTCTTCGCGCGCGTAACGTCTTCGCGAAACTCGGGAATGCTGAGGCAGCCTTCACTGCCGCGCTGGCGCCCTTCCTTGCCGATGATCTCGGGATTGATCAACACTAGTTTCGCGCCAGGATCTTCCTTGAAAGTCACATCCACAACCGCAATGCGCTTCGACACGCCGATTTGCGGCGCCGCCAGGCCTACACCTTTGGCGGCGTACATCGACTCGAACATGTCCTCGACAAACTTCTTCAGTTCGTCGTCGAACGAGGTGACGGTGGCGGCTGGCGTCTCCAGCACCGGGTCGCCGAATTTCACGATTGGATAAATCATTTTTGGTTTAAGCACGCTCCCGCTAGTAGCCTGTCGCAATCACAACCTTGGCAACGAGTTATGGCTTCCCTTCGTGTACCTTCGTGTCCTTATGTCGTGCAATTTTCCCATCGCTGATTCGCACGCTGACGTTTTCTCTGCGATAGGCTACTAGTAACTCTTTAGCTGCTCAAGATATCCCTGAAAATTGCGCTTTGTCTCCTTGATGGAGTCGCCGCCGAACTTTTCCAGAGCGCACCGAGCGAGCGTTAGCGCAACCATCGCCTCGGCAGCGACTCCAGCGGCGGGAACCACGCACACGTCGGATCGTTCGTAGGCCGCTTTGACCGGTTCGCGCGTCGTGAAGTCTACCGACTGCAGCGGGCGGCGCAACGTAGAAATCGGTTTCAGATAGCCCCGCACCCGAATTTCTTCGCCATTGGAAACTCCGCCTTCGATGCCACCAGCATTGTTCCGAGTGCGCGTAAAGCCCGCGAAGCCACTTTTCTGTTTGTAGCCGATTTCGTCATGCACCTCCGACCCTGGAGAATGCGCGCCGGCGATGCCGCTGCCAATCTCAACCGCCTTGACCGCCTGCAACGACATAACCGCCGCGGCCAGCAAGGCATCGAGCCTTTCATCCCACTGCACGTAAGTACCAAGCCCGGGCGGAACGTTACGCGCAACAACTTCGAACACCCCACCCACCGAATCGCCCGTGCGTAGAACTTTGTCCACTTCCTCTTTCATCCGCTGTTCTGCCTCAGGGTCAGCGCAGGAAAGAAGAACTTCGTCCTTGCGAGCCAGCGGTTCGATCTGTTCCCACCGAATTTCCCGGTCGGCAATCGATACCGCTCCCACCGCGATGACGTGGCTCAAAACTTCCATGCCCAGTTCCCGCAAAAACAACTTGGCTAAAGCCCCGATCGCTACGCGTGCTGCGGACTCGCGAGCCGACGCGCGTTCGAGCACATAGCGGGCTTCGGTGAAGTCGTACTTCAAAGCTCCCGCAAGATCGGCATGCCCTGGCCTTGGCGACCCCACACGCTTATGCTTCCCCGGGTCCCCGGTCTCAACCGGCAACGAATCTTTCCAGTTCTGCCAGTCCCGATTTTGCAGCAAGGCGGCAATCGGCGAGCCGATCGTCTTGCCGTGATGCACTCCGGAAAGAAAATGCGCTGTGTCGGTCTCGATCTTCATGCGCCCGCCACGGCCATATCCCTGCTGTCGGCGCCATAGCTCGTGATCCACAAACGCCTGATCCACCCCGAGGCCGGCCGGCAGTCCCGACAGAAACGCAACCAGGGCTTCGCCGTGCGACTCGCCCGAAGTGAAGTAGCGGAGCATGTGACATGGCATTGTAAATGAAGAAGGAAGGAACAAGAAAAGTTGGAAAATAAACAGTTTTTCGGACCAAATCCTGCCTATCTCGCGTAGAATGGGGGCACTGTTTGTTCCTTGGCCCGAAGGGCTGGGCCTGCTCGTCGCGCGCTTCGTCAATACACGCGAGGTGGTTCCCGGTGCTAGCCGCCAACACAGGATTTCTGCATCCAGAAAAAGCGGAACGAATTCGATGCGTGATCGCTGACGATCACGAATTGGTGCGTTATGGTGTCCGCCGCTTGCTGGAAGACGCCCCGGACTTTGTAGTCGTCGCGGAAGCGGGAGACGCAGCCGAAGCGCTCAAGCTTGCCCTGGAGCATCGCCCCGACTTGGTGTTGCTCGATATCAGCATGCCCGGCATGTCGTCATTTGAGGCGGGCCGCCTGATCGAAGAAAACTGCCCCGGCTCCCGTATCGTGTTCCTCACCATGCACGAAGACAAGGAATACATTCAGGAAGCAATGCGCTCAGGCGCGAGCGGGTATTTGCTGAAGGACACGCCCGCCCCATTGTTGCTGCGCGCGCTGCGCGAGGTTCGTCGTGGGGAACGATCGTGGAGCCCACAAATCTTGAATCAGCTTCGCGAAGTCGCTTTGAAGCGCGGTTCCTCGCAAGTGCCAACGCGGCGGAGCACCCTCACCGTGCGCGAGCGTGAAGTCATGAAATTGCTTGCGGAGGGCCAAACCGTCCGCCAGGTTGCCTCGGCGCTCGGCGTCAGCGTAAAGACCGTGGAAGCGCACAAGTTTAATCTGATGCGCAAGCTCGATATTCACAACAAGGCGCAACTGGTCACGGTTGCCATTCAGAAG
>Ga0335069_10015711_pt1 | contig 10580 bp, 11 predicted proteins | sample Lox_Sample_11_FD_206714 | JGI IMG/M metagenome (GOLD analysis project Ga0335069, IMG submission 206714) | Soil microbial communities from Loxahatchee National Wildlife Refuge, Florida, United States - Lox_Sample_1.1 | ecosystem: Environmental > Terrestrial > Soil > Wetlands | place: USA...
TGCGCTTACCGAGGATATGGTCATCGAATATCTTGGTTGCCCTCTTGTCCGCCATGCCGACACACACGTGGAGTGGCAGCAGATGTTCTTCGCGGGGGTGACAGTAGCGTGCGGAAGGGGCGCGCTGCCAGTCAATGAGTAAGGCCTCACGCTCTGCCCCAACTCTGCCGGTGCATGCCTCAATAAGCCAGTTCTGAAAGGCCTCATTGGCCGGATCGGGCGCATCTATTCCCTCCCAGGAGAACGCACCCATATTGTGGAACGAAAATCCGGATCCGATAACCAGAATATTCTCACGCATTAATCCGCGCAACGCCCTGCCAAGGGCTATATGAGCTGCGGGATTAAGACCGCCTACGAGCGAAAGCTGAAGGCACGGGATATCTGCTTGAGGATACATGAGTTTGAGCGGTATGAATAAACCGTGATCAAATCCCCTCATTGGATCGAGGCGGGTGGGTATGTGATTCTCGGTGAGTTGTGCAGCAATCCGCGTCGCGAGATCGGGGCTTCCAGGCGCGCGGTAGGTGATGGCGTAGGCTTCATCAGGGAAACCATAGTAATCATAGAACATGGTGGGCATCGGTGCGGAAAGAAGCGTTGCCTCGGTCTCTTCCCAATGGGCGCTGATAACAAGGATAGCGTCAGGCCTTGCGAGCCGTGATGGAAGTTTGATCATGAAATCTATCATGGCTTTATGGCTTGGGTCTCCGAGAATGGGCAGGGGTCCTCCACCGTGGGAGAAATAAACAATCTGGGCTCTGTTTCGGGCGTCCTTCTGGTTCAGCATAGAAGCTTCTCGATTTCGTATGTCAACTGTGCGTTTACGGTTCTTCGCAGGCGAGGTGAGAGGCAAAGTCTGTGCTTCGTACACCCTCTTTTCCGCCATGCTTGCTCGTCAACGCAAGCCTTTTGCGGGCCTTATTTGCTCGCCCCCTTCTCTACGAGGGCCTTTCCAAAGAGTGCGGCACCGACGGCACCCGCAATCTGCGTGTCAAAGGGGAATCCTCTATCGGCATAGGCCTTATTGTACCACATGGGTTCCAGTACATCGAAGCCCAACTCGTAAGAGATCCTCTTCACCACGCCCCGGTTTTTCGCTATGCCGCCCGTAATAGCCAGTTCTCTCTCGACGGTCACCCTCTCGAGGAGTGAGACGACCCGGTGCGCCATAGCTGAGCAATACGAAGCAAGCACCTTTTCCCTGGACCAGCCGGCACGAAGCCGCCCAGAGGCCTCGGTTTTGGCGAAGACCACGCAGGTCGAACTGACCGGTGGGGGTTCTTCCTCGACGCGAAGGGATGTATCGCCCACGTCCTCGATGGGTAGGCTGACGAGGTCTGCGAAGACTTCCATCGCGCGGCCTGTGCCCGCGGCGCATTTATCGTTCATCATAAAAGCCGCCACTTTACCTTTATCGTCGATCTTTATGGCCTTACAGTCCTGTCCCCCCATATCGAGCACGGTTTTGACACCGGGGCCGTACATCCAGTTTGCGCCCCTGCCGTGGCAGGCGATCTCAGTTATAGCCCTGTTGCTGAAAGGCACATTCACGCGGCCGTAACCGGTTCCTACGGTGAAGTGGACGTCATCCAGGGTGAGTCCCGTGCCCTCGATGGTTTTATTGAAGACATTCATGGCGCTGTCGCGACTCACCGAGCCTATTCTCATGTTGCCGTAGCAGTAAAGCTCGCCGTCGACCAGGATAACGCCCTGAGCGCTTACTGAACCCACATCGATGCCGCACGTCACGTATCTACCCTGCTTCCAATCAAGCTCGGGATTGGTCCATCGTGATTCGGGCCACCTCCAGAATTCTCTCTCTTCCGCCATGTCTTAATTCCTCCGGCTTCCTATCATGCCGCGGCAACGGCGGCGCCTATGGCGCCGATAAACTGCGGATCCGTGGGAACAGCAATTGTGATGTTCAATTCTCTCTCAATCGCCTTGATGAAACCCTTGTTAAGCGCCACACCGCCGATCAGGGCCACTTCCTTTTCGATGCCTACCCTTCTCATCATTGATATGGTCCTGTCTGCGATGGCGGCGAGCACCGCCCGGACGATATCCGCCCTGGCTACCTCAGAGTGGATCAGGGAGACGAGTTCCGATTCCGCGAAAACCGCGCATTGAGCGTTCATGATAATCTCTTTTGTGGCCTGCTCAGAGAGCGCTGCCATATCTTCAACTTTCGTTTCAAGCGCCCGCGCAATTGTCTCTATGAATATACCGGTGCCTGCCGCGCACTTATCGTTGATTGCAAAGTCTACCACATTGCCCTGTTCATTGATTCGGACCGCCCGGCCTTCCTCCGCGCCCACATCGACCACGGTGCGAACCTGAGGCATCATGAATCTCACACCCTGTGCGTCGGCGCTCACTTCCGTAACCTCTCCTTGAGCGAAATCGCAGAGCTTCTTGCCTACGCCGGTTGCGAGTATTTTCTCGACCTCAGCCCGTGTGAGTCCGGCAACGCTTAATGCCTGATCGTAGGCCTTGCCGCAGGCCTCTTTTGCGTCTATACCCGTAGGCACTATGGATTTTCCGATAACCGCGCCGTCTTTTATAATGACCGCTTTTACGTTTTTTGCGCCGCTATCTATGCCTGCCGATATCATCATGCCTCCCTACGATGGCTAGATTCGCCGAATTCCCGTAAAGACCTCAGGCTGTAGTTTAGCATAACATGCTTCAACTTCCAACCTTGTCAAACGAAGAATTAAAGCGGGTCTTGATCGAGATATCTGGTCAATTCGACCGGTTCTTTCACACGAAGGAAGCGCCTGCGGCATAGATAAGGCGCCTATTTCTCCTTACCAAGGTCACGCTCACAGGGCCTTTTCTATGCTCTTTTTGTCTTTTAAAGCGTTGAAAAACTTGCTATAATAAGGCCATGCGTATACTCTGTCTTGATGTAGGGGAGAAGAAGATAGGTATATCCCTATCCGACCCCACCTTCAGTATAGCCCAGGGGTTGAAGGTTTATAGGCGCGCTACCACCGAGAACGACATAGGGGAGCTTAAGGAACTTGTGAAGGAGTATGAGGTGGGCGAAATCGTGGTCGGTCTTCCCAAGGACCTAAGTGGCGCGCTCGGCAAGAAGGCCCGCGAAGTCATGAATTTTGCGGAAGAAATCAGGAAGGATATCCCCGTGGACGTGACCTATTGGGACGAACGGTTCACCACCAACGAGGCCCACAGAATATTTGATATGGCAGAAGTCAGCCACAAGAAAAGACGGCCATTCCTCGACGTGATGGCTTCTCAGATCATACTTCAAGGATACCTTGATGCCCGCAAGAGGTGATAGGAAGGTACTCGTTATTGCGCTTTCCATTCTGCTTGTCTTTCAGACGATTATCTTTGCAAGTGTCCCGGGTGCTTTGGACGAGTCACGTATCAATGTCGTGGTAAAAAGCGGGACGAGTCTTTATGGTATAGCGCGCATGCTCAAAGACGAAGGGATGATCTACTCGACTAACCTTTTCGTTCTTGCTTCCCTTCTCTACGGGGGTAAGCTCAAGGCTGGAGAGTACGAAGTAAGCAAAGATATGTCCACCTTACAGATCGTGAGGAAGATGGCGCACAGCGAAAGGAATGTTTATACCCTCAAGATCGTTCAGGGATATAATATATACACCGTGGCCGATGCAATAGCAGAAAACAGGATCATGGAAAAACAGGAGTTCCTTCGCCTCTGCCGGGACCGAATCTTCCTTAAAAACCTGGGCATCAACGCGGACTCGCTCGAAGGATACCTTTCCCCGGACACGTACTATTACAGCAGGGAGATAGACGCAGATAAATTCATTGAAAAGATCGCGCAACGGACGCTCAGATTTTTCGAGAAGGCGGACGTCAGGGAGAGGATGCGGGCAGAGAACCTCGATGTGAACCAGACCTTGACGCTTGCGTCAATGATAGAAAAAGAAGCCAAGATGAGCACAGAGAAGCCGCTCATATCAGCGGTCTTTCATAACAGGCTCCAGAGGGGGATGTCATTTGACAGCGATCCCACGGTCATTTACGGAACAAAGGCATTCGGAAGCCCCATTACGAAGGCGGACCTGATAACCTATACACCCTATAACACTTACACCTTCAGGGGGTTTCCCAAGGGGCCCATTTGTAATCCGGACACGACTTCTATTATGGCGGTTCTTTACCCTGCGCCCGTGGACTATCTCTACTTCGTGTCCAAGAATGACGGTACTCATGTCTTTTCTAAAGATATGAATGAACATAATAAATATGTGGCAATGTACCAGAAATCGAAAAGTGCAAAAAAATAATGAAGGAGGGATTTATGGCAAAAGATGTAGCGGTTATTGGCGTTGGCCAGAGTTCGTTCGTTCGGGGCTACGAGGGCTCGATCAGAGAACTCGCCTTCGAAGCCTTCAGGGAAGCCATGCAGGACGCAGGGATTACCGCGAAAGACGTGGGCACCTCCATATTCTGCTCGGCACCTGAATATGACAAACAGCGGTCTCCAGCCGGTGTGCTGGCCGAGTATCTCGGTCTTATTCCCCAGCCGACGCTGTATGTGGAATCGGTCTGCTCCGCAAGCAGCAGTGGAGTGAGGGTGGGCTACAGCATGATCAAATCAGGTCTCCATGACGTGGTGGTTGTGCTGGGATTTCAGAAGATGTCAGAAATCACCTCGGCCGAATCCCAGGAAAGAATGGGCAGGGGCGCAGACATTCAGTGGGAGTCCCCCTTCGGCACGATGATGCCCGCCTATTACGCGCTCTACGCGCAGGCCTACATGGCAAAAAACGGCCTGACCCACGATGACCTTATGAGGGTAAGAATCAAATCGGCCACCTACGGCCAGACCAATGAAAGGGCTGTCTACCGAAAGGGTGTCAAGGAATCGGACTTCGATCCGAAGAACCCCGACGCCAAAATGGCCGGCGCTGTGGCATGGCCTCTCAGGGTGGGCGACGCCTGCGCGAATGCAGACGGCAGTTCCTGTGTGATTCTCGCAAACGCGGAGAAGGCAAAGGCGTTCTCTAAGAAGCCCGTATGGATTCTCGGCATAGGAGCGGCATCGGAGGCGGTTAATATGGCTGCACGACCCGATTTCTCCAAGGGGCTCAGCGTGGGATATAGGGCCGCAGAGGCCGCATACAAGATGGCCGGCGTGACGGCGAAAAACATAAAAGTTGCCGAAGTACACGACTGTTTTACCATTGCGGAGATCATGGCATATGAAGGTCTTGGCTTTGCGCCCATGGGCGAAGGCAAACAGCTTATTCGGGAAAAGGCCACATATAAGGAAGGCCGGATCCCTGTTAACGTGGATGGCGGTCTTCTTTCCAAGGGACACCCGATCGGCGCCACGGGCGGATCGCAGATGCGCACAATCGTACTGCAACTGAGGGGTGAAGCGGGTCCTATGCAAGTACCCGGCGATCCGGATATCGGGCTCGTCCACAACGTGGGCGGCGTGGGGCTCTACGGCAACGTAACCATCTTTGGGAGGTGATACCATGGGATTCGAAAAATTCGGAAGAAAAAGCTTTACCGGGATCACAAAGACAGCAAAGTTTGTTGATCTGCTTTCAGAAGGAAAAATAGAAGGAACGGTATGTAAGAAATGCGGCGCGAAATTTTTCCCACCGCGGGCCGATTGTTCTCAATGTCTGTCAAAGGAGATGGAATGGTTTGAAATGCCTCCGAAGGGCAAGCTTGAAACATTTACCACCGCGTACTACGCGCCATTCGGTTTCGAAGCGGATCCCCCCTACACCATGGGTGTGGTTGACTTCACAGGGGGAATCAAACTGTTCGCGCGTCTTACCAAAGAATTGAAACCGGAAGAAATTTCCGTGGGTATGGATGTGACCGTCCGCCCCTGCAAGTACGATGACGGTCAGCTTTCATTTGAAATAGTGAAGGCCTGAAAGGCTATAGCGCACCATCAGCAGTGCGAAATTGGATGGCAAACGTGGGGCTGCGTCGGGCAGCTTCACGTTTGCATTTTAATGACCTGACCCTGTGCCAAGCACCTATTCTATTTTCGGCGACTGAGTTCTCTTCCTGTTCCTGAGCGCTTGAACGGGTAAAACGCGTTGATGCGGAGGAGGACGGCCAGTAAATGAATAGCGGCCCCCGGCCCCAAGGTGCCGCCTGTTAAGCGGCAATATCCACTTTTTATTTTGCTTCAAGTGCACCAAGTATGCTAAAACGTCAATGGCACCATGATATGGTATCATCGCCGCGTGCTCCATTGAATGAGGGACCGGAGTAAATATGGGATTCGATAACATCTCAAACCTCGTCTTCTGTCCGGGATGCGGAAATATCCAGAACCAGGGGGAAGCCTGCATAAAATGCGGGACCTTTATCGGCGTCGAGTCAAAAGAAGAGAATGTGCAGGTCCCGAGGGAAGCGGCTCACCGGACGGAAAAGACAAAAGTCTCCCTCGTGTCCCGGCGAGGGACAAAAAAACCGAGGACAGGCGTGAAGGAGAGACATCGGAGTCCTCTCAAGCAGACGCATCCGCGAAAAGACCGGGCCTCATAATGATCGAAAGACCTTTTATCCTGGAAATCTTCGGCGCCGCCGCTATGCAAAGGTGGAACGACAAGATCCGGCCTGTGGAACTGAAGGAGTTGGATAAACAGGCCCACAAGATGACCATCGCTTATTTTCTCGGAAGGTTCGAAGAGCAAACCGAGGGGTTCAACTGGAGCGAGGTCATTGAAGGAGGACTCTTCGAGTTCCTGGAAAGACTCGTCATTACCGATTTGAAGCCTCAGATATTCAACCGTATCAAGGAAGACAAAAACAAGTATAAAAAGCTAAACCAGTGGGTCTTCAAGAAACTTGAACCCATCGTGGCGCCGCTCGGCGCTGGTTTTTTCGAGCGCTTTCAACGCTACTTCACAACAAGCGACAACACGATCAACAAACGTATTATCAATGCGGCTCACTTCTATGCCACGCGGTGGGAGTTCGCCATCATTGAGCGGGCCAATCCGAACGGGTATGAGATCCCCGCAATCAAAGGGTTCCTGCAAGAGAGACAGGAGCGCTACTACGACCTTGCCGGTATTCAGCAACTTGCCCTCTACGAGAAGTACCGGAACTTCATCGACCTCTGCGGGCAACTCAGGTTCCAGTACCGCTGGAGCCATATCAATATGATTCCCCGTACATCGGTGCTCGGCCATATGCTCATCGTGGCCATCCTTTCCTATCTGTTTTCGCTCGGCATCGGGGCGGCTCCGAGAAGGTGTTTTAATAATTATTTCACCGGACTGTTCCACGATCTGCCCGAGGTCCTTACGAGAGACATCATCTCACCGGTAAAACGTTCCATCGAGGGGCTCGACTCTCTCATTAAGGCGTATGAAAAGGAATTGATGGAAAAAGAAGTCCTGAACCTCATCCCTACCCAGTGGCACGGTCAGATGCGCATGTTCACCGAGGACGAATTCGCGACGATCATCACAAAGGCAGGACAAACAGTGAACACGGATTCCGAAACCATATCCGAGAAATTCAACGATGATATATTCAACCCCCGGGACGGTGCAGCCATAAAGACCATCGATGATTTGGCCGCCTATGTGGAGGCCTACTGTTCTATTGAAAACGGGGTCAAATCACGCGATCTTACTAATGCGAGAGAATCGATCCGCGAGAAATACAAGGACTCCGTTATCTGCGGCGTCAACTTCGGCGACCTTTTCGGCCAATTCTGAGATGGGTTTAGCTCACAGCGCCCCGCGCAATGTGCAAACGATGAGCGTGCCACCCAATCCTTGCGTCAAGAGAGAAGGCATCAATCGGATTCTGTTCTGTTTTCGTATATAATCGTATCAGGCAGTTGCACCGTACATCCGGCTTCACGCGGATAATGTTCTGCGAGCAAAGTGCCGGCCTCGGCGATCGCTTCGATAAGGGCCTGAGATGACCGCCTCGCCCTGATACCCTGCGCCACGTGCCGGGCGAATTTGTTGAGGGTCACCTGCTTGATCTTCTCATGGATGCCTTTGTCCGCGAGCACCCAGACCTTGCGCTCTAGAAGTGAGATAAAGAAGAGCACGCCCGTGTTGTGTTGCGTCTTGTAGAGTCCTTTTTCATAAAACGCCTTAAGTGCTCTTTCCTTTACCGCCCTTTCCTTTCTTTTGTTTCCGATACAGTGGATCTTGAGAGCATGGGACTTCTTGAAGAGAAGTGAAGCCGGGAAAAAGAGCGCGCACGAAAAGGGGATATACCACCAGATCGAATCATGAAACCACAGGGTCGTGAGAATGAGAGCCACAAAGCTCCCGAGAATTACCCCTCCGAGGATCTGTGCTTCATGATAGTCGCTGCTTTGATCCACGATCATGACGGCGATCTGGCCCATGGTGCATGATTCCGCGCTGTCGGTAGCCTGCTTAATCGCCTGTTTTTCTGCGTCTGTGAAGAATTTTTCAGCCTTCGGATGATCGATCATCACCAGTCTCCCGAGGCGCCACCGCCTCCGAAATCGCCTCCACCGCCGCCAAAACCTCCAAACCCGCCGCCTTCATCATCTCCCCCGCCAAACCCTCCAAACCCACCAAACCCGCCGGGCCAGAACCCTCCCCCGCCGAGACCGCCGAAGAAGAGTGGAAGAAATATCCCCGCGGCAAGCCCCAGGACGCCGATCAAGCCGATTACGAGAAGGGGGAACCCCATGAAGAGCCCGATTAAGGAGAATCCGATGGCCCCTGCCGCGCCTCCGAGAATGCGGGAAATCCTTCCGATGGCGATAAGGCCGATGGCAGCAAACATGATGAAGACGGGAAGAGGTGTGCCACGAGCCCTTCTTACCGGTGCACGGGTTTCGTCGGCCCTGTATTCTCCCCGTGTCACCTCGATAAGCGCCTGAGTTGCTGCCGTGAACCCGCCGTCGAAGTCGTTGTTCCTGAACCGGGGTTTCATGACGAGGTCAATGATTTGCCCCGATGCCAGATCCGTGAGCTTGCCTTCAAGGCCACGGCCGACTTCAATACGTATTCTCTTCTCTTTCGCGGCCACGATAAGGATTACCCCGTTGTCTTTTTCTTTTTGTCCTATCTTCCAGGCTTCGGCCACCCTGATCGAGAATTCCTCCATGACCTCGCCCTCAAGAGAAGGTATGGTGAGAATCACGATCTGCGTCGAATCGGACTGCTCAAGGGCGGCAAGCTCCGATTCTATCCGGGCCCGCGCGGAGGGCGACATCATGTTGGCATAGTCGTTGACGCGTGAGGTGAGCTGAGGTACTTCGATTGCCTGGCAGTCAAGCGCGAACCACAGAGGGTATAACGCGAGGATCAACAGAACAAGCCTGATATAGCGAATATTTTTGCGTCTCACTTCTTGTTGCATCATGTTTCCTTGTTGCGTATCAACCTAAAATTTGACCGTGGGCGCTTTTTCTGCGCCGGGCTCGGCCTTGAACGCTTCTTTGGGTTGAAGATGCAGGAACAGGCTGTTCGTGAGACTGTTTGGGAATATCCTGATAGATGTGTTGAATTCCTGAACCGACCTGTTGTAGCGGGTTCTGGCCACGTTTATCCTGTTCTCCGTACCCTCGAGCTGGTGCTGGAGATCGATAAAATTCTGATTTGCCTTGAGGTTGGGATATTTCTCCACAACGACCATGAGTCTTGACAGGGCGCCCGACATGGACGTTTGGGCCTGCTCAAACTGCGCCATTGCCTGCGGATTGCCGATCATGTCCTTTGAGACCTGTATGCTCCCGACCTTTGCTCGCGCCTCGGTCACCGCCTTGAGCGTGTCGCCTTCATATTTAGCGTACGCCTTAACAACCTCTACGAGATTCGGGACAAGGTCATTCCTTCTCTGATATGTAGCCTCCACATCGCCCCAGGCTGCCTTCACTGCCTCCTCGTTCTTCTGCATCGTGTTGTAGCCGCATCCGGAGACGCTCATCACGGCAAGACAGAGGACGACAAACACGCACAATCGTTTCATGAAACCTCCTTCTCACAAATGAATTCATTCGATATATCTATTTATAGCACCTTTATCCGGCAAAAGAAAGATGGCCGTTGAGTTTGCCCACGGCCTCTTAATTTATTGACCGTGGAGAAGTGCACGTGATAAAAACTTGCAAAACTAGAGAGGAGGTCAACGTGGACGAAGATGTTAAGAAGAGAACACAGGAAACAGCAAAGAAATTGTGGACGGGCGGAATAAAGATCGACCCGCCGTATCTCATGTGGAAAGAATTCGACCGCGATCTCGCGAACGATCTCTCCATGTTCATTACGGGAAACCTCTATTCGAGGACCGTTCTCACTCTTCCGGAGAGGCAAATGGCCGCCTGCGCAATGCTCGCCGCGCTTGGCGCCTCCGATGAGCTGAAGCTCCATGTGAACGCCGCCCTCAACGTGGGTTGCGACCCGAAGAAGCTCGCAGAGGTCTTTTTCCAATTAGCCCCGTACGGAGGCATGCCGCTTGTCAACAAGGCCCTGGAGGTCTTTCGCGATGTGCTCAAGGGGAGGGGTGAATGGGAGAAATTTACCGGCAGATAAAGTGGGTATACCGACGAAAAAGAAAGGCAGGGTTTTAAGCCCTGCCTGTGTGGGGGG
>Ga0335069_10015712_pt1 | contig 10580 bp, 11 predicted proteins | sample Lox_Sample_11_FD_206714 | JGI IMG/M metagenome (GOLD analysis project Ga0335069, IMG submission 206714) | Soil microbial communities from Loxahatchee National Wildlife Refuge, Florida, United States - Lox_Sample_1.1 | ecosystem: Environmental > Terrestrial > Soil > Wetlands | place: USA...
GGGGCGAGGTTGAGCGGCGGACGCAGCTACGGATTGAGATGGCATAAACATCCTCTTGAACGCCGCTTCCTTTGAAGCTGTCTGGCTAATAGTCTGGGCAGAACCAAGGGCTTCATGTCTTTGCCTGTGCGTCGCTCGAAGAGACCGAACTTACCTTGCCATAAGCATTACTGGGGCGGCTAATGTTGGATGAACTGTTTGCAACTTCGGCGTCTTCATCCTCCAGCAGCCTCAGCAAATTGAGCATAAATTCGTGATTCGGGTGCGGCCGCCGCCAAGGCATTGCGGCTAAAACTATCACGACGAAACCGAGCAGCGCCCATGGGAGCCAGTTCGACACACTCCCCCCCTCCCCTAGGCTATGCTCGCAATATTAAGGGCATGTTAAAGGCTGCTCTCCATTTGATCCTGGCCAGGTTGTACACAGAGAAATCGGCTATGATCAGCAACCGATGTATGTCGAAGCAGTGCGAGAAGAAGCCGCCCCTAGCAAGGAGGGACTGGTACGGGACTTCATGAAGGTCGAGTGCCGACACTGCCGCGCTGCATACCACCTTTACCACGACGGACTTGGATTAACTCCGCTGCGGGATTATTTTCTGCGGGCCAGTTGGGAGATCAGCAGGCAGCACCCCCACCACAGTCCGTTAATAGTGCTGGAAGTGCATTCCATCGCACCCGCAAGCAATCGTCGTTAGAGGGCCGAATGTCTAAAGGCGATCAGAAGGACGACGACTGAACCCGATGCTGATTATGCATTTCAGAGTTGCCGCCGATACGCTCCGCGACGCCAGTTGGAGAGAATCGAACTGAGACCTCGAGGCCAACCCCAGCCAACCTCACAACCGCGCATGAGCGCCGTGTCAGGCGCAACCGCGGGTCAGGCACCAGGCTCCTCCCGTTTCCACCACACGCCGAAATAGCGGGGGACTTGCCGGCAGTAGCGCGCGTATTCCTCGCCGAATACAGCCAGCAAATGCTCCTCCTCGGTTAGGACCATCGGATGCAGCAAAAAGCCGTATAGCGCCAGCCATCCAAGCGCGTACCACGAGGGCCACAGCAGGGCGCACCCCAGGGGCACCAGGCCGAAGAACACCAGCTGGGGATTCCGCGTCACCCGGTACGGGCCACTCTGGATCAGCCCCTTCACCCGCAGCCCGAGTCCTCGCCCAATGCCAAACCAGAACCCTGTCCCGAACGACGAGACCATTCCAATCGCGATGCAGAGCCTCCCCACTGTCCTCAACGGTTCACCCACAGGTACTTTTCGCGACCAGGGCGCCACCCACTCGGGAGGGTTATAGAGGTAGGGGAAGCTCAGGTATAAGCACATGACCAGCGTTTCCAGAAGGCTGCTGCGCCACGTCGCTCTGCCGTTTCGCCGGTAGTCATGACGGACGATGACGCGGAAGACGAAAAATACGACGGCGATCAACACCGCAGCCGCGACGAAGTAGACGACGGTCTTCATCGGATCAACCCTTTCTGGATCGGTGAGAGTCTATCAACAAGCGTTACTGAAGGCTCGCGAGCAGATGACGGGCAAACCAGAAGTCAACGTGCCAAGTGCCGACCATACGGAGGCTCCTTGTATGCGCTGCATCACTGACGCGGGCGCGGCAGCCGTGTTAAGTAAAGCCCATGAAACGGGCTAGGATACTCGGCCTTAAACTGGCTGGCATCGCAGTCGTCTGGTGTTGCTGGCTGTTGACCGCCAATCGGAACTTGTCGTTCTACTGGTCGATCGCAGTGGTATGGGTTGGCATTGCATTAGTTCCACTCGTCGCGCTTTGCGGGCGAAGGCTCCTCGACCGAGGTCCGACCATCGAGCGGGCCGCTATGGTGTCCCTCATGGTTCACTTCGCAGAAGCTGTCCTGCTGGGATGCGGGCTCATTGTCGCTTTCCGCTTCACGAAAGCCTATCCGATTGTTCGTATTCCATTCCCGAAAGAGATGAGTCTCCTCGCGGTCCAGATCACAGGGGCTCTGGCGACGCTGACTGTAGTGAATTTGGCACTTGGAGGCCTCGGGCTGCCTTTCGCGGCGGCGCAGAGCAGGAAGGTCGCCACTCATTGGCTCTACTCGCGATGCCGAAATCCTATGGGGTTTTATGGGTTGCTGTGCGCCATCGCCGGCGCCGTGTGGCTCCAATCGATGCATGCTCTTCTGTGGGCAATCCTGTGGCTCGCGCCGGCCTGGATCCTTTTCGTGCGCTTCTACGAAGAACGCGAACTGGAAATCCGGTTCGGCGAGTCTTACTTGCAGTACAAAGCTCGAACCCCATTCTTCAGATTCTGAGCCGTAAACGGTCAAACCAGAAGTCAGTCGGGTCGGAGGAGGCGCGCTGACGCGCTGGCCTCCGTCCGCCGCCCAAACTGCACGTGCAGGTTTCCCGCATGCAGCTTTCACGAAGATTTAGCGACGCCAGGATGCAAGAGAAGGTATTAAGTAGATCAAGCGGACAAGCTCGTACTCGCCGTACAACTTGGTCGCGGGCAGCTGTTGCCAGCCGCCGTTGCGCCAACGTCGGTACCGATGCGACCAGATTCGCCGCCGGATCCAACCGTCGAGTCGTTGGAAGAGTTTTCGGACCTGAGCGCGTTTGTAATACTCGCCCCAACCCCGCAAGAGCGGATTCAGCTCCGCAATCAGCTCCTTGGTCCGCAGAGGTAGCCCCCGCCTGGTTCGTTGCCGCACCTGGTCCATGAAACGCCGGATCGACTTCTCCTTGGGATACGCATACAGCGCATCCTGTCGGGCCTGACTACGAATCTTGCTCTCAGGCAGATGAAGCTTTCTATACCCTCGCTTGATTTTGTAGCCAAGGAACTCGAAGCCGTACCGGACATGAACAATCCGCGTCTTCTGCGGATGTAGCTCCACGCCCAGTTGTTTCAGAATTCGGCGGGCCGTATCCACAGCGGCTCGTGCCTCTGCTGCCGACTTGCAGGTGATCACCCAATCGTCGGCAAACCGCGTCAGCTGATATCCCCTCAGTCGCATCTCCCGATCGAATGGCGTCAGAAGTATGTTACTGAGCACGGGCGAAACCACACTACCCTGCGGGGTGCCGCGCTCGCTAGGAAAAAGCTGCCCTTTGCTGTAGCTTCCCGCTTTGAGCATCGCCTTGATGAGGCGCAGCACGCGGCTGTCGGCTACTCGTTGAGCCACCAGCGTGAGGAGTTTTTCGTGGTCTGCGGACCCGAAGAAGTCTCGGAGATCCGCGTCGACGATCCACTCTGACCCGCTTTGTATCTCTTTCCACACTTTGCGCAAGGCATCCTTCGGAGATCGCCCTCGCCGATATCCGAAGCTGGCGTCATCGAATATCGGCTCGAAGATAGGCTCCAACCGATTGAGCAGCGCCTGTTGACACACGCGGTCATAGATCGCCGGTATGCCAAGCATGCGATACTCGCCGGGTTTGTCCCTCTTCGGGATGGGGTGTTGGCGCACCGGCAGAGGCTGATAGGTATCCTCTTTCAGCTCTCGCTGCAGCCGCTCCAACTGCTGGTTCAGCTGCGCCTCAAAAGCCTCCAGAGTTTGCCCGTCTACACCTCCACTGCCCCGGTTTGCCTTCACCTTCTCCCAAGCCATCTCCAGGTTCTTCCGCTTGTACACTTTGTCAATTAATGAATGGACTTTCTTCGCACCCGTCAGGTTGATCCAGTCCACCAGTCTCCTCAGACGAGTATGTACGGGTTTTTCACTCATGGAACTGTTCCTCCTCCTCGCCTTTACTCATCTGGCTTTGTCTCTCTTCCTGACCATCTTCGCCGGCTGCCTTCCCCGACCCACTCTGATCGCCGATAACTCGGTCACGAGGCTTTCGTCGCGCTTTAGGTACTATTCAGCCGTCCGACTACTGACAGAGCATCGCTCGCCACTTCGCTTTCGCTTATAGGTCTGCTTACCCCGGTGCCACCCGCAGACTCTGCCAGTTCTCCTGAGGTCACACGCTGTTCTTCCGTACCGTGCCGCCCGCAATCACCTTGGTGCGGTGGGTGAATGAGAACGCCTTCGTCTCAGAAGTGCAGACTCGACCTTGTCCCACCTTTGGCCGACCGGTTCATCTTGGGTTTCCCCTCGATTACGGCCCGGTACTTCTCCTCATGCCCTTCGGATTCCACCTCACGGTGGACACCCTGCCCTCCGAAGAACGGCAAGCAGTGGCTCCAGGTCCGCCTTGGCTGTATCCAGCTTTCGCCTTCGTGCCCGTTTAGACTTCTCCATACCTTCTGCTTTCTCCGGCCAGCGAGGTTTTATCCCCGCTTTTGGATATGACGCCCCTCATTCGAGCGCCAGAGGGACTTTAACCCTCATGAACAACGCGCTGCTCAGCGCGCACTTCCCAATTGCCGACTATGTGGGAGTTGGACCAGCAAGGACGGAGGCCGCCAGGCTTCACTACACTAGCCTAACGACTTGAAGAATGCCGATGGCGTGTTGTGGATGGGCTTGAACGAGGATTGCACGCCCAGAAGAATTTTCTGATTGGCACTCACCGATTTTGCGGAGCGTCTACGTCCTTATCGCCCTTGCCCTTGGAGAATACGGGGCTATCGATCGTTCCGCCGATCCGAAAAGGAAACTGCAACTTACCGTCTCTTAAAGTGGCTCCGGACAGCCGGGCCATGGTGTTGGTGAAGAAGCCCTCCTTGGTTGTAATCTCTGCCAACCCGCGATAATTCAAATCGTCAGAGCCTGACACGCTCACACTGCCCGAGCCATCCACATCGACTCCGTACCCGTCGAGGTCTATCACCCTGCTCGAAATCCGCTGATTGCCCAGTTCCAGGTCGGTGGTGATCAGCTTGAACGAGGACGGATCATCTTTGGCCGGGCCAAGATCATTGAAGTGCGCCAGCTTCATCAAATTCGCGTTCAGCTTTAGACTCGGCAGCTGGCCGTTGCGCACCGTCAGGTGTCCAACTCCATGCATTCCCGCTAGCGGGCGGAGCGAGTGCGCGATTTCTCCCGCTAATTTTACGTCTCCTTCCATCTTCCCGGTCATCTTTCCACCGCCGTTCGGGAAGGCCGCCAGAAGTTGGGCCACATTGATTCCGCTCAATCGCGCATTGGTATTGAAGATTGCGTTCTTCGCCGACAAGTCGAAGGAGAGGCCACCCACGGCACTCCCGCCATAGACTTCCGCTTTGACATCCGTGAAGAAAACATGCCTCGACTCCAACCGCAGTTTGGAATCCAGATTTCTTGCCTCGACGGCACCGAAGCGCAGAAGATCCGCCTTCAGCCTGCCCTGGCCATCCATCGAGGAAGAAGAAGGATTGATAATTCCGACCAGGTTCACCGCTTTCACACGCTTCAGGTTTTCAAACAACACACTGCGGTCGACGGCGAGATCGCGGACGACGGGGAAACGTGACAGAGGTTCCAGACGAACCGGTTGCTCAAGCTTGTCGACCAGAGACGAGCATGCCATGGCGGCTTTGCCGTTGATGCGCATGGCGCAGGATCCGCAAACCTCCTCCAGGCAGTTGGAATCGTAGGTAATGGGCGTTGTCGCCTTCCCCACGCGATCCACGGGATTCATGGCGATGTCGATCAGACCGCTGATCACATTCATGCCTGGGCGCCATGTGAGATCGAACTCTTCCCAGAAAGGCTCCGACTGCGGCGTCGTTTGGCGTCGAATGGCAAACCGCACGGTTTTGCCGTTCAAATGGATGTCTTCTCCATTGGGAATGTGTGGGTGTTTCCCGACGCTTCAGAACCATCGCACTCTCGTGACGCAGTCTCTTTGAGCGATGAATCGAGAATGTTGGAAGCCCGGATCGCCAAGCTGCTGGCTTGTTGTCGCAGGTCTGTGCGGTACCAAAAATCGGGTTGTCTCACCATGTCTTCGCATCGCCGTCTCAGCTCCAGCCAGCGGTGTGGCAAATTACGAGCCTGGGCGAACGCTTCCAGGGTCATTCCACTCCCTCGGTTCGAGAAAAAGTTCGCGATCGGCGGAATCTGCTTCATACGGCAAGAGGAGATGACTTTCCATCACGCTCGTGAGAGTCGAACAATAACGACCCAAGCTACCCGAAGAAAACAGATCATCCTTGGAGGAAGTGATCAGCTGTTCCTCAGTCTCAGAGTTTCGCTTGAGCGCAACCAGCCGCGTTAAGCCGGAAAAATCAACTTGCCGAGATCGGTAAGCAGGGACAATGCTCCGGATCTCGTCCAGGACTGCATTCGGGTCAAACGGGCCCAACCGCGGTTCAAGGTCCTGCCGTTCCGTCCATACGGCCTGGCGATCCACCTCGCCGGATTGAGCGCCTCGTGACTGCCCTGTATCAGCACGAATACCTTCTCCGCGCCTGACCAGTTTTTCGATTGGATAACCCATATACTGCGCAATGCGAGCTATGATCTCAAGGTCACTCTTGGGGCCAACTATCTCGGCAGCCTTCTTCAATCTCTGGAGATCGCCACAGGTGTTCGTGAATGTTCCCGACTTCTCGTATGCGGAAGTGGCGGGAAGTATAACATTCGCCAGCTGAGCTGTTTCCGTGAGGAACAAGTCCTGCACAACCAGGAATGATGCACGCAGCGCGAATGGGTCAACACGATATCGGGCCAGGGGATTTGAACCAACGACGTACAACGCCTTAACTGTCCCGTCCTTGGAGGCTTCGAGGATCTGCGACAGATTCAGCCCGGGCTCCTCAGAAAACCGGCCGTCCCACTTCTCGCGAAACTCGCCCCCCTCCGCAACTGGCGTGTACCCCGGAAGCAAGTCCGGGTACAGCCCCATGTCGGATGCGCCGCGGGAGTTCGCGTAGTCACCCAGGCAAACCCACTTGCAAACGGGGATTCGCGCAGTCGCCGCTCGCACAAGTCGAGCGATGTTCTCCCCATGCAGTTCAGCACCGCACACCACGATAAGATTCTTTTCGGTGAATATTCTTTCCCGTAGTGCTGTCAGCTTGTTCCCGTCATCGGGATTCGCGATGCACTTGGCGAGTGCGCTATCGTCTCCTCCGAGAAACGCCACCGCCCACTTTTCGCTGCCCTCGTCTATACGCGCGAAACAGGTTGCTTGTCGGGTGAGCTTGATCGCTCTTGAATTGATCAGGTAAAGCCGGGCATGGTGCAGCCGTACGTTGTTCCGGATCTGCCAGGCGAGCAATGGATGTTGATAGGTCGGATCGCTTCCGAACAGCAGGATCGCAGGAGCATCGAGGACATCCCTCATGCTGGCAGCGCTGCCAGGCTTGTCCGCCAGCGCACGAAAGAAGTCAGGGAAATCTGCGGTCCGATGGTGATCGATATTGTTGGTTCCAAGGACAACCCGTGCGACCTTTTGCAATAAGTAGTTCTCTTCGTTGGTCGTGCGCGTTGAGCCAATCACTCCGATCGCCCTGCCGCCAAACGCATCTCGGATTTGGCGGAATCGTCCAGCAACGGTTGAGAAGGCTTCTTCCCACGAGGCTGGAACCAGGCGGCCATCCTTACGAATTAGGGGCTGCTTAAGCCTCTCGGGGTGGGCGGTGAAATCGAACCCGTAGCGTCCCTTGACGCACAGAAAATCGCCGTTGATCCCGCTCTTGTCCCGATTGGACCCACGAACGATCTGCATTCCAGTTTCGTTGGGTCGCACGCCCAAGGTCGTGGTGCATCCGTCGGCGCAGTGCGTACATATGGTCGCCACGTGTTTCATTTCCCATGGTCGGGTTTTGTAGCGGTAGGGACCTGACGTCAGGGCGCCGACCGGACAGATGTCAATGCACATGCCGCACTCTTCACATTCCAGGTAGTCGCCTTTGTTGGGGACGATCAACTGTGACGAGTTGCGGTTGGCGATGCCGAGAGCCCAAACGTCCATTCCCTCGCCACAGACGCGCACGCAGCGGTAGCACATGATGCAACGCGGCCGGTCGAAGTAGACGATCGGAGACCACTGCTGTTCGTCCTTGTGATTCTTCGGATCAATCAGTCTGGACTCTCCCGGGCCGTAGCTGAGAGTCGCGTCCTGCAGTTCGCATTGCCCGCCCGCATCGCAGACTGGGCAGTCCAGGGGATGGTTCTGCAGCACAAATTCGAGCATTGCCCGACGGGCCTGTTTGACGGTGTCGCTCTCGGTCGTGACCACCATCCCCTCGGTGATGTAGGTGGTGCAGGCAGTCTGCAACTTGGGCATCTTCGCGATTTCCACCAGGCACATCCGGCAAGCACCTTGCAGAGACAGACCGGGGTAGTAGCAGAAGGACGGAATCTCAATTCCTACGCTTTTGCAGGCTTCGATCAGCAGTGTTCCGGAGGGTTGGACCACTTTCTTGCCATCGACCGTTATGGTTACATCAGCCATCCCTGCATTAGTCCGGGTGAGTAGCAGTGCCTCTATTCGCCAAACTCAAGTCTATTGTATATCGCGAAACGATATACTTCTAATATGCGGACGGTTCGAGTGCAGTCAAAGTTCGTGATTCAGCTATGATTTCCTTCGATCCTGCCCACGCGGCAGTGCACTATCCCAAGGACCGCCGCGTTCGCATTTGGGTTCGACCTTCCATCATCATCGGAATCGGAGTCGTCATTCTGGGCGCGGTCCTCGCCTCCTGGATAGAAGTTGCAATTGCCGGTCTTCCTGCGGTTCCTCCGGTCCCGCAGATCTATCCCAATAATTTCGCTGGGCCACACGGGTTTCCGCTTTGGGTGCGCTATTGCCATTTTTTAAACTTCTTTTTCGTGATGCTCCTGATCCGAAGCGGACTGTCAATCCTGTTTGATCATCCCCGTCTTTATTTCAATGATGACTGTACGCCTGGCAGCGAATGGATCCGGTTCACACCGCTCAACGTTCCTCGCGACCGCGTCTGGACGGCGAAAGATGATTCCCGCTATCTTTCACCGATTGTCGGCACCCCGGGTTACAGACACACCATCGGCGTCGCCCGGGTTTGGCATTTCATTGACGTTCACGGATTCATCGCCACCGGGATTTTCTTCATCTTGATGCTCCTCACTACGGAGCAGTGGAAGCGGATCGTGCCCACCTCACCCGTTGTCCTAGTCCAGGCTTGGAACACCTTCGTTCACTACGCAACATTCCATTTGCCTCCCGAGCCAAACGGGTTCTATGGCTACAACGCCCTGCAGCAGATTGCCTATTTCACGGTGGTGTTTGTCTTCGGGCCCTTGGCTATTGCGACAGGCATTGCGATGTCGCCGGCGGTCGTGAACCGTTTTCCCTGGTACGCCAGAATCTTTGGCGGCAGGCAGTCAGCCCGTTCCATCCATTTCCTCACCATGCTCAGCTTCTTGGCCTTTCTCGTTGTGCACGTCACGCTGGTTGTGATGACTGGATTTGCGCGCAATATGAACCACATCGTGATGGGGACGGATGATTTGGGGCCTATGGGCATGTATCTCGGATTCGTGGGAATTGGTGTAGTCGTCCTGTCATGGATTGCAGCGCACTACATTTCATGGAATCATCCCCGGGGTCTGCAACACGCACTGAAGTCGGTGACTTACCCCATGCAACTGCTCACCTTGAATCGGCTCGTTCCACACCAGAACTACTCCGAGCAGGATATTTCGCCGTATTTCTGGCCCAATGGGAAGATGCCGGTGCGAGAGGATTGGAAATGTCTCGCTGAGGGCGGCTTTCGCGATTTCAAGTTGCAGGTGGGCGGGCTGGTCGAAAATCCGGTCTTGCTCTCGCTTGCAGATATCGAGAAGTTGGGCATGGTCGAGCACATCACCATGCATCATTGCATTCAGGGCTGGAGCGGCATTGCCAAATGGTGCGGGATACCGATGCGAGCGTTGATTGACCTTGTTCGCCCGAAACCTGAAGCCAAGGTAGTGGCGTTCTTCTCCTTTGGCGAGGCACTGTACGGTGGACCATACTACGATACCCAGAGCCTGGAGAATGTTCTGAAGGCGGAATGCCTGCTCGCGCTTCGGATGAATGGCCAGCCACTTCCAGACGTCTATGGGGCTCCACTGCGGTTGCGCGTCGAGAACCAGCTTGGCTACAAAATGGTCAAGTGGATCGAGCGCATCGAGTTCATTCAATCAGAGAAGCAGTTGGGCGCGGGAGAAGGCGGCAAGAATGAGGATGATGAGTACTTCGATCTCTTGCCGAACATTTGAGTGGCTGGTCACGTCAGTCGCGGCCCAATCGAATGTCTCGCTGTTCTACGACCGGATCATGGTCAGCACCATCTTAAAGCGTGTGATCGCTCTCACGGCGTGTGGCTTATCAGCGGGCAATAGGATGACGTCCCCTGGTTTCAGGGCTATGGGTTTGCCGGAGACGGTAACCTCTGCTTCGCCTTCAACACCCTGTACGAGCGCGTCGAATGGGGAAGTGTGTTCGCTTAAACCTTGCCCTTCGTCAAAAGCAAAGATCGTGACGTTTCCCTTTTCGCGCTTCAGGACGACCCGGCTCACCACCGAGCCCTCCTGGTAGTTCACCAAACCTGACAGCGAGAATGCTTCTGCTCCTGCGATCTCGGAACGTGCAATTGTGGTCGAGTTCATATCGTGGTTCCTGCCTTTCCTAATCCTTAGATGTACCAGAGGCTCCCAGGCCCTACAGCCGGTTCTCTGAGAGCTACCGG
>Ga0335069_10015713_pt1 | contig 10580 bp, 12 predicted proteins | sample Lox_Sample_11_FD_206714 | JGI IMG/M metagenome (GOLD analysis project Ga0335069, IMG submission 206714) | Soil microbial communities from Loxahatchee National Wildlife Refuge, Florida, United States - Lox_Sample_1.1 | ecosystem: Environmental > Terrestrial > Soil > Wetlands | place: USA...
GCAGGAATCGGAAATCATCAACGACCCTGAGTTCGGTCTGCTGCACGCGGCGGCGCCGTCGATGCGCATCCACACCCGCTCCGGCCCGCCGACCCCGGACGATTTGGACGACTTGCTGGCACATGTTTGGAAGGAGCCCGCTTTCTTCCTGGCTCACCCCCGCGCCATCGCCGCCTTCGGACGGGAGTGTACCCGCCGCGGCGTACCGCCTCCCACCGTGCAGCTCTATGGTTCACCGTTCCTCACCTGGCGCGGTGTGCCGATCGTTCCGTCAGACAAGTTACTGGTCAATCGCAGCGGCACCGATCACTCGGCCGGCCTGACCAATATCCTACTGCTGCGCGTCGGCGAACAGAAGCAAGGCGTTGTCGGCCTGCACCAGACCGGGCTCGCGGGCGAGCAGGTGCCCGGGCTCTCCGTGCGCTTCATGGGCATCGATAACTATTCGACCGCGTCGTATCTGGTGACGCTGTATTTCTCTGCTGCCGTCCTCACGGAAGACGCGCTCGCCGTCCTCGATAACGTCGAGGTCGGGAACTACCATGACTACGAATAACCTCGACAGCACGGACCTCGAGACCCCCGGCCGTCGACTGCTCGTCCCGAGCGGCGAGTCGATCGGACCACTCGGCCGAATCGATGGTGCGCTGCTCGATCAGATCACCGCGAATTTGGTGGCGGCCCTCCCCGGCGTGACTACGCCGGGTGCTGTTGTCCCCGAAGCACCCGCCGCCGCAGCGACGATTCCTGGCGGTGCGCTTCCCGGAGCGGCGATCGGTGGCGCCATCCCCACACTGAGTGTGGCTCCTCCAAATCCGGAGAGCTTGCTTGGAGCACTCCCGCGTCTCTTCGAGGTGGAATCCAGAACGCCGGCGGCGAGCACGTCCGGGTACTATTTCTTGACGCCAACGCCTGCAACGCAATCCCCCTTGGCTCCGCCACTGCTGTCGCGCCGTACCTTCGACGTACACGACATCCGGCGTGACTTCCCCATCCTGCAGAAGCGCGTCCACGGCCGTCCCCTGGTCTGGCTCGACAACGCCGCCACGACACAGAAGCCGCGTGCCGTCATCGAGCGACTGGTGCACTACTACGAGCACGAATACTCCAACGTGCATCGCGCCGCACACACTCTCGCAGCGCGCTCGACCGATGCGTACGAAGGTGCGCGGGAGAAGCTGCAGCGTTTCCTGGGTGCGAGCTCACCAAGCGAGATCGTCTTCGTCCGCGGCACTACCGAAGCCATCAACCTCGTCGCCAATAGCTGGGGACGCAAGAACGTCGCGAGAGGCGACGAGATCGTCCTGACGACCATCGAACACCACTCGAATATCGTGCCCTGGCAGTTCCTGGCCGAAGAGGTCGGCGCGGTCCTCCGTATCGTGCCGGTGACCGACCGTGGCGAGGTACTGTTGAGCGACTACGGAAAACTACTGGGCGCGCGCACCCGTTTGGTTGCCATCACTCATGTTTCGAATGCGCTCGGAACTATCCTCCCTGTGGGCGAAATGATTCAGGCGGCGCACCGCCACGGCGCCCGCATTCTCGTCGATGGAGCGCAAGCCGTCTCGCATTTCCCGGTCAACGTGCAAGCGCTGGACGCCGATTTTTACGTCCTGTCCGGTCACAAGATGTTCGGGCCGAGCGCTGTCGGCGTGCTCTATGGCAAAAAGGCCTTGCTCGACGAGATGCCGCCTTGGCAGGGCGGCGGCAACATGATTCAGCAGGTGACGTTCGAGAAGAGCACGTTCGCCGATCCGCCGGCACGTTTCGAGGCCGGGACTGCGACACTGGGTCCGGCTGTCGGCCTCGGTGCGGCCGTGGACTACCTAGAGCACATCGGCATGGAGAACGTGGCGCGACACGAGCGCGAACTGTTGGCTTACGCCACCGATGCACTCAGCAAGATCCGAGGGCTGCGCTTGATCGGCACGGCGCGCGAGAAGGCTGGTGTAGTTTCCTTCATCGTCGACGGCATGAGCGCGAAAGATATGGGGAGCTTCCTCGACCAGGAAGGTATCGCGGTACGCGCGGGGCATCATTGCGCCCAACCGACGATGGATCGCTTCGGTGTCACCAGCACAGTGCGACCGTCCCTGGCGCTCTACAACACGCATCAGGAAATCGATGTGCTGGTACGTGCCGTCCGCAAGGCTCTACAACAGTAACCTGCGCAGCGGAGCGGAAGGAAGGCGATGAACGTGGTACATGCAAAAGCGGTAAGGTCACGAGGGTGTTGTACCAAGGCCTGGGAGAACTCCCGCGCCTTCGGTTGCGCTGCGGTCGACCTCGTCCCGTACTAGTCTCGGACGCATCCATCGCAATCGAAAGGCCCGGGAGGTTGTCGCCTCCCGGGCCTTCCCATTTTCGGCCCTGACGTCGAGTCGGCCGCAGCCGATGCTGATCGTCGGAACTCTTAGAAGATGAAGAAAAGAAAGGAATAGGACCATGGCAGCACTACACCTCACACCACTCACTGGCACACTCGGCGCGGAGATCGCCGGCGTTGACCTGCGCCGCACCCTCGGCGATGAGACAATCGCCGTGCTGCGCGCGGCGCTCCTCCAACACCGCGTCCTCTTTTTCCGCAACCAGCTACTCGACCCGGCCCAGCAGGTCGCGTTCGGTCGGCGATTCGGCACGCTGACGCCGGCCCATCCCATCATTCCCGCACTGGACGGGTATCCTGAAGTGTTTGTAATCGATAGCGCACTGACACCGCTACGCGTGCAGAAGCGCGATCGCGCCGCAGGTGGCGTTAAATGGCACACCGACGTCACTTTCGTCGACACCCCTCCGTTGGGCTCGCTATTGAACGCCCATGTCATCCCGGAGCGTGGGGGCGATACCCAATGGGCAGACCTCGTGGACGCGTACAACACGTTGTCGGAGCCGCTGCGTAGGCTGGTCGATGGCCTCGAAGCGGTCCACGATGCCCGCCGCGCCTTCGGCTACGTGACACGTAACGAAGCACCCGGCAACGCGCGGGAACGGCTTGAGGCACTGAAGCCCGTGCATCACCCAGCGGTGCGGATCCACCCTGAGACCGGAGAACGAGCGCTCTTTGTAAACCCAACGTTCACTTCGCATCTCGTCGGGCTATCGCCGAAAGAGAGCGCGACGATCCTCAGTCTGCCCTACGAGCACATCACCCAACCCGAGCGGACCGTGCGCTGGAAGTGGCAGGTCGGCGACTTGGCCTTCTGGGACAATCGCGCGACGGCGCACTATGCCATCCTGGACTACGGGGATCAGCACCGACGCCTGCACCGTATTACCGTCGCGGGGGATCGCCCGTTCGGACCAGGGGAGGCGCTCCCTGAGCCGCAGCGGGCGCACGCCTGACCTGCGCGTGTTCTCTGTCGTTGAGGGCCCGTCAGCGGAGACCAGGGACTCGGAGGAACGTCATGCAACCGACTGCCATGCTCACGGCGCTGCTCGGTGGCGTCCTGATCGGCGCCGCCGCTAGCGGCCTCTTGTTGTTCAACGGAAGAATCGCCGGCATCAGCAACATTGTCGCTGGGCTGCTGCATCCGTGGGACGACAATGCCGGCTGGAGGTTGTCCTTCGTTCTCGGCCTGCTGGCGGGAGGCGTGCTGCTCTTGTTCGCGCATCCGGCAGCGTTCGGCGTGCCGCCGCGCTCGCTACCGGTGCTGGTGGCGGCGGGGTTGCTGGTGGGACTGGGCGCACGCATCAGTAACGGTTGCACCAGCGGCCACGGCGTCTGCGGTCTGGCCAGACGCTCGGCGCGCGGTCTAGCCGGAACAGTCACCTTCATGGTCACTGGTGCCGTCACGGTCTACGTTGTCAACCATCTTTTGCGGAGGACTTTCTGATGAAGCTCATCAGCGCATTCCTCGTCGGTGTCGCATTCGCCCTGGGTTTGGGTCTCGCCGGCATGACGCAGCCGACAAAGATCATTGGGTTCCTCGATGTTGCGGGGCACTGGGATCCGACTTTGGCTTTCGTCATGGGCGGGGCGGTCGCCATAAGTTTGGTGCTGTTCTCGTTGATCCTCAAACGCCCGGCTCCGGTGTGGGGAGAGCGATTCGTTCTCCCGGAGAAAAAAGCGGTTGATATCCAGCTTGTGGTCGGAGCCGGGATTTTCGGAATCGGCTGGGGGTTATCCGGCTATTGCCCCGGCCCGGCGTTGGTATCGCTGGTGACAGCAGGACCGCCAGTACTGGCATTCGTCGTATCTATGGGAGGCGGGCTCTACTTGGGCGGACGCCTATCTCGATACTCGTAGATTCGCACACAACCTTTGAACGCAGATCGCAAGGAGACCACTATGAAAACACGTCACGGACGGTTTGAAAGACGGGACGCGCTGTCATCCGTCATTGCAGGCTCAATGACGCAGTGGCTGCTGGCGTCCTCCGGGATGTGGGGCTGTCTTTGTCATCCCCCGCGCGCGGCAGCGAGATAAATTCAATCGGTTGACACCCGAGGCAGGTCCGGGTCGCCATGGTACCGACCGCCTGGCTGATACCATCGCGGAGGAGGTGCGCGTATGACACTCCTCTCGCATGGGATCGCTCACGTTTCGTTTGCCGGCGGCGGCGTCTTTCTTCCGGCGCGTAATCCGTCCGACCGCGAGAGCTTGATTGCCGACGTGGCGCTGCACGCCCGCGCCAACGGTCTGGTCCAGGTCCTCGTCGACGATCAGCGCTGGATCGTGCGCACGTTGCCGGAGCCGTGCGCGTCGGGGTGCTCAAAGTGCGGTCATGCGCTAGAGCCCGCCTGCTATTCCTTGACCGACGCGCGCGCGGCCTACTGTGTGGCGTGCGTCTTTGCACGCAATGATAAGGAGTCTGAGCGATGAGCCGACGCAACAGTGGTCCACTATTTCACCCCCTCTCCATCCTCGTGCCGCAGACGGTAGTGCGCGATCTGGCGCGCCGATCCCCCGAGATGCGGTTGGTCGTCGCCATCCTGGAGGACGCCGTTCGCGCGGTTGTGCGCAACCGCGATCCGCGCTACCGGCGAGACGAGCTGGAATTTCTCCAAGCGCGCGCGTGGTTGCTCGATGACAGCCGCGACTGGCCGTTTGCCTTTGCCAATCTGTGTGACTGGTTGGGTCTGGACATGAGTGCCGTGCGCCAAAGCTTGCCCCTCGGTTATGCAGTACCTGATTCTCTGCCTACCGAGTTGCACGCCCATAGCAGGGCTTGCAGTTGACCCGCGACATAGGAAACACTCCTGCGGTAGGGAGACCTGACATGAGAAGCTTCACAATTGCCGTGGGTCTGTGCCTCTATGCTCTGAGCGCTCCGCTTGCGGCCCAGGAACACGTGAGGGCGGCGCAGCCGCAGGTCCAGACGCGAGAGTCGCAAGCGGCGATGACGCCGGCCACGGCGATCGAACGACTCAAAGAGGGCAACGCTCGTTTCGTGTCGAACGCGACGAAGCGGCGCAACTGGTCGGCGAAGGTCGTAGCGACCGCGTCGGGGCAGTTCCCTTTTGTGGCGATCCTGGCATGCATGGACTCCCGCGCACCTATCGAAATCGTCTTCGACCAGGGCCTTGGTGACGTCTTCGGCGTTCGCGTCGCCGGCAATGTCGTGAACGACGACGAGCTGGGGAGCCTCGAATACGCCGTCAAAGTCGGCACCAAGCTCGTCGTCGTGCTCGGTCACACGCAGTGCGGAGCGGTCAAGGGAGCGATCGACGACGTGAAGCTGGGCAATCTCACCGGCCTACTCGCCAAGATCCGTCCCGCCGTCGCGGCAGCGAGCTGCAGCAACGCGAAGGACGACGCTTGCGTCAATAAGGTGGCCGAACTGAACGTGCGCCAGTCTATGCAAGAGATCCGCGAGCGCAGCGCCTACCTCAAGGCGGCTCTCGATGCAGGGAAGATCGGGCTGGTCGGCGCTCTCTACGACGTGGCGACGGGCAAGGTCACGTTCCTGCAACCATCAACTGCCGAGACGCACTGACGAAGACGCGCGGGCGTGCAGCCCCTAATCCCGCTGGGCTCGCAGTGTTGAACCGCGCCGCCGCCTGCACTACGTAGCAGAGGCATGAGGGAGAACACGCATGTCTGAGTCCCCACGCGGCCTGGTTGGGTCCGCCGGTTGGTCGGTGATCCACCTGTTCTATCGCCTCGATCGCATCCGCTGGCGCAACTTCACGCCTGCGGAGCGCAGCGCGGCGATCGACGAATTCAGCGGTTGGCTGACGGCGCGCGGAGCTGAGGAGGGTTTGCAGCTCATCGCCTTCGCCGGTGTCACCAAATCGGACATCGGATTCATCGCCGTGCATCCCGACCTGTGGCGCGTGCAGCAGCTGAGTCAGGAGATCCCGGCGACCGCCTTGGGGTCGTGTCTGAGGCCGGTGTACGAGTTCCTCTCGCTCACGGAGTCCAGCGAGTACATCACGAATGCGCTCGACTGGACGAAACTGCTCATCGAAGAGGAAAAACTCGATCCCGCCACGCCCGAGTTCGCGACCCGCTTTGCGGCGCTGAAAAAACGCACCGGGATGTACGCGGCCGCACGCCTCCATCCGCAGTTGCCGGACAATTATCCGATCCTCTGCTTCTACCCGATGGCCAAGGCGCGGCGCGATCAGGACAACTGGTACCGCCTGAGTTTCGAGCAACGCAAACAGTACATGATCGCACATGGAAATGCGGGACGCCGCTTCGCCGATCGGGTCACGCAATTGATCACCACATGTACAGGCATCGACGACTGGGAGTGGGGCGTGACGCTGTTCTCGCGTGACCTGAAGGCGATTCGCGACATCGTCTATGAGCTGCGCTACGACGCGGCCAGTGCCATGTATGGCCTGTTCGGCTCGTTCTACATCGGGATTCGGTTTGCGCCCGTAGATCTCGCGGCCGTCCTGAGGTTGTAGTGTTCTGCTTTCAAAGTGGGCCTGTGGGCTTCGGGGCTTGGGACCGTGAGGTTTTTCGTGTCTGGTCCACTGTGATCCTGTTGTGCGGAATCATCATCGCCGCACCCGCAAGTGCCGAGATCGCGGACTTACAAGAGTTCCTACGCGGCGTGGAAACGGCCAATGCCATTGCGATGCCGCTGCGCGGGGACGGCAATCTCGACGTGGTGTCCCCGGAAGCCACGCAGCACTATCCCCTGGCGCTGATCCTGCGTCCGCCGGCCGATCTGTATGTCGACCTGCAGAACGGTATGAAGGCGCTCGTGCCGGCAACCGGCGATGCGGCGTACCTCTTGAAGCCTGGCGCTACGAAGGCCGATACCTTCCCGCCCGACGCCGCCCTGGCGGGTAGCGATTTCACCCGCGAGGACCTCGAGCCGTTTCGTCTGGCGCACTACCAAGACTGGCGTATCTCGGATGAATCCGCTGGCGAAGTGACCGTCACGCTCTTCCCGCAAGCCGCGTCGCAGTACACCTTGGTCGTGATCACCTTCGATGCCGAAAAGAGACTGCCACTGAAGACACTCTACTATCGCGATACGCTCAGCAACTTGGTGAAGATGCGGCGTGACAGCGACTACGTGTTGGTCGGCCGCAAGCCCATGGCAACCACCGTGACCATGGAGACATTCAAGCTGCGCACGCATTCGACGTTCACCTTGCAATGGACTCAGAATCCGATTTTCCCGCCAGAGCTGTTCGACCCCGTGTTTCTGTCGCACCCGGCCGGAATCGCCTGGCCGACGATGACAGCCGCACCGGCACGGTGAGGTCCCGTCTTGGCGACCAGCCCTGCCAAATGATAGGATGCCACTAGCAGTGACTGTCGACGAAAGCATTCGCGCGCGGCGATCGGTGCGGGTCTACGAGTCACGCGCCGTTGCGCCCGGAGTAGTCACGGAATTGCTCGATCTTACCCGGCATGCACCTTCGTCGATGAACGGGCAACCCTGGCGCTTCGTCGTCATCCGTCGACGTGAGATCAAGGCGGCCCTGGCAGCGATCAAGAACGCCTACTGTCCACCGGAAAAACGTGACTACTCCGCGGACTTCCTGTGCGACGCACCGGTCGTCATCGCTGTATGTGTCGAGACCGGGCGGTCGTGGGGACGCGCCGTCGAAAATGGGGTCTTGGCCGCGGCCTTCCTGATTCTGGCGGCGGCGAGCCGCGGCCTTGCGTCGGTGTATTTGACGGCGTATCACGCCGGGGCTCCGGGGCTCGCCGCGGAGATCCACAAGGCAATGGGTCTGCCCGAGCACGTCCAACCGATCAGCCTGGTACCGCTGGGATATCCCGCCGCGGATGCGCCGCCGAAGACACTGCGTGCGCTCGATGAGATGATCGACGCTGGTCGCCTCTAATTATGCACATCGACGAACACTTCGACCCGGGTGAGAGCGTCGTGCTGCGTTACCAGCAGAACGTACGGCTCGAAGACGATGAAAGCGCCGACGCCGCGGTCAAGGCATTGTTGCCGACGACGTCGATCCGTGAGGGCGTACGGATCGTGCCGTTCATGCAGTATCGCGGCGTCCAGATCGACGTACTCGACGAAACCTCTTTGATGCACACGCACACGCTCAAAGCCATCGACGGGTGTGTGACCGCAGCCAAGTGCCGTGCGCGGGGTATCACGACACTGGTCATCGAGTCGGGCGGGAACTCGGCCGCCGCCGTGGCTGCCTATGCCGACCGCGCCCGTCTGGCCATCGCTTGCTTTGTTCCCGAGCAGAATCTCGAGCTGCTCGATGCCTCCTGCTTCCGCGGGGAACGAACGCAGCTGATCGCGGTCGCCGACCCTGCACTCGTCAAGGAAGCAGCGACCCGCTTTGCGCGCCAGACTGGAGCGCTGCACGTTCCCGAGGTGGGGTGGCGCTTCCAGGCGTCTCGCTTCGTCGGGTGCTTCCTGCGCGAGCATCTGTTGCGCGGCGCGCGCATCGACTGGTTGGCACAGACTATCAGCGCGGCCTTCGGCCCGATCGGGATCTATGACGCCCTCAGCACTCCCACCGATCAACTGCCGCGGTTTCTCGGTGTGCAGCAAGCCGCCAATTGCCCGATGTATCGCGCTTGGAAGGGCGAACCCGCCAACCGCACCGACGACGCTCTACGCTCGACGACAGCGTTGTTGGCACCGGTGATGTACGACGGCGCACCGGCAACCTACGGAACTTTCCCGGCGCTCCAAGCGCTGCTGGTCCGCACTCGCGGCCATCTGGTGACGATCGATACGGAGGAGTTTGCCTACCATATCGACGCTGCCGTCATCGATGCTTTGCATGATGGCGGCATCAACATCCTCCGGCGCGGCCCCGACATCATCGACCGTACCGGGCTGATTGCATTGGCCGGCGTGTTGAAAGAAATCGGTGCGGGGTCGATCGCCACCCACAGTCGGGTGTTGGTGTGTTTGACCAGCGGGGTCCGACCCGCGTATCAAGCACCGATGCCAAGCGCGCGCCTCACCGATCTCGACGGCATCGACACACTCGCTCGCCCATGGACGACGTAAGGCCGATGGCTTCGGCGCCCCGCGTTATTCTGCGCGACTCGACGCTGCGGGAAGGGCTTGATACGCCGGCGGTCCAGTTCTCTCCTTCGCAAAGATTCCACCTGGGCGAGCTGCTCGCCGAAGCCGGGGTCGACGAAGCCGAGGTGGTGGCCCCAAGCCGAGTAACCGCTGACTTGGAGATTGCCCGCGCCCTCAAGGCCCGCGGCCTGCCGTTACGGATCTGCGGGTTGGTTTATGCCGACGGCTCACGTTACGAGCAAGAGATCGGCCTCAGCGCCGGGCAGCTCGACTGGGTGACCCTACTCATGCCCCTGTCGTCGAAGCGCGAACCGGCCGACCCAAGCGAAAAGATCACACGCCTCGCTGCCGCGGTCGACTATGCCGTTGCACGCACGGCAGCAGTGGGCGTGGGCTTCCCGCATGCGACGCAAACGGATCTGGAGTTGCTCGTGCGCATCGGCCGGGTCGCCACCGAGCACGGAGCGCGCCGTATCACCATCTACGATACGAACGGCAGCGCCGATCCATTTAGAATTCGTGAACTCCTCACCGCGCTGCGGGGCGCCTGGGACGTGGAGATGTTTTTTCATGGCCACAACGACCTCGGCCTGGCAACTGCCAACTCGCTGGCAGCGGTGGCCGGTGGTGCGCATGGCGTGGAGGTTACCGTGAATGGCCTTGGCGACCGGGCGGGCAATGCGAGTCTTGAACAAGTCGCCGTGGGCCTGCACCTGCGCGGGATGCCCGCGGCTGTCAGGCTCGAGCGCCTGCCGACGCTGTCTCGCGTGGTGGAAGAGGCAAGCGGCGTCGCCGTACCCAAGCTCGCACCGATCGTCGGTGAGTACGTGTTCATCCACAAATCACCGGCACACTTGCGCACGCCCGAGCTGTTCGAAGCCTTTGATCCCGCACTGATCGGCACCCGCCGTCGGCTCGACCACTGAGTGTAAGCATCGTTGCGGCAACGCCATTGCCGTCACAATCCAGCCCCGGCGCACGGCGATGGTTCCATGGAGGGGAACTCTCGAGACAAATGTCTCCATCTCAGCCTTGAACAGGCAGTGGGCCGTTTCTCCGGGGCGACGAAGCGCGCCTCCCAGGTTCAGTTCTACCGTGATGCTCCGCGGCTCGAAAGGCACCGACCGCCACGCGCTCAGGCATTTGTAG
>Ga0335069_10015715_pt1 | contig 10579 bp, 5 predicted proteins | sample Lox_Sample_11_FD_206714 | JGI IMG/M metagenome (GOLD analysis project Ga0335069, IMG submission 206714) | Soil microbial communities from Loxahatchee National Wildlife Refuge, Florida, United States - Lox_Sample_1.1 | ecosystem: Environmental > Terrestrial > Soil > Wetlands | place: USA: Florida...
TCGAAGAGCGCAGCGAAGGCGGGTTAGCGGCAAATGCTGTCGGTTCGCGCATCGGTCGCGCTCTGGAAGCATTGCGCACGAATCGTGCCGTGCGCGAGGTGACGCGGCGGTCGAACAACGTCAGCCGAGGCCGAAGCGCGCCGCTCGGCGCCACCGTCGGCATCGGCGGCGTGAACTTCAGCGTGTTTGCGAAGCGCGCCGCCCGGGTGGAATTGTGTCTGTTCGACCATGTCGACGACGCGACGCCTGCGCGTGTGATCGCGCTCGATCCGCGGACCCACCGTTCGTATCACTACTGGCACGCGTTCGTCGCCGATGTCGCGCCGGGCCAGCTCTACGCCTATCGCGCGCACGGCGTGTTCGCACCTGAAGAGGGGCTACGCTTCGATGCATCCAAGGCGCTGCTCGATCCGTATGGGAGGGCCGTCGCGTGGCCTGCAGCGCGTAGCCGCGATGCTGCAGCGGAACCCGGCGACAATGCCGCGACGGCGTTGAAGAGCGTGGTCGTCGATCCGAGTAGCTACGACTGGGAAGACGACGCGCCGTTGCGGCAACCGTTTGCCCGCAGCGTGATCTACGAGTTGCATGTCGGCGGATTCACTCGGCACCCGAGTTCTCGCGTCGACGCAGCCAAACGCGGTACGTTCGCCGGCGTGGTCGAGAAGATCCCGTATTTGAAATCACTCGGCGTGACGGCGGTCGAGTTGCTACCGGTGTTCGCGTTCGACGAGCAAGCCGCCCCGCCGGGACTCGTCAACTACTGGGGCTATCAGCCGCTCGCGTTCTTCGCGCCGCATCCGGCGTACAGCGTGCGCCGCGACCCGCTCGCGGCGCTCGACGAATTTCGCGACATGGTCAAGGCGCTGCATCGGGCCGGCATCGAGGTGATTCTCGACGTCGTCTACAACCATTCGGCCGAAGGCGGCGCGGACGGCCCGACGCTGTCGCTGCGCGGACTCGCCAACGACACCTACTATCTGCTCGACGACGACGGGTCGTACGCGAACTACAGCGGGTGCGGCAATACGTTGAATGCGAACGAATCCGTCGTGCGGCGGCTGATTCTCGACAGCCTGCGTTACTGGGCCACCGAGATGCACGTCGATGGATTCCGTTTCGATCTCGCAGCGGTGCTGTCGCGCGACGCCGACGGAGAACCGATGGTGTCGCCGCCTGTCATTCTCGACATCGAATCCGACCCCGCGCTCGCGAACGCCAAGTTGATCGCGGAGGCATGGGACGCCGGCGGGCTGTATCAAGTCGGCGCCTTCGCGGGTGAAACGTGGAAGGAGTGGAATGGGAAATTCCGCGACGACATTCGAGCTTTCGTCAAAGGCGACCGCGACACGGTGCGCTCGTTGGCGTATCGGCTGACCGGGAGTCCCGATGTATATGGCGCTCAAGACCGTGAGCCGGAGAAGAGTATCAACTTCGTCACCTGTCACGACGGTTTCACGCTGAACGATCTCGTCTCGTACGATGCCAAGCACAACGAAGCCAATGGCGAGTCCAACCGTGACGGCGCGGACGACAACCGCAGTTGGAATTGCGGCGTCGAAGGTCCCACCGACGATCCCGCTATCGAGGCGTTACGCAACCGTCAGGTGAAGAATTTCCTGGTGTTGACGTTGATGGCCGTCGGCACGCCGATGCTGCTCGCGGGCGACGAAGTGCGCCGTACGCAACACGGCAACAACAACGCGTACTGTCACGACGATCCAACGACCTGGTTCGATTGGAGCCTGCTCGAGCAGCACGCCGACATATTGCGTTTCACGAAGGAGCTGATCGCGATGCGGCTCGACCGGCACTTGCCGATCGAACCGCTGCACGCGACCTTGACGGACCTGCTGAGCGACAACGCGCTGCGCTGGCACGGCGTCGAACTCGACGCGCCGGACTGGGGCCGCGAATCGCACACGCTGGCAGTGACGATGCGTTTGTTCGGTGATCACTCGCTGTTGCACGCGATGATCAACGCGTATTGGGAGCCGCTCGATTTCCAGTTGCCCGATGTGGACGTCGACCACGGCGCTTGGCGGCGCTGCATCGATACGGCGCTGGTTTCCCCTCAGGACATCTGTCGGTTGGAAGATGCACCGGGCGTCGATTCGCCGAGCTACACAGTCGAGTCGCGGTCGGTCGTTGTCCTGGTCGCCCCTGCGCAGGCGCCCGCTACGGTCACTCGATGAATCGGAGCAGGCACGCGTCTACGAGCCCCGGATGCGAAGCCTAGTGTTCGACTTCGAGTCCGTGCGCCAGGCGCAACTCGCGTAGCATCGCGCGGTTCTTGGTTTGATGCGCTTGCATGCGCCTAAGGATGTCATCGAGCGTGCGTACCGCCTCGATCACGTATGGCCCTTTGTTGAGCATCACGCATTCGGCCCGATGGGCCATTGCGGCGTCGGTGATTTCCGCGCGTGTCGGCATGCCGTCTCTTGCCAGCGTCTCCAGCACTTGGGTGGCCCAGATGACCGGAACGTGTGCCGCTTCGCAGATCCGCAGGATCTCTTCCTGAACCTCGGCGAGACGTTCGAAACCGCACTCCACCGCCAGGTCGCCGCGGGCGATCATGACCCCGCAACGCGGCGCACGCATCGCCGTCAGCAGCATCTCGGGCAGATTTTCGAACCCGCGGCGCGTCTCGATCTTGAGCACGATGGCCGGCTGGCGACCGCCCAGGCGCGCCAGTTGGGCTTGCAGCGACTCGACGTCCTTCGCAGTGTTGGCAAACGACAACTCGACGAGATCTGCGTGCTGCGCAACGAACGGCAGGTCGTCCAGATCCTTGGCCGTCAACGCGTCGAGGCGCAGATCGCTGTCCGGCAGATTGATGCCCTTGTCAGCGCGCAGCTTGCTGCCGTTTGGGTGGGCATGGGTAATCCGGACGTGTACGCGCGTGGGTTCGACCTTCTCGACCACACCGCCGATCTTACCGTCGTCGAACCAGATCGATTCGTTCGGGTTCACGTCGTCGAAAACCTCAGGGATCGTGCAGCCGATCGTCGCAGGCGTCAGGATCCGCCGCGCGCGGTCGTAGGTCGCGGCGCGTCCGGCGTGCTGGTCACGTGTCAGGAGTAATCGATCGCCTTGCATCAACACGATCGGTTCACTTTCGCTCGGTAGCGTGCCGATCGTGGCTTGCCTCTGCGCGTCTTGGTCACCGTTCTCGGTGCAGCGTAATACGGTGCCGCAGACAACGTAGGCAGTTTTGGTCGCCTCCGCCCAGCAGCCCTCGTCGGCCACGTCGACGATCGTCAGTGCGCGTCGCGCGTTGCGCGCGTCGGTGAACTTGACGCGTTCGCCCGGAACGAGGCTCGTCAACCACGCCGACGGAACCGGTAACCAAGCGTTCGCCGGTGAAGGCGGTGGCCGAGGGGCGTCTTCGCGCGCCAACCAAATTCGTGCAGGGGCGGTGACCCGCCCAAAAGAATCACGTTGTGGACGTATCCGCAGCACCGCGGGGCCTGCTTGTAGTGGCCCCGTTCGCAGCTTGGGGCCTGCTAGATCCATGACGACGCGGCATTGTCGCCCGACGGCCATTTCCGCACGGCGCAAGTGGTCGATCATGCGCAGCCATGACGCCGAATCGTCATGGGCGCAATTGATACGCATGGAGTCCATGCCGGCCTGCAATAGATTGTGGACGAGGAGATAGTCGTCTGCGGCCTCGGACGGCATCGTGACCATGATCCGCACGCCGCCGCGCTCCGGTCGGTTCGCTCCGAGCAAGGCTTCGCTGTGTTGCGCGAGCAGCCGCTCGCCGCGAGTGAAATCCAATACGGGAGGCTCCGCGTTCGGTACCCGCCTGTCTCCCGGCGGGACGCGCAACGCGCTCAACACTGCGTCCACCGTAGCCAGCACGTGGGACTCTGCCCGCCCCAGCGAGGACAGTCCCAGTTGCGCGAGGCGCAATTGCAGCGGACGCAGATCGCGGCGGCGTAGCGCCAAGTAGTGCAGCAGATTGCGCGCGCTGTCGCGCTGATTCTCGTGCACGGCCTCCATCCTGCGGGGCGACGCGGCCGACGCAGCCACCATGTCCGCTCGCAGCGACAGAAGCGACTGCTCGATGTCTTCGACGTCCGCTTGCGACAAATTGGTGCTCCGAATCAGCGTGGTCACGCCCTTGCGGGTCAAGCGGGACCGAGAATTTCGTCAGCCCATGAAGGAATTGGCTGGTTACTCGCGTGCCGCCGCAACAAGTCGCGAACCTTTCGCATCACGAAAACGGGAACGAATGCCTTGATTCGCGAACTCGCTTCGAGCGCTGCCCGTTCGTGGTCGTACAGGCGAGCTACTTCGTCGATGGACACGGCGGATTCCCGGGCGATGACGTTGATGAAGCGTATGTGCTCGTCGGGCTTGGTTTTCGAGATGAACATTTGAAGCTCCACCTCCAATGCGTTCAATCTGCGCCTCTCGGCGGAAGGCAACCATACGAGGTTGCCGCAATCGCGAGATGACAAACGCGGATCGCGATCGATTTTTCCTAGCGGGCGGTACCTCTTGAAAGCGGCGGTCGAGCGCGGTCAGCGCAGCGAGCCGAAGCGCGAGTCGCGGACCGACTCGCGTCGCTCGTGTGACGCCGCCAACCCCACGTGCAGCCGCGTTCGCCGGCCGAGGATCTCGCGACGGCGCCTGACGTTTGCGTGATCCGGGCGTGCTCGAGCGCGCGATTCGCGGCGGCGCGACGCGCGCGTATCAGGCTCGATCGCGCGCGATTGCGGCGTCGCGCAAGCCGCGCGCAAGCGCACCGGTCAGCGCGTCGCTCGGGCAGCGCCAGTGCCAATTGCCGTCGCGCTCGCCGGGGACGTTCATGCGCGCGCTCGAACCGAGACCGAGCGCGTCCTGCATCGGCAGGATCGCCGTCCGCGCGACCGAGTCGAGCACGATTTCGATTGCCCGCCGCGCGGGGTCCGACGTCGCGCCGAACAGCCGATCGACCGAGCTGCGGGCCGCCGTCGGCAACGTGTCGTACCACCCCTTAGTCGTGTCGTTGTCGTGCGTACCGGTGTACGCGACGCAGTTTTCGATGTAGTTGGACGGCAAGTGCGGATTGTCGGGATCGCCGCTGAACGCGAACTGCAGCACGCGCATGCCGGGCAGCCCGAACTCGTCGCGCAGGCGCTCGACCGATTCGGTGATCACACCGAGGTCCTCGGCGACCAGCGGCAGCGCGGCGAACGCTGCGCGCAGACGCGTCAGCAGCGCGTGGCCGGGCGCCGCGCACCAATGGCCCGCGATCGCGGTCTCGGCGTCGGCCGGAATCGACCAGAAGGCGTCGAGGCCGCGGAAGTGATCGATGCGGACGACGTCGAACAGCGCCAGCTGATGGCGCAGCCGTTCGATCCACCAAGCGAAGTCGCTGTCGGCGTGCGCCGCCCACGCATAGACCGGGTTGCCCCAACGTTGGCCGGTTGCCGAGAAGTAGTCTGGCGGTACGCCGGCCACTTCGGCGGGTCGACCGTCGGCGTCGAGTTCGAACAACGAGCGCGCCGCCCACACGTCTGCGCTCGCGAGCGCGGGGTAGAGCGGCGCGTCGCCGAGCACGACGATGTCGCGCGCGTTTGCGGCGGCCTTCATCGAATGCCAACGCTGCGCCGCGACGAATTGGCGTGCGCGTAACGCCTCCAGCGTCGGTTCTTGCAGACGCTCGTAGGTCGCGAGCGCGCGCGCTTCGCGCATGCGCAGCGGCCGTGGCCAGCGTGTCCAATCGGCGCCGTGCTCGCGGCTGATCGCGACGAACAGGACGTAGTCCGGCAACCAACGCTGCTCGGTGGCGCGGAACGTCTCGTACTCGGACGCACGGGCGTGCGCGTATTGGGCGACAGCGGCGTCGGCGAGATCACAGGTCAGCGCCGGCGTCAGCGCGTGCAGCGAAGCGCTCGAATACGGCGAGCCATACGCGTCGGGCGGGTTGAGCGGCAAGACCTGCCACACGTGCATGCCGGCGCTCGCGAGGAAGTCGACGAAGCGCTCCGCGTCGTCGGTGCTCGCTGGCGCAGCCGCGGTCGGCAGCGAGGTGACGTGACACAGAATGCCGGCGCGACGTCGCGCGAACGGATGTGTCGCATCGGTCGGTACCGGCGACCGTTCTTTGGCTCCGTCGCGTCCGGTCGTCACTCGTCGATCCGTTTCAGCACGAGCGCCGCGAGCGGCGGCAACGTGATGTCGAGCGCGCACGGCCGGCCCATCGTCGCGTGCGGCTGCGTTGCGCAACTGCCGTGATTGCCTTGGTTCGAGCCGCCGTAATACGTCGAGTCGGAATTGAACAGTTCGACGTAGCGGCCGGCCGCCGGCGCGCCGATGCGGTAGCCGTGGCGCACGACGGGCGTGAAGTTGAGCACGACGATCACTTCGTGACCGTTTGCGCGGCGCAGATACGCGATGACCGATTGGTCGCGGTCGGCGCAATCGATCCACTCGAAGCCGTGCCAGTCGTGGTCGTCGCTGAAGGCAGGCTCCGTCCGATAGAGACGATTCAGATCGTTGACGACGCGCTGCACGCCTTGGTGGCGATCGTATTGCAGCAGGTCCCACGCGACGCTGCCGTCGTGGTCCCATTCGCTCCACTGTGCCACTTCGCCGCCCATGAACAGGAGCTTCTTGCCCGGATACGTCCACTGATAGGCGAACAACAGTCGCAAGTTGGCGAATTTCTGCCAGTCGTCGCCGGGCATCTTGCCGAGCAGCGAGCCTTTGCCGTGCACGACTTCGTCGTGCGAGAACGGCAGGACGAAGTGTTCGCTGTACACGTAGAGCAGACCGAACGTCAGGCGGTCGTGGTGGAACGCGCGGTGGACCGGGTCGCGGCGCATGTAGTCGAGCGTGTCGTGCATCCAACCCATGTTCCACTTGTACGTGAAGCCGAGCCCGCCGGCGTTGGTCGGTCCGGTCACCTGCGGCCACGCCGTCGATTCCTCCGCGATCAGCAGCGCCCCCGGCGCCACGTCTTGCACGGCGTCGCTCAGCGTGCGCAGCAACGAGATCGCCTCCAGATTCTCGCGGCCGCCGAAACGGTTCGGCAGCCACTCGCCGGGTTTACGCGAGTAGTCGAGATACAGCATCGACGCGACCGCATCCACGCGCAGGCCGTCGACGTGCATCTCGTCGAGCCAGAACAACGCGTTGGCGATCAGGAACGCACGCACCTCGCTGCGTCCGAAGTTGAAGATCAGCGTGTCCCAATCCTGATGTTCACCGAGCCGCGGATCGGCGTGTTCGTAGAGCGCCGTGCCGTCGAACTGCGCGAGGCCGTGCGCGTCGCGCGGAAAATGCGCGGGCACCCAATCGAGGATGACGCCGATGCCGCGCCGATGCAGATGATCGACGAACGCGCGGAAATCGTCCGGCTCGCCGAAGCGGCTCGTCGGCGCGAAATAGCCGAGCGTCTGGTAGCCCCACGAGCCGCCGAACGGATGCTCCGTGATCGGCATCAGTTCGACGTGCGTGAAACCGAGTTCGAGCGCGTAGTCGGCGAGCTGCTCGGCGAGCGCGCGATAACCGAGCACGCCGCCGTCGGGCGCGCGCCGCCACGAGCCGAGATGCACCTCGTAGATCGACATCGGGCGCCGTCGCGTATCGGTCGCCGCGCGCGTGCGCAGCCACTCGCCGTCGTCCCATCGATGCCGCGTCGGCGGCACCACGCGCGATGCATTCTTGGGTGGATGTTCGAATGCGCGTGCGAACGGATCGGCTTTCAGCACGACGTCGCCGTGCCGCGCGCGAACCGCGAATTTGTAGCACGCCCCCGCTGCGAGTTCCGGCACGAACAGCGTCCACACGCCGCTATTGCCTTGCACGCCGAGCGGATGCCGCAGGTCGTCCCACTCGTTCCAGTCGCCGACGACGCTGACGCCTTCGGCGTTCGGCGCCCACACCGCGAAGCGCACGCCGGCGACGCCGTCGACGACGAGCCACTGCGCGCCGAGCACGTCGTAGAGCCGCCGGTGCGTGCCCTCGTTAAAGAAGTAGAGGTCCTGCGCGCCGAGGCCGGCGTCGAACGTGTACGGATCGAGTTCGCTGCGAGCGGTGCCGGTCGCGTCGTGCCAAACGACTCGATAGTGGTGCGCGACCGCGTCGGCCGATCCGATCCATTCGAAGAGTCCGGCGCGTCCCCTGCGCACGAGCGGCGGACCGTTCTCGAATCGAACGTCGTGTGCGCGCGGCAGCCAGACCGCGATGCGACAGGTCGTTTGTTCGACGTGCCGGCCGAGCAGTGCGCGCGGATCGTGGTGACGCCCGGCGCGCAGTCGGCGGTAGGCGGGGTCCGTTGTCGCGCTCGCGATCACGGCGCCGCGACGAGACGTTCGTAGAGGTCGAGATAGGCGCGCGCGCTGTGGGTCCACGAAAAGTCGCGGCCCATGCCGGCGCGCTGCAGGACGCGCCAACGATCGGGATCCGACAGCGCCGCGAACGCGTCCTCGATGGCGCGCCAGAGCGCGTCCGCAGACGCGGCGTCGAATACGAAGCCGGTGCCGTTCGATTGGTCCGCCGCGACGACGGTATCGGCCAGACCGCCGGTGCGACGCACGATCGGGACCGTGCCGTAGCGCATGCTGTACATCTGATTCAAACCACACGGCTCGAAGCGCGACGGCATCAGGAACACGTCGGCGCTCGCCTCGATGCGATGAGCGAGACCCTCGTCGAAGCGATTGACGTATGCGACCTTGCGCGGATGCCGACGACTCGCCGCGGCAAAACCTTCTTCGAGTTCGGCGGCACCGCTACCGAGCACCACGAGCTGGGCCGGTCGTCGTACGAGGCGGTCGACGATGTCGAGGACGAGATCCATGCCTTTTTGCGGCACCAACCGACTAACGATTCCGAAGAGGGGCCACGGCACGCGATCGAGCCCGAGCTCGCTCTGCAGCGCATCCCGGTTTGCAACCTTGCGGTCCAGCGTATCGCGATCGTAGCGCTGTCGAATGAGGCGATCGGTAGCGGGATTCCATTGCACCGTATCGATGCCGTTGACGATGCCGTGCAGTCGCGCCGCACGGTGGCGCAGCAAGCCGTCGAGTCCGCCGCCGTATTCCGGCGTGCAGATCTCTTTCGCGTAGGTCGGACTGACGGCCGTCAATGCATCGGCGAACGCGAGGCCGCCTTTGATGAACGAGAACCGGCCGTAGAACTCGACGGCGTCGGGCGTCCACCAGTGCGCCGGAAGGTGCAGCCGATCGAACGCAGCGCGGTCGAAGAGCCCCTGATAGTCGAGATTGTGGATGCCGAACACGGTTCGCGGTCGCTCCGCCCGTTCGGCGAGCATCGCACCCGCGAGTGCGGTCGGCCAATCGTTCAGGTGCACGACGTGCGGCCGAAAGCCTGCGACGCCGGCTGCGAGCCAAGCGAGCGCGTAACAAAACGTGCCGAAGCGCTCGGCGTTGTCCGGGAAATCGACGCCGTGCGCGTCGTGATACGGCGTGCCGGGACGGTCGAACAGGTCGGGGCTCGAGACGAGCCACAGCAGTATGCCGTCATCGAGCCGGGCCTCGAGCAACTCCACGCCGACGCCGGACACGCTCGTTCGCGCGACGGAACGGGTCGCATCGATGTGCTGCCACACTGCGGCGTACGCGGGCATGACGAGGCGCACGTCGGCGCCGAGGGCGACCAGTGCCGCCGGCAGCGCGCGGCAGACGTCGGCCAAACCGCCGGTCTTCGCGAACGGCGTCACTTCGCTCGATGCGAAGAGTACGCGCAGTGGATCTTGGCGAGCCGAAGTCCCGGTCACGGTTGCGAGGGTTCCACCGGTGTGGGCGCCGCTGCGCGGATCAGACCCAGCGCATCCGCCCCGTTTCGAACGGGTGACTCAACAGCGGATGGTGGGGGTAGGTTCGGATGCGATACGTCTGGCGACCGGAAAACGGCGGAACGAGCGACTGCGAACAATCGAGCGTGCCGTCTGACTCGTTGATCCGGCCGAGCGTCAAGTCGAACGGAAACGCCACCCAGCGCTCGGGCGGATCGTCGTCGTGCTCTGCGACCAGACACTCGACCCGCAAGTCGCTCGGTTGCAGTCCGTTCAAGGTCACGGTCACGCTGATCTCGAGTCCGGCGCCTTGCTCGAGCGCGGCGATCGCGACATCGCGCCTGCGAATCGAGACACCGGGCCAAGCTTCGATGACGCGGCGCTTCCAACGAGCCAACTCGGCCGCGCCGCGCGCGCCGTCGGCTCCGAGCGCACGGCCTTGACGCGCCGCCGGTCCGTACATTCGCTCGACGTAGTTGCGGACCATGCGTTCGGCGTTGAAGCGCGGAATGTTGGTCTTCATCGACGCCTTGGCCATCTTCACCCAATCGCCGCGCGGGCCGCGCTCGAAGTAGGCGGGCACGACTTTGCGTTCGAGCGTTTCGAGCAAGTCGTAGGCTTCCTCGCGCTGCCGGTAGTCGGCGTCCCAGCGTTTGTCGTGGGGACGGATCGCCCAGCCGTTGGAACCGTCGAATCCTTCGCTCCACCAGCCGTCGAGCACGGACAGGTTGATGCCGCCGTTCATCGCGGCCTTCATGCCGGAGGTTCCGCTCGCCTCGAGCGGGTGTTCGGGCGTGTTGAGCCAGACGTCGACGCCGGCGACCA
>Ga0335069_10015716_pt1 | contig 10578 bp, 10 predicted proteins | sample Lox_Sample_11_FD_206714 | JGI IMG/M metagenome (GOLD analysis project Ga0335069, IMG submission 206714) | Soil microbial communities from Loxahatchee National Wildlife Refuge, Florida, United States - Lox_Sample_1.1 | ecosystem: Environmental > Terrestrial > Soil > Wetlands | place: USA...
GAGTACAGCCCTTCGGACTCCAACGCCTGGCGCATTTCCTGGCGCAGCGCAGTCAATCGCGTGGCCGAATAGTCGCTCGCGTTGAACCGGGCGGGCACGGAGAAAAGCGGCAAATCGGGGCCTTCAGGCAACGACGGCCCAAGCGCCACGGCCGGGAGTGAGCGGAAGGCGCAGGTGCCGTTGGCACGGAAAGACGCCAGCCACAGGTGCGGTATCTGCAGCAGAGTATGGCTGGAAAGGGCTTCGTCGCATTGCGAACGGGCAAGCAGCCTTTCACCGTCCGATGAGCGGCTGAGCTGCAAGGGACAGAGCAGGTGGCCCACGCCGCGATAGAACAGGAACTTCTCGCTCTCGCCGTTGGTCGCGAGCACGGAGGCAGCCGTCACCGCCCTGGGAGCGGTCCATACCCGTTCGGTGGTTTCGGGCGCCGTGCCCTGCGCGCCTATCTTCAGATCATTCCAGGCCAGCGTGCCGGTCGTGTCGGCGGTGGGGCAGCTCATATTCGTGAAGCCGCCGGCCTCCGCGTCCGGGTAGAACTGCGTGAGCCAGCCGCCGCGGAAGGATACCTGGACCGAAGCGTTCAGCGGAGTGCTCGCGCCCTGGGGAGGGTGGAAATAGATGACCGGTGTCTCCAGGCGCATGGTCAGGAATTGGTTGCACCCGGGCACGCCCTTGACCAGGACCGGGGGGAACTCGCTCTGCGCGGCGATACGCAGGGGACCCGCATTATGGCAAAACCAGGGCACGGGCTCATCGTCCGTGTTGATGCCGCCCAGGGTCCGCCCAGCCTCGTCCTGCAACGAGGTAAAGGTGCCCCATTCGTGCAGCACCAGCGGCTTGCCCTGCCCGGCGAGCGCGGCACCCGCAAAGGTTATGGCAAACAGAAGTTGAGCTTTCATAGCCTGAAGTTACACCCGCCCTCGGCTTTGCGCTGAAAAAAGCGTGCAGAAGGATTGTAATGGTCCGGACCGGCCGCCGTCTCCACCCGGCAGCCGCCCGCGCGCTGGAATTCCTTGCCTCCCGCCCCCAAGCCGCTAGCATCCGCGCTTCCTGCCACTGGCGCAGGGCACATCAGCGTTTACACATGAAGAGTTACAATATCGCAGTCATCGGCGGCGACGGCACGGGCCCGGAGGTCGTGCGCGAAGCCGTCAAGGTCCTCGAGGTCGCGGCGAAGAAGTTCAAGCTCAAGCTCAATTACACCGACTACGACCTGGGCGGGGCGCGTTACCTGCGCACCGGCGAGGCGCTGCCCGACAGCGTGCTGGCCGAGCTGCGCAAGTTCCCGGCCATCCTGCTGGGCGCCATTGGCCATCCCGACGTGAAGCCCGGCATCCTGGAGAAGGGCATCCTGCTGCGCACCCGCTTCGAGCTGGAGCAGTACATCAACCTGCGCCCGGTGAAGCTCTACGACGAACGCTTCTGCCCGCTGAAGGACAAGACGCCCGAACAGATTGACTTCGTGGTCGTGCGCGAGAACAACGAGGGCCTCTACACCGGCGCGGGCGGGTTCGTCTTCAAAGGCACGCCCAACGAGGTTGCCCTGCAAGAGAGCGTCAACACGCGGCGCGGGGTGGAGCGCTGCCTCCGCTATGCCTTCGAGTTTGCGCGCAGGCGCAACAAGGACAAGAAGCTCACCCTCTCCGGCAAAACCAACGTGCTCACCTATGCCTTCGACCTCTGGGAGCGGGCCTTCCACGAGATCGGGCAGAAGGACTTTCCAGACATCAAGCGCGACTACGCGCATGTGGACGCGACCACCATGTGGTTCGTCAAAAACCCCGAATGGTTTGATGTCATTGTCACCGACAACATGTTCGGCGACATCATCACGGACCTTGGGGCCATGCTGCAGGGCGGCATGGGCATCGCGGCCGGCGGGAACATCAATCCGCAGGGCACCAGCATGTTCGAGCCGATCGGCGGCAGCGCGCCGAAGTACACCGGCAAAGGCGTGATCAACCCGCTGGCGGCGATTTGCGCCGGGCAGATGATGCTGGATTTCCTGGGCGAGACCAAAGCCGCCAAGGCCATCGAGGACGCGGTGATCAAGGTCACCCGGGAGAAGATCAAGAGCCTGGCAGCAGGGAAGATGGGCTATAGCACTTCGCAGGTGGGCGATTTGGTCGCCGCGGCGCTGTAAGGGCGGGGCTGACACGAAGCAGGCCAGGCGAGACGCCTGCCCTACTTCACGCCGTTCCCATCCAGGGGCTTCACGTCGACCAGTTCCCTGGCCTGGCCGTCGCCCCGCAGCTTGAGGAGCCTCTCGCCGCTCGGGCGCACCATGCGCTCATAGCTCCCCGTGGCATCATTGAAGGCGGCGGTGGTCTTCTCCAGGCCCGCCCGGATTCTGTCGAAGTGCTCGGTGAACTTGCAGACGCGCAAGTAGAGCTCGTTCGCCGCCTCGGAGATCGCGCGGGCGTTCTCGGTCTGCGCGTGTTGCTGCCAGCTCACGCTGACCGAGCGCAGCAGGGCGATGAGCGACGCGGGCGTGGCCAGCAGGATGCGCTTGCTCGCCGCCCAGACGATCAGGTCATGGTCGCCCTCGAGGGCGGCGCTGAACAGCGATTCGGCGGGCAGGAAGAGCACAACGTAATCCAGCGCATTGGGGAACTGGGCGGGGTAGTCGCGCCGCGCCAGCTCCTGCATGGTGTTGCGCAGCTTGGCAGCGTGCGCTTCGAGCAGGGCAGTGCGGCGGGCCGGGTCGGCGGCTTCCACCGCGCCCAGGAACTCCAACTCCGGCACCTTCGCATCCACGATGATCACCCGGTCCCCGGGCAGGCGGACCACCAGGTCCGGCTTGACGTCCCCGGCCTGTGCCTGCTCGCTGAAGTCGCAATGGGCGCTCATGCCGGCGGCCTCGACTACCCGGCGCAGCGTCTCTTCGCCCCAGCGGCCGCGCGCCTGGTTCGAGCTGAGCACGCGCCGCAATTGCAGGGTCTCGTTCGAGAGGGACTGGCTCTGCTGCGCCAGGGTCTCCAGATGCTTCTTCACTTCGCCCAACGTGGTGGACTGCGCGTTTTCGCTCTGCTGGAGCCGCTGCTGATAAATCCTTAACTGCTCCTCGAGGGGCCGGACCAGCGTTTTGATCGCCTCCTGGCGCTGCGCCAGGTCGCCTTTGGCCGACTCCTGGAAGCGTCCGAGTGTCTCGCCGGCAAGGCGCAGGAACTCGGGCGCGGTCTGCTTGAGTGCGTCGGCGCTGAGGGCTTTGAACGCCTCGCGTAGATCAGCCAGCGCCTTGTCTTGCGCCTGCCTCGCCTCGCGCAAGCTCTGCTCGTGGACTTGGCGTTGCTCGGCGGTGAGCCTTTCAGCGGCGGCGCACTTGGCCTCAGCCGCGGCCCTTGCGTTCCCGGTCTCAGCCAGTTGCGAGCGAACCTGCCCCAGTTCGGTTTCGCGCTGCGCGAGCTGCTGGCGCAATTGGTCCTCCAGACGGGTATCGGGTTTCGCCGGCCGGAACACTGTACGGACCAGCCAGCCGATCACGACCCCCAGCAGCGCTCCCACCAGAACATACGGAAGGGGCGTCATGGGCTTTCCTAGCGGAGCCCCGAGAAGAGCTTCTTCTCGTAATCCACGACCAGCCAGCGCTTGCCCTTTTGCACGACGCGATGGCCCTCGGACTTGAGCCGCTTCGCCAACCCCCCGACCCCACCCGGATACTTGGGATTCAACTCCCCGCCGGTTTTCAAGGTCCGCCAGTAGGGCGTTATGCGCCGGGCGCCCTCAGCCTCCGCCTCGTTGGCCGCGTGGGCGGCGATCCATGAGAATATGCCGGTGGTGATGGGGCAGGCGAACGCCACCTGGTGCCGAGCGGCCAGGGCACTGCGCAGCTCGTTGATGGTGACCAGGCGGCCTTTGGGCACCTGCTTCATCAAAGCATCCACTTCCGCGGGCGCCGGGATGACCATCGGCCCCTCGCCCCAGCGCCGGCTCATCCGACCCGCCACCGGACCCACTCGCGGCAGGCCCTTGCTATCCGCCAGCTTCTCCCGCCACGACCTCTTCGCCTTCATGTCGCCTGCCCTGAGATAGTCTCAGAAATGCGCGATGACCTCGATCTCCACGTTCGCGCCTTTCGGCAAGGCGGCTACCTGGATGGTGGAGCGGGCGGGGTAATCCCTCGTGAAGTACTTGGCATAGACGTCGTTCATGCCCGCAAAATCGGCGAGGTTGGTGAGGAAGACCGTGCTCTTCACCACGTTGGCGAAGCTTAGCTTCTGGTCTTCAAGGATGGCGCGGACGTTTTCCAGCACCCGGGTCGTCTGCGCCTTGATGTCGCCGGCGACCAGGTTGCCGGTGGCCGGATCGAGCGGGATCTGGCCCGCGCAGAACAAAAGGTCGCCGATGCGCACGGCGTGGTTGTAAGGCCCGACCGCAGCGGCGGATTTCGCAGGCTTGATGACAACTTTGGACGGCATAATACCCTGAGGGTATCGCACCGACCTGCCCAGTCAAGCGGCCTGCTGCTCGGAGCGCGCCCGTGGCCGCATGCTCTCACTTTCCCCGCTTCCTGGTAGAGCAAGCCTCCGGCTTGCGGTCGTCCCGCCAACTTTCCAGGTTGGCGCCCCACCTGCATGCATGTGGCAAGCTGGAAGCTCGCCGGGACGGTCGCAAGCCGGAGGCTTGCTGTAATAGTCGGGGGCAGTGCGCGGGTGCGCTCCGCGCTATACGGATACCCGCGCGCCGCCCCGGATGGCGCGGCGGCCTACTTTTCTTCTTCTTCCTCCTCTTCTTCCCCCTGCTCGGTGTTCACGGCGCTCTCAGCAACCTGGGTGAGCTTCTGGTCGGCGGCCTTTTCCTCGTCCAGCGTCTCAGCCAGCAACTTGGCCGCGTCCTCCTCGTCGAGGAGGTGGGCCCAGGACTTTAGAGAGCCATAAGCGGCAATCTCGTAGTGTTCGATCTTCTGCGCGGCGCTGATGAGCGCGGCGTCTCCCGCATCGTCCTTGATGCGCTCCTCGCCTTCCGCGATCAGGCCTTGCATCGCCTTGCACGTCTTCGTCTTCGCCTTCTCGCCAAAGTTCTCGAACACCTGCTCCAGGCGCTCGATATGGCCCTCGGTCTCATCCAGGTGCTCCTCGAACCCGGATTTCAACTCTTCGTTCTCCGCGGCCTTAGCCATCTTGGGCAGGGCCTTGGTGAGCTGCTTTTCGGCATCGTAAACGTCCGCCAACTCGTCCAGAAAGGTTTCCCGTAATGTGCTCATATATCTCTTACTCCTTATTTTGGTTACTCGGTCGGCCCCAGTATAACTGGCATGCGCGTGCGATACGCTGGGGTGAACTGCCCAAACATTGCGCTTCCCTCTGCCAATGCTCTTGCTAATGATTCCGGCGTTTCGTGTGACGCGCAGATCATGAAAGACATTGTTCCGCCGCCGCCGCCCGTCGTGCGCAATGACGTCGCGGCTGTGCAGGCGCTCTTCCAGCAGCACGTGGTGCCCAGCTATGGCCGGTTCGACCTCGTCCTCAGCCACGGCTCGGGCCGCTACCTGTATGACATCACCGGGCGGCGCTTCCTGGACCTGGGCGGCGGCATCGCGGTCAGCTCGCTCGGGCACGCGCATCCGGCGATCACCGAGGCACTGGTCGAGCAGTCGCGCAAGGTCATCCACACCTCGAATTTCTACTACCACGAGCCGCAGGGCCGCCTGGCCCAGGCGCTGGTCGGCCTCATTGGCCCCGGCAAGTGCTTCTTCGGCAACAGCGGCGTCGAGGCCAACGAAGGCCTGTTCAAGCTGGCCCGCAAGTTCGGCCACGACGAAGGCCGGTTCGAGGTCCTGACCACCATCAACTCGTTCCACGGGCGCACGCTGGCGGGCATCGCCGCCACCGGGCAGGAGAAGGTGAAGAAAGGCTTCGAGCCCATGGTGCCCGGCTTCCGGCAGGTCCCCTATAACGACCTCGATGCCATGCGCGCCGCCGTCTCGCCCGCGACCGCGGCGATCCTCATCGAAGGCATCCAGGGCGAAGGCGGAGTGACGTCCGCCCGGCCGGACTACCTGCTCGGCCTGCGCGAGCTATGCAACGAAAAGAAGCTCCTGCTGTTCATGGACAGCGTGCAGTGCGGGCACTTCCGCTCGGGCCGGTTCCAAAGCTTCCAGCGCATCCTGGAAGGCGTGCCCGGCGGGGACGCTTTCCTGCCGGACGGCATTTCCATGGCGAAGTCCCTGGGCGGCGGATTCCCCATAGGCGCCTTTTGGGTCAGAGCGCCTTATGCCGATTTGCTCGGCGCGGGCACGCACGGCACGACCTACGGCGGCTCGCCGCTCGCGTGCGCCGTAGCCTTGAAAATCCTCGACGTGATCCAGCGGGAGAAGCTGGCGGACAACGTGCGCCAGGTCGGCGCGGCCCTGAAATCCGGGCTGGAGCAGCTTGTGCGGAAGTATCCCTCCGTCCTGCAGACCGTGCGCGGGCTGGGCCTGATGCTCGGCCTCGAGCTGGCGCCCAACATCGCCCGGCTCCCGGGCGACCCGAGCAAGACCCAGGCGGTGCGGTTCGCCAACCTGCTGCACGGCGCCGGCCTGCTGACCATCCCGGCCGGGGCGCAGATCCTGCGCTTCCTCCCGCCGCTCAATCTCCAGGCGAGCGAAGCCGCCGAAGGCCTGCGGATTCTCGAAGAGGTCGTTGCCCCCCTGGCAGCTTGAAACCGACTCGGGCGGGCGGCATGCCCGCCCTCTTTTCCACATGAAACACCTGTTAAGCATTGAAGCACTCGCACCGGCAGACATGCAGCGCATCCTGGCCGACACGGTGACCCTCAAAAAAGAGCGTGGCCGGCACTCGAAGGAGCCGCTGGCCGGCCAGGTCTGGGCCTTGCTCTTCTCGAAGTCCTCCACGCGAACCCGCGTCTCGTTCGAAGTCGGCATCCACGAACTCGGGGGCTTCCCCATGTTCCTGCCGGCCAGCGAAATCCAGCTTGGCCGCGGCGAGCCGATCAAGGACACCGCCCGCGTGCTCGGGCGCATGGTGCACGGCGCCGTGTTCCGCACCTTCGCGCAGGCCGACGTCGAGGAGTTCGCCCGCTACTCCGGCCTCCCCACCATCAATGCGCTGACCGACCAGGAGCACCCTTGCCAGATACTGGCGGACATATTCACCTTCCAGGAGAAGCGCGGGCCGATCAAAGGCAAGGTGGTCGCGTTCATCGGCGACGGCGCGGGGAACATGGCCAACTCGTGGATCTTCGCGGCGGCCAAGACGGGCTTCGAGCTGCGCATTGCCGCGCCCCGAGCCTTCCAGCCCGCGCCGGGCCTGGTGCAGCGCGCCGGCGGGAAGATCGTCGTCACCGGCGACGTCAACGCCGCCGCCAAAGGCGCCGACCTGCTCTACACGGATGTCTGGGTCTCGATGGGCAAGGAAGCAGAGTCCGCCCGCCGCCTCGAGCAGATGCGCGGCTACCAGATCAATGCCGGGTTAGTGGCCCTGGCCAACCCCAAGGCGCTCGTTATGCACTGCCTGCCCGCCTATCGCGGCAAGGAGATTGACGACGCGACCTTCGAAGCCAACGCCCAGACGATCTTCGACGAAGCCGAAAACCGCCTGCACGTCCAGAAGGCGATCCTCTGCTGGCTGGTGGCGTAGAAGCCGGCTCATCGTTCAGCCGGATCGACTATTGGCGATTGGCTATCGGCTATTCCCAATCGTTCCCAGCAGCCTTGCAGCGTGCTGGAGCAGGCGGTGAATGCTGCGCCCTGCGGCGGGCGTGCTCCGAAGCTACGTCTTCCTGGCGTTCCCCCCCGGCGCCATCGTCGGCGCGGGCCGGGGCTGATTGAACACCGGCGTGTCCCGCAAGCCCACCTGCACCTGCTTGCTGAACCACTCGTTGAAGGCCTCGCCCTGCCGGCTCTGCCGGACCGAGGCAATGAACGACGGCATCGCCGCCTCCATTTGCTGCTGGTCTATCGGCAGCCTGGATTTCACATAGAGAATCATCCCGCCATCCGTCGTCATCTGGAACGGGCTGACCTTGCCTACGGGCGTCGAGAACGCCGTCTGCTTCAACTGGTTCATGCCGACGTGCTCCTCCACCTCCGGCAGCTCGCGCGTGCTGATCGAAAACGGCGGCAGCGACACCAGCTTTTCCTTCGCGCTCTCGCAAACGGCGGACAGCGTCTGGCCGTGCGCCAGGCTGTTGGTGAGCGTCGTGTAGAACGCCTGCCCCGCGTCGCGGGCCATCGCCGTAGCCTGCGCCTCCTTGTAATCGGCCGTCACCTGGCTGCGAATCTGGTCCAGCGGCGGAATCTCGCTCGGCAGCTTCTTATAAAGCGCGAACACGTACACCGCGTTGCGGCCCAGCAGCGGCCCCGCAAAGGGGTCTTGCTCCGACCGGTTGAAAGCGCGGGTGACAAAGTCCTGGCTGACGTCCAGATCCTTCGGCCCGGCCTCGCGATCAAACGGCGCCGTCACCTGCACCGTTAAACCCTTCTGCTTGGCCATCTTCTCCAGGTTGTCCGCGCGCACCGGGTCCATGTCAAAGAGCGGGCTGGCGAACTCCGCCGCTTGCTTGCGGGCGGCCTGCGACTCCAACTCCTTGAGCCGGGCATCGCGCACCTTGGCGCGGACCTCCTCCAGCGAGGTGGCCTTCATCTCGCGCAGGAAGTTGGTCCCGCCCTGGCGGTAAGCCTCGTCAATCTGCGCGTCCAGGTTGGTCATGCGCGCCAGCTCCTGCTTCGCCTGCGCCACATAATTGCTGTAGGGGAACTCGACGTAGCTGACCTGCACGCGGTCGGGCAGGCGGTATCGGGCCAACTGGTTCGTGTAGAACGCGCTGATGACCCGCGGCGTGACGCTGACCTTGTCCAGATAGTTCGTCGCCGAGAAGAACACCGCCTCGGTTGCCAGCTCCTGGCGCTCGCGCACGTAAAGCCCGCGGGCTTCCTCCGGCGTAACAAGCTTCCCGCTCAGGCCCAACGTGGCGACCAGCTCCTGGATGCCAAGGTAATGGCGCACGAAGCGCTCCAGGTCCTCGAGCCCCATGCCGTGGGGCTGCAGCACCTGCTTGTCGAACACGTCCGGCGAGCTCACGCCCGAGCGCTGGAACTGCGCCAGCATGCCCCGGGCCGCCTGGGCGGCCATCTCGCTGCTGATGTGCACCCCCATCTGCTTCTGCTTCTGCACCAGCAGCAGCCAGCGGTAGGCTTCCGCTTCCAGGTCCTTCTTGTCGCTGTCGTCCGGCCAGCGGCCATTCATGAAGAACAGGCGCAGCTCCACTTCCCGCCAGGCGTTGTTGAAGTCGTCCTCGGTCACCTTTTGCCCGTTGATCGTCCCGTAGTTGGCCGGCCCGCGCTGGGAGCTATTCATGCGCGAATACGGCGAGAAGAAGATCACGAACGTGACAATGATGACCGTGATGATGATGCCCCACAGCCAGTTCTGATGCTTTCGGATGGTCCCAAACATAAATTAATGCACTAAAAGAACGGGCAGGCTAACCAGCCGGGTAACGGCGGGTCAAACGCAAAAACCGGCTTTACAAGGCCCCGCCCCTTTGACACGGTGTCCGGGTATGAAGAAGCAATTCCTGGCCCTACTGGCTCTGCCGCTTTTGGTGGCGGGTTGCGCCACGTCCATCACCAACCTCACCCCGCTCCAGCAGCCCCGCAACGCCAACAACGTTTACCCCGTCGAAGTCGCCTTTGATTCCACCCAGCAGACCATCCGCTGGGACAGCATCGAGCCCCATATCCTCATCGGCAGCGAAGCCATCCCCATGCGCGGCACCCTCCTTATGACCAACCGCTGGGAAGGCGTCGTGCCCGTGCCGCCTACGGCTTCCACCGTCACTTACCGCTACAAGTTCGACTACGAGTGCAACGCTTTCGGCAAACCCAAGGCCGGCAGCCAGATTTCCAAAGCCTACACGCTCAAGATCGTTCCCCCGGAGGCCCACTAGAGCCTCCCCCTCATTTCGGCAGCCCTCTGCCGAAGAGCTTCCCCAGCCCCGTCCAGGCCAGCAGGCCCAGCCCGACGGGTGTGCCCGTAATCGGCGTCGGGATCGCCGCCAGCACCGCCAGCAGCGTCGCGAACGTCAGCGCCCGCAGGTTCGAGTCCTTCCGCAGCACCTTCTGAATCAGGAACGTCGGCACGAACACCGCCAGGAAGCAGAACGGTATGGCCACCACCCAGATCGGCGGCGCCCAGTCGAACACCGCCCAAAGGCTGTCCACCGCCACTAGGATCAGCGCCGAAAGCGCATGAATCGGCGGCGCCTCCGCCGTCGCCCGAGAAGCCGACGCGTGAGGAGCCTCCGGCGGCAGCACCTCCACGTCCACTACGCGGGGCGGCACTTCGTTCAGTTTGGGCGGCTCAGACGTCATCCGGACCACGCGTAACATAGCATTTCTTCCGGCGGATTAGAACCCGCAGATTCCAGTCCCCCTTCTCCGCTGGGACCTCTGCAATTGACGGAGGACGCGCCGTGTTCGACGTTTCGGCGACTAAGCGCAGCACAGCATGGTTTTGAAGCACGTATCCCGGCCGCAGGCGCTCTGCCTGCTCGGCTTTCTGTCTTATCTCGCCTCCGGCCTCAGTTCCCTTGCCATTCTCGACGCCAAGTCGATGAGCAACACCAACGCGCCTG
>Ga0335069_10015717_pt1 | contig 10578 bp, 6 predicted proteins | sample Lox_Sample_11_FD_206714 | JGI IMG/M metagenome (GOLD analysis project Ga0335069, IMG submission 206714) | Soil microbial communities from Loxahatchee National Wildlife Refuge, Florida, United States - Lox_Sample_1.1 | ecosystem: Environmental > Terrestrial > Soil > Wetlands | place: USA: Florida...
AGAAAAATGTGCCCTCCTGATGGACCGTGAATTCATAGGTGAACGTCTCCCCGGGCGGGATCGGTTTCTGGCTGATCCAGGGCACGCCGTCCTGTTCAATCGGCACTTCCAGCCCGTGCCAGTGCATGGACGTGCTTTCCGGCAGGCGGTTTTCGAGGTGGATGCGCACCCGGTCGCCCTGCTGCACCTGAATGGTCGGCCCCGGGCAGTTGCCGTTGTAGCCCCATACCTGCAGCGTCTTCCAGGGCACGATGCGGCGTTTCACCGGCTCGGCAATCAAGTGGAATACTTTCACGCCGCCGTCCCGGGTGTACGGCAAGTCCGGAATGTCGGGGGCGATCATGGCCGGCGGCGCGCTACCGCTCTTCTTTGCGGGTTCGGGAAGTCCGTGCGAACCATGCGCTTCTTGTTTTTGTGCGCCGGCGGGCTGCGCCAGCGAGAGCAGACCCGCGCCAAACACCGCGGCGTTGCGAAAGAAATTCCTGCGTGATTCGCTCATGTTCTTTTCCTTTGTATCGAAGTACAACGGTTCGAAGACCCCACGCGGACAAGACCGCGGCGGAGCACAAATTCCAAGCAGGGAAAGGGAAGGGAAAAGCTGCGCTCAGAGCCGCAGCACGGAAGAATGGTCGAGAGAAGTCCGCTGCGGAGAAGAACCGAGAAATTCGACGAAGCCAGGGCCGGCCGCCGCAAGACACTGCGGGACACTCTGCGCACCCGAAAATTCAGCAGCCGGTTGCGCTCCGGCGTTTTCCTCGGCCCGCCTCGGCGCGAGCGAAACCTGCCCTTCGCGCAAATCGCAGCCGCTTTCCGCGCGCGACAGGTGTGAAAGTGCGCCGTCCGGGCTCATCATTGCCGCATGGCCCTCAAGACCTTCGTGGCCTGCATGGCACGCGTGATGGGGCGCAGCGCTCGCAGCAGTTTCACACCCCAGCGCCCGGCAGAGAGGAGCGCACACCGGCGCCGCCACGAGCAGCAAAAGCAGCACGGCGCTGATCGCTTTTCGCAGCGCGATCGCTCGTCCCTGCGTCGTAAATCCGATTTTTGTCATCTGAAGACTCAGGCTACGCCCGCGCCGCGCAGCCGTCAACGCATGCTCCGCTCCCGCGTTCATCCCGCGCACGGTTGGCGCCAGGCTGCGTCGCGCGCGCCGGCGCTTTCACTGTAAACTATTGCTGCGGGGCGGTAGCTCAGATGCATAGAGCGAGGCACTCCTAACGCCTAGGTCGCGGGTTGGACTCCCGCCCGCCCCACCACTAGAGCCGCGCGTCCCGCGCGTTGTCCGTGTGCTATCATCTCCGCGCCGCCAAGATTTAGCCTTGTCGTCTTCCGTTCGGAGGTCACGATGAATCGCACCTTGCGCTACGTTCTTATTGGTGTCGGTGTTCTGCTGGTCCTGCTGATCATCATTCCGTTCTTCGTTCCGGTGAACCAGTTCCGCCCCACCATCGAGGAAAAAGCGTCGGCCGCGCTCGGCCGCAAAGTGCAGGTCGGCGACCTGAGTTTTTCGCTCATTGGCGGGTCGGTCGGCGCCAAGGACCTTTCCATCGGCGACGATCCCAAGTTCAGCGCCGCGCCGTTCCTGACCGCGAAATCCCTCAAAGTCGGCGTCGAGGTCCTGCCTCTGATCTTTTCCAAGCAGTTGAACGTGACCGATATCACCATCGAAGAGCCGCAGGTTACACTGCTGAAAAATCCCGCCGGCGACTGGAACTACTCCTCGCTCGGCAGCTCTTCGACGCCGGCCACCAAGACCGCCGCGCCACCGTCCGGCGGTTCGGCCCCCGCTTCGAGCAGCGGGTCCGCGAGCGACATTTCCGTCAAGAAGCTGACGCTCTCGAACGGCAAAATCATCCTGGGCACCACGAACTCGCAGCGGCGCTATACCTACGACAAGGTCAATGTCACGGCCTCCGACTTTTCCATGAACTCCAAGTTCCCGGTCACGGCTACCGCCGAACTGCCCGGCGGCGGCAACTTCAAGCTGGAGGGTAACCTGGGCCCGCTGGATAAGTCCGATTCCACGCTCACTCCCATTGACGCCAAGCTGCATGTCAGCGGACTGAATCTCGCCAGTACCGGGGTCCTCGATCCGTCGCTCGGCCTCGGGGGGATCGCCGATCTCGATACCACGCTCGTCAGCTCCGCCGGAATCGCGCAGACCAACGGCACCGTGCGTCTCTCCAAAGCCTTGCTCGTGCAGGGCGGCACTCCCGCCGGCATTCCACTCGACGTGCAGTACTCCACCAAGTACGACCTGCGCAAAAATTCCGGCGTTCTGAACCCTTCCACGATCAAGATCGGCAACGCAACCTCCCGATTGAATGGCACCTACGCCAGCCAGGGCGAAGCAACGGTGGTGGACCTGAAGATCGTGGGCCAAAATATGCCGGCGAAGGATCTGGAGGCGTTCCTGCCTGCCATCGGGGTCAATCTGCCGAAGGGCGCGTCGCTCACGGCCGGCACCATGAGCACGGACCTGAACGTCAAAGGCCCGACCAACAGGCTCGTCACCGACGGCACGATCGGCCTGTTCGGAGCGAAACTCGCGGGTTTTGATCTTGGCTCCAAGATGGCCGGCATCTCCGCTCTCACAGGGCTCAAGACCGGCAAAGATCTCGACATCGAGAAACTCACCACCAACGTGCACATGGCGCCGACCGGTTTGCGGGCCGATGATTTCCTGGCGGTGGTAACCGGCGTCGGCAATCTTGTCGGCGGCGGCACGCTCGATGCGAAGAATAATCTGGACTTCAAGATGGCCGCGACGCTGACCGGCGGCGCCATCGGTGCGATCGGTGGGGCCGGCGCCGGCGTTGGCACCATGGCCGGCGTTCTCGGCAAGCAGGGCGGCAGCTGCAAAGGCGGCACCACGATTCCTTTCCTGATTCAAGGCACCGCCTCGGACCCGAAATTCGTTCCGGACGCGGCCGGTTTGGCCGCGGGCTTGCTCAAATCGCAGCTCGGTTGCGCGGGCGGCTCGCTCGCCAACCTGGGCAAGGGCGGAGTGGACACTCCTGCCAACGCGGTGAACGCACTCGGGGGACTTTTCGGCAAGAAGAAAAAGCCGTGACCTGGCCAAGTGGAACGACCGCCCCGCGCAAGAATCTCCCGTGCCGCCGCACGCTTGACGCAGTGAGAACTTCTCTGTAGCCTCGACCGTCCGGACGCTTATGCCCGGGCATTCACTGGCATTTCATTCGCATTGCAACAAGGAGTTCAGGATGCGTTCTCTTCTGCGCCGCAGCGGCAGGTCTGTGCCTATCGCCTTGCTGGCTTTGCTTTCGCTCGTGACCGCCACTTGCGCCTTGGCGCAAGGCGGGGAGCCGCAATACTTCGCGATCCGCGGTGCCAAGGTGGTTCCGGTCTCGGGTCCGCCCCTGGAAAACGCGACCGTGGTGATTGGCCGCGGCGTGATCATCGCCGTCGCTGCGGACGCCGCGATTCCCGCTGACGCCTGGGTCGTGGAAGGCAAAGGCCTCGTCGTCTATCCGGGACTCGTGGACTCGTTCACCGACGTGGGCATTGCGCCCACGGCTCCGGCCGCGCCTGCGGAAGGCGGACCGCGGCGCGGCGGTGAGGTCGCGCGCGGTCCCGAAGATCGCCCGCAGACCACCATCTGGCGCAAGGCGGCGGACGAAGCGAGCCTGGCCGATAAGCGCATCGAAACTTGGCGCAGCGCGGGATTCACCACCGTGGTTTCCGCGCCCAAGGGCGGATTCTTTCCGGGCCAGGCGGCAGTGCTTGATCTCGCGGGCGAACGCAATGGCGACCTCGTCGTGAAGTCGCCGGTCGCCATTCCCGTGGTGATGCGCGCCACCGGCGGTTTTGCAAGCGGCTTCCCTGATTCACTGATGGGGGTGATCGGCTACGAACACCAGTTCCTGCTGGACACCGATTGGCTGGCCAGGGCCAACGCCGCCTACGACAAGAATCCCAAGGGCACCGCGCGCCCGCGTTACGATCGCGCTTCCGCCGCGCTCTCCGATGCGCTCCAGGACCACGCGTTCTTCCTGATCGCCAGCAATACCGCGCTCGATATGCGCCGGGTCCTGGCCATCGCCGAACGCTGGAAAATCTCCGCCGCCATCTTTGGCGGTCAGGCCGGGTATGAAATCGCCGACGAAATCGCCGCCAGGAAAACTCCGGTCATCATTGACCTGAAGTGGCCCGAAGCCGAAAAGGACGCCGATCCCGACGATCAGCCTTCGCTACGGACGCTGCGCTTCCGCGACCGCGCGCCCTCCACGCCGGCAGCCTTCGTCAAAGCCGGCGTGAAGTTCAGCTTCGCTTCCGGCGCACAGAGCGACCCCAAGGCGCTGCTCAAAGCTGTGAAAAAATCCATCGACGCCGGCCTCGCGCCGGACGCCGCCCTCCGTGCTCTCACGCTTTCGCCCGCGGAGATTTTCGGCGTGGCGGATCGGCTTGGCTCCATCGAAAAAGGCAAAATTGCCAACCTGGTGGTCGCGGACGGCGATCTCTTCAACGAAAAAACCAAGATTAAATTGGTCTTCGTCGACGGCCACCGCTTTACGATTCATGAGCCGGAAAAGCCCAAGGATGCTCCCAAGGGCGATATCAGCGGCAAGTGGAAACTCGCTTACACCACACCTGAGGGCTCGGAAGAATCCGTGGCGGACCTGGTGATGGCCGGAGACGGCAGCATCTCCGGCACGGTCAGCGGCAAGCGCGGCGTCGGCACCATCATTTCCGGCTATCTCAGCGCCGACAAATTCAATTTCGTGATCAATATGCCGGTCGAAGGTTCGTTCGCCGACGTCACCTTCTCCGGCACCTTCGATGGCAGCACGCTCAAAGGCAACATCGCCGTGCTGGGCTACTCACTCGATTTCACCGGAACCAAGTCCGCGCCGACCTCGTCGCTGGCGGCGCGGTCCGCAGCGAACCTTGCCGGCCAAGGAGATGCGCAATGAAATTCCGTCACGCCATCGTCGCGGTTGCGCTGCTGTTGGCCGCCGCGTCCGGGCACGCAACTCCCGCTCCCGACGCGCCTCCGGTGATTCTCATTCAAAACGCCACCATCCTCACGGTCACCAAGGGCACCATCGAACGTGGCTCGATTCTCATCAAGGACGGGAAAATCGCCGAGGTCGGCCCCAGCGTGAAAGCCCCGCAAGGCGCCACGGTGATTGATGCCGCTGGGCAGTTCGTCATGCCCGGCATCATCGATTGCCACTCGCACATCGCTATCGAGGGCGGCGTGAACGAGGCCAGCGTCTCCGTTTCGTCCATCGCCAACACGCTCGAAGTGCTCGATTCCGACGACATCGATATCTATCGCGATCTGGCCGGCGGCGTGACCGCGGCCAACATCCTGCATGGCAGCGCCAACGCCATCGGCGGGCAGACGGTGGTGATCAAGCTCCGCTGGGGCCAGCCCGCCGCCAAGCTGCCGTTCGAAGGCGCGCTTCCCGGCATCAAGTTTGCGCTTGGCGAAAACCCCAAGCGCTCCAACTTCAGCATTCCCGGCCAGCCGAAGCGCTATCCCGCCACCCGCATGGGCGTGGAAGAGACCATTCGCGGCGCATTCAGCGAAGCCCGCGATTACAAAAATTCCTGGGACGCGTACAACAAGAAAGTGGCCGCGGGGGACAAGAGCGCGCTGCCGCCGCGCCGCGACCTGCGCCTGGAGCCGCTGGTCGAGGTGCTCGAAGGCAAGCGCTATGTTCACGCCCATTGCTACCGTGAAGATGAAATTCTCATGCTACTGCGGGTGGCCAAGGAATTCGGCTTCAAGGTCCGCACCCTCCAGCACGTTCTCGAAGGCTACAAGGTGGCCGATGAGCTCGCCGCCGATGGCGTCGGAGCCTCCACCTTTTCCGATTGGTGGGCTTATAAGGTCGAAGCATACGAGGCCATTCCGTATAACACCGCGATCATGACCCGGCGCGGCGTGGTGGTTTCCATTAATTCCGACGACGCGGAAGAGGCCACGCACCTCAACCAGGAAGCCGCCAAGATGATTCGCTATGGCGGCCTGACCCGCGAAGAGGCGCTGAAGCTCGTTACCATCAATCCCGCAATACAGCTCGGCATTGATAAGCGCGTCGGTTCCATTGAGGTCGGCAAGGACGCCGATCTGGTTATCTACAATCACGACCCGCTCAGCGCGTACGCTGTAGTCCAGAAGACGCTGGTGGATGGGCGGGTTCTCTTCGATCGCGACAAGGACATCGCCGGCCGCGCTGCCCTCGATCAGGAGAAGAAGGATCTCCTTGCCAAGGAGAAAAAGGCCGAAAAGAAGCCCGACGAGAAAAAACCGGATGACGCCAAGAAACCCGACGAGAAACCGAAACGTCCTGCGAATGCCGTGTCCCGCGACAGCGGTCTGGACGAAATCGTTATGCCCGATGGCGGTGCCCAGTGAGGATCGTTGAGATGTTCCGCGTACACCGTCTCCTGGTAGTTTCAACCCTGCTGATGCCGCTGGCCGCGGGCGCTCCCGGAGCTCTCGCGCAGTCTTCGCCGAGCCAGGCCTACGTCATCACCCACGCCAAGATTTTCACCGTTGCCGGCACGCCGATTGACGACGGCACCATCGTCATCAAGGACGGCAAGATTGCCGCGGTCGGCGCCGCGGTGGAAATACCCTCGGGCGCGCAGGTAATCGACGGCAAAGGTCTGCAGGTGTATCCCGGCCTTTTCGATGGCGTTACCCAGATGGGCCTCAGCGAAATCAGCGCCGTCAATGCCACCGTGGACACTTCTGAGACCGGGAATTTCAATCCCGATGTGGTCGCCGCCACGGCTGTTTTGCCCTCAAGCGAACACATTCCCGTGACGCGCGCGGCCGGCATCACCGAAGTCGTCGCTGCGCCTGCCAGCGGAGGATTCGATTCCGGTGGCAGCCGGGCCACTGTCGGCGGTCAGGCCTCGGCCTTCAGCCTGGCCGGCTGGACCTACGAGGACATGAACCTCAAACGCAGCGCGGCCATGGTCATCAATTGGCCGACGATCGAGTCCCGCACCTTCGATTTCGCCACCTTCTCCCGCAAGGACCGCCCCTACAGCGAAGCCAAGCAGGAGTACGAGAAGCAGATCAACGAGTTGCAGGACTGGTTCGAGCGAGCCCGCCACTATGCGCAGGCCATTGGCCACGGCGGCCCGTCCGATTTCGAACGCGACGTCAAACTCGAAGCCCTGGTTCCCGTGGTTCGCGGCCAGCTTCCCGTTCTGGTGTTCGCCGACCGCGCGCGTGACATTCGCGCCGCAGTGGAATTCTGCGACCAGCAGAAACTCAAAATGATCCTGGCCGGCGGCGAAGAAGCCTACAAGGTCAAAGACTTGCTCCGCTCCAAGAATGTCCCTGTGATTCTTCGTCCCGTGCTCTCCGAGGTGGAGGAAGAAGACGATCCTTACGACGTTCTGCTCACCCAGCCCGCCGAACTTTCCAAGGCTGGGGTGAAGTTCGCCATCGGCAGCTTCGACAACTCCTTCGCGCGCCGGCTGGGCCAGAATGCCGCGAACGCCGTGGCACACGGCCTGGCCTACAACGAAGCGCTCAAGGCGGTTACGCTGTACCCGGCTCAGATTTTCGGTGTTGCGGACCAGGTTGGAACACTGGAAACCGGAAAGCTCGCTAACGTCATCGTCACCGATGGCGACCCTCTGGAAGTCACGACCGAAGTGAAATACCTGTTCATCAAAGGGCAGCTCACCTCACTCGACAACAAGCACAAGCGGCTGTTCGAAAAGTATTCGAACCGCCCGAAGCCCTGAGTACAGCAGGGGAACGCCGAAGCATCAGGAGAGAGGAAGAGGATGAAGGATGGGAGGTGCGGCAGGATTAGTCTTTACTAATCTTGCCGACTGGCACTCCGTTTGCAGTTATTTCTTTGCTGCTCACTCGCCCGCGTCCCTGCGCGCTCCGAGCCGCGGTCATCCTGATGAACGAAACCAGCGTCGGGCCACGCTTCAATCCCGGCAAATTCCGCCGCAGCCAGCGCATCTATCTTTCCGTGCGCATCACGGTCTCCGGCGTACTTAATGACGGCGTGAAGTTCCAGGAAGAAACATCCACCCTGCTTGTGAACTCGCATGGTGCACTTATCGTCCTCGGCACGCGGATGCGCGATTCTCAGGCACTCATGCTGCGCAACTCGACGACGAACCGGGAGTGCCGCTGTCGCGTGGTGGAAACCGTCGCGGAACGCGAAGGAAGGTTCGAAATCGCGATTGAGCTGACGGAAGCGGTCCCGAATTTCTGGCCGGTGGTCTTCCCTCCGGATGATTGGACCATTCACCATCCCGAAGCGCGGCGCATCTCACGCGTAACCCGCCCGTAAACCCTACATTTGGATGGAGACGACTCACCTGGCGGGGCTTTCGAGACGCCGGCCCTAATCGGACTGCGGGCAATCGCCGCGGGAGGACTACCTGGCGGCAGGCGCCACCGCGTCCAGAACTTCGCGAACCTTCAGTGCCAGCGCCGCTGGGGTAAACGGCTTCTGCAGGAAGGCCAGGCCCGGCTCCAGTACGCCGCCACTCGAAATCACGTTGTCGGTATAGCCGGACATGTACAGCACGCGCATGTGCGGGTGGCGAGCCAGGAGTTTCTGCACCAGCTCGCGCCCGCTCATGGAAGGCATCACCACATCGGTGAGCACCAGCCGGATGTCGAGAGCAGGATCGGCGGAGAGGCGCTGCGCGTGCTGCGGATCTTCGGAGACGATCACGTTATAGCCATACGACCGCAGCACGGTTTCGGTCAGCTCGCGAACGGCGTCGTCGTCTTCGACCAGCAGAATCGTTTCCGTTCCGCGTTGCGCGCCGGAGCGCAGCCGCGCGGCGGGAAGAGGCTCGGCTCGTTCATCGAGACGCGGCAGATATACCTTGAACGTGGTACCGCGGCCGGGCTCGCTGTAGACCCAGATGTAGCCGCCGCTCTGCTTCACGATGCCGTAGGTGGTTGCCAGACCCAGGCCGGTGCCGCGTGTTCCGCCTTTGGTGGTAAAGAATGGCTCGAAAATGTGCGCCACCGTTTCCGCGCTCATGCCGACGCCGGTATCGGAAACCGCCAGCATCACGTAAGGCCCGGCCTTTACCGCGATGTGTTCGCTCGCGTACGCGGGGTCGAGTTCCGCGTTGCAGGTTTCCACGATGAGCTTGCCGCCGTTTGGCATGGCGTCGCGCGCGTTTACCACCAGGTTCATCAGCACCTGTTCGATTTGCGATGGATCTGCCTTGATGGTGCCGAGATCGGCGCCCAGCGCAGTCTGCAGGCGGATATCTTCGCCGAGCAGGCGGCGCAAGAGCTGCTCGAGCCCGCGGACGATTCCGTTCAAATCCAGATTGCGCGGCTGCAGCACCTGCTTGCGGCTGAATGCGAGGAGCTGGCGCACCAGGGCGGCGGCGCGTTCGCTGGCGTCTTCGATGCGTTCGATATCGTTGCGCAGCGCGGGCTGGCCTTCCGTGCGCTGCCGCGCCAACTCGGTATAGCCCTTGATGATCGTGAGCAGGTTGTTGAAGTCGTGGGCGATGCCTCCGGCCAGGCGACCGACGGCTTCCATGCGGCGCGCCTGTTGCGATTGCATTTCCATCAGTTTGCGCTCGCTGATGTCCACCAGCAGCCCTTCCATGACGGGATGGTTGGCGCTGCCTTGCACAATTGTCGCGGTGTCACTGACCCAGATGGTGGAACCGTCCTTGCGCGACATGCGGTACTCGGCTTGAAAGGAGTGTTTCTTCTCGGCGATGCGCTCGGCTTCTTCCACCGCGGGGCGATCGTCGGGATGCACGAATTTCAGCCAGTGTTCGGATTGCAGCAGCCATTCTTCCTGCGTGTAGCCGAGAATGGTTTCGATTTGCGGGCTGACGTAATACCAGCGGCCGGTGATTCCCGGCTCGGCGATATAGCTGATCGCGGCAACCTTCTCGACGATCATCTGGTACTTGATCTCTGCGTCGGCACGCGCGCGTTCCGCGCGGCGGCGTTCGGTCAAATCGCGGCTCAGCAGCACCACCCCGCCCTCCGGCAGGGAAGTGACCGCAAGTTCGACAGGGATCAGCTTACCGGCCCGAGAGATTTCCGCGATGCCGAACCAACGGCCATCGCGCAACAACGCGGCGCGAATTTCATCGGGAGCGGGGCCATGGGCGGCTTTGATGGAAACCTTGTCCCAGGTCTTGCCGATCATGTCGTCGCGGCTGGCGGTGCCGAGCATCTCCGCATAGCCAGCGTTCACGTAGGAATATTTCCCGTCGGCGCCGACGATCGCCATTCCGTCTACCGCAAAATCCAGCGCCTTGGCCTGCTTGCGCACGGTATCCGCGTGGCGCGACTGGCGGTAGTCGGTGAGCGCCATGCGCGCGACGTAACACAGCAAGGACACCGCGAGCAGCGAGTAGCGCAGGGTTTCCCAGTCCGGGCCGAGCCCCGCGGAAAGGAGGAACACGATCACCGGAGCGATGCCAAAGAGCGCGTTGGTCAGCACGGTTTCGGCGAGGGTCTTGGTGCGCGGCGTGGGATCTGGCGTAAGTGTCGCGGCAGGCTTCCAGGAAGCCGCCCACAGCATGGCCCAGAGCAGCGGAATGCTCCAGCACAGGTCCATGAAGGTG
>Ga0335069_10015718_pt1 | contig 10578 bp, 5 predicted proteins | sample Lox_Sample_11_FD_206714 | JGI IMG/M metagenome (GOLD analysis project Ga0335069, IMG submission 206714) | Soil microbial communities from Loxahatchee National Wildlife Refuge, Florida, United States - Lox_Sample_1.1 | ecosystem: Environmental > Terrestrial > Soil > Wetlands | place: USA: Florida...
CGCCGCAAAGCCCCACATTTCAATTCCGAACGGGGGAGTGATGTCAACTCGAGCAACTCCAGCCTTCAGAGAATTCGCGTGAACTCGGAGAGCAAACATGAGCGCTACAACAACACAGGTGCGAAAGAAACGGGACACGATACGCCTCCCAAGGAAGTAACAACGCAATTGCCATCCTAAAAGGCGATGACTTCTCCGTCAACTACTTTATATCCATATCGATATTAATTTGGATTCCTATTGAGGCGCGATCGCCCGATGATTTGTTTAATAAGTACAGATCTAAATGGCAAGTATGCCCGCAATACGGCAAGAGTCAACTCTTCGACATTAAGACCATTTTAGATTTTAATTGCAGATGATCACCAGAGTGACGAACTCTTCGTTATGTTATTTATTAACTGATAGATACGTTGATATCTTTCTCAATTCGTCGGCAGACCGCTCATCTGCGCCGTCTGCTAACTTAGGTTTACGAATGAGACTATAGGGCTCCCCATTGAAGGGTTACCACCATCCTTTATTTATGTAAATTGCCCTTATTCGCACATGAGCTTTCTCTCGATACGCCCCTTAAGCACCACTTCGGGTTGAGTCGCCTCGGTCGACTGCTCCCCACGCCCACACTTTGCCTTGCGCTTCTCAATCTCATTCTTCCAGAGGCATTTTCCATTGAGCTAGTGCTTCCGTGCCGGACAGGCGAGGACCTGCGCACCTGAATGCTCAGTGTCGGACGCGCCCAAAAAACTCCGCGACCCTTATCGGGGGTCGCGGAGGGAGGAAGTGGCTTTCGCCCCGTGCTTCGTATAGGAAACGAAAGCTAGAAAGCGAGCTTCAATCCGAACTGCACTTCTCTCGCATCGCTGGCGGTGTACGAAATCGTGCCAAACGCTGGATCCCCGGCGTAGTTGTCCGGCTGTCCGAAGTTTGGATGATTTGCCAGATTGAAGAACTCTGCCCGGAACTGCAGCCACGTGGAATCTCCCTTCAAACGGAATCTGCGAGAAATTCCTAGATCCCAATCTTGTAATCCGGGGCCAATAACAAAATTGCGACCAGTGTGAGAGAAGCTGAACGGGCCGGGTCCATTCGTGTCAGGGCAAACGTTAACGAAGGCTGCGGTGTTGAAATACTCTGCGACTTTGCGCGCGTCGGATCGGCTGGAGGAAAGATGCCAATCTCCGATGACGTCTGGACGTGCTGTACCGGCATCAGTGTTGGCACGATTGCAGTCTTGGTACATCGAAACAGGACTGCCACCCTGCCAAGCAGTTACGCCATCCACGGACCAGCCACCCACGACCGCGTCAGCGAGCCTTGAGGTTGATAGCATTTCTTTGCCACGGCCGAACGGGAGGTCATAGATATAGCTGACAACCACACGGTGCCTGATATCTTGTGGCGCCAAGCCGTAGTCATGGTGACGTTGATCAGCAGAGTTTTCAAAAGTGAAGCCACGATCGCCTTCACCTACGAAAGTCCCGCCGGTATCATCCAGCGTTCGGCTGTAGGTATAGCCTGCAAGCAACATTAGCCCATTGGTGTAGTTCCTCTGCACCTTGACTTGCAGGCTGTTGTAGTTCCCAATACCAGCGTATCCCTGCATGAAATAGGTCCCAGCGCCCGGCCATTTCTGGCGAGAAACGAAGGAGCCTGGCCCCGGCTGGGCTTGGTTAGGTTCTGTGAGATTTGGCAGATTCGTACTGCGGTTGCCAACATAGGCTGCCGAGAACAGCGTCGCAGCGAGCGTGTGTTCTACGGTCAGGTTGTAGGCCTGAATTCTGCCATTGCGCGTCTGTGCGTCGTTGCCGAACAGCCCGACGCCCGAAAGGTCCACCTGCTGCGCAGGATTAAACCAGTCGAACGATTGGAAATTGGTGTGGTCAAAATTGAAGCTGCGAATACTAAGGAACGGAGGGTTCAGAGCCATATCACCGTACCGGTTCTCCGTGTCGCGTTGGTAGAAGATACCGTATCCGCCGCGAATTACGGTGTTGTGCAGAGCATCAGGACGATACGCGAATCCGAACCGTGGTCCAATATCCCGCTTGTCGTTGAACGCCAACGAATCAGGCAGCCCCACGCTCTCGGCGGTTTGATACGGCGCAATCGTCAGCAACGGGTGCTGGACGCCCTCGAACGTAATTCCCTGCACCTGTTTGGACGTCACGATTATTGGTGCCGCACCATTCGGAGGGAGGTAAATGTTGGCGTAGGTGTGATTGGACGACGCGGGGACACCCGACCATTCATACCGAATGCCTAGATTCAGAGTGAGCTGACGGGTTGCCTTCAAATCGTATTGGAAATATTCGCCGAGTTCGCTGTAGCGCTGCCGAGGATTGAAAGGCTCAGGCGAGAAGAACGTAGAGGATGGAATCCCGAGCAGAAAGTCTCCCAAAGGATAGTTGGTGAAGCTACCGTTGTAGCTGAATCCACCATTGGGGCCGATGATCTCTTGGAACGTATCAAGAAACCGCATGAACTCACCACCGAGCCGAATTTGATGGCGGCCATGGTTCCATTGGATCATCGGACGTAGCTCGACTGTCGTCGGCTTCCATAGCCTCGGCAGCGATCCGCCTTCGCCGAGTTCACTGTATCCCGTCGGTTCCCATCCCGGCGCGCCCCAAGAATCGGGGATCGTCGAAAGGCCGTGAATTCCAAGAATCTTGTTGGTAATGTCGTACTTGTCGATTGTTGTGGCTTCTTCGTCCTGGATGAACTGAGAGAGCCCAAGACTTACATCTCCCACCAGGTTCGGCGTAAACACGCGCGTCAAATGAAGCGCTCCAGATTCCATATGGTTCTTCTGATAAAAGTTGAAGTTTGAGTTCAGATTTGGATCTGTCAGGTCTTCGGTGTTGTACGCGAATCGTCCATAGAGAAAAGTCTTGTCGCTGAATCGTTGGTCGACGCGCGCGATGACCTGATTGCCGAGATAAACCGTTCGACCGTCCTTGAAGTAGTCCAATCCCTGAATCTGGGTAGAGTTTGGAGTCGGCAGCCACGGTCCTTTGCCAATGCCGGTCTGCAGAAAAGGCAGCAGGGTCGAGGGCATTCGATTCTGCGGAATCTGGTTCCCGGGGAACGGCAGGCCGGTCAAGGGATCAACCAAGGGCAACCCTTGAGCGGCTACCAAGTCAGACAGATCTCCCTGCAACTCTGTCATCGTGGGAAAGTTGCCATACATCGGAGTATCGAGTGACTGACGAAAGCCCTGGTAGGAAGCGAACCAGAACGTCTTATCCTGCCCATGGTAGAGCGCTGGAATTACAACAGGACCACCCAATGTTCCCCCGAACTGGTTACGCCGAAAAGGCGGAACAATATGAGTGGGCTCAAAATAGTTGGACGCGTCCAGCTTGTTGTTCCGAATGAATTCGAATGCAGCTCCGTGGAGCTGGTTTGTGCCTGCCTTGGTGATCAGATTGACTTGCGCACCAGCTTCGGTTCCAAAGACGGCTGAGTAATTACTGGTCGCGACGTTGAACTCCTGCACTGCCTCGACACTGGGCGAGATTGTGTTACTGCCATGTTGGTATTCTTTAATGGACGTGCCATCAAGAAGGTAGATGTTGTAGTCAGCATGTTGTCCGTTGACATTGAAGCTCTGCGCGGTGGGATCAATCACGACGGAATCGAACGTGTTTCCGTCCTTCGAGCGGGTGGCGCCTGGACTCAACAAATTGAGTTGGAGGAAGTTCCGCCCATTGAGGGGGATGTCAGTCAGAGCTTTGCCTTCGATCACGGTACCGACCTCACCGTCATCCTGGCGCACCAAGGAGGCGGATGCAGTCACTTTGACCTCTTCCGAGGCTGAACCCACCTTGAGCGTAAAGTTCTGGGTTACGGGAAGACCGACGTGCACCACCAGACTGTCGATCACTTGCGAGGTGAATCCTGGTGCTTCAGCCGAGATCTTGTAGGTGCCTGGGTGAACATCTGCGAACTCATAAAGTCCCGCACCATTCGTGACAGTCCTGCGACTGTACCCTTGGTCCACCGAGTCGAGGATGATGGTTGCGTTGGCGATAACCGCTCCGCTCGTGTCCGCAGCCACTCCGTTGATTGCTGTTGTGCCAATCTGTCCGTTGGTCAGTTGGACCATGGCCATCCAAAGTGAAAAGAGCGCTAGACCGCATCTAACGCGACACCGCATCAGCATAGGTTCTTTCTCCTGGCAGAGACTCCCCTGGTTTAGGCGGGATTATTACGGGGACGTGAGCGCGTTGTCAAGAAGAAAATAACGTATTTGATCATAAAATCGCCATGCAAGCCTACAAAATCGATCTATCAAATATCGTAAACGATAATAAGTATAATTTGGTTCTTTGGATATAGCTGCAATTGGTCCGCGCTCGATGCTGCTCACCTCGACATTCAGGGCACCCCCGCAGGGGACCGAAGTGCGACCATAGCGAATCGCTCCTTTCCCGTGTTTGACTTACAAGCGCATCAATTATATAGATTTGATCCCTCAGCAATGTCCCGCGTCGTTCCACTCAGATCCTCGGACAGCGAAGAGATCGCCAAGCTTCCGCCGTTCGATCCGCTCTTCGGAAATCCGAGTTGCTTTTTTATCCAAAATGGTTTTTATGTTGACATGAGGATTTCTGACCTTTAACCTGCACGCATTCTCGGAGGACTGCGACTTGAAACGGAAGGCTGTATTCACTCTTCTTACACTATTGGCCCTGACAGGCTCAGGGATTTCCCAGATGCGGCTCACGCCGGAGCGGGTTACGCCGGAAGGACGTCACGCTCTCAACTCCCAAACGGACGTCCTCGGCGAAGAGGTTTTGGCCCAGGGCGAACCGTCTTTCGACAAAGTCGCGGAGTACTTTCCACCGATGCTACGGACCCGGGTGCCCATCAGCGTGAAGGATCATCCTGACGAGTTCATAGTCGGTTACGACGGAACGATACTCATTAAGGACGAAGAACTTGATTTCCGCGTGGGCGATCCTCCCAATCCCTACGGCGTGGACGGTGAATTCCATCGCTCTTTGTTGGATGGGTATCTGCCGGTACCACAGGTCCGATGGAGTTTTGACAATCTGTTCTACGAGGAAACTGCGTTCGCGTATTCGAAGCAGTTTAGCCCGGACGAACCTCTGGAGGCCTTTGTGCGGATCCGGGTGAGGAATCCATCTTCGACCTCACGCGATGCGCGGGTCACTGTGTATCTCGCTCCCTCGAGCCGCCCGGGAATCAATCCCTCGCAATCTGCCGCGGTAAAGGCGCATTCATTTGCGGACTTCTATTTTCGGATTCCCTTTAAGATAGAGCCCGCTAAATTGGCGGATGTCGTCGACGCTGCCACTTTCGACCGACGCCTGGCCGAAGTTCGCCAATACTGGCACTCCTATCTCGACTCAGGAACCCAGATTCAGACGCCCGAGCCCTTCATCAATAACGCGTGGCGAGCCTGGGAGGCCTACAACGCAATGAGCGTGGACAAGGTCAAAGGCCGCTACGAGATCCATGATGGGTCAGGATTCTACGAGGAAGAATTCGGCTACAGCGCTGCTCTCTACTGCCACGCTTTGAGCCTGCTGGGACATCATGAGGATGCGGAGAAGTACATCGAAAGTATGCTCGAAGAACAGAAGCCAAACGGACAGTACATCTCCGTTTTCGGCACTCCTGACAACGGTGCGCTGTTGTTTGCAATCGGACAGGAATACCGTCTCAGCCATAACGACGCGTGGTTTCGGCGCGTTCTTCCGAAGGCCCTTCGAGCCATGGAGTGGGTGCGAACTAGCCGAGCAACGACACGAGTATTGGACAATGGTCAAAAAACGCTCGGATTTGGTCTATTGCCCCCCGGACCGGCCTACTGCGACTTCCAGACCCAAGTCGTCTCCTACTATTCCGATGCGTACAACTGGTTTGGCGTTCACGAAATGGCCATAGCCATGAGCGATGCGGGACTTGTCAAGGAATCCGCAGAATGGCGCACCGAAGCTGACCAGTACCATCAGGACCTGCTCAACTCCATGCAGTCTGCGCTCTATCAGGACCATGGCGTCACTGTTCTTCCAATTGAGCCGCTGACTCACCGGATCGAAAAACAAGGTGCCGAGTTCTACTATGCCCTCGTCGCCCCGCAAATTCTGGAAACCGAATTCTTCAATGCCACCGATCCGCACTACCGCTGGCTCACGGACTATATGGAGCAGCGCGGTGGGCTTCTATTGGGTGTGGATCGAGTATGGGACGGTATCGATCACGCCTACACTTACGGCTACGGCCTGGAACAGCTGCGGCATGGCAACGTCGACCGTTTCTTGTTGACCTTTTACAGTTCCCTCGCATATGGCATGACGCGGGACACATACTCAGCGGTGGAAGTCACCCGGATCACCGAGGGGTATAACGAAGGCACCTTGCCCCACACCTATTCGAATACTCAGCAACTGCGCATGTTGCGCATGATGTTGCTCAAAGAAGAGGCAAATGAATTGTGGCTGGCCCCGGGTGCTCCGCGCGCGTGGCTAGATACACATGATGGGTTTTCGATTCGCAACGCTCCGACCAACTACGGCACGATCTCCTACCGAGTCCTGCCCGAACCTGAAGCAGGAACAGTCCGCGTGTCAATCGACGCCCCTACCGGCAATGCAATCAAGCCGTCACGCGTGACGTTACGACTCGCATCCAATGAGGGCAGCCTTCAATCGGCGACGCTAAATGGCAAGAATGCTGAGATCGACGGCGATTCAGTGGTGTTCGACGGATCCCTGTTCCATGACAAGCTCGAAATCGTTGCGCACTATCAGCAGTAGATGATCCAGAACTCGACATGGGGTCTCATCCTGGCAAGGCGAGACCCCCTTTTACGCTCGCCAAAGCGGGCGTGCAGAATAGTCGGAGGGGCGCTTGACAGAGGCGTTCGATGTCGCACCGATGTCAGATCACGTGTTGGAATATGCCAGACCAGCAATCGCAATCACAAGGAAGGCCAAGCCGATTGCGAGTTGACGCCGCGCTGCAGAAGGCGCCAGCCGCCATTCTCCGCTCAATATTCCAACTGCGTTGGCACTAACAACCACAGTGCACATAAAGACACCCCATCCGAGCGAAAGACCGAGCGGGCCCAAAGTATGCGCGCCTACGCCGTAGAGCAGAAAACCTGCCATCCACAAGATACCCATTAGTGCCGAGAGCAGGTGGTTCAGCCCGAAATTGTTGGGCCACAGAAGTGAAAAAGACATACTTCGGAATAACAGAATCGTTGCGTATCCAGCATTGATAGTGAACATGAATAGGCAAAGATACGCGAGTATCACGCTGTTTGCGGCAAATGCGGACAGACCCCGCGCGTAGGCAATCCTCACCACGCCGGCCCCCGCAAAGAATCCGAGGTTGCCGGCGGCTCCGAGCAGCCCAGAAGCTATGCAGCAGAGCACACCGCGGAAGTACCGTCTGCCGGGGATCTCCTCCTCGATCCGCGCCTCCTTCCACTTACCCGCATGGGAGCAGAGGGCCACGCCAACCAGCATGAGCAATAGACAGCAAACAACTAGAGAAAGCTTTCCATGGAATAGGACTCTCTCGCCGATCAGCGGTATGAGCGCGCCAACAAAGGCTGCTAACCCAAAAATAATCGCAAAGCCAATTGACATGCCAATCGCACTTACACCGATGCCGAATCCCAGCGCCGCCAATGCCCAGCACGTCGCATAGAGCCCCATCCAGAAGAGGTCATGCTTCGGAACTGCCTCGAAGATCTCCCAGACTCGAGGCACGCAGAGAATTACAACCAGCCAAGGCAACAGAAGGTAGGAGAATGAAGCAAACGTCAGCCAGATATGCTCGAATCGCCAAGCCTTGGCCCACTTTGCCGGAAGCATGAACATCGCTTGGCAAATTCCGCCCAGCACAATCAAGCACAGGCCAAGAATGGTTTCTTTTCCCATGTACCGGCTCACCTCCCAAGGACACATTTGCGACGTGCTTGAATGCGGGTTTCTTGCTTCGGCCACTAAACGCCGGCGTGAACCGCCAAACGCCTCCGTTCGCTCAACATCGAGAAGTCAGATCAGACACTTCGAAGAGACCGTCACATCCATCCGTGTAATCGAAGCCAGCCTTGCAGCAGGTCGGGCCACAAGCGTAGCTGAGGGTCCTTTGGGGCCAAGCCGGCGCCATGTCCGCCCTGCTCAAAAATATGGAGTTCAGCGGGCACCTGCGCGCGCAGCAATGCCGAGTAGAATTCAACGCTGTTCTGAACCGGGACTTCTTGATCGGCACCTGTGTGAAAAAGGAAGCACGGCGGCGTATCGCGGGTTACCTGCTTGACATTGGTAAATTGCTCAACCAGAGCCGGATCAGGGCTCGGTCCGAGCAGATTCCTGCGAGTCCCTGGATTTGTGATCTCGGACTCCAAGCTCAATACACCGTAAGCCAGGATGACAAAGTCGGGACGATTGCTCAGTCGATCGAGCGGGTCGGCGGCGTCAGGCACACCCGAATTGAAGTGCGTCGCGACCGACGAAGCTAAGTGTCCACCAGCGGAAAATCCCCAAATGCCGATCCGGTCCTTACGGATTGAAAACTCCTCGGCATGAGCCCGCACATATTGGATGGCACGCTGCCCGTCCTGAATCGGCGCAGGATAGCGGTAGCGGGGTGCCAACCGGTAGTGCAAGACAAAGGCTGCTACCCCACGCTCATTCAGCCAATGGGCCTCGTCGACGCCCTCATAGTCAAGCATGAGGTTCTGATAACCGCCTCCAGGAAGCACAATCACCGCGCTCCCCTGAGTCGACTTGCTTGGCAAGAAAACATCTAGAGAGGGCTTATCTGCGTCGGTTGCGCCAACTGCTCCTGGAGCACCATCCGGCCATAGAAGAACAGACCTGGCAGGATCAGACGCCAATAGCCTTTGAAACCAAATCAAAATGAGACAACACAAAAGGATGTTTCTTGGTCCAAACCTCATTCTGAGTTGCTCCTATGGACCTTCAAAAGGGATGGGACACTAAACTGCGCTTAAATGCGCGGGTGAAGTCACTGGCTTGAGAGACTGTCCATAACCGGGGCGCGTCTAAATCCGCGCGTTTGTAACGCGCCGACCGCAACGCCAAGGAGGAACCATACTGCTCCGAGAATCTTCGCGATCGATTGAAGGTTGATCCAGATCGCGAAACAGAAGCAGGATCCTACTAGAGGAAGCGCGAAATCGTAAAAGTGTCTCTGCCCAATGCGCTCGTTCTTGAAATAGAAAGTGCGCATGGCAGCGACATTGACGCCCATGAATGCAAGGAATGCTCCGAAGTTTATGAGTTCTGCGGCACGCTCATAGTTCAGAACCAAGGAACCAAGGTAAGCAAGAATGCCGACAATCACAATGTTGTATGTTGGCGAACTCCTTTTCTGGTCGATATGTGCAAAGATTCGGGGTGGCAACACCCGATCGCGCCCCATGCCAAAAAGAAGCCGTGAGATCCCCGCCTGCGCACTCAAGCCGGCGCCCAGATTCGCAATGAGCAGGATGACTGCCATTGCATCAAAGAGCCAGTTGCCGCCAACTGTGCGCGTCACGTCCATGAAAGCAGTCTCGACGTTTTGGAGACCATGGAAGTCAGGTGCAATTCGTTGGGCAAGATAGATTTGCATGCCTCCGAAGATGCCAGTAAAAAAACAGACGAACACGGTTGCGATAAGAACATTCCTGCGCGGGTTCTCAACCTCCTCGGAAAGAGTGCTGACTCCATCAAATCCGCCATAGGTGAGCGCGGCGACGGAAGTAGCCGAAGCGATGCTGTTCCAGCGAAATGTCAATGGATCATAGAATGGCCTCGCCGACAGTAAACCGGCCCAACCCTGAGTTGTGAATAACCAGCGCACTGCCAGTCCCATGAACACAAGTATCACGACCATCATCCCGAGCATCATCGTCATGTTGGCGTTCGCCGTTGCGCGGATTCCCCTGAGGTTGATGATGGTCATTGCAGAGGCGAATAAGGCAGCCCAAACCCAGTAGGGTACTCCCGGCACAAGACGTTGAATTGTGAGCGCACCGTAAATCGTGCATATAAGCGGGACCAGGAGATAGTCAAGGAGCATCGCCCAACCTGCCAGGAAACCAAGGTGCGGATTTAGGGCACGGCCCACGTATGTATATGCAGACCCCGCAGAAGGGTAGCATGCAGCCATTCTGCCGTAGCTGAAAGCGGTCAGCATCATGGCAACCATGGCAAGAAGAATCGTAGTCACGGCATGCCCTGCCGAGAGTTGCTGCACGACTCCGAAGAGGGGCACAGCCGCAATCGGCATAATGAGAACGATGCCGTACAGAATGAGGTCGCTAAGCCGCAGCACGCGCGCGAGCTTTATCTGCGAAGGAGGACTGAGAGAGGTCAATTGAGTCACCGGCGATTCACCCGATGGAGCCGCCGTACACCTCGGCGATGATGTTCTCCAAATATTGTTTGGACGCGAGTATATCTTGAGTTTGATCCTCGCCGTCAATCTCGCGTTCGATACTGATGGCGCCGCGATAATTGAAATCGTGAAGTCGCTCGATGACCCGACGGAAGTCTACCTTCCCTTTCCCGATGGGAACTT
>Ga0335069_10015719_pt1 | contig 10577 bp, 5 predicted proteins | sample Lox_Sample_11_FD_206714 | JGI IMG/M metagenome (GOLD analysis project Ga0335069, IMG submission 206714) | Soil microbial communities from Loxahatchee National Wildlife Refuge, Florida, United States - Lox_Sample_1.1 | ecosystem: Environmental > Terrestrial > Soil > Wetlands | place: USA: Florida...
GGCCGCCGCCGCGGTCCCCGCCCGGCCCGCGGTGCCGCGCCTGGTGTTTGCCGCCGCCGCCTGCGTCCTGATCCCCGCCGGTCTCATCGACGCCTGGGCGGGCCGCGTCAGCTACGCGGCGGGCGACACCGTCAGCTACATGGACATGGCGGGCCGGCTTGCCGGCGGCGATCTGTCGGCGGCGGTCTCGGGGCATTGGAGCCCGCTCTATCCGGCGGTGATCGCCGTCTTCATGCTTCTGGTCGGCGCCGCGCCGCCGGCCGATTTCGCCGCCGCGCGGGTCGCCAACATGGCGGTCTTCGCCGTCGCGTTCGCGGTCTTCCACGTGTTCCTGAGCCGCCTGCTGAAGCGCGTCCACAACGCGCCGGCGAAGGCGGGCCGGCTCCCGCTACCGCCCGCCTGCCTGGCCGTGATGGGTTATGCCGCGTTCGCCTGGAGCTGCTTCAGCCTGACCCTGGTCGGCCGGATCAACCCCGACATCGCCAGCGTGGCCGTGCTCTGCGGCGTGGCCTGGAGCCTGCTTTGCTTCGCCGAGGGGCAGGTCTCGCGCATCCGCTTCGCCGGGTTCGGCGCCATCCTGGCGGCCGGCTACCTGTTCAAGGCGGTCGGCTTTCCGCTTGCGTTCCCGTTCATGGCGATCGCCGCCGCCCTGCCCGCGATGCGGGGACGGCGCGCGCGCGTCCTGATCGCGCTGGCCGTCTTCCTGGCGCTGTCGCTTCCGCTGGCAACCGCGATCTCGATGAAATACGGCCGTCCCAGCTTCGGCGAATCCGGCCGCTTCTCCTACGCCTGGGAAGTGCTGCGCCACACGCCCTACGTGCATTGGCAAGGCGAGCCCGCCGGCAGCGGCACGCCCCTGCATCCTACCCGGCAGGTCATGCGCGATCCCGACCTGTTCGAGTTCGCCACCCCGATCGCCGCAACCTATCCGCCGTGGTTCGACCCGACCTACTGGAACGCCGGTCTCGACGTCCATTTCGTGCTCGTTCGGCAGGTGGCGGCGATCGCCCGCAACCTGCGCGAGGTCGCACGCATGCTGGCCCATGACCGCTTCGGCAATCTCGCCATCATCATTCTGGCGGCGGCGCTCCTGCGCGTGCGCGGGCTGGCGGTCGCGCCCGGCACGCTGCGCCGCCTGTCGCCGGTCTGGCTGACGGGGATATGCGTCCTGGCGATTTATGCACCGGTGCTGATCTTGCCACGCTACGTCGCGGGCGGGCTGCTGCTCGTCGTGCTCTGCGCGTTGGCCAGCGTCGTCGGCCACGAAGGGCAGGCCGCGCGGCGCGCCGGCGCCGTGCTGGCCGCGCTGTGCGTCCTCGGCGTCGCCTGGCAATGCGGCCCGCGGCTTGCGCGCGCCGCCGCGGCGATCGCCGCGACCGATGGTCACGTCCGCAACGACATCTGGATGGTGGCCGATGCGCTGCGCGCCGAGGGCCTCGCGCCTGGCGCCGCCGTCGCGGCGATCGACGACGCCGACGACGAGGCCTGCTCGCAGGCGACGTCGATGGACTGGGCGCGGCTGTCCGGGGTCCACATCGTCGCCGAGATCCTTGACGCGGCGGACCGCAAACGCCCGTTCTGGCTCTATCCCGCCGAGCGCCGCGCCGAGGCGCTGGAGGCGCTGCGCCGCGCCGGCGCCCGCATCGTCGTGAGCGGCTGCGTGCCCGGCGGCGCCGACACCGAGGGCTGGACGCGGTTCGGCGCGTCGCGCTTCTACGGCCGGCTGCTCCCGCCGGACCGCACGCCCTGAGCGGCCGAGGCCGCGTTCCGAGGACGGGCCGCGCTCCTAGGACAGGCCGCGGCGCCGTGCTGGCCGGGTCCGCCGAATGCCGCCATCATGCGCGGGCGGGAAGGGGCTGACGGAGCGGGCGCGATGGCGGGCGACGCCGATAGGCTGACGGAAGCGGTCGCCGGCCTGCTCGCGCCGCTGCTGGCGGCGATGGAGACGCTTGGCGCGGTCGCCCGGCACCTCGATCCGCCGCGCCTGCCCGATCTCGCCGAAGCGGTGGAGGAGGCGGACGCGGCGCTGCGCGCGGGCTCGGCCGCCTTCGTCGCCGCCGACTGGCCGGAGGAGCTTTCCGTCGCCGGCGGCGCGCTGCGGGCGGCCACCCAGGCGGTGCTGGACGGCTTCGCCGCGCTGCGCACCGCCGCGATGGCCGACGATCTGCGTCTCGCCTACCGCGCCACGCGGGGCCTATCCCGCGCGCAGGCGGCGCTTTACCCGCTCGCCGTAGGGCTACCGTCGGTGAGCCGCGCGTTCCTCGAACCCGGCGCGCGGGACGACGTGGGCCTGCTCGCGCGCCTTGCGGCGGCCGGGCCGGGACCGGAGGGCGCGGGCGTGATGCATGGGCGCGGCGAGCCGGGCGCGCGCGGCGGCTATTCGCTCTACGTGCCGGAGTATCTCGATCCAGCGGAACCCGTCCCCGCGGTGGTGGCGCTGCATGGCGGCAGCGGGAATGGCGCGGCGTTCCTGTGGACCTGGCTTGCCGACGCGCGTACGCGCGGGATGGTGTTGGTCGCGCCGACCGCGCTTGGCGGCACCTGGTCGCTGATGGAACCCGAGACGGATGCAGCGAACATCGCGGCGATCCTGGACGAGGTCGGCGCGCGCCACGCGCTCGATCGCGCGCGCCTGCTTCTGACCGGCATGAGCGACGGCGGCACCTTCGCGCTGGCAGCGGCGCTGCGCGCAGCCCTGCCGTTCACGCATCTCGCGCCCGTTGCGACCGGCTTCCATCCGATGCTCGTGAGCATGGGCGAGACTGCGCGGCTCGCTGGCCTGCCAGTTTATCTGGTGCATGGCGCACTCGATTGGATGTTCCCGGCCGCCCGCGCCCGCGAGGTGGCCGAAGCGCTCATCGCGTGCGGCGCGCGGGTCGTGTTCCGCGAAGTCGCCGATCTGTCGCACGCCTATCCGCGCGAGGAGAATCCGCGGATCGCGGAGTGGTTTCTTTCGTAGCCGATCACCCCTCGCGTGGCGGTGCTTGCCTAAGGATGCTCCGGATAGGCGATGTAGCGGGTGATGCGCCACACGCCATCGGCGCCGCGCTGGAACACGTCGATGCCTTGCTCATTGTCTGTCGCGCTGCGCCCGTCCGGACCGGTGGCGGTGGAGATCCAGGTCAGCCGCACCACCGCGAGCGGCCCGAAAACGATCACCTCCTTCACGCGAAGGCCGTATTGGATCGATCGGCTCGTATCGGCCAGAGCGCGGTGCAGCCGGTCGCATAGCTGCGGGTAGGTCTGTTCGGGCAGGCCCTGAAAGTCGTAGCGCAATTCCGGCGCGAACAGATCACAGATACGTTCCGCGCGGCGCGCGTTGAAATCCTGCCGCCACTGCTCCAGCGCCGCGCGGATCGCCGTCGGCGGATCGGGCGGCGCAGCGCGCGCCGGCGCGCAAGCCAGCAGAGCCGGCAGCAGGGCCGCAGCCCCCGCCATGCGCATCGCGCTACCGCCCGCGGCTGACCAATCTGCCGGCGCGGGCTGCGGTCGCGCCCTGGCCATAGACATACGCCGACTGCCCGTTCACCCATGTCTCCACGATCCCGGCGGCAGGCGTGGCCGGTTGCTCGAAGGTCGCGGTGTCGATGACCGTGGCGGGGTCGAACAACACGAGGTCGGCGAAGGCCCCTTCGCGGATCACCCCGCGATCGGTCATGCCGAACACCGCCGCCGTGCGGCCGGTCATTTTGTGAACCGCTTCCTCCAGGCTGAACAGGCCGAGATCGCGCGCGTAGTGGCCGAGCACGCGCGGGAAGGTGCCCCACAGGCGCGGATGCGGAAACGCATCGTGCGGCAGCCCGTCGCTGCCGATCATGGCGCGCGGGTGCTGCATGATCCGCCGCATGTCGTTCTCGTCCATCTGGAAGAAGATGCCGCCCGCGGGCAGCAGCTTCTCCGCCGCCTCCTTCAGCGGCAGCCCCCATTCGGCGGCGATGTCGGACAGCATCCTGCCCGCCATCTCCGGATGCGGGATGGACCAGGAGACGCGCGTCGGAACATCCGCGCGCACGCGTTCGGGCATCAGCACGGTGGAGCCCGCGACATAGGGATAGACGTCGAAATCCACCGCCTGTCCCGCCTCCGCCGCGCGGTCGATCAGCGGCAGCGTCTCGGCCGAGCGGCCGTAATTCTCCGGCATCGCGCATTTGTGGTGCGAGATCACCACGGGCGATCCGGTGCCGCGGCCGATCTTCAGCGTCTCTTCGATGGAATCGAGCACGCCCGCCGCCTCGTCGCGCATATGCGTCACGTAGATCGCACCCGCCGCGCGCAACGCCTCCGCCACCGCGATCACCTCGTCGGTCGGCGCGTGCATGTTGGGTGGATACCACAGGCCGGTGGAGAAGCCCGACGCGCCCTCGGCGAGCGACTCGGCAAGCCGCCTGCGCATCGCCTCGGCTTCCTTGTCGGTCGCCGCGCGGGCCACGTCGCCCCCCATTGCTTCCACGCGCAACGACATGTGCCCGATCAGCGCGTAGGTGTTCACCGGCGAGGGATCGCGCGCCAACCTGTCGGCGTAGGCGCCGAAGCTGCCGAAGGTCCACCAGCTTTCGTCGCCCAGCAGATCGAGCGGCGGCGGCGGGCGCTTGGCCATCCGCGCGGGCGAGAGGCTGATGCCGCAATTCCCCACCACCACCGTCGTCACGCCCTGCGACATCTTGCACAGCATGCATTCCGGTCCGCACAGCACGGCGCGGTCGTCGTGCGTGTGAGCGTCGATGAAGCCGGGCGCCAGCGCGCGGCCTTCGGCCATCACCTCGCGCTGCCCGTTCGCCGCGCCAAGATCACCCACGGCCACGATGCGGTCGCCGCTCACGCCCACGTCGCCGCGCCGCCGCGCCGCCCCGGTGCCGTCGATGATGGTCGCGTCGCGGACGATCAGGTCGCAGGAGAGGGTCATGCGCGGGGTTCCGGTGTGAAGGTGCGCGGGACTCTGCGCGCCCAGGGCCGCCGCCTCAAGGTCAGCGCGGTTCTAGGCGCCGCGCCGGCGTGCCACATTGGGCGCACACCGGAAGGGAGCGAGGCCGATGAACGTGAACGCCGTCGACGCCGTGTTGCGCGAGGCCGTCGACAAGGGCGAGGTTGCGGGCGCGGTGGCGATGGCCGCGAACCCGGACGGCACGCTCTACGAGGGCGCCTTCGGGCGGCGCAGCGCCGGCTCCGACGCGCCGATGACCCAGGACACGGTGTTCTGGATCCATTCGATGACCAAGGCGATCACCGGCGCCGCCTGCATGCAGCTCGTGGAGCAGGGCAGGCTCGACCTCGACGCGCCCGCGGCCGCGATGATGCCGGCGCTCGCCTCGCCGCAGGTGCTGGAAGGGTTCGACGCGGCGGGCGAGCCCCGGCTGCGGCCGGCGAAGGGCACGGTCACGCTGCGCAATCTTCTGACCCATACCTCCGGTTTCGTGTACGACACCTGGAACGCCAACCAGCTCGCCTACCTCCAGAAGACCGGGGCGCCACGCCTCGGTTCGTTCACCGATGCCGCGGGCGTGCTGCCGCTCGCCTTCGATCCGGGCACGCAGTGGCAATATGGCATCGGCATCGACTGGGCCGGCAAGCTGGCCGAGGCCGCGTCCGGCGGGTCGCTCGACGCGTATTTCCGGGCCAACGTCTTTGCTCCGCTCGGCATGAAGGACACCGGCTACGCGCTGACGGACGCGATCCGCGCCCGGCTCGCGGGCCACCACGATCGGCAGGCGGACGGCACGCTGATGCCCGGACCGTTCGATCCGCCGCAGGACCCCGCGTCGTTCAACGGCGGCGGCGGGCTTTACAGCACCGCGGGCGACTATATGCGCTTCCTGCGCATGCTGCTGCGCGGCGGCGCGCTGGGCGGCGCGCGGCTGCTGAAGCCCGAGACGGTCGCCGGGATGGGCCGCAACCACATCGGCGACGTGTTTGTGGGCAAGCTGCACGCAGCGCTGCCCGCGATGTCGAACGACGTGGAGCTGTATCCCGACATCCCGAAGAAATGGGGCCTGACGTTCCTCATCAACACGCGGGACGTGCCTGGCGCGCGCCGCGCCGGCAGCCTCGCCTGGGCGGGACTGCGCAACACGTATTTCTGGCTCGACCCCGCGACCGGCATCGCGGGCGTGCTGCTGACCCAGGTGCTGCCCTTCGCGGACGCCAAGGTGCTGGCTCTGCTCGACCGGTTCGAGCGCGCGGTGTACGCCGGCCTCGCGTAGGGCGGATGTGCCGAAGGCGCGATCCGCCGACCCTCACCACCCTCCGGCGCGGCAGGCGGCTTGCATTCATCGCCGCTGTCGTCGCATAGCGCGCCGGATGGGAGTCGCATGAAAGTTCTGGTTCTGGGCGCCGGCGTGGTCGGCGTCGCCTCCGCCTACTACCTCGCCCGCGCGGGCCACGAGGTGACGGTCGTGGACCGCCAGCCCGCCGCCGGCCTCGAAACCAGCTTCGCCAATGCCGGCCAGGTCTCGCCCGGCTACGCCTCCCCCTGGGCCGCGCCCGGCATCCCGGTGAAGGCGCTGAAATGGCTGCTGATGCGCCACCGGCCGCTGGTCATCTGGCCCGCGCCGGACCCGGCGATGTGGCGCTGGGGCATCGCCATGCTGATGAACTGCACCGGGGGCGCCTACGCCCGCAACAAGGCGCGCATGGTGCGGCTCGCGGAATACAGCCGCGACTGCCTGATCGCGCTGCGCGGCGAAACCGGCATCGCCTACGACGACCGCCAGCGCGGCACGCTGCAGCTGTTCCGCACGCAGAAGCAGCTCGACCATGTCGGCGCCGATATCGCGGTGCTCGATCAGTACAAAGTGCCCTACGAAGTGCTGGACGCGAAGGGCTGCATCGGCGCGGAACCTGCGCTGGGGATGGCGCGCGAGGGCTTCGTGGGCGGGCTGCGCCTGCCGAATGACGAGACCGGTGACGCGCATTTCTTTACCCAGCGCCTCGCCGCCATCGCAGAGGGGCTGGGCGTGAAATTCCTCTACGGCACCGGCATCGGCTCGCTGCGCGTGGAGAGCGGCGCGGTGACCGGCGCCGAGACATCCGCCGGCACGCTCACCGCGGACCGCACCGTGCTGGCGCTGGGCAGCTACTCCCCGCAGCTTGTCGCCGCCTACGGGATCAGGCTGCCGGTCTATCCGGTGAAGGGCTACTCGATCACCGTGCCGATTACCGACGCCGACGCCGCGCCCGTATCCACCGTGATGGACGAGACCTACAAGGTCGCGATCACCCGCCTCGGCGAGCGCATCCGCGTCGGCGGCACGGCGGAGCTGGCCGGCTTCAGCCACACGCTGCGCGAACCGCGCCGGGCGACGCTGGTGCAGTCGGTGACCGATCTGTTCCCGCGCGGCGGCGACGTGTCGAAAGCCACGTTCTGGACCGGGCTGCGGCCGATGACGCCGGACGGCACGCCGGTGATCGGACCGACGAAGCTCGCCAACCTGTTCCTCAACACCGGCCACGGCACGCTGGGCTGGACGATGGCCTGCGGCTCGGGGCGGCTGCTCGCGGACCTGGTTTCCGGCGTCCGGCCGAACATCCAGCACGACGACCTCGCCATCAGCCGCTACGGATAACCCCGTAGAAAGCCACGGATTCGCCACACTTCCGTCGCCGGGGCGCGTCAGATAGGTTGGCCGCAGCCACCGTGGCGGAGGACGCATGGCGCTTGCCGAGATCCCGCGCTACCCGGACACCGTCAGCATCATCCCCGAGTCCGGGATCCAGTTCCTGGATTTCGGCTTCAGCCTGACGCAGCCAGACGGCAAGCGGAACCCGCGGGTGCCGTCGGACTGGGGCTTCTTCGATCCGCGCCCGGACGGGCGCGCCGCCTCCCAGGCGCTGCCCACGCTGCTGCGCCGGGGCGATGCCGATCTCGTGCCGGGGAAGGAAGACTACGCGGTCGATCTGAAGCGGCTCATCCGTTTCGTTGCGGGCCGCTGGCTGCCGCTGCCGCTGCTGCGCGAGGAGCCGGGCGGGCGGCACCACCAGGGGCCGGTGAACTGGGCGCGCTGCCACCTAACGCCGCTGCCCGAGCGCGACCGTGCGGGACACGATCATCGTCTGATCGTGGCGCTCGACACCAACCTGATGGAAGAGCGGGCGGACACCGCCTATCTCGCGCCCTCGCCGGACGACGCGCGCAACGGCCGCCGCTTCTCCCTGCCGCCGCGTACCGAGCATCACAACTTCTTCGTCTCCCAGGGCTGGGTGCGCGACTGGGTTGACGAGCTGTTCCGCGCCATGCTGGCCGACGAGGAGCGCCGCCGCGCCGGGCGGCGTGACGCGGTGCTGGACGAGAGCGAGATCGAGGCGGCGAAGGACGGGCCAAACGAGCCGCTGGCGCGCTACATGGCGCTCTTGGAACTGCTCGGCGCGCTCGACATCCTGCCGCGCTTTCGCCTGACCGACACGATCACCGCGGGCAAGCAGACCTATGTCGATGTCGAGATGGTTCTCGATCTCGGCAACTCGCGCACCTGCGGCCTGCTGGTGGAGGCCGAGCCCGGCAGCCGTGGCGTGAACATCGACAACGCCTTCCGACTGGAACTGCGGGACCTGTCGCGCCCCGAACAGGTCTATTCCGATCCCTTCGACAGCCGGCTGGAATTCGCCCTCGCGCGCTTCGGCCTCGATCACCACGCGCAGCGCTCGGGGCGGTCGGATGCCTTCACCTGGCCCACCATCGTGCGTGTCGGGCCCGAGGCGGTGCGGCTCGCCGGCTCGCGGCGGGGCAGCGAGGGGCATACCGGCATGTCCAGCCCCAAGCGCTATCTGTGGGACGAAAGCGAGAACCCGCAGCCCTGGCGCTTCAACGGCATGACGCTGGACGGCGAATGGGAAGGCGTCGCCGCGCAGGGCAAGTTCGCCACGCTGGTGAACGACGCCGGCAAGCCGTTGCACCTGATCCCACCGGGCGCCGAGGAAGACAATCTGCCCAGTCTTCTCGCGCGCTACTCGCGCAGCAACCTCGTCACCTTCGCGTTGGCCGAGGTGCTGATGCAGGCGCTGGTGATGATGAACGCGCCCGCGCAGCGCCTGCGCCGGCGCAACGCCGACCTGCCGCGACGGCTGCGCCGCCTGATCCTCACGATGCCGTCCGCGCTCTCGCTCGCCGAGCGTCAGGTGCTGAAGGCCCGCGCCGAGGCGGCGCGCGATCTCGTGTATCTCTGCATCGGCCGCGCGCGGCGCGAGGCGGGCGGCGGCACGGCGCTGGAATGGCTCGACGGCGCGGCGCCCGAGATCGTGCTGAAATGGGACGAGGCCAGTGCCACGCAGCTTGTCTATCTCTACAGCCAAGTGGCGCTCGCCTTTTCGGGCGACGCGCGCGGCTTCTTCTCGGCGATCCGCGCGGGCGCGCCGGGGCGTGATCCCAACGCGCTCCGCATCGCCACGCTCGATGTCGGCGGCGGCACGACCGATCTGGTGATCACCACCCACACCGCCGAGGGCAGCGGTGCGAACGTCACGGTGTTTCCGCGCCAGGACTTCCGCGAGAGCTTCAACGTGGCGGGCGACGACATCGTGCGCGCGCTGTCGCGCGACATCGTCGTTGCGTCCTTCGCGCGGCACATTCAGCAGGCGATCGGGCGCGAGCGGACGGACGTGCTGGTGCAGGCGCTGTTCGGCGGCAATCGCGGCGACATGACGGCCGAGGAACAACTGCGCCGCCAGCAATTCGCAACCCAGATCGCGGCACCCGTCGTGGTGTCGATCCTCGGCGAATACGAGGGCTACGACGCGCTGCGGCCCACCACGCCGGAGGAGCGCCCGCTCGGCGGCTTCTTCCCGACCGACGCGCCGCCGCCCGCGCTATGCGCGGCCATCGAACGCTCGGTGCGCGAAGCGGGGGCGGGCGAGGCGTTCCGCCTGCTCGATCTGCCGGTCATGGTGGACATGGCGGAGGTGGACCGCATCGTGCGCAGCCTGATGACCGACGTGCTGCGCGCGCTGTCGGAAGTCGCCTGCCGCTACAACGCCGACCTGATGCTGCTGTCGGGCCGCCCGAGCCGGCTGCCGGCGGTGCGCCAGATCGTCGTGGAAAGCGGGGCGCTCGCGCCGCACCGCGTGATCGCGATGCACGAGTTCCGCGTCGGCCCGTGGTATCCGTTCCGCTCACGCGACGCGCGCATCACCGATCCGAAGACCACGGCGGCGGTGGGCGCGATGATCTGCCTGCTGGCGGAGGGCCACATGGCCAATTTCAACTTCCGCAGCGACCGGCTGGGCGCGCGGTCGGTGGCGCGCTTCCTGGGCAAGATCGAAACCAGCGGCAGGCTGCGCGCCGAGGACGTGTACTATTCCGGCCTCGATCTGGAAGACCCGGACTGGGCGCTGCCGGAAACCGGCTTCGAGTTCCGCGGCCCGATGGCGCTGGGCGTGCGCCAGTTCGCCGCCGAATGGTGGCCGGCGACGCTGCTCTACGCCATCGACTATCAGGACGAGGCGGCGCGGCAGCGCCTGCAGCCGCAGACGCCGCTGACCGTGCAGCTCAGGCGCGAGCGCGTCCCGCGCGCGGGCGGCGCGAAGGCGGGCCAGCCGCCCGAGGTGAACGACCGCCTCGCCGTGGACCGCATCGAGGGCGCGCGCGGCAG
>Ga0335069_10015720_pt1 | contig 10577 bp, 9 predicted proteins | sample Lox_Sample_11_FD_206714 | JGI IMG/M metagenome (GOLD analysis project Ga0335069, IMG submission 206714) | Soil microbial communities from Loxahatchee National Wildlife Refuge, Florida, United States - Lox_Sample_1.1 | ecosystem: Environmental > Terrestrial > Soil > Wetlands | place: USA: Florida...
CCTCGCAGCGCTTCTCACTTTATCTCAAAGAACTGCTGGAAAAAGGCCTTGTGAAGGAGATGCCTGACCAGGGCGGCAGGAAATTCCTCACCCTGACCGACAAGGGCTTCAAGTACCTTGAGAAATACCGGGTGATAAAGGGATTCATCGAGGATTTCGATCTCTAGATTTTTCTCATCTCAGCTCCGGGGATTTTTTTCCAGAGAGCCTCGAGCCTGGCAAGCTTGGGCAGATCGAACCCGGCAATGCCGGACTTTATCATCTTCGCGCCGTACGCAACGCTAAGGTCAGCCAGAAAAGTGTCCATGGTCTCGGATGACCTGTGCGAGGGCGTGATCTCGATGCCTGACTTGGCAGCCATGTCAACGACTTGCTGCGTGAGCGTCAGATTGCCAACCTGGTTTGGCTTCACTATCATTCCGGATATTGATTTCTTTTCAAGAGCTGTTTCAAGTCTTTTTGGATTTGTCACAGTCAGGTCATCGCCTACAATAAGATTTTTCTTGAACCTGCTGTTCAGTTCGGCAAACGCCTCGAAGTCCTCCTCGTGGAAGCAGTCCTCGCAGTAGTATATGTCGAACTCGTCGATGAGGAACGAGATGAAGTCAAAATGCTCCTGCCTTGTCATGGTCTTGCCGGATTTCGCGTAAACATATCTATTTTTCTTTGCGTCCCAGAAGCTTGAGGCTGCGCAGTCCATACCCAGCTTCACGTCCAGATCAAGCGACTGCAGGAATTCCAGGGTCTGTGCCTCGTTCATCTTCGTGATCCATGCGTTCTCAAGGTTCTTCGAGACGAGGAGCTTCCTTTTTCGAAGCTCACTGCCGATTGAAGTCCAGATCTTTCTTGCCTTTCTGTGTGCAGCCGGAAACGTCTTCTCCTTGTACGGGACTATCAAAAATTCCTGGAAGTCGGTGTTGCCGCCGTGCTTCCCGCCGCCTATCACGTTCACAAGAGGGTACGGGAATTTAGTTTTTTTGCCGTTGAGCGAATACAGATTTCCGCTGGTTTGCGCCCGAGCCGCGGCAACTGAAAGTCCCAGGGCGAAATTTCCGCCGATGTGCGAGAAGTCTGATGTTCCGTCGAACTTCTTCACAGCCTTGTCGACATCAGAATAGTTAGCATCAATGCCGGAAAGCGTCTTCTTGACATGATGCAGAAGGTTCAGTGCAGCAGCGAAGTCCACGTCCTTTGCTTCGTGAGACCCGCGCGAGGTCCCGCACGGCGGGGATGCGTAGAACCATTTCTCCTCGGTCTTGATCCCGACCTTGAGCGCCTCCTTCTTGGCAGAGTTCACTGCTTTTGAGAGTTTTATGTCGTCTATCATATCTTCTCCCTCGTCATGAATTTCACAAACTGATTCGGTTTTATCACGGGCCCTTTAGCGCACTGCGCTTCGTCGAACTTCCTTCCTGTGCTTCTCACCCCCGGGCCGCATATCATAAACGGCACAGGCATGTCAAGATGCCTGTATTTCTTATATGATGGTGAGCTTGCAGTTCGGTGGTCGCATGTCACCACCACCCTGAATTTTTCACGATCAATTTTTCCCAGGAATTTTCCAAGATGCCGGTCGATTTTCTCGATGTATGCTGTCTTTTCCCTTTGCTTTGCGTCGTGAGCCAGGATGTCGGTTGCATTGATGTGGAAGAATACAAAATCATATTTTCCGATGTTTTTTGCCAGCGCAGCGAACTTGGCATTCAAATTTGTCTTGGGGTCTCCGGTGGCTCCTTTTACCTCGATCACATCAAGCCCAAGGTATCTTGCAACGCCCTTTGCAATTGGTATGCCTGCGATGCAGCAGGCCCTGAGGCCGAATTGTTTCCTGAAAGATCTTGCAGGCACAACTTCGCCTGCGTCGCGAAGTAGTATCGTGTTTGCCGGGAATTTTCTTTTTTTATTCACCGGCATGCGTGCCATCCTCTGCTCAATCTCATTCATAAAATCGTTCAGGATATCTGCTGTGAATCTTGCCTTGCTGCTGCGCGCCTTCACAAGCCCCATTTTCACGCCAGTTGCCATCGGGTCGTTCAGTGTCATGTCTGTGCTCAGGCTCTTTCCATGGAGAACGATTACAAGCCTGTGACCGGCGGATTTCTTCACAAGGAAGGTCACTCCCCTGATTTTCCTCCCGTTAAGATTTTTGCAGATGCCCTTGAGCCCGGTCTCGTCCCTGCCTGCGCGCCTGTCGATCACGATTCTTCCCGGACCGATTGTTGCGAAATCGCCGCGTATGCATATGTCTCCTTTTCTTGGGGCAAGGCCGATGCCAAGCGCTTCAAGATATCCACGTTTTGGAGGGTTGTAATAATTCCCGAGCAATGCGAGATAACCGGCATCAGACTGCACGATCTTGTCGTATTTTATCTTGTAGAGCCCGACTGTCCCGCTTCTAGACAGAGAATCGATATTGGGCTTGTGGGCCATCATGAGCGGGGTTCGCCCGATGTCGCCCAAGCCGTCTAAGACAATTTGGATGTATTTCATCGCTTCCCCTTCATCACTGCCTCGATCCCGGGCAGGCTCTTCCCGCAGAGATATTCAATAAGCGCGCCGCCGGCCAGCGAGATGTGCGAGATCTTCTTTTTGTTTATCTTCAGCTCGTCCAGGGCCTCTGTTGTATCACCGCCTCCCATGACCGAATATGCCTTCGACTCGGCCACGCAGTCAAATATGCTCTTCGTTCCCTTCCTGAACCTGGCATCCTCGTACATGCCGGCCGGGCCCTTGACTATGACGGTTTTTGCCTTCATTATTATTTTGTTGTAATCCTTGATTGTCCTGGATCCGACGTCAAGTATCCCGGAATTTTCAGGAACCTTTCCGACCAGGACCTCCTTCCTTTTCTTTCCTGATTCTATTGCGACATCCGACGGGACAAGTATCTTGTCTTTGTGCGCCTGCAGGAGCCTGGCTGCCCGATTCACAAGGATGAACATGTCCTTGTTCCAGATGAGCTCCTCGCTTTTCTTGCCGATCTCAATTCCTTTTGCCTTCATGAATATGTTTCCTGTCACGCCGCAGGTCAGTACGCGATAGATGTTTTGCGGCCTCTGGCTGAAGTTGTGCTCGAGTATGTCCAGACATTCGTCGGATTTTGCTCCGCCCAGCACAAGCACCGAGTTCTTCTCTTCGTGCAGCGCCTTTGCAACCGCCTTGAGCTCCTTTTCCATTAGCCTGCCGAAGCACGAGGGAAGCGTTTTGCAGAATCCCACTACAGACGCTTGCGCGCGGTGCGAGACCGAGAACGCGTCGTTCACGAAAATATTTGCAAGAGGCGAAAGCTCCTTGACGATTGTGCTCTCGCCTGCCAGGGCCTTCTTCTCGTCGGTCTCGTCCCTGAGGAACCTTACGTTTTCAAGCATCAGCACCTGCGATCTATCAAGGCTTTTGATTGCAGACTTCGCTTTTTCGCCTACAGTATCCTGTACAAATCTTATCTCCATGCCCAAGTGTTTTTCGAGAAGATCTGCGTGCTGCGCAAGGCTCACGCAATCCTCGTCGCCGAGGCGTCCCTGATGAGCTAATATAACGACCTTTGCCCGCCTCTTGACAAGCTCCCTGATCGTCTTGGGGGCCTGCATGATCCGCTCGTCGTCATGGATCTTCTTTTTCTTTGCGTCATATGGCGAGTTAAGGTCAAGCCTGACCAGGACTGTCTTGTTGTTGAAATCAAAGGAATCAAGCGAAGGAATCTGCATCTAATCAATACCCAGGGTCTTGTTCGTCCTGCTCATCGACTCGTCCTTGCCGCAGGCGCCCATGATCGCGCGTATCGCATCTACGTTCTCCGGGATCACGATGCCTTCTGAGTGGACAACATGAGACCAGTATAGCTTGCCGTGGTCGATGTTCACCATGTCTTCCCAGACAGCGGCTTCGTACATGTCTGATCTCGGCCTTGTGATGTCACGGAATGTCTCGAACACCTGCGCGCTTGTCGTGTAGCCCTGCGTCGAATTGAAGAGGAGCACCCTGCTTGCTTTTCGCAGGGCTTCAAGCGCGTCCTCTCTTGTATAATCTCCATCCACATTTGCGGTCACGAAGTGAACATGATTCAGGGTGGTCGGGATCTTGCATGCCATGGTCTTGATCTTTATTCCTTTCAGGACAGTCTGTACATCCGGTCCGTGATGCGACGGTACTTTTGTAACCGGGACAACGGAATTGATCGGCCCTTCCTTGTCGTCCTCGGGCGGATCAGTCGCCCTTCTTACGAGGACCGAGAAAAAATCATTCGCCTCAAGCGCATTATGCATAGCGTAAATCGTTCTCACAAGCGAGGTCGTGTTGCAGCTCACCACCCGAATCGACTGCTTGTTCATGCACTCTTCATAGTTGGCGACAGCAGTGAAGCTTACCTGCGCCACGGATTTGTCCGCCCCTCCCTCGTAAATTTCCTTCACGCCATGCTTCGCATAAACAGGCTTGTTCTTTGCTTCAATGCCCGCGGGCGTTCCATCAACAATGACATCTACTTTCGAAAGCAGTTCGTCAAGGCCCCCTGAAACAGCAAACCCGCTCTTTGCCATCGCGTCCCTGCTGGCAGGATCCGAGCAGTAAAGATCGGTTGTGTTCAGCGGGCCTTTTGAGCCGAGCATGGCTCGCACATTAATATTAACGGATCGGTTGGCCACGCCCACGAGCTTCATGTCGGGCTGCAAGGAGACTGCATGCGCAACCCGCTTTCCAATCGAGCCGAAGCCATTAACGCCAACTCGGATCATGCTTATTTATTCCGGGGAGCGATATTAATACTTTATGAAGGATTTCCTGCCAGAAGACGCTTTCGCTGCCCTGAAGCGCACGGGAAATGCTTTCATCGCCTTCAATGTAAACATCGATGCAGTCGTGCACGTCGATGGGAAAATGGAGAGGCTGATTCAAAAAAAGCCGCAGGCTTTCCTGAAAGAAGAGATAAAGAGGCCTGACGACCTGTTCGCGGGGATATTATACTCGATGAAGTACGGCCAGGCAGCAGAGCTGACCATGTCGAAGGCGGCCGAGTCGTGGATCTGCAAAAACATCAGGGCGGACAGGAAGCGAATGGGCGGGCAGGTTGGCATCATGTCAAATTTGCTTGTGGAGCTGGGCATGCAGCCTATTGTCTACACGCCGCTGCTCTCAATTGAGCAGTGCAGGCTTTTTTTTGGCAATGTGCTGCTTGTCGAGAAAGGGCTAAAGCATCCAGGCGAGATAAAAACAAACGACAAGACAAAGACGAACTGGATATTCGAGTTCGACAAGGGCCAGAGGCTTTTTGGCACATCGGCGAAGGAGTCGAACAGGTTCATAGCCGCCTCGCGCCCGGACAAGTTCCGTCTTAAGCCTTTTGATTTGAATTTCGGCTTCAGCTGCGCGCTATTGTCAGGATTCCAGTGCATAGTCCCGAAGTACGAGGACGGCCACACCTACTTGGATCAGTTTGGCATCGCGCGCGAGATGATTAAGAAGATCAGGGCAAAAAGGAAGCCGCTGCACATCGAGATGGCGTTCACTGAAAACAAAAAAATATTATCAAAGATCATCGATCTGTGCTCGATGGCGGACAGCGTCGGCTTGGACGAGTCCGAGCTTGTTCTGATGCTAGATTGCGTAAAAGAGAACGCGCTTGCGGGGAGCATACACAGAAATCATAAGATGAAAGATGTCCTGGCAGGCATGGAGAAGCTTCTTGATAAGATAGGAATGAAGAAGATACACCTGCATGGCCGCGGGTACTTCCTGGCGTTAGCAAAGGACTATCACGCAAGGCCGCAAGACATAAAAAAATCCATGGAATTCGCGAGCGCGGTGGCATCTGCCAAGGCCCTGGACAGGAAGGCAACAAGGAAAAACATCGGGGCAGTCTCGAGGTTATCGGTATCTATGGAAGGGCGGGCGGCAGAGCGCGAGATTCTAAAAATTTTGGAAAAAAAAGGCATAAGAATGAAGGATGGCATCGCGCACAACGGCCGCCACTATGCCGTCTTCGTTCCCACGCCGCTCGTGAAGAAGGTGCGCGATGTCGTAGGCCTAGGCGACATCATATCTGCTTCTATTTTTACCGCCGAGACCGGGTTCTCGATGGGGAAGAAAGAAAGCAACTTATAAAAGTTTCTGTTATCAATGAAGCATGAAAAACACCAGGATCTACGTGCCGCTTTCCAATGGGGAAATCCGTGCGCTGAAGGCAGGAAACGCCCTCGGGAGCCCACACAATATTCTGAATGGTAGGATCTACCACTGGCGGCTGTCTGAAGGCGATTATGGGATCCATCGTTTGTCAATGTCAAGCAAGGATGCGTTTTTGGTCTCATGGGTCCGCTGACTTATTCTAGAATGAATGAATTGAACGATGTTTATTGCAGGGACATAGAACTGCCATGCGCTTCTTACGTTCTCGACGAGAAGGATATGAAACAATCTTTTTTATTGGACAGGAAAAAAATGAAATCAAGAAAACCCATGTACGGCCTGGGACCAGTAGGAAAAGACAACGATGTAATACTGGAAAAAGACGACGGCTTTGTGGATGTTTTCCCTGATTTGCGCTACCCGGAAAATGACGTGTTTGTCCTGAATTATTTGCGAAGCGCAGTAATGATCGATGATTGCGATATGGACGATCCAGGCAGCTATGATGTCGTGGTCCCATCAGGCACGATTCATCCCGACAGAATAATCTGGCATTCCTGCTCGAAGATTTTTTTTGAAGAGGCGATTTCCAAAGCCAAAAGTAATTTGTCCGGATCTAATTCCAGAATTATACTTGCAGCTGATAAATAAGCTGTTAATTTTGAAGATCAGAGCCCCTTCACGAGCTTCAAAATCTCATGGTGCGTGACGGGGATCGCCTTGGTGGTATTGACCATATGGACCTCGGTCTTCTCGAGCATGCTCTCGTCGTTCACGAGCTGGTGCGGGTTGCAGTAGTTGTTCGCGATGAGGTAGTTCATCGCTTCCTTCACAGTAAGCTTCTTTATGATCGATTTGTCCTTCGGGTCCCTTTTCAGTATGATCACTTTTTTTATCACAGTCGTGCTGCGCCTCTTGTAGCCGCCCAGGGCGTCCTCGATATTCGCCACTCCGCGGCCCTTGTTGTCGAGCTTCGTGTTTTTCACCAGCGGCTCGAAGACCTTCCAGACGGCGCTTATGTCGTCGCGTATGTAGGAGTTCTTCTCCGAAGCGTATGCTATGACGTCGCCCTTCGCCAGCTTCACGAAGAACCAGTCGTCCGAGACAAGCTTTGCGTTTGGCGCGAAGAGCAGGCCGAAGCTGTGCGTGGTCTTTCCTGTGCCCGAGGGCGCGATCATCGCGATGCCTCTTCCGGAAAAATCGATGCACGAGCCGTGTATCGAGAATCGCGAGTGAATGGAGACATATTCCTCGAGGAAGTCGCCTGCGATCGCAAGCGCGATGCTCTTCACCCAGCCGTAGTAATCTGTGTTGATTATGAAGCAAGTCTTCGACACGGGCTCGTAGAGCACGCGGAATGTCTTGTCCTTCTGGTCCATGACTGCGACGATCCTTCCGTGCGGCCTCACGTCGTCGCTCATGTAGTAGAAATTGTCTTCCCACATTTCCTTGAAGTCCTTGGTGTCAGTGAGCAGCTCGATGCACATCCCGTGGATGAAGGCCTTCCTGTCGACAAGCTGCTTCTTGGAAAACTCGCCCAGGAGCTTGTCCTTTTCCTCGGGCTTGATTATCACTACCGTGTATTTGTCTGCCATTTCATCTCCTCCAATATCCGCTCGACTATTGTTGGATGTGATATAAAAAGGTTCTTTTGATTTACCAAACAAAACTTTGGAATAACAGAAAAAAACAATATTTATACCACCAATGAGCATAATCTAATATAAAATCGTTGATTGCTCAATGCAATTTCAGTGTGTGCAGGGGTACGAATGAAGATACTGATGTTTGGCTGGGAGTTTCCGCCTTTTAGTCACGGCGGGCTCGGACGCGCGTGCCACGGGCTTACCAACAGCCTGGCCAAGCTCGGTGCCGAGGTCACGTTTGTCGTGCCGGTCTTCCCCGACGAGAACGACAGCGGAGCTGTCAAGGTCTTGTCCGCGCTTGCCGCGAAGAGGATCAGGGTCAAGGGTGTGTTCTCGGCCATGACGCCCTACACGAATCCCAGCGAATTCTACAATAATGCCAAGAACATAAAATTTTCGAAGTCCGGAAAGATGCCGCTCTACGGCAGGAACCTTTTTGCCGAGGTCGACGCATTCACCGAGAAGGCTTGCTTGGTGGCCGAGGGCGAGGATTTTGACATCATTCATGCTCACGATTGGATGACCTTCGGTGCTGCCATGAAGACCAAGGAAGCTTCTGGCAAGCCTCTGGTTCTCCATGTCCACTCGACCGAGATCGACCGCACGGGCGGCAACGGAGTGAACCAGCATATCTACGACATCGAGCGCAGTTCGATGCACGGTGCGGACAAGATAATCACAGTAAGCAGGTTCGAGAAGAGCAAGCTTATCGAGCACTACGGGCTGCCGGCCGACAAGATATCGGTGGCGCACAATGCCATCAACGCCTTCGAGTACTCGAATTTGAAGCATGCGATAGACATGAACCGCCACTACAAGGTCGTCTTGTTCCTAGGCAGGGTGACTCTCCAGAAAGGGCCTGATTATTTCCTCTATGCTGCAAAAAAAGTGGCCAAGCACAGGAAGGACGTGATATTCGTGGTCGCGGGCTCGGGCGACATGGTGTACAGCATGATGGAGCGCGCGGCGCAGCTGGGCATCCAGGACAAGGTGTTCTTCACGGGCTACATCAGTGACCAGGAGATCGAGAAGCTCATGAAGTCCTCGAATGTTCTGGTCATGCCGTCTGTGGCAGAGCCGTTTGGCATTGTCGCGCTCGAGGCGCTGATAAACAAGGTCCCGCTGATCGTCTCGAAGCAGAGCGGCGTGATCGAGGTCGTGAACCACTGCCTGAAGGTCGACTTCTGGGACGTGAACGAGATGGCGAACAAGATCGTGGCCCTGCTCGAATACGAATCGCTCTCCTCGTCGATTAGGGAGAACGGGTTTTGCGACGTTCAGGGCATGAACTGGGACTTCCCGGCAAGGAGCTGCATGAGCGTGTACAACAACATGCTGCGCGGTGGATGAAAAATGGTCGACGTATGCTTCTACTTCCAGGTGCACCAGCCCAACCGGCTGCGCAACTACTCGATATTCGATATCGGGAAGAACCATTCATATTTCAACGCCGAGAAGAACGAGAGGATCCTCAAGAAAGTGGCGCACAAGTGCTACCTACCTGCTAACGAGGCGATACTTGATCTGATCAACAGGCACCACGGATTGTTCAAGGTGAGCTACAGCATAAGCGGGACGATCCTCGAGCAGTTCGAGCAGTTCATGCCAGAGGTGATCGAGTCCTTCAACGCGCTTTTGAACACGGGCTATGTCGAGCTGCTTGACGAGACTTATTATCATTCAATGGCCTCGGTCTTCGACAAGGAGGAATTCATCGACCAGGTCAGGCTGCACACCAGGAAGATACGCGAGATGTTCAGGTTCGAGCCCAGGGTTTTCAGGAACACCGAGCTCATCTACTCCAACGACATCGCAAAGACTGCCGAGGAGATGGGATATCTTGGAATTTTGGGGGAAGGATTTGACCGCGTCCTGGAGTGGAGGAGCCCGAACTTCGTGTACAAGCCCGTGAACGCTAATATTAAATTATTGCTGCGCAATCACAACCTTTCCGATGACATTGCATTCCGCTTCGGCAACATGGAATGGAAGGAGTTCCCGCTCACTGCCGACAAGTTCGCGCAGTGGGTGAACAGCATAAACGGAAACGGCCAGGTGCTCAATCTCTTCATGGATTACGAGACATTCGGCGAGCACCAGTGGGCCGAAAAGGGTATCTTCGACTTCCTGCGCGCGCTCCCGGACGAGATCCTGAAAAACCCCGACAATGGATTCGTCACGCCGACAGAGGCGTTCGCGAAATATGAGGCTGTCGGCGAATTGGACATCCCGAATCCCATGAGCTGGGCAGACACTGAGCGCGACCTCACAGCATGGCTGGGCAACAAGATGCAGCAGGAGGCTGCGCAGAAGCTCTACGAGCTCAAGGGGCTCATACTTCGCAGCAACGTGCAGCCGCTGATAGACGACTGGAGGAAGCTCCAGACCAGCGACCATCTGTACTACATGTGCACGAAGTGGTTCTCGGACGGTGACGTGCACAAGTACTTCAATCCATTCGAGACGCCGTACGACGCGCTGATAAGTTTCATGAATATCTTAAACGACCTAAGGATCAGGCTGAAAGAGGTGAACTTGATGAACGGCACGGAAAAAAAATGGCTTGCCGATGTCCCGCAGGACAAGGTGTTCTGGCTCAAGGACGGAAATTCGCTAAGAAACATCCTGGAGCTCTCGTCCGCCTTGCGGACAATGGACAGGGATGTGTTCGACTACCACGTGAATACAGAGAGGAACGACTTCGCGAACTGGGTGAAGCTGGTCGTGGGCGACGAGGTCCTGTCCAGGAACCTGAGCAAGTGCAAGCAGAGCGTGACAGCCGCGAAGATGGTTGAAGAGCGCATCAAATAT
>Ga0335069_10015721_pt1 | contig 10576 bp, 11 predicted proteins | sample Lox_Sample_11_FD_206714 | JGI IMG/M metagenome (GOLD analysis project Ga0335069, IMG submission 206714) | Soil microbial communities from Loxahatchee National Wildlife Refuge, Florida, United States - Lox_Sample_1.1 | ecosystem: Environmental > Terrestrial > Soil > Wetlands | place: USA...
TACCCTCCGAGCGGCTCACACCGCGGATCGAACTACCAGGGCTTCTTTGCCCTCTTTAATCAACCAGACTGGTACACTTTTACGCCGCCATCTGGCACATTTTGTCTCCGCCGTTGACACGATGAACGATGGAATGGCATTATTCCCGTAGGATATCGCAATGAGATAGCGTTCATTTCTGCCGTCCACTTTTCGTTATTTGTGCATCCAACAGATATTGAAAGAGAAACGGAAGAATTCCTCGAGACAATGATTGCCGATAAGAATTGGCTAAAAAGGAATTTGAGGAGAAATCTATCGTCATTGGTTGATCGGGCAACGGATTCGGTCAATGGCATCTCTCTCAAACATAAAGATAAAATTGTCGATGCAAAATATCGGATGCGGAAGAGCACGCTAATTGCCAAGCTAATGGCAGATCCGGGCAAAGAGGTCGATCCGCAGCTCCGGCAACGCCTGATGCCCTTGATGAGCGCCCTTATTGATGATGAAGAAAAGGGAAGACGCAGATCAGTTAAGCGAAAGGCAATTGCTGCGGATGCAAGGGCCACTAGACTGGCCGAGAAGGCTTTGGCGGAAGAAAAACGGACTTCTGATCGTAGAGAACGAAAGGAAAGCAAAGCATTTCGCATTCAAAGCGCAGTCAAGAGAGCAGAGGCTGGAGAGGACTTGGACTACGTCGCAGCGCAGTATGGGATATCCCTTCGCACGCTCCGGCGGCGGCGGCAGGCTGTCAAGGAGAATGGTAGCAATGCCAACCCCGTCAAGATCAAGAGAAACCCGAGACTCAGTCGGCCCATATACATGAAGGAACTGAGGCTTAAGCTGAAAGATAAGCTGGTGGAATATTATAAGCGCATGAGGGATATATTGGCTGATGCACACAGGGACGGTGCGTCACCCCCAGGTTGGATTCCTGATCCTGGATACATGGTCGGGTTTGACGACACTGATGAATATCGTGAATTTTCGTCCAAGTATCGAAAAACCAAGATCGTCAAGCTGCGGTTCGAAATCGCGAATATTCGCAAAAGTCTTAAGAAATTTAAAGACAAGGGCTATCACAGCGATGATCCTGAGGTCTATGAACAAGTTGGGGCATTGTTCATCTATATTCGCCGTTCTATAGCTCGGGTGAACGAGGCGCTGACTGCGTTTCATTACGATGAGAAAGATTATGGCCGAGAGAAGGCCCTGGCAGAGGCACGATCATACTTGGCTATCATTATTAAGGAAATTGACGACGACATAGCCAACTTGGCCATCGCCTCTGAAAACCAACCAAAGTCAAAGATGGACGGATAGCATGTTTATGCGGAGGATGTTTTGGGCGGCCCCGTAACTGCAGAGCAAATTCGGTTACCTGAGAACTAAGAACTGGACACGAACTCGATAAACGGCCCCTTGGTATTCAGACCAGTCGCAGGAATTTGTCGCGGGCCGCGGGCCTCATCTGGAACCAGAGTGCCAAGTATTCGCCTGTTGCCAGACAGCAGATGATGCTCACATGTTACTATAGGGCAATGGCGCGTCGCGCGACAAGCTGGTTGAGACTGCGCGACAATCAGGGTGAGAATCGCCAGCGGCCACACCGGCTTCGGGCTTCGCCCTGCGCCGACGCCGCTGCTGGCGAAGCGCCTTTCATAATCGCGTGGTTGATGGTCGGGACCGGCCTGATATCGTTGGACTTCTTTGTTTTGGAGGAAGCCCCGCGCACCCGGCTGCCACATCAATGATCACCAGATGAGGCTATTCATGAAGTTGCGACAGACGAACTCTGTGACCGCGGTGGCCGCCAAGGCCGGTTTCAGCACGGCGACGGGGTATCGGCTCCTGCAGGCGCCGGTGCTTCCCTCGATGTGCGAACGCGACCTGGGCCGCCGCCGGCCCGATCCCTTGGCCGAGATTTTCGACAGCGAGATCGTGCCGCTCTTGAAGGCGGCGCCGGGGCTGCGACCGATCTGGGCTTTGGAGGAGATGATGCGCGCCACCCTGACCTCGCCCCCAAGGTCCGCCGCTCCAGGGTGCGCCGGACCTTGGGGGCGAGCAGGAGGTGATTTTCCGCCGAACCCGTGAGCCGGGCCGGCTTGGCCTGTCGGACTTCACCGAGATGGGCGATCTGGGCGTGTATATCGCCGGCAGCGCGCTCGACCATCGGCTCCACCACTTCCGCCTGCTCTGGTGGGCGTTAGAACACGGCCATGTGATCCTGGGTGGCGAGAGCTGTGTGGCCCTGGCCGAGGGGCTGCAGAATGCGCTGTGGGCCGTGGGCGGGGCTCCTGCGTAACACCGCAGCGGCAGCCTGTCGGCGGCCTTTTGCCACATCGACGCTGAGGCAAGGCAGGATCTCACCCGCCGCTATGACGCCCTGTGCGCGCATTACGGCATGACGCCCAGCCGCAAAAACCGCGGCGTTGCCCATCAGAATGGCTCCATCGAAAGCACATGGCCACCTGAAGGCGACGATCCGCGACGCGCTGCTGCTGCGCGGTTCGTCCGGCTTCGACGATCTGGCCGCCTATCGTTGCTTTGTCGGCGAGGTGGTCAGCCGGCGTCGCCGGCACAACGGGCGCCACATCGACCTTCAGCAGGCAGCCTCGCGCGCCTTGCCCGCGCGCAGGACCAGCGAGTTCAAGGAGGTCATTGGACCCGTCACCTCGCCCAGCGCCTTCACGCAAAGAAGGTATTCCACACCGCGCCCTCACGGCTGATCGGCCATCGGCTGCGCGTGCGCCTCTCCGACAACCGGCTCGACCTGTTCGCCGGCGGCACACAGCTGATGACCCTGCCGCGCGCGGGCAACGGCGCGCATGGTCACGTGGCCGACTACCGGCATGTAATCCATAGCTGGCCCATCAGCCATTGCGGTGTTGCTTGCCAAGACTTTAGTCAAGCTAATCGTTACGATATAGCACAAAACGGCCAAAAGCATTCTAAATCTTGACCTACCTATATTGCATATATGCCATAGTTTTGACTTGGGGGTTGGGGGCGGAGCCCCCAGTGTGTGAATATAATAAATACAATGAGGGGGTTCGGGGGAGAAACCAGGTTGAGCGGCCTAACGTCTCTGATGACGTGTCATACCAGCGACCTCCTTCGGTGCAATTACATCTTCGCGGTAATAGATATTGTTGAGCCGTTCGAGCGGGTTGGTGCTGTGCAATTTGACCCGGTACGGCACCGGGAAGTCCATAGCGTGTGGCTGGCGGCGGGGCGGTCGGGCTGGATGAACGCTTGGCGCATTGCTGCAGCTACCGTGTTTTGCTGCGTTTTGGGCACGTAGGCCAGCGCGTTGCGGCCCCAATGCACGCGGCGGCGCTGCCAGCTCAAACGGCCCGATATGCAGCCCGACGATTTCGCGCTTACCTTCGGTGTTCACCGCCACGGCGATTATCGTTGCCAGCCAAGTCGTCCATCGACCGAACGTCATGCTCAGCCAGGGCTTGTTGAACACGCCTGGGTCCTGGATATCCATGGTCGTGGCGATGTGGAAAAGGGCCGCCACGTTGTGACAGGCGTCATACGGGCTCGCCGGCAAGGGCGTGAGCACCGCCAGATTCGCGTGCAGATCCAAGCAGCGTGACGTAGAGACCAACCGTTCCCAAGCCAATCGGGCAATAGCCACCTCCCGCCGCATGAGGTATGAGCCTTTGCGGCAATCTTATGATGTCGGACAAAGACTATGGGGCGCTTCGGTAATGGCGGCACACAAACGAGATAAGACGTTGAAGCGGGTCACTCTGACCCTTGACCCAGACGATTACGCGGCAATCGACCAGCTCGCGCACCGCAGTGAGTTGTCCTCCTCGTGGCTCATTCGCCGCGCCGTTCGGGAGTTCTTGGAACGCCATACGGCGGATGAGCGGGTGCAGCCCTATTCGCTGGAGGACGGCAAGAAGTGAATGGCAGTTTCCGCCATGAGTGGTTCGCTCCAGGCGTTGATTTGGAGCGCCTGAACCGCGCTGGCATCAAGCTAAGCGGCGGCGGCGTTCATCAGTCAAAAACCATGATGCTAGCCGAATTGACGGCCTTTCTTCATGCGACCCAAGCGTCGTCAGCATCGGCGGCCGAACTCGTTATCGAACATAACACCCTCGGCAAGCCGACAAGTTCGGCGCGCAAGATCGCTCTGGCTCGCTTGACTGGCCTCTATGCCATTGCCGAACCTGTACCCATCGCCGCCGCCGTGTTCGCTCTGTGGCAGAACGACCCTACCGGACGGCCGCTGCTCGCCCTCCTGACCGCGCTGGCCAGGGATCCGCTGCTCCGCGACAGTGCGGCGGCAGTCCTGCCCGCGGCACAGGGCACCGCCGTCCGGTGGCCGAATATTGCTGCATCGCTGGCGGACCAGTACCCGGATCGCTTTAGCCCGAAAATGCTTAAGTCGCTGGCCCAGAACTGCGCCTCGACATGGACCCAGTCGGGGCATCTGCATGGACACATCAACAAGATACGCACCCGGGCGCGGCCGACACCGGCGGTCGCTGCCTTTGCCGCCCTCCTCGCCACGGTATGTGGCTTCGGCGGCCCAGCGCTGCTTGATTCGCCTTGGCTCGAGCTCCTGGATCTTCCCACCGGTGAACGTTTGTCCCTGTTGCGGCAGGCAGAGGCTCAAGGCTTCGTTCGCATCCGCACGGCGGGCGACATGCTCGAAATCATGGTGCGCCAGTCGCTGGCGCAGACGCTGAGGATGCCTGACCTTGCCGACATTTGACGAAATCCTTAACCACTACCGCCGCTATGTCGCTCTGCCCTGGTGCGATGACGTTCCGGCGGAGGGCCGCATTTGGATCGCCTGGTATGACAAGGCGCTGGAGCGCCGGATCCGGGGGCAGGTCCACGAATTCGAGCATGCCACGCGCACCGCCGGGCATGGCTGGCACCAAATCGACCTCGTTCCGCAATTCCCCGCGTGGATGGCGGGCCATGAATTCTTCCCGGCCTTGCTCGATCAGCCCGAGGAGTTGCGTAGCCTGCTGCCTGAGTTTGAGGTCCACCTCATCGCCGTGCTGAAGGCTCAGTTGGATGAGGCCACCGCGAATGATGTGGTCACGGTCACCGGCTGTGGGTCCCTGTTTGGCTTGGTGAGGGTGTCAACGCTGATTACCCGCGTCGCCGCGGCCATCAAGGGGCGCATGCTGCTGACATTCCCGGGCAGCCATGAATCTAACGTTTACCGCCTTCTCGATGCCAGAGATGGGTGGAATTACCACGCCACACCGATCCCGCCTGTCAATGCCACCTGAGGTGACTATGCTTAATCGCGATGTTTTCCAAACCCCGCCGGAACAGTACAGGCTCGCCAACCAGGGGGTTGCGAAGATCTCCGTCCCACCCGCCTCAGACGGCATGGAGACGCTGCGGTCGGAGCTCTCCACCTTTGTCTGCGATGGCGCCTACGCCCACGGCTTATCCCGAATCCTCAATGCCTATTTGGCGGCAGCGGGCCGTGGCGGTAGCGCGCCAGCCGTGTGGATTTCTGGCTTCTTTGGCTCGGGCAAATCGCATCTGGCAAGCATGTTGGCGGCGCTGTGGACCAATCTGACGTTCGAGGACGGAGCAACCGCCGAGGGATTGGTGCCCCACATCCCTGACGAGGTTGCCCAACCGCTCAAGGAATTGCGCATCGCCGCTCGTCGCATGGGCGGCGTCGTGGCGGCGGGCGACACACTCGGTCATGGCCCGAGCGACCCGGCCGAGGCGACACTGAACATCGTCCTGCGGGCAGTTGGCTTACCTACCGACCTCCGTGCCGCCAAGGTAGCATTTTGGCTTGCCGACCTCGGCATCCTGGACGATGTGCGGGTTAGCCTTGGCGCGACCTTTGACCGCGACATCCGCGCCTTCATGCTATCCCCGCGCTTCGCGGAGGCCGTGCTGCGGGCGAAACCAGAACTGGCCGCCGATGCTCGTGCTCTCAGCCAATTGCTCAAGGCGCAGTTTCCCGAGCCACCGCCGGTGACCGTCGATACCCTGGAAACCATGGTCCGGGATGCCTTGATGCTGGGCCGCAAGGAAATCCCCTTGACGCTTATCGTGCTGGACGAGGTTCAGCAGTTTATCCGCCAAGACCCCTCTCTCACTTTGAAAATTCAGACCATTACCGAGCGCCTATCCGGTCGTTTCGATGGTCGTGTCCTGGTGGTCGGCACCGGCCAGCAGGCGTTGAGCGACGTGAAGGATTTACAGAAGCTCCTCGACCGCTTCCCCGTGCAGATTGCCTTAGGAGAAGCAGATATCGACTCGGTGATCCGACAGACAGTCCTGCGAAAGAAGCCGGAAACTGTGTCGGCCATCTCCGCTATGCTGAAGGCAAACGCCGGGGAGATCAGTCGTCATCTGCGTGGCAGCAAACTTGCCCACACCGTTCACGATGACCCCGAGGCGGTCCTGGATTGGCCTCTCTTGCCATCTCGTCGACGGGTCTGGGAGCGCATCCTGCGGGAACTGGACCGAACCGGTCTCGGAGGCACCCTTCGGGGCCAATTGCGTACCACCCTGGACGCCACCAAGACCTATGCGCCCAAGCCGTTGGGCACGGCGGTCCCTGTCGATTTCCTTTATGGCCGATTCGCTGACGAGGCGTTCAACGCCGGACTGCTGCCTGCTGAAACGCGGAACCGCATCGAGGCGCTGCGTGGCGGCCAAGGCGATGATCCTCTGAAAGCCCGCACCCTCATGCTGGTCTACATGCTGGGGCGGATAGCCAGTGAAGCTGATCTGCACGGTGTGCGCGCCCAGCCAGAAACCATCGCCGACCTGTTGACCGAGGACCTGGCGGGCGAACCAGACCTTCGCCGAAAGGTGCCGCTGGTGCTGGACGCCCTGCGCGACGACGGTGCGGTGATTGAAGTTGGTGGCGAATGGCGGCTTCAAACGAAGGAAAGCGCCGAATGGGAGGCTGCCTATCGGACTGAGCTTACCGCTCAGCTTAACGACCAGACGGGGATCAGCCGCACCCGCCGGGAATTCCTCGACCAGGCGATTGAAGGGGCTCTGGCCGGCAGCGCGACCGTTGCTCATGGCCAGAGCAAGGAATCCCGCAAGGTCCATCGCCTGCGCCCCTATGATAAGGCTCCAGCTGATGGTGTTCCGCTTTATCTCCGCAGCGGATGGGACGAGGACATCGCGGCGGTGGAGAAGGAGATCGCCGCCGCGTCGCCGACCGATGCCTCCGTCCATCTTCTCATCAACAGCCATCGGCCCGATGACCTAAGCCGGGAAATCGCGGTGCAGAAGGCGGCAGAAGCCGTGGTCAGCCTGAAAGGCGTGCCCACCACCGACGCCGGGCGAGAGGCGCGGGAGGCCATGGCGCTGCGTGGCAACAAAGCCCGCGATGGTGCCGTGGCCATCATCAAGGAGGCGGTACAGAACGCCCGTGTCGTGCAGGCCGGCGGCACCGTCGTCGCAGGCGCACCGGGCGACGCGGTGAAGACCGCCGCCGCCAACGCCCTGATCCGCCTCTATCCGCAATTCGCCGATGCCGACCACGCCGGATGGTCCAAGGTGCTCGACCGCGCGAAGCGCAAAGACCCGGACGCCATCAAGGCGGTCGACCACGCCGGTGCCCCCGAGACGCACCCCGTCTGCAAGGCGATCCTGGCCAATCTCGGGCCGGGCCGAAAGGGAGCGGACATTCGGTCCAAGTTCATCGGCACGCCCTATGGCTGGCCGCAGGATGCGATTGACGGCGCGTTGATGGTCCTGGCCAATGCTGGGCAACTCCGTGTGACAGGCGAGGATGGCAAGGCGGCATCGCTGCCCGACCTGCCCCGCGCCAAGATTGGCGTGTGTACGTTCCGCTCGGAAACCACGATCATTGCGCTGCCACAACGCCTTGCCGTTCGCGGCCTGCTGCAGGATGCCGGAATCCCCTTTGAGAAGGAGCAGGAAGCCTTCGCGCTCACGGCCCTGATTGATCGGCTAGAAGCCGCGGCCCAAGCTGCCGGTGGGGCCGCCCCGGCCCCGGTGCCCGCTGTGCTTCCTGATGCAGTCGCGCTCCGTGCCCTTTCCGGTAATGACCTTCTGGCAGAACTGGCCACGCGAGCCACCGACCTCCGGCAACGACTGAAGGATTGGAAGCAGGCGGCGCAGACCATTCAGACTCGCCTGCCCCGTTGGCATCTGGCCGAGCGCCTCGTCGCTGCGGGAGCGGATGATCAGACGTCTGCCTTGGAGGCGGTGCGGGCCTCCCGCAGCCTCATAGCCGATCCAGATCCGGTTCCGCCCATAGTCGCCGCCGCAACGGATTCGCTGCGCAACCGGCTGAATGGGGCCTTTGCAGACTGGGAAGCCGCCTGGACGAAGGGCGAAGCTCGTCTTGGTGGTGACCCCACATGGGGCCGCCTGACCCCGGATCAGAAGCATAGCATCCGCCAGAATAGCGGCCTGTTGCAGGTAACGAAGCCCGCGGTGGAATCCCCCGAGGCCGTGGCCGATGCCCTCCAGCAGCGGCGCCTGTCGCAATGGGCCGATATGGTGAAGGCGCTGCCCACCCGCATCGACGACGCTCTCGCCCAGGCTGCGGCGGAGTTGGAGCCGAAGGCGCATGCTGTCCAACTGCCTGGCGCTCTATTGAAATCTGAGTCGGACCTTGACGCTTGGTTGGCCGGCGTGCGCACCCGCGTCATGGCCGCCATGGCCGACGGCCCCGTCATCCCGAAGGTTTAACTATGTCTGGCACGACCCTTTCCACCGAACTCCGGCGCAGCTTGGAAAAGACCATCCGTGAGGCCCGGCAGGTGGCCGAGGCGGGGGCACAAGATGCCATCCGTCGCCTTGGTGTCACCGACCCCACGGCACCGACATGGTTGGACGAGCCGAGCAAGGCATTGCGCCGCCGATTGCGCGCCCATGCCCGCTCGCTGGGTGATGCTTTCGACCGCGCCACGGAGCGCCAGGAGGTCGAGCACCTGGTCGGCGCCACTGCCTATGCGCATTGGCATCGGATGCTGTTTGCTCGCTTCCTGGCCGAACGCGACCTGTTGCGTCACCCTGAGCATGACGTGGCGATCAGCTTGGCCGATTGCGACGAGCTGGCGGCTGCGGAGAACCTGCCCGACCGTTGGGCGGTTGCCGAACGCTATGCCGCCGCCATGCTGCCGGGTGTCTTCCTGCCGGAAGACCCGGTGCTGGCGTTGGAGGTGGCGCCGGAACACACGCATCGGCTGCAAGCCCTGGTGCAGGATCTGGACGGCGAAATCTTCCAGGCATCCGATAGTCTGGGTTGGACCTATCAGTTCTGGCGCGGTGCCGAGAAGGACGCCGTGAACAAGTCAGGCGTCAAAATCGGCGCTGACGAGCTGCCCGCCGTCACCCAGCTCTTCACCGAGCCGTACATGGTGCGTTTCCTGCTGCACAATACCCTGGGGGCATGGTGGGCCGGGAAGCTGCTGGCGCAGCGGCCTGACTTGGCGGCGACGGCCGCCGACGAAGCGGCCTTGCGCACCGCCTGCGCCTTGCCAGGCATCACCTGGAACATGCTGCGCTTCGTTCAGGAGAACGATGCCTGGCGACCGGCAGCAGGTATCTTTCCCGGTTGGCCGGCTGAAGCTAAGGCCATCACGTTGCTCGACCCCTGCTGCGGCTCCGGTCACTTTCTGACCGAGGCTCTGCCGATTCTGGCGGCTCTGCGGCAAGCTCAAGAAGGACTGTCGGCCAAAGATGCCATTGCAGCCGTACTGCGGGATAACCTGTTCGGTCTGGAAATTGACGGCCGCTGCGTGCAAATCGCCGCGTTCGCCGTGGCATTGAACGCGTGGGCTGTCGGCGGCTGGCAGAGCCTGCCACAGCCCCATATCGCTTGGGTCGGGGCGCCGCCGCCACTGCCAAAACAAGAATTCATGGCGATGGCCAATGGCGACGTCGACTTGCGGGCGGGTCTTGCCGCCCTGCATGACTTGTTCTCGCAAGCCACCGTTCTCGGCAGTCTGATCGAGCCGGTAGGCGGCGATCTAATGTCGCCCCAACGTCTCGGTCGGATCGAGCCACTGCTAGATAAGCTACTTGATAAGGCGCGCCGAGCCGAGCCTGAGGTGGCAGAGGGCGCGATTGCGGCCCGAGGTATGGCGGATGCAGCCTTGATTTTAAGTCGGAAATACACAATCCAAGCTACTAACGTACCGTTCTTGGGGCGCGGCAAGCAGGCTTTGCCCCTTGCCACTTTTGTAGCTCGGGAATATCCCGAAGCAAAGGCTGATCTCGCCACCGCTATGCTCATGCGCATGAGCAAATTAATGTGCGAGAACGGCAGCATCGTTTCGGTCTCTCCACAGAATTGGCTATTCTTAAAAAGCTTTATTGATACAAGAAGGTTCTTTTTAAAAAAGACGCGTTTGAATTTTATTGTATCTCTTGGGGAGGAAGCGTGGGATTACTTTGGTGACCGCGGGCCTCTGGCGCTTCTTTCATCGTGGACATACGACGTATCGCCATCGGTTCAAGAGCATTTTGCACTCGATGCAAAAGCATACAAAGATTTGCATGAAAAAGTATCTTTTATGACGGAAGGCAGGCCGGCATATATTTCACAAATTGCTCAAGTTAATAATCCGGACTCTATTATAACCACATC
>Ga0335069_10015722_pt1 | contig 10576 bp, 9 predicted proteins | sample Lox_Sample_11_FD_206714 | JGI IMG/M metagenome (GOLD analysis project Ga0335069, IMG submission 206714) | Soil microbial communities from Loxahatchee National Wildlife Refuge, Florida, United States - Lox_Sample_1.1 | ecosystem: Environmental > Terrestrial > Soil > Wetlands | place: USA: Florida...
AGTTCCCGTTCACCAGGAATCGACGGCAACCAATGCAGTCTCTCCCTGTGTGCTCGATCCGGCCAACCCCGACAGGACCCCGACGAAACACGGAATCGATGTCGACCCTCACCAATGAGATGAATGCCCTCTTCGCCAGAGGCTTAAGTCACTTTGACGTCCCCTCCGACGAGGTGGGTGCCGTAAAGGTGAGAGGCGCCTGATGCCCGACGTGATCGTCATCGGCGCCGGCCTCGCCGGCGCGACCGCTGCGACGGAGCTCGCCAGACGCGGCCTCGACGTTGTCATCCTCGAAGCCCGCGACCGCGTCGGCGGACGCGGCTATGCCCGCGCCTTCGCCGACACGGGCGAAGTGCTGGACTTCGGCGGCGCCTGGATCACGCCCTGGCAGCATCGCATCCGCATGCTCTGCGCCGCGCACGAGATCGCGCTCCGCCCGCGGGCGCCGATCGTCGCACGCCGCTGGTTCCGCGATGGCGCGCTCCACACCGACGGCCCGACCTCCGCCGCTGAGCGCTTGGCGCATGAGCGCGCCATCGCGCGGATCGCCGCCGACGCGATCCTGTTGAAGAAGGGCCACGAGGCCGACGAGAAGGGCAGGGACATCGCCCATGTCAGCTTCGCCGCCTATCTCGACCGCCTCGCGCCGCCGCGGGCGACCCGCGATCTCCTCGGCGCCTGGTGGTGCCAGTCCGGCAACGCCGACAAGACGCTGGCGCCCGCCGCCGAGCTGCTGTCGAGCTCGGCCTATGGCGAAGGCTTGACCGAGGCCATGGCCGATGTCTGGGCCGACACGCTGGTCGGCGGCATCTCGGCGCTGAGCGCGCGCATGATCGCGGCATCCGGCGCGACGCTGAAGAGCGCGGCGCCGGTCCGCTCGGTCGGGACCAATGGCGAAGGTGTCGAAGTGCGAACCGAAAGCGGCGACGTGTTCCGGGGGCGGGGCGCTCTTCTCGCCACCGGCATCAATCCCCTGCGCAACATCCGCTTCGATCCGGCCCTGCCTCGGGAGAAGACGGAGGCGATCGCCGTCGGCCATCTCGGCCGTGCCGTGAAGGTCTGGGCCAAGGTCAGGGGCGTGCCGGTCGGCGTCGTCGCCTCCGGCGGTGGCACCGGGATCGAGTGGATGTTCAGCGAACGCGAAACGCCGGACGGCGCCACCTTGCTGGTCGGCTTCGGCGTGGCGGCAAATGGCTGGACGCCGGACCTGCCGCGCGACATCGCAACCGCAGTGTCACGGTTCTTCCCGGAGGCGGAGCTGCTCGCCACCGACTGGCATGACTGGAACGCCGATCCTTTCGCGCTCGGCGCCTGGGTCGCCGCCAAGGTCGGGGCCGAGGCGGCGACGGCCGCCGCCACCTGGCGGCGGGAGGGTCCGCTCGCCTTCGCCAGCTCGGATTTCGCCGCCGAGCAGGCCGGCTGGTTCGAGGCGGCCGTGGTCTCCGGCGAGGCTGCGGCCGGCGAATTGCTGGCATACCTCGGCGTCGCTTGATCGCGCCGCCGGTCTCCGGTAGCAAAGTGCGGCGGCGAGACGGAAGGGTTTCCCAGATGGCGGCAACAGGTACGGCGCGGGTCTTCATCGACGGCGAGGCGGGGACGACCGGCCTCGGCATCCGCGAGCGGCTGCGCGCGGTCCCCGGCATCGCGCTGAAGAGCATTGCCGCCGAGCACCGCAAGGACCCGAACGCCCGCCGCGATTTGATGGGCGAGGTCGATCTCGTGGTGCTCTGCCTGCCCGATGCGGCGGCGAAGGAATCCGTGGCACTCGCCGACGGCCTCGGCAATGCCGCGCCCCGCATCCTCGACGCCAGCACCGCCTACCGCGTGGCGCCCGACTGGGTCTATGGCTTTGCCGAGATGGACCGCGGCCAGGCGAAGCGCATCGCCGCGGCGAAGCACGTCTCCAATCCCGGCTGCTATCCGACCGGCGCCATCGCGCTCATCCGGCCGCTGGTCGATGCCGGCTTCATCGCGCCCGATCATCCGGTCACGGTCAACGCGGTCAGCGGCTATTCCGGCGGCGGCCGGACCATGATCGAGGACCATGAGCGGACCGGCGGCCCGTCCTTCGAGCTCTACGGCCTCGGCTTCGAGCACAAGCATGTGCCGGAGCTGCAGCAATATTCCAAGCTCAGCCGCCGGCCGATCTTCATTCCCTCGGTCGGCCACTTCCGCCAGGGCATGCTGGTCTCGATCCCGCTGCATCTCGATACGCTTATCGGCCGCCCGAAAGCTGTCGATCTCGAGACGGCCCTGGAGCGGCACTTCGAAGGCGCGGACCTGATCCGGGTCGTGAAGACCGATCCCAAGGACCGGCTGGAAGCGGAAGCCCTCAACGACACCGACAAGATGGAGCTCCGCGTCTACACCAACGAGGCATTGCGCCAGGCGGTGCTGGTGGCGCGGCTCGACAATCTCGGCAAGGGCGCCTCCGGCGCCGCCGTGCAGAACATCCGCCTGATGCTCGGCCTGGACCAGGCTTGAAGACATGCCCGCATTGATCCTGCCCCATAACGGCATCGCGCCGCGCATCGCCGCCGACGCCTTCATCGCCGAGACCGCTGTCGTCATCGGCGACGTCGAGATCGGCGCCGGTGCCAGCATCTGGTACGGCTGCGTGCTGCGTGGCGACAGCAACAGCATCCGGATCGGCGCCCGCACCAACATCCAGGACGGCACCATCATCCACGTCAACCATCCGCGCGAGAGCGCGGTCGGCACCAAGGCGACCATCGGCGCCGACGTGACCGTCGGCCACATGGCGCTGCTCCACGCCTGCACGCTCGAGGACAGCGCCTTCGTCGGCATGAAGGCCTGCGTCATGGATGGCGCGGTGGTGGAGGGCGGTGGCATGGTCGCCGCCGGTGCGCTGGTGACTCCGGGCAAGCGCGTGAAGCGCGGCGAGCTCTGGGCCGGCAGCCCGGCGAAGCTGATGCGCCCCTTGAGCGACAAGGAGCGCGACTATCTCAAATATGCCGCCGAGCACTACGTCGAGCTGGCCGAGATCTATCGCAGCGCCTGACAGTCGGAGCACTTGATACTCCGCCGGACGGTCCCAACGTCTCCTTCACCCTCCCAGGAACAGGACTCTCCTACATGCCGACCCTGTTTGACCCGATCGAGCTTGGGGCCATCCGCGCGCCCAACCGCATCCTGATGGCGCCGCTCACGCGCGGCCGCGCGACGCGCGAGCATGTCCCGACGCCGCTCATGGCTGAATACTATGCACAGCGCGCCGGCGCCGGGCTCATCATCTCCGAGGCGACCGGCATCAGCCGCCAGGGGCTCGGCTGGCCCTACGCGCCAGGCCTTTGGACCGAGGCGCAGGTCGCCGGTTGGAAGCTGGTGGTCGCCGCCGTGCACCGGGCCGGCGGCCGCATCTTCGCCCAGCTCTGGCACATGGGCCGGATCGTGCATCCGAGCTTCCTCGGCGGCGCGCCGACGGTCTCGTCTTCTGCGACCACCGCGCCCGGCGAGGCGCGCACCTATGACGGCAAGCAGCCCTACACGGAGGCGCGGCCGCTGACGCTCGACGAGATGCCGGGCCTGCTCGAGGATTATCGCCGTGCCGCGCGCAATGCGATGGCGGCCGGCTTCGACGGCGTGCAGCTCCACGCCGCCAACGGCTATCTCGTCGAGCAGTTCCTGCGCGACGGCACCAACCACCGCGCCGACCGCTACGGCGGTCCGATCGAGAACCGGATCCGCCTGCTTCTGGAGGCGACCCGGGCGCTGGTGGGGACCGTGGGGGCCGACCGCACAGCCGTCCGGCTCTCGCCCAACGACGATTCCCAGGGTTGCGGCGATTCCGATCCGGAGGCGCTGTTCCGCGCCGCCGTGACCGCGCTCGACGGCTTCGGCCTCGCTTTCCTGGAGATGCGGGCCTCGCGGCCGGAGAGCACCTTCCGCCCGGCCACCCGCGATCTCGTGCCGATGATCCGCAAGGCCTTCCGCGGCAAGCTGATCCTCAATTCCGACTATCGCCTGGAGGACGGCAACGCGGCGCTCGCCGCGGGTCGCGCGGACGCCATCACCTTCGGCCGCACCTTCCTCGCCAACCCGGATCTCCCGGCACGCCTCAAGAGCAACGCGCCGCTCAATGCGCCCAACCTCGATACCTTCTACACCCAGGGCGCCGAAGGCTACACCGACTACCCGACCCTCGACCGCGTCGCGGCGCAGTGAGTGAAGCTCTCTGGATGAGAGCAATGGCCGGAAGAAGTTGCGAAGACTCTCTCCCTCACCCGCCCCCAAGATGGGGGCGGGTGAGGGCGGGGGTTGATGCAGCCGTGATGTTGAGGGGCTCGCGCCCCTCGAAGATCCAGCGCGGCGACCTCAGACCGCCTTCACGCTGGCGAGGAAACGCTCGACGCCTGATCGCAGCGACTGCGACTGGCTGCTGAGCGCCGCCGTGACGTCGGTCAGCCGTGCGGCGGCGTTGCGGGATTCGCCGGCGGCGCCGACCACGGTGTTGATGCTCTCGGTGACGACGCGGGTGCCGCCGGTCGCCTGCTCCACGCTGTTGACGATCTCGCGGGTCGCCGCACCCTGCTGCTCGACGGCCGTCGCCACCGAGCCGGTGATCTGGTTGATCTGCTCGATGATGGCGGCGACGCTCTGGATCGCCGTGACCGAGCGCTGGGTCTCGTTTTGGATCGCGCCCACATGGCTCGCGATCTCGTCGGTGGCTTTCGCGGTCTGGCTGGCGAGGTTCTTCACCTCGGAGGCGACCACGGCGAAGCCCTTGCCCATCTCGCCGGCGCGCGCCGCCTCGATGGTGGCGTTCAGGGCGAGGAGGTTGGTCTGGCTCGCGATCTCGTTGATCAGCTGCACGATCGCGCCGACCTTCTCGGCGGCGGTGGCGAGGCCCCTGATCTGCTCGTTGGTCTGCCGCGCCTGGTTGGCGGCCTCGCCGGCGATCTGGTTCGACTGCGAGACCTGGCGGGTGATCTCGGTGATGGTGGTGGAGAGCTCGCCGGTCGCCGCGGCCACCGAGCCGACGCTGCTCGCGGTCTGCGAGGAGGCCTCGTTGGCATGGCTCGCCTCGCCGGCGGTCTGCTCGGCGGTCTTCGCCATCGACGTGACGGCGCCCTGCATGGTCTGGAGGGAGGCGGCGACGTCGCTCAGGTTTCGCGACATCTCGGCGTCGAAGTCGCGGCAGAGGCGCTCGAGGGCCTCGGCGCGCTTGCGCTGGTTCTCATGGATCCGGCCCTGCTCGTCGGAGAGGTGCTGGGCGCGGGCGGAGTTTTCCTTCAGCACGCCCAGCGCCTTCGCCATGGCGCCGATCTCGTCGCGGCGCGCGCGGCCCGGAATCTCGGTCGCCATGTCGCCGGCGGCGAGCGCCGTCATCGCGTCGGTCATCGCCTTCACCGGGCGCACCACCGAGCGTGCGGTCAGGCTCAGCACGGCCACGACGGCGAGCGCCGCGGCGGCGATCACCACCGCCAGCACGATGTAGAGGTTGCGGAGATGGGTATCGAGGTTCTTCTGGATCGCGTCGGCGCTGTTCTGGATCGCATCGCCGGTCTCGCCCATCTTGGTCTCGAGCGCCTCGAACTTCTCCATGAAGGCGGGGAATTTCGCGTTGGCGCCGTAATTGTCGGTGAAGGCGCCACTCACGATCTCCTTGGCGCCGTCGATATAGGCCGAGAGTGACGGCCCGAGCGCCTCCAGCGCCGCGCGGTCGTCCGCCGGCAGGTCGAGCGCCTTGTTGGCGGCGATGTGGTCTTCGAAATCCTTGATGTGCTCGTTGGTCGCGTCATTGACGTTCTTCTGCGCCGCTTTGTTGCCTGCACGGCCTTCGCGCAGGGCGACCAGCACGTCGGCGCGGAGCGCGTCGTGCATCATGTCGGCTTCCATCTGGTTCTTGACCGCGGTGCCGATCAGGCTGATGGCGGCGGTGCCGCGGGCGGCTTCCCGCGTGCCCCAGACGCCGAGCGCGCTGACGACCGCGAGCGCCACGATGGCGATCACGCCCGCGAGCAGGAATCTTTTACCGATGGTCACTGTAAATCCTCCCGTTGATCTGGGTCGCCCCTCGGATGGGGCTGGTTGTCCCAGGTGTACCGAGGGACAGGTTAATCAACGGATAACGAGCAATGATTCTTGCGGACCAGGTAACGGCCGGGGTTGCGCTCCGCCCAGGGTCGACAACAAAACGGCCGGGGTTGCGCTCCGCCCAAGGTCGACAACAAAACGGCCGGGGCTTGCGCCCCGGCCGTGAGGTTTCCGGAAGAGGGTCCGGCTTAAGAAGAGTAGTACATCTTGAACTCGATCGGATGCGGGGTGTGCTCGACGGCGTAAACCTCCTCCCACTTCAGCTCGAGATAGGCGCTGATGAAGTCCTCGGTGAAGACGTCGCCCTTCAGCAGGAAGCTCTTGTCGGCCTCCAGGTTCTCCAGCGCCTCGCGAAGGCTGCCGCAGACGGTCGGAACGTTCTTCAGCTCCTCCGGCGGCAGGTCGTAGAGGTTCTTGTCCATCGGGTCGCCCGGATGGATCTTGTTGGCGATGCCGTCGAGGCCCGCCATCACCATCGCCGCGAAGGCGAGGTAGGGGTTGGCGAGCGGATCCGGGAACCGCACCTCGACGCGCTTGCCCTTCGGGCTGGCGACATAGGGGATGCGGCAGGAGGCCGAGCGGTTGCGCGAGGAATAGGCCAGCAGCACCGGCGCCTCGAAGCCCGGGATCAGGCGCTTGTAGGAGTTGGTGGTCGGGTTGGTGAAGGCGTTGATCGCCTTCGCGTGCTTGATGATGCCGCCGATGTAGAAGAGGGCGGTCTCCGAGAGATCGGCATAGCCGTTCCCGGCGAAGAGCGGCTTGCCGTCGCGCCAGATCGACTGGTGGACATGCATGCCGGAGCCGTTGTCGCCCTTGACCGGCTTCGGCATGAAGGTCGCCGTCTTGCCGTAGTTGTGGGCGACGTTCTTCACCACGTACTTGTACTTCTGCATCGCGTCGGCGCAATTCACCAGCGTGCCGAACTTGACGCCGAGTTCATGCTGCGCCGGCGCCACCTCGTGGTGGTGCTTCTCGACCTCGACGCCCATGGCGGCCAAGGTGGTCAGCATCTCGGAGCGGAGATCGCCGGCGGAATCCAGCGGGGCGACCGGGAAGTAGCCGCCCTTCACTTTCATGTGGTGGCCGTGGTTGCCTTCCTCGAACTTCTTGCCCGTGACATAGGGCGCCTCTTCCGAGGTGAACTCGACGAAGGTCCGCTCCATGGTGACGTCATAGCGCACGTCGTCGAACACGAAGAACTCGGCCTCGGGGCCGACATAGACCGTGTCGCCGACGCCGGAGCTCTTCACGAAGGCTTCCGCCTTCTTGGCGATCGAGCGCGGATCGCGGCCGTAGTTCTGGCCGGTCAGCGGCTCCAGGATGTCGCAATAGATCACCGCGGTCGGCTGCGCCGCGAACGGATCCATGACGATGGTGCCGCAATCCGGCTTCAGCAGCATGTCGGACTCGTTGATCGCCTTCCAACCGGCGATCGACGAGCCGTCGAACATGACGCCCTCGGTCAGCAGATCCTCGTCGATCGTGCTGATGTGGTGGGCGAGGTGCTGCCACTGACCCAGCGGGTCGGTGAAGCGGAAATCGACATATTTGACATCCTGGGCTTTGATCAGCTCCAGAGCTTTCTTGACGCTGGACATGGTCTCTCTTCCGATCGTTGTTGTTGGTTGATGCCGACCCGCTCTCTCCCCCAGGCGGTACCGGCGTTACGCTAGACGGGTTTGGTTGCGCAAATTAGGTCAGCTTAGATCGCGTCCGGCCCGCGCTCGCCGGTGCGGATGCGAATGGCTTCCTCGACGTTGAGGACGAAGATCTTGCCGTCGCCGATGCGGCCGGTGGCGGCGGCCTGGCGGATTGCTTCGATGGCGCGCTCGACCAGGTGGTCCTCGAGCACGACCTCGAGCTTCATCTTCGGCAGGAAGTCGACCACGTACTCGGCGCCGCGATAGAGCTCGGTGTGACCCTTCTGCCGGCCGAAGCCCTTGGCTTCCGTGACGGTGATGCCCTGGATGCCCACCTCGTGCAGCGCGTCTTTCACCTCGTCGAGCTTGAACGGCTTGATGATCGCTTCGATCTTTTTCATGAGAATCCCGGGCCTTTCCCTGCCATAAGGTTCTCGCCCAATCAGCAAGGCCCGTGCCATTGTCTAATGGGTTGTTTCCGCGCGATTATTTCAAAAGTCCGGCGATCACGTGCCGGTTTATTGGGCGCGCTTGCTCAAGGATTGTGCAGCGTCGCCGGCCGCCGGGTGATGCTCCAGGCGAGCAGGGTGCCGATGCCGAGCAGGAGCGCGGCCAGCAGGAAGGCTGCACCCGGCAGGTGCCAATCGCGCTCCGGCCCGATGAAGGCGGCGAAGGTCTGGGTGAAGAGGCCGGGCCCGATGACGCCGGTGATCCCCATGATGCTGCCGATGGCACCTTGCAGGCGGCCCTGCTCGGTAGGATCGACGCGCCGGGTCATCAGTCCCTGGGCTGCCGGCGAGGTGAGGCCCAGAAGCGACATCACCGGCACGCCGATCCAGAAGATCGGGCCGCTGACCGCGAGTCCATAGATCGCAAAGCCGAGCCCGCCGGTAAGGAGGCCGATCACGAGCGCCGGGCGCTCGCCGAACTTCGCCACGAACGGGCGCACCACGCCGCCCTGCACGATCATCGAGCAGACGCCGACGGCGGTCAGCGTCAGGCCTATGGTGCGCTGGTCCCAGCCGTAGCGGTCGATGGCGTAGAGCACGAAGACGCTCGGAAGCGACTGGTGGGCGAGATAGTAGAGGAAGACCACGCCGGCGAGGCCGAGGAGGGCAGGCTGGCGCATCAGCAGGTTCAGGGCGCCGACCGGATTGGCCCGCGCCCAGGAGAACGGCGCGCGGCGTTCCTTGGGCAGCGATTCCGGCAGGATCAGCAGGCCGTAGAGACCGTTGGCAAGGCTCAATCCCGCCGCCACCCAGAACGGCAGGCGAAGATCATAGGCGCTGAGGATGCCGCCGACCGCCGGCCCCAGGATGAAGCCGATGCCGAAGGCGGCGCCGATCAGGCCGAAGCTTCCCGCGCGCTTCTCCGGCGGAGTCACGTCGGCGATATAGGCGCTGGCCGTCGAGAAGCTCGCCGAAGTGATGCCGGAGATCGCGCGGCCGAGGAACAGCCAGCCGATGCTGGGGGCGAGCGCCATCAGGATGTAGTCGCAGCCGAGGCCGAAGTTCGAGGCGAGAACCACCGGCCGCCGTCCGAACCGGTCGGAGAGGGCTCCCTGCACCGGCGAGAAGAAGAACTGCATCAGCGCCCAGACCGTGCCCATGACGCCGACGATCTCGGCCGCCTTCGGCACGTCGCCGGCGACGAAGCTCTCGACCAGTTTCGGCAGCACCGGGATGACGACGCCGAGAGCCAGCATGTCGAAGACGACGGTCAGGAAGATGAAGATGACGGCCGCCCGCCGGGGACCGGTCGGCGTCGGACTGGTCGGCGTCGCGCTTTTGGAGGTCATTTGCAGTGTGTTCGATCAGGCAGCGGAATGGCCGCGGATCATAGCGGGGCGCGGCGCGGCGCCAAAGTGCTTTCCTCGACGCGGATGCGCCAGGCGAGCACCGCGGCATTCAACAGCGTGAACACGATGGCCAGCGCCGGCGCGCCCAGCGCCAGCGGCAGCAGTGCGATCTCCGCGGCGACCACCCAGTAGTTCGGATGCTTCAGCCAGCGGTAGGGCCCCTTGCGCAACAGCGGGGCGTATCGGGGGACGATGATCCGTGTGGTCCAGTAGCGGCCGAGGCTCGCCATGGTCCAGATGCGCAGCAGCTCGACGAGGAGATAAGGCGTGGCGAACGGCCAGTCGAACACCGCACGCCCGGTCGCCACCCAGAGCCAGAGCGCGCCGAGCCAGCCGGCATGGAGCAGCACTAACAGCGGATAGTGTCCCGCGCCGATCTCGATCGCGCCCTCCCTCAGCAGCTGCCGCGTGTTGCGCCGCGCATGGACCAGCTCCGCCAGCCGCTGCAGGGTCACCAGCAGGAGGAGGGCGCCCACCAAGCCTCCGGCACCGGCCAAGCTCAGGCCTCCAGCAGCTGGAACCCGGCGCTGAAGCCGGGGCCGAGCGCCGACATCAGGTGCCGGCCCTTCAGGCCACGCGCCAGCATGCGTTCCAGCACGAAGAGCACGGTCACCGCCGACATGTTGCCGTGCTCGCGCAGCACGTCGCGGGCGTCAACCATGGTGCCGGGCGCGAGTGCGAAGGCTTCCTCCAGCGCGTCGAGCACCTTGACGCCGCCGGGATGGCAGACGAAGCCGGCAAGGTCTCCATGCGTCAGCCCGTAGCGCGCCAGGAAGGCATCGGTCGCCGGCCGGAAATCGGTCCTGACGAGGCTCGGGATGTCGCGGGAGAACAGCACGCCGAGGCCGTCATCCTCGACATGCCAGCCCATGACGTCGAGCGAATCCGGCCAGGTGTGGGTGCCGGAGGGACCGAAGCGGATGCCGTCGGAGCCCGGCCGGCCGATCACCATCGCCGCCGCGCCGTCGCCGAACAACGCGGCGGCGACGATATTGCTCTTGGAGAGATCGCCCTGGCGGAA
>Ga0335069_10015723_pt1 | contig 10576 bp, 7 predicted proteins | sample Lox_Sample_11_FD_206714 | JGI IMG/M metagenome (GOLD analysis project Ga0335069, IMG submission 206714) | Soil microbial communities from Loxahatchee National Wildlife Refuge, Florida, United States - Lox_Sample_1.1 | ecosystem: Environmental > Terrestrial > Soil > Wetlands | place: USA: Florida...
CTCGGCGGAACTGAAGCCCATTTCGCCGAAATGATGACCGCCAAGGCGCGCGCGCTCGGCATGCGCGACACGTTCTACCACAACGCTTCCGGTCTGCCGGACAGCCTCCAGATCACGACGGCCAGCGACCTTGCCATTCTGGCGCGCCATCTGGCGTACGACTTTCCCCAGTATTTCCACTACTTCTCGACGCCCGGGTTCTACTACAGGGGCATCGAGTATCCGACCCACGACAATCTGATCGGGCGCTACCAGGGCGCCGACGGCATCAAGACCGGATACACCGGCGCCTCGGGATTCAACCTGGTGTCGTCGGTCGTGCGCAACAACGTGCACGTCATCGGCGTGGTGATGGGCGGCCGCACGGCGCGCAAGCGCGACAAGGAAATGGTCCGGCTGCTCGACAACGCGTTCGATTCGATCGACCGCAATCCGATGGTGGTCGCGCACGCGGGCGTGCCGTGGCAGGTGGCGGTGAACACCGTGCCCAGCCTTGCCAACTCGGGCGCGATCTACGCGCTTCCCGCAGGCCCGGTTTCGGAGGGTGACGACGAAGACACCGCCGAATCGCGCGCCGATATCGACGAAGGCGACGAAACCGACGTGACGGCACCCGGCCCCGTCGCTTCCAACAACGCGCCCGTGCCTCAGCCCGCGCAGACGGCCGCAGCGCGTATACTCGCCGCGGCTTCGTTTGCGCCGGCACGGGACACCAACACGCAGCCGATGCCGGCGAGACTACCCGCACCGGTCGCGCAGGCCGCGCCGAGACCGGCCGCACCCGTTCCCGCCGCGAAGCCGCCCGTCGCCGTGGCTTCCTACCAGCCCAAGACCGTGACTCCGCCGCCGCCCAGCCCCCCGCTCAAGCCGGTGATTCTCGGCGAAGGCGACGCCGGCGAGACGCCGATGCTGGGCCTGCACGACTGGACGATTCAGATCGGCGCGTTCGCCGACTTCAATCTCGCCCGGGCGCAACTTGCCGCTTATGCCGAGAAGTCGATGGACGTGCTCGGACAGGCGCAGCGCATCGTGGTGCCGTTCCAGTCGGTCGACGGGCAGACGCTCTACCGCGCCCGCTTCGGCCCCTTCGTCGAGCGCGAAGCTCGGCAGATCTGCGCGCGGCTGACCCAGCGCGGCCAGACCTGCTTCGCGGCGATTTCGACGCGCTAATCCCGATTTGCGGATTCGATGTCATGTTTACTTGACATTGATGCCGCCAAATGTCATGTTTACTTGACATTTAGACATGGACACATGACATGCGCTATTCGAGATTGGGCTATTGGGGCGCTTCGGCTGCGGGAGTCGTTCTGGCGCTCGGCGGAGCAGTTGCGGTCGTCTTCGGGATGCCGCCCGGCGTTTACTGGGCGAAGTTCGCCGCCTTCACGTTCGTGATCATCGGCGCCGTCTGGGTCGTGCTTCTCGCCTATCGCAGCGCCGACGAGGTCATGCTCGGCGAGCACAAGACGGCATGGTTCTGGGGCGGCATGATCATGCTCTCGCTTGTCGGGCCGCTCGCAGTCGGCATCGTATGGCGACTGGTGCCCATGCCGCTGATCATCCACGCGATGGGCAGCCTGCGTTCGGCCTTTCACGCGCCGCCGCCTCCGGCGTGGATACCGCAACCCAGCCAACCGCAGCTCTATTTCCTTGAGGGGATGGTCTTCGTGGTGATCGCCCAGCTCGTCGCATTTCTCGTTGTGCTCGCGTGCCTGCGCCTGAGGCCTGCAAAGCAATGAAAAACCGCCTTCGCGTGCTGCGCGCCGAAAAAGGCTGGAGTCAGGCCGAACTCGCCGAGAAGCTCGGCGTGGCCCGCCAGAGCATCAACGCCGTCGAGACGGGCAAGTTCGATCCTTCGCTTCCGCTCGCCTTCCGCATCGCCCGGCTTTTCGGCCAGCCGGTCGAAAGCATTTTCGAGGACGACGAGGCGTGATCGCGCGAATGTGATGACACTGGACACATAACTGCAACCCGGCGACGCCATAAATTCCGAGGCTGTATGAACGCCCCGCAGGAGAACAATTTCTATGAACCAGGCCATCGTGCTTGAACCCGAGCAGGCCGGCGGAGCGCCGATCAGTCGCAACGATGCGCTCGCGGCTGTGCTGTGGGCCGTCGTGATACCGATGGGGGTCGCCATCGTCGTCGCGACGATCTTCCTCGCCGGCATGATCGCGACAACGCCCGGGCTGTCGGCCGACAGGATCGTTGCGGCCCTGGAAAGCAACTTCTATTTCACGGTCGCCGCCACAACCGCCGGCGACGCGGTCGTCTTTTGGGTCTTGTGGCGGCGCGCCAAGCGGTTTTCGGCCCGGCCTTTGGCGCAGTTCCTTCCGGCCGTGCGCATCGGCACGCTGTTGTGGGCCGCCGCGAGCGCCGTGGCGCTGGTGATCGCGACGGCGGCCGTCGAAATCGTTCTGAAGCGAAACTACGGGCTTTCGCTTGCCCCGAGCCCCACCGAAACCGCCATGATGCCCAAGTCCTGGACACAGCTTGGGCTTGTGATGGCGGCCTTCGCAGTATTCGTTCCCCTGTTCGAGGAGGTTCTGTTCCGCGGCTTCGTCTTGGGCTGGCTGAAGCGTGTTACGCCCGTATGGTTCGCCATTTTGGCCAGCGCGGCGATCTTCGCGTTGTTTCACGGCCTCTATTTCACGCGCGAGACGATCTCCGGGCTCGTCGGAACGGGGGAGATATTCGTCATGGGCGTCCTGCTGGCCTGGTGGGCGGCACACGCCAAATCGCTGTGGCCGTCGTTCGTCGTGCATTTCGTCGCGAACGCCGCAGCCTTCAGCCTGGCGTTCTTCCTGCCGGGATGGCCGTGAGCCTCAAAGCGCGCGGCGCAGGCTGAACGTCAAAGCAGGCCCCATCCTGAGGCGCCGGAAATCGGCGTAGTTGAGACCGTTCGCGTTCCGCGGTCCGGAATAGATGCGCACCAGCCGGTCCGAGTAATTCGAGAACACGTTGTCGAGTTCGGCGCGAAGCGAAAGCTCGGCGTCCGGCTGGTATTCCACGAAAAGGTCGAGCATCCCGCCGTTCGAATAGGTGTCGATTTCGTCGAAGCGGAAATCGGATTTGGTCCAGTTCCCGGTCAGGGCGGCTCCCCAGGCGGCGTGCCATGACGGCAGGTCCTGACGGAAATCGGCGGAAAGGTCCATCGGCTTTTCTTCCGTGATGCGCCGCTTTTCGCCGGTGGTGGGGTCGCGAACCGCCGACCACAGCAGTGTCGCCCGACCCTTGATCTGCGCATGCGCGATCCCGAGCGGATCGAGAGGTACCGTGACGGCGGCAATCACCGCGTCCTGGCGGCTGCCGCCGATGTTTCCCGGCGCGTCGAATACGCCGCCCGCGCCGTAGACCGGCACGCGGTCGACGGCATCGGAGATCAGCGAATGGCGATAAGTGATGTCGTAGGTACCGATGGTCCGGAAGCGCTGCTCGTAAGCGATCTCGGAGACCCATTGCTGCTGCGGCACCACGCTGGTGTTGCCCGCCTGGACCGTGCCGGTGCTGAGCTGGGAACTCGCGACGAAATTGCTGAAATCGAGTTGACCGACCTCGCGCTCGAAGCGAAGCCGCAGCTGGCCGCCATCATAAGGCGAGTACGTCACGGCGAGCCGCGGCTTGGGATAGAACAGCGTCTTGCTTTGCGAAGCGTCGGACCTGGACGCGATCTGCGAGGCCTCGGCGCGCAACGCCGCTTCGATCTGCAGATCCGGCATGGGTGACCATGTGACGTGGGCCGCCACCTCGCCGCGCTTTTCGTTCACGGTGGCCGCACCGTTGGGCAGCGAAATCGGAAAGCCGTCATAGGTGAAGCCCGAGCGGGTATTGAGCCAGTTGAAATCGCCTTCGGCGCTCGCCTCGGCGCTCCAATGCGCGTCGAATTTCTTGCGGAGGTCGGTGCGCAGGATGGTCTCGCCTTTCGCGTCGCGCTCGGAAAACACCTGCTGCCCGCCGGGCGCGGTCAGCGTCGAGGCGTAGGTCTGGCGGCTGAGGCGCAGGACGGCGAGGCTTTCGTTGGTCAGGCCGTCCGCGAATTCGCGGTTGAAATGCGCGCCGATCTCCATGTTGGCCTGGCCGCCGAACACGCCGCCGAGATGGTCATGCAGGGTCGTCACCGCTGCGCCGACGCGATCGGCCTCGTCGCGGAAGTAGTCGGTCCAGGAGAGGTTCGCATTCAGCCGCAGCTTGCCGAGCCAAAGCGGCGTCTCGTACACGCCGTAGCCGAATGCCGTGCTGCCGCCGCCGGAAGCGTTGACGAAAGCGTTCTGAAGAACGGCGCCCGTGGCGCCGGTTCGCGTGCGGGGGCCGTCGCCTTCCGCAAGATCGGCGTAGCGGCTCGCCGAGACGGCGGCGGTAAGCTGCCGCCCGCCCGCGAACTGGCGGCTGAAATCGAGCGTCGCCGAAGGGGCGTGAGGCCCGTTCGTGTAGTACTTGTCGGATGCCGAGAGGTTGACCGACGTGGCCTCGACCTTCTTGCGGACGACGTTGGCAACCTCGCTCTGCCCCAGCATCTCGTAACCGGGCGCGCTGCCGCGGATGACCTCGATCTTCTCGACATCGTCGGCCGGAATCCGGTTCAGGACGTCGTCGAGGGTGAACTGCTTGTCGGCCGGGCGGACGCCGTCGATCAGCACGTTGCCGGCGGACGCAGCGAAACCGCGGATGTCGGCATCGCCCTTCGAGAAGGTAAAGCCGGGCAGCCAGTTCACCATGTCGAGCGCGGTCTTGGGCCGGATGGGATCGAAGTAGGAGCGCTCGTAAGTCGTAACGGAGGCGCCGCCCTCCCCCGCCCAAATCGGAACCGCAAGCGTCGCCGCGATGGCGAGCGCGAACAGGACCACACGCCAAACCTTGCTGTGCATGCCTTACCCCTTTGCGTGGAATGGGCATGCACGAGCGGCGGCGGGGCGTCCTGAACCGGCCCGGATGGCGGCCTGATGTTTTTCTGATGAATGTCAACCCGCTGGTGTTACTTGGCTTTTTCCACGCGAGCCAAGCGATGAAAAATGCCGCGGACGGCGCCGGTGCGCGCGCCGTCGAGACACCAGCGCGGCACCACGCGGTCGGCGAAAACCTCGAAATCGAGATTCGGCCATTCCAGGCGGACATCGTGAACGGCCCGAAGGGCGTCGTCGCGGCGGCCAAGCTCCGCCGACGCGGCGGCATAGGTGATGCCGGCCCACGTCGTGCGGACGATATGACGCGACTGATCGGCGGCGGCCCGCGCTTCGGCGAAGGAGCCGCGGGCGAGATAGAGATCGGCCAGATGCGACAGCACTACCGAACGGGCGGCATCCCCCCGCGACATCTCGTTGTCGATCGCCTGCAAGGAACGGATACCGGCGGTTTCGTCGGGCTGACAAAGCGCCTCCACGAACGGCAGTTCGATCCGGGCTGTCTGGTGCGTCGGCTGGAGGGCGAGTACGCGCTTGAAGGTCGCGACGGCCTGCGCCCGGTCTCCTTCGAGCCGCTCGTAGGTCGCCACCTGGAACAGGACATCGGCATCGAAGGGAGCGTAGGCGACGGCCAACGCCGCGTGCTGAGCGATCTCGGTGTGCAGGTCCTTGCCGTCCCACTGCGGATTGAACAGCGCGGTGTAGGCCAGAAACTGCGCCAGCGAAGCGTGCGCGGGCGCATACCGGGGATCGAGCGTCAGTGCCCGGCGTTGCAGCCAGTCGCGGTCGTGCGTGTGCGGGGCGAGAAACACTTCCGTTCCGCCGGGAGTCCAGGTCCCCAGCAGGATCAGCTCCCAGGGCGCAAGCGTGAGGATCGGCCGGCGCTTCAGCGAGGCCTGCGCGGCCAGCATCAGCTGCGGAGTCACCTCCGAGGCGATCGTGTCGGACAGCGTGTTGCGGGCCCCGAGGCTGCCGTCATAGGCACGCTCGTATTCCTGCGTCCAGACGCGCAAGCCGGACGCGAGATCGGCGATCTGCACGTCGACCAGAACACGGCCGCCGGACTGCTGCACGCTGCCTTCGACGGCATAACGCAGCTTCGCGTCGGCGTGCCTTCCGCCCGTGCTCACGCGCAGGAGCTTCACATGCGAGAGCGCGGAGGCCAGATCTTCCGTGAGCGCCCCCGCGATCGAGGTGGCCGCCGGGTTGAGCGATGCGAACGGCCGGATCGCAACCGAGATACCTTCAACGACCGGCTGCTCGGCGGACGGTGCCGGTGAGGGCGGGCGGTTCGCCGGCACCTGATCGAACAACCGGACCACCATGACGGCGAACAGTATCGCAACGGCTGCGCCCGCGATTTTCAGCATCAGGTTTTTTTGGCTGCTCCATGCCGACCGCGCGGACGCTGGAGCGGAAGAAGCGGATTTCTCTTCGGGCGGCGTGGCGGACGACACCGGCGCGACGAGACGGTATCCGCGCTTGGGAATGGTCTCGATCACCTGGTCGGGATCGAAGGCCTTGCGAAGCTGAGATACGGCGCGCGTAAGACTCTCGTCGCCCCCGAACTCCACCCCCCAGACGCGGTCGATGAGCTCGTCGCGCGAGAACACCTGGCCCGGCCGCTCGGCCAGGACGCAGAGCACGTCCATCACCTTGGGCTCGACGAAGGTCTCGCCTTGCGGCCAGACGATCGCATTGCGCTGCGGCTCGACCGCGAACGGGCCGACGCGAAAGGACGCACAGCGCAGGCTTTCGAGTGGCGCGCTCAAATAGAACTTCCCAAGGACGTGCTTCGCCTTATAGCACACGGAGGGCAATCGCCAGCGGTTCAGGGCCGGAAGGCCACCGTTGCGCCGGGCCAGCGGGAAGCCTGCCGCTCCAGGTCGTCCACGAATGGCGAATTGGCGGAAATGCCGTACACCGCACTCAAGATCGCACGCATCGCCGCGAGGAAATCGGCGACGGACATCAGAGGCGTCTCGTAGTTGCGGCCGAAGTCCTTGTACATCAACAGCAGCGGCGGCGCTTCGTCCGGGTCATAGGCGCGATCGCCGGGCAGCGGCGGCTGGCGGTAGGTCAGGTCGACGGTGCGGAATCCGAATGCCCGGAAGAACGACTCCTTGGCCGGATCGCACTCGATGCAGAGGCCGCGGGCGGACGGACCGTCGCGCCGCATCGCCTCCTCCATCCGGGCGAGCAGGAGCGCAAAACGCCCGGTGCGGCGGAGCGAGCCGGTGAGCGCGACGTAGCCTCCGAAGCCGGCAACCTGCAAGCCGAAGAACGAGGCCATGCCTTCCACGACCGCGGCTGCTTCCCTGCGAAGCGCCCAGAGGTGATAGCCGGCCGTTCCGGCGCAGCGCAGGAATACGTCCGGGTCGACGTTCGTCGGTCCGCCCGGGAAGGCCCGGCGATAGACCGAGAGCACGGGCGCGGCGTCGGGATCGTTTCGGCCGGCCACCTCGTGGATATCAAGCGGCTTTGCCGGATCGCGCCCGACATAGGCGCCCAGAGACCGCAAGGCGATGGAGGGATGGGCATCGAGATGGCGGCGCATCGCCCGATAAACGGGGGCGGTTTCCGGCTCGGCGATCCGCATCGCCCAGATCATGTAGTTGCGCAGAATCCCGTCCACCAGCTTCGCCGGAAACGCCTGCGCCAGTTCCGGCAGCGCGGGCTTGGCCATCAGAAGGAGGTTGGCGACCGCACCTTTGCCCGCATCCAGCGCAGGCTGCACGTAGGGAAAGTCGAGACGCCCGTAACCCCAACCGCTCCACACGCAGGCGCGCCGGAACGGATCGAGGCTGTCGTCGAGCGGCGACCTGAAGGGATCGTTCATTTCCGCCGCGATGCACGAGAGTTTCTCGCCGTTGCGTGCGGCGTCGCCGGCGAAGAGGGCTTCGGTACATGCCAACAGACGCGAGCCGCAGCCGCTGCCGCGCGCCGGTTGCGCGATCACCAGGAACTCGATGACTCCGGCCTTCGGCAGCGACAGATAATCCGAGATCGAAAGACCGACGGGCGCCCCGTCGCTCAGCATCACGACAATGTGGTAGCCGTTGGGTCCATACCAGCCCTCCGCCTTGAGGCGGAGATACCGCCGCATGTTCTCGAGAGATTCCCGCTCGTCGGGATTGGGGAACTCGGGAACGTAGATTTCGCCGTAGAGCCGCTCAAGGAAGGCAAGGTCTTCGGCGGATCCGGTCAATTCGCGGAACTGGGGCTCCGTCACGCCGCATTTTCCTTGGCGAGTTCCTCGTAGTAGCGCTTGAGGATACCCGGCAGCTTGCACGACGAATAGGGATGGTCGTCGGGAGAATATGTGTTGAAATCCAGCACGCCGCTGTCGACGAGTTCCTTCGGCGCGGCGGCCTGCATCATCGACCTGATCGAGCTCGCATCGGCAGGATAGGCAAGGCCGTTGCCGCAACCGGAATCGTCGATGGCGCAGGCGTAGGAAAAGCGCACGCGGCGGTTCGATTTCGCCAGTTCGCCCGCGGCACGCTCGATGGCGCGTACCGCCTTCTCGGCAAGCTGCTGCTTGAGGAAGACATAGGTGTCGCGGTCGGCGACGTTGCCGTGCTCGAAGAACGGCACGAAGCTCGTCCAGGGGAAGCGGCGCGCGGGATCCGCATTCTCGTGGATCGGGCGGCCGTTGGCTCCGATCACCACGACGAGAACCCAAAGATACGCGGAGTAATAGGGTGTGCCCGAATCGCCCTCGCCTTCGACCGCGGTCACGGTGCCCCCGCCGTGCAGGTCGAGGACGAGCCGCCGCTTTTCGGTCTGCATCGCGTCCGCGAGCGGCCGCACCAGGAACTGCCCGGTGGCGCTCTGCACGTCGCTGCCACGTTTCAGCGTGCCGCTGACGCAGGCCTTGAACGCCATCACCTGGCGCTTGCCGAAATTCGCCGCGAAGTCGTTCAGCTCCTTCTTGTCGGCGACGAGTTCGATGGAGTTGTTCTCGTCGCCGAAGCCGAACTGGAGCGAAGACTGGCTGCCCCTTCCCCATTCGTCGCACTTGTCGCTGCAGATCGGGATGCTGGGTCCCCACAAGAGCCAGCAGTCGAAGATGAACGCCTGGATTTTGCGCAGGCGGTGCGAGCCTTCCACGGCGAGCGGATCGCCCATCTCGTCGGTGTCGCGGCCGAACTTTGTGAGCACCGGTTCCCAGTCCTCGCCGAAGTACTGCAGCAGTCCCGCCAGCAGCAGCAGAGGCGCCACGAACCCGGTCCTGATCTCGACCGCGGAAATGAACTCGGGCGGCCGCTTCAGGCCCGCAAGCGCCGCGAAATAGCGGTCGATGGCTGTCTGGAACCCCTCCTCCTGAAAGGAATTACAGTTCTTGAGCACCTGTTTGGGCGTCTTCTCGTTCGTCTTGCGCCAGACGCGCTCGCGCGCTTCCGCGCTCCACACACCACCCTTGCGGCCGGGCCGGTAGAAGTGCCCGCTGCAGATGTCGTGCTCAATGCGAAGCTGCGCCGTTTTCACCACGTCGATGGCGTCGCCGGCGAGGCGCCTCCAGGCCCCGCGTGCGGAGAGCGCAAAAATCCTGCCCAGCACGGCAAGCTGCAGCCCGAGAGTGTCGATGCCGTAGGTCGCGTGCATCAGCTTCAAGGCGCGGCGGGTGTCGCTCCAGAGCAGCACGACAAGCGCGATGGTCGCCAGCACCGCGGCTGCCGCGCCGTAATAGGAGGAGAAATCCAAGATCCAGTGCACAAGCCCTCCGTGCTTCCCAGCGCACGCCCGGACGATCCGGCGCTTCAACCTTCAACGAAGGCGAGCCACAGGGCAAGGCATGGCGCAAGCGCCGCGCAACCCGCACGTTCGCTGACGCACCGCTCACTTTCGTCAGCTCGAACTCAGCAGCGCCGCGTTGCCGCCCGACGCGGTGGTGTTCACCGTATAGGTGCGCTCCAGCGCCATGCGCGCGAGGTAATGCGGGCCGCCCGCCTTGGGACCGGTGCCGGAAAGCCCCTCGCCGCCGAACGGCTGCACGCCAACCACCGCCCCGATCTGGTTGCGATTGACGTAGATGTTGCCGACGCGGACGCGTTCGCGCACGAAGGCGGCGGTCGATTCGATGCGGGAGTGGATGCCGAGCGTGAGGCCGTAGCCGGTGGCGTTGATGGCTTCGCACACCTTGTCGAGCTTGTCCGCCGAATACCGCACGACGTGCATGACGGGGCCGAACACCTCGCGGTCCAGACGCGCGATGGAGTCGATCTCGAACACGTGGGGCGGGAAGAAGACACCCTTCTCGTGCTCGGGACCGAGCGGAAGCTTGCGCAACAGCTTCGCCTCGCGCGTCATCCTCGCGGCGTGAAGCTCGAGCGTCTCGCGCGAGGACTCGTTGATGACGGGGCCGACATCGGTCGCCGGATCCATCGGATCGCCGATGCGAAGCTGGTCGGCGGCACCGAGGATCATGTCGAGCATCTTGCCGGCAACGTCCTCCTGCAGGAAGAGAACGCGCAGCGCCGAACAGCGCTGGCCGGCGCTGTCGAATGCCGAAGTGACCGCATCGCGCGCCACCTGCTCGGGCAGCGCAGTGGAATCCACGATCATGGCGTTCTGGCCGCCGGTCTCGGCGATCACCGTGGCGATGGGCCCGTCGCGGGCGGCGAGCGCGCGGTTGATCACGGCGGCGGCCTCGGTCGAGCCGGTGAGAACCATGC
>Ga0335069_10015724_pt1 | contig 10576 bp, 5 predicted proteins | sample Lox_Sample_11_FD_206714 | JGI IMG/M metagenome (GOLD analysis project Ga0335069, IMG submission 206714) | Soil microbial communities from Loxahatchee National Wildlife Refuge, Florida, United States - Lox_Sample_1.1 | ecosystem: Environmental > Terrestrial > Soil > Wetlands | place: USA: Florida...
CACGACGTTCCCGCAGTTGAACTTCAGCGATGGGGGGGCGGCTGAGACGGATATCCAACAGCGCGTCCAGAGCCTGGGAGAGACAGTCACGGTTCCGGTGTCGCCCACGAATCTGAACCAATGGCAAGGGGTGGGATATATCGCGACGACGGCGAATTCATCGGCCTACATTATTTTTGGAAGCATTTCGGGGAGCAGCGCGACGAAGCAGACACCCGTGCCGGCTTCCAAACCTGCGGCCACGAAGCCCACGAAGCCGACGTTTCATGTCATATTTTCGCGTGGTAGACGCATCATTGTTTGGACCAGAACTGTCAGCTCCCCGAAAAAGCCTATTTCGCATTTTTCGGCGAAAGACCTTCTGTCCGCGCACGATTCGCGTTTTTCGACCGGCGGAGCGACGACCGGTCTGCAACTTCTACTCTCATTTGTCACGTTCGGATGGTATCCCTTCAGCGCATCCGTTTCTGACCCAATACTTGTCGCCAACGGTGACGTAACGCACGATGAGACTGATCTCCACTTGCCGGCGGCAGGCATTCCGCTGGATTTTGCGCGCCATTACGATTCGCAATCTCAAGTCTCGGTGGGATTCGGGACCGGTTGGATGGCCACTTACACGGACTTCCTGACCTTTAATCCGGATTCCTCAATCACATGGACGGACCACACAGGCGCCCGCTACAACTTCACATCGAATGGCGCGGGCGGCTACAACACGCCCGACACGCTGCACGGCACTCTGACTTTCTCCGGCGGTGTTTATCGCTTCCGCAGCAAGGACGGAACGACGACATCGTTCGATTCGAGCGGGCGATTGCAGGAGATTCGCGATCGGAATAACAACGCACTGCAGGTAAACCACAATGCCGGCGGTCAACTGACTACCGTGGTCGATGAGAACGATTCGACGCGATTCCTGTCGTTTGGTTATACGGCTGGTCTCATCACGTCGGTCACGGACTTTACCGGGCGGACGTTCACGTACGCCTATAGCGGCGGGATGCTGGCTTCCGTGACATCGCCTTCGGATGCCTCGACCCCGGCCTATACCACTCAATATGTCTACTATACGGATGCGACCCTGAACGGGAAATTGAAGCAGGTAATCGCCCCCGACGGCGGGATCACCAGCTTCGCCTACTACGCCAATGGCTACGGTTTCGAGGTGACCGATGCTACAGGATACACCACAGGCGTGGACTATAACCTCGGGCATAATCGCTCGATCTACATCGATGCACGCGGTAACCGAACGATCTACGATTACAACAATCAGGGCTATCTCGTCCACGAAACCTACGCGGACGGCGCCAGCGAATCGTGGGTCTGGACGAACAGCCTCGTTCAGTCGCACACTGACACGTTCGGGAAGACCGAAACGTGGACGTACGACGCGAACGGCAATGTGCTGAGCATGCAGGACCTCGCCGGCCGCACGTCCACATTCACCTACGATCCAACCTTCAGTAAGTTGACCGGCAGCACGCTTCCGGGTGCACGAACCACGACCATGATTCTCGATGCCCACGGAAATCCGACTTCGATTACCGATCCAATGAATGGCGTCACCGCACTTACCTACGATGCCCACGGTGATGTATTGACACGCACCGATCCGCGCGGCACCGCCACACCGGCCCCGGGCGATTACACCACAACATATACCTACAACTCTGCCGGGCAGGTGCTGACGCAATCCTCCGATCTCCCCTCGACACAGTCCTTCTCGTATGATGCCCGCGGAGACCTAATTTCGGTCACGGATGCCGACCATCACACGACCACTTACACCTACGATGCGCTCGGACGAAGGCTGAGCGCCACGGATCCACTCGGTGGAACGACAACGACCGCATACACGCCCATTGCAGGCCCCGCATCCTCGACCGACGCGTTGGGACGGACGACAAATTTGTCATACGACCTCGACGAACGCCTCACCCGCACCGTTGATGCGGCTAATGGCGTGACGATACTCACCTACGATGGAGCGGGTAACCTGATCGCCAAGCGCGATCCTATGGGACATGTGACGCGGTATTTCTACGACGAGCAAAACCGGCTGATTGCGACCCTCTATGCGGACGGCGCGGTGGACCAAATCCGCTATGACGGCGGCAATCGTGTCGTAGCGACGACCAATGCGCTCGGGAATACGACGACCTATACGTACGATGCGCTCGGACGGCTCCTCACGACGACCAATCCGTTGAATCAAACCGAAACCAACACGTACGACACGGCCGGAAATCTGGCGACTACCACGGACGCGCGCACCAACACGACGACCTACACCTACGACAAATTGCAACGGGAACTCACGTCCACCAATGCCGCCAACCAGACGACCTCCTGGACTTACGATGGCGTTGGCAACGTGCTTACGATGACGGACCCGATGAACCGCACCACGCACTACACCTACGACATGCTGAACCGGCGCTTAACGGAGAGCGACGACCTCTCCCACACCACGACCTACACCTACGATGCGGTCGGGAATCTGCTCACGACCACCGACCCGCTCACGCATGCGACCACCAACACGTACGATGCGCTCAATCGGGATATTTCGACGCAGGATGCCCTCAACGGGATTACCAAGTTTGCATACGACGCCGTCGGCAACCGCATCAGCCTGACCGATCCGGACGGAAATACCACCACGGACACCTACGATGCGCTGAACCGCATGACCAGCGAAACAGATGCCGTCGGCAAGGCGCGGCTGTATTCCTACAACGCCAATTCCGAACTTGTCAGCATGACGGATCGTGACGGGCGCGTCACCCGCTACTCCTACGATGTACGCGACCGCAAGACGCAGGAAGTGTGGCTGGATAATTCCGGCAACATTACCAACACCATCAACACGACGTACGACCTCCTCGGCGAACAGTTGACGGTCGGCGATGCGAATTCCGCTTATAAGTACGCTTATGACGCGGCGGGACGGGTTTCGTCGGTAGACATCTCCGGTCTGGGTGCCGCCTCTGCGCCTAATACCACCACCTATAATGACACCTTTGGCCCCGGCAGCCTGCAGTACAACGGTTCCTATTACAAGTTCTACTTCGTAACGGTGAATGCCGGCGACACGTTGACGGTTACCATGAGTTCGAACGCGCTCGCCCCGTATCTCTTTTTAACCCCGCCATCGGGGCCATATTTGCAAAACGGCGGGACGCAGGGTGGAACGCCAGCCCAAATCATTGTCACCGGCGCGATGGCAGGCCAGTGGGTTATCGAGGCTACCACTTATCCAGGAATGTCCGGCGCTTTCACCCTCACTGTCACCACGCAGGCCGCTGGTGCCCAGGATGTCGTGCTCACCTATGGACGGGACGCCGAAGGCAATGTGACCTCCACCACCGACAGCTTCGGCGGCGTGAATACCGCGACATACGATGCGCTCAACCGCGAATCGAGCATCCAGCAGACCGGCACCAACGTCACCGCCAAACGCGTTGACTTCACCTACAACGCCGCCGGGCAGGCCAACACCGTCACACAGTATTCGGATCTGGCCGGCACGCAGCAGGTGGCCCAGAGCACATATGGTTACGACACCGTCGGACGGTTAACCTCCCTGACTCAAATGCACAACGCGACGACGATCAACAGTTACACATGGTCCTTCGACGGCGCCAACCGCATCACGCAAATGACCTCTGTCGATGGCACCGACAACTTCACCTACGACAACACCAACCAACTCACCTCCGCCAGCCAGATTGCCGAATCCTACACCTACGATGCCAATGGCAACCGCGTCAATACCGGCTATGCCACGAGCGACAACAACCAACTCGCCTCCGACGGTACCTACCTCTACAAATACGACGATGAAGGCAATCGCATCTCCCGCACCAATATCGCCACCGGCGAGGTGACGACCTATCAGTGGGATAACCGCAATCGACTGACTCGTGTGACGGACACCAGTTCCATCGGTGCCGTTCTTTCCGACTCCCTTTACACCTACGACCCCTTCGACCGCCGCATCGGAAAATCCGTCTCCACCAACGGCGGCGCTCCGGTCATCGAGCACGACGTCTACGACGGCCAGAACATCCTCTTCTCACTCGACGGCAACGGCGCCATTAGCCATCGCTATCTCGCCGGCCCCGGTATCAACGAGGTATTCGCAGATCAGTCGACCTCGGGTCAGACACTCTGGTACTTAACTGACAATCTCGGCACTGTCCGCGACATCGTCAACAACACCGGGCTAATCCAGAATCACGTCAGCTACGATAGTTTTGGAAACATCACTGCCCAAACCAACAGTACTGTGGGCGTCAAGTTCGGTTATACGGGTCAGCAGCTCGATGCCGAGACGGGCATGTGGTATATGCATGCCCGCTACTATGATCCGAAAGACGGGCGGTTCATTTCGAGTGATCCAAGCGGGCTTGCCGCCGGCGACGTGAATACATACCGCTATGTCGCCAATCAGGTTACGGGCTTGATCGATCCGCTGGGGATGTGCCGAACCAATGGAAATAATTCCAAGAGCTGGCAACAGAGCAATCAAGACGCTGCCATTGAAATGCTAGGAATCGCGGGATACGGGAATCTTGTGTGGGCATTCAAGACTTCACAACTTGGAACCGAAATTGACCAGTCAACCAATTCCATAGACAAAGCAACCGCACTTGATAATTTTATTAATTTTCAAACGGAATCCGCGGCGAAAACAGTCCTCTCAAAAGCCGGCTTCTTGGGCCAAGTCGTGATCGCTCAATACGAACTTCTCCAAAAATACCAACCGGATGCGGCAACCTTCGAGTTAACAATGCTGAATTGGCCAGTATATTATCCGTCGATCATCTCGGACACAGTTAGGAAAATCAATGTCATCAGAAGCAACTCGCCACTTTATCGTCGCGAGCAGGCGATCCGCGCATATGAGTCCAAATGAAGTGACGCCGTAGGACTTCTCGACGGCAGCCAATCAGCTCCCTTCGATCGCGCCAATGAATAATCAACCACGATTGCTGCCGTGTATTCAGAGTTGTCCGTTATACACGATGCCGTCCTGGCGACCGACCATGAAAATATTCGTTGGCCGTTCGTGTAAATAAGAAGTATGTTTTGATCGCGAACTCGATTGTGACGGTTGAAATAATTAGTGTACTTGGGGAAAGGAATAAGGCAAAGGCTCCGCATCCAGCAGACCAAGCTGTATAGATTAGTCGTGCCCAATTCTTGGCCTGCAACATCATTATTCCGCAAGCGAGCAGAATCGTGGCGGCGACGCAAGTGGGCAGCATACCCGAGAATGAAAAAGGTCTGTGTGAGCTTGGCAACGCATTGAGCATGTCCGAACAACCGGCCGTGATTGCATACCAAGATATTAACGTTATTGAAAGTGGGCGTGGTTTCATAGGTGGAAGACGTCCCTCTTTTTACGGCAACAATACGTTTCATGACAAGATAATAATTAATGCCGCAACTGAGCGCGGACACTACTGGCGAGGGGCGGAACGGCTGGACGCATGCGTTCGGTGCATCTTGCACGATGGGAGCATTGGCATTCTGTCCGACGTGTTCACGCCGCCCGCCTCCGCTCGGGTTCCCGAATCGACGTCCCACTGCCCGCATCACCGTTACCACACACCGTCATACGGCCTCACATCGCGGCGACTTCGCGGCGGCGAACAGGATCTGCGACGCAAATTGACCTCCAGCCAGATATGTTTGACCAGCGCCTACCATTTTTGGGAAAGGTCGCAGCGGATCGAGAATTGAACAAAATTAATATAGTGATACGAGATTTGTGCTTGCGGATTGCTGAACTGGCAGTAGGATGAAATGTTGTAGTTATCACAATATCGGCCATCGCTTACTCCGTTTTCCACACTGGGATTTCGGCCATGCACGGAAGTTGTAATTTGTTTTAACAATTCGCGCATAGAGATGGCCGAGTCGCACCGACCAGTGGCTCCTTTGGGGGACACCTCTCATGCGAAAGGCATTCGCACGCAGCGAAAAACGAACGCAATCCGACGCCGACGGCGACCTCCGTCGAATGTGGATTCGTCGTGCGGATCAAAAGCCGGTATTTCCGGAAGTTGCGGGAAGTATGCCGAAAGCTCCGCGCCCAATCTGTTCACCCATCACACAAAAGAACCTTGTTGGCGAAGTCGCTATTTCGGTATTGCTACTCGGTCTCAATTCGGTGTCATTTGCGGCACCCTCAATCGCCGTAACTGCGATCGCCGATGACGCACTACTCCGCGTGAACGCCACCACCACCGTGCGCGTCTATGCCCAGGTTAACTCGCCCGCCTCTCCAAGCGATGGGCTCTTCGAATACGACCTTAATGCCGCCACTTTCCCCGCCGGCGTCCTCTCCTTCCTCTCTACCAACTTCGCACAACCCGGCGCCGAATCCCCCTCCAGCCCCGGCGCTCTTTCCACATCCGTCATCTCCCAAGTCTACGGCACCTATTTTACCCAAACTAACGTCGGCATCGCCGCTCCACAGGAACTCTTTCATTTCACCGTCAAGGGAACCGCTACTGGCCCCGCGACCATCTCCATCACCCCGGACAACACCATCGGCGCCGACTTCTACCTCCAGCAGTCCACTACTTTCACCACCAATTACACCGGCGCCAGCACCACCATCACCGTCCGCCCAGGCGACGAATGGAAGAATCCCACCGGCGGAACTTACACCACCGCCGCCAACTGGGTTAATGGCGCTCCTCCAAACGCCGTCGACGCCATCGCCGACTTCCTCACCAACCTTGCCGTTAATAGCAACGTCACTTTGGCATCACCCATCACCCTCGGCGAAATCCGCTTCAACAACGCCAACCGCTACACGCTCACCGGCGGCTCGATTTCGCTCCAGACATCCTCCGGCCAGGCCGGAATCAGCGTTCAGCAGGGAACCCAAACAATCGCTTCACCGTTGTCGCTTGCCAGCGCGACCACCATCAACCTGATCGCCGGCAACCTAACTTTCACGGGCGGGCTGAGCGCGGGCGCAAGCATTGGCTTCACCAAGAACGGAATCGGCGCACTGACAATCAGCGGAAGCCAAAACTACGGGGCCGGGGCCAGTTTCACCGCGGCCGCAGGCACAACCACGTTTGCAAGCGATGCCGGTCCGAGCACCGCGTCGCTCGTAATTCTTCTAAATGGCGGCAACGTCAACTTCTCGTCTAGCCAGCATCTCGCCAACCTCACTCTCACCACTGGAACCGCCACGGTGCTCGCAGGGACGACTAAAACCAATGGCTTGACGCTGAGTGGCTCCACGAATAACTGGACCAGCACGCTTGCCCTCAACACGAATAAACTGATTGTCGAAGCAACCGCTCCCACGAAGGCGGCGGTCTTCACCACGCTCCAAAACCAAACAGCGTATGGCGCAAAACACTCCTCCGGCATCACCACTTCCACGCTTCCAACGAACATGAGCGTGGCCGTCATCGACAACGCCGCTCTCTCCCCGTCCTTATCCACCTTCGGCGGTATTTCCGTCGATTCCAACTCCCTGCTCGTCTCGCCGGAACTTCTCGGCGATGCCAACATCGATGGTCATGTCGATCTCACCGACCTCTCGACCATCCTCAACAACTTCGGCGCTGCCACCTCCGCATGGACCAGCGGCAACTTCGACGGTGCCCTCACCATCGACCTCACCGATCTCTCCGATGTCCTCAACAATTTCGGCCTATCCAACCCCAATGCCAATGTTGCCCAACCCTTGTTCGCTGTCCCGGAGCCGGCCTCCCTCGACAGTCTCGTCTTGGGCGTCGCTGCGTTGGCGGGCAGACGCCAGCGTTGTCACCGAAGCCCCTGACTTAGCTGCCCAACGCATTCGCTGTTGCCCACCCCTATCAAAGTGAAGCGTGGATCGCTTAAAGGCCAAATGGCATTTCAACATCCCACGAAAGGCGCGAGCCCTCAAGTCGAGCTGCGCCTCTGTTTGATCAGCGCAAGTGCGCCCGCGATCATGACGGCCAATGACGCAGGTTCCGGGGTAGCGACGCTGTCGCCAAAGGCAATGCCTACGGGATGGCTCAATCCCGAGATGAGCGTCGCGTTCACCGGGACGCCCGATGTTGTGTATTCGCCGATCGTGCCCAGGCCGATCAGTGGGCTTGGATAGCCGTTGTCGTTCGCGACGAACAAGTTCGAACCCGACACAGCGACGGCCAGCGGGTAATTCAGTCCCGAGATCAGGCTGGGGTTTATTGTCGCGCCCGAGGTCGTGTATTCGCCAACCGTCCCGCCAAAATGGCTGGTGACAATCAGGTCCGATCCAGACACAGCGATGCCGAGCGGGCTGTTCAATCCCGTCACGAGGGAAGTGTTCACTGTTACGCCCGAGGTGGTGTATTCACTGATCGTGCTGCCACTCGTGATAAACAGGTTTGAGCCGGACACGGCAATGCCCCACGGATAACTCAACCCGGAAATCAGTGATGCGTTGACCGTGGCTCCCGAGGTGGTGTACTCGCCGATTCTGCCGGCAAAGTAGTCCAGGACAAACAGGTTTGATCCAGAAATGGCAATTCCAGTCGGATGTACGCCCGAGATCAGTGATGCGTTCACTGTACTTCCTGATGTTGTGTACTCGCCAATCATGTTGTTCGCGTCGTTAGCGATGAATATGTCCGATCCGGAGGTGGCAATGCCGAACGGGTTATTCAACCCGGAGACTAATGCGGCATTTACCGTTACGCCTGACGTCGTGTAGTCGCCAATCGTGTTGGTGTCAGCGTTAGAGACAAAGATATCCGCGCGCGCGGTCGTTGAAATGAGCGTCCATCCCGCCAAGGTCACAACTGTCGTCAACAGGAGATTCGCAGTCTTACTCTTACCGAAGAACCCACGTTGCGGAATTGAGATAGCGAGCATTTACGGCCTCCAAAAGTGCACGCCCGTTGCTGGCCAGCGGATAAACCGCAAGCGGAGCGCTCAAAATCCAACGAGAGTTATCAATGAGGAAGATCACACCGAGGAAACGCACCAGTCAACTGCATTTGAAATCTTGTCCTCCTTCTCCTCGTCGCTCTCTCACTGCAAAATAAATATTCGTTGGCTCCCTTGAAAGACAACTTATCACTGCATTTCGGGAAGGCAAGAGAACGGTGCGCATTTCGCGCTAATTATGCTTGTTTGCATCTTCCCTTCCATCTCTTCTAAGGGTATTACCTAGCGGCACGGGGATTTTCCGAGTTTAGGCCTTGCAACCAACGGGGCTGGACCTGCACCGCGAGAGGCCATTTCATCCGGTGTCATGCCTTTCGGCTTGTCATCCACCCACAGCAGCCGCCACACTGTTCCTATGCGGCTTTCACCCGCCAACATGCCCGCGGGCACCGACGGTCAGGCGCATCTGTTTTTCGACGGCAAGGAGCACGCCCAGATCATGGCCGTCAGTACCACCGGCTGCATCGCCATACAATCGCCTTACAATCCCGTCCGCGTGTTTCACTGGTATTACCGCAGCAAGGGAAGGGAACTCATCACGCTTCCACCGGACCCGTGGCTCATCCTCTGGTCATGCCGGGCTCCTTGGAATACCGAGCGTTGCGGCCACCTCACGCGGTTGCACGTGATCGGTTGCGGACTCACCAGCATCGACGCCCGCGAGCTTGTCCGCCTTGCACACTTTCGGTGCAACGGCAATCTGCTGGAGCGTCTGGATTGCTCGGGCATGAGCAGACTTCAATCGCTCGACTGCTCCGGCAACGATCTTGTCTCTCTCAACCTGGACGGCTGTCATCGGCTGAAACGCCTTGGCATCGGCGGCAACCGCCGACTCCGCGAGAGCGCCAGCGAGCTCCTCGCCCGTGCCCGCGGCGAACCCAAAGTCATCCGCCGCAAGCGACTCACGGCCACGAGTCTATTTGACCTTTGACGATGCTACGTAATTCATTGATCGAAACAGCTTGCGGTGGTCGTTTATATGACATTGAATCAGTCATAAAGATGACCACCAAGCTAAGGGAAGTTATCACCGCCGTTGGAATTATTGCCATACTGTGGTTCTTGGCAATGCTGCTCGTTACGTTCACTTTCTTTCCTTCCCCCGATCGGAAGCCCGGGCCCAATTGACACCATGCCACGTCGCGCTTTCACCCTCATCGAATTGCTCGCAACAGTTGCCATCATCGCCGTGCTGGCCACGGCCGTCTTGTTTTTCACTGTCAGCTACATTAACTGGAGCCAAAACGTCGCCGACCAAAGGACGTTGACGGTTCTAAACGATGCCCTCACGCGCTACAAATGCGAAGGCGGCAATATCGCCGCCCTTACCGCCAACGCACCCATCGCCCACGTCATCGCCGCGCTCGAAAGCCCTATCAATTGGAATGGAATGATTCATAACGTTATGCAAAGCGGCAAGACGTATCTGGGCCGCTCGATCGATTCGAAAGGTTCTGGCGCGCAGTATCGCTTTACGCGATTTAATACTTATCTGACGGAAGCGGGGGGCAGCTCTCCCGTCGCACCACCGCCGAATAAGTTTGTCTATCTGGCATACTATGACACCCATTCAGGCTACAGCACCGACGGAATCAACTGGACGGTTGGCAGTTTT
>Ga0335069_10015725_pt1 | contig 10576 bp, 7 predicted proteins | sample Lox_Sample_11_FD_206714 | JGI IMG/M metagenome (GOLD analysis project Ga0335069, IMG submission 206714) | Soil microbial communities from Loxahatchee National Wildlife Refuge, Florida, United States - Lox_Sample_1.1 | ecosystem: Environmental > Terrestrial > Soil > Wetlands | place: USA: Florida...
TCGATGAATTCCTCGTCGGTGATCTCCCCGGCGGCGAGTCTCTTGCGGCTGCGCCAGATCACCGTGCCGGAGCCGGCAAGCTCGCCTTCATAATGGCCGTCGAGCATCGGTCCGCCGGAAAGCACGATGGCGGGAATGTCCACGGTGGCGGCCGCCATCAGCCCCGAAGGGGTCGTCTTGTCGCAACCGGTCGTCAGCACCACCGCATCAAGGAAATAGCCGTGCAGAATCTCCACCAGCGACAGATAGGCGAGATTGCGGTCCAGCGCCGCCGTCGGCCGCCGGCAGTTCTCGAACAGGGGATGGGTGGAGAATTCGATCGGAATGCCGCCGGCGTCGCGGATCCCTTCCTTGATGCGATGCGACAGCTGCACGTGGATGAGGTTGCAAGGATTGAGATCGCTGCCCGACTGCGCGATGCCGATGAATGGCCGGCCCGCGCGGAATTCCGCCGGCGTGAAACCCGAGTTCATGTAACGTTCGAGATAAAGCGCGGCCATGTCGACGCGCCCGGCATCATCGAACCAGTCGCGCGAGCGGAAGCGTTTTTTCGGTCTATCCATCTTCAAGCCCAGGTGTAGGAGGTCTTCATCACCGTGTAGAACTCGATCGCGGCCGCGCCCTGCTCGCGCGGACCAAGGCTCGACTTGCGCGTGCCGCCGAACGGCACGTGGTAGTCTATTCCGGCGGTCGGCAGGTTGGTCATGACGACGCCTGCGCGCACGTTGCGCACGAAATGGCGGGCGTGTTTGAGCGAGGTCGTGCAAATGCCGGCCGACAGTCCGAACTCCCCGGCATTGGCGATCGCCAGCGCCTCCTCGTAGTCCTTGACCCTGATCACGCCCGCCACCGGTCCGAACACCTCTTCGCAGTTGATGCGCATGTCCTGTTTCGTGCCGGTCAGGAGTGCGGGCGAGAGGTAGTAGCCGGGCTTTTCGAGCTTGAGCGCCTTGCCCCCGGTTGCGAGTTGCGCACCTTCTCTTTCGGCGATTTCCACGTATTCGAGCGAAGTCCTGAGCTGGCTTTCGCTCGAGACCGGACCGATATCGGTGGAGGGATCGAGAGCGTCGCCGACCTTCAGAGATTGCAGCTTTTGCGTCATGGCGGCGACGAACCGGTCGTGGATGCCTTCGGTGACGATGATGCGGCTCGAAGCGGTGCAGCGCTGGCCGCTGGCGAAGAACGCGCCGTCGACGGCGCAGGTCACCGCGCGGTCGAATTCGGCGTCGTCGAGCACGACGAGAGGATTCTTGCCGCCCATTTCGAGCTGGACGCGCGCGTTGCGCTCCATCGCGCGCCGGCCGATGCCGAACCCAACCGTCTGCGATCCCGTGAAGGAAATGCCCGCGACACGGGGATCGGTCACCAGCGCATCGCCCGCTTTGGCGCCACCGAAGACGAGGTTGAAGACGCCTTTCGGCACGCCCGATTCAACCAGGATCGCGGCCATCGCGGCGGCGATCGCGGGCGTGAGCGAGGCCGGTTTCAGCACGACCGTGTTGCCGAAGGCCAGCGCCGGCGCCGATTTCCATGCCGGAATGGCGATCGGGAAGTTCCAGGGCGAGATGAGGCCCACCACGCCGAGCGGCTCGCGATAGGTGGCGCACTCGACGCCGGGCCGCGTGGAATCGACGGTGATGCCGCCGCGCCGCAGCGCCTCGCCCGCGAAGAACTTGAAGATGCGTCCCGCCCGCGTGACCTCGCCGATGCCTTCGGGAACGGTCTTTCCTTCCTCCCGTGCCAACAGGCGGCCGAGTTCTTCGCGGCGCGCCAGGATCGCCGTGCCGGCGCGATCGAGTATGTCGGAGCGGAACTCCGGACTCGCGTTGCGCCAGGTGGGCCAGGCCTGCCCGGCAGCAGCGACCGCCTCCCGCATGACTTCGCCGTCGTCGGACGGCGCGCGCGCAACCAGATCGCGGGTGTCGGACGGATTGAGGCTTTCGATCACGAAGGACCCGCCGATCCATTCGCCTGCAACGAGATGCCTGAGGTCCTGCGTGCCGTTCATTGACGGACCTTTTCGGGCGCAAGCAATCCCCGCGCCGCCAAGTTACACATCAGATCACCCAGCCCGAATTCCCACGCGGGCGCCAGATCGCAGCGCGTGACCTTGTTTTCCAGCACTCCCAGCTTCGCCGTGGAAATGCGCACGATATCGCCCGGATGATGGGTGAAGCCCCGCCCCGTGGCGTCGCGGTCCTCGACCGGCGCGAACATGGTTCCAAGGAAGAGCGCGACGCCGTCGGGATAGTGGTGGTGGACGCCCATAGTCTGGGCGACCAGCTCCAGCGGATCGCGGCTGATGAGGCTCATCGAACTGGAACCCGTCAGCTCGAAGCCGTCCTCGCCTTCGACATGAAGCGAAATGTCCGCGCGGCGGACGTCGTCGATCCCGAAGGTCTCGTCGAACAAGCGGATGAACGGACCGATCGCGCAGCTCGCGTTGTTGTCCTTTGCCTTGCCCAGGAGCAAGGCGCTGCGCCCTTCGAAGCAGCGCAGATTGACGTCGTTTCCGAGCGCGGCGCCGAGCGCGCGCCCGTTGCGGTCGCAGACGAGGACGATCTCGGGTTCCGAATTGGTCCAGACCGAATCGGAACGCACGCCGACGAAGTCGCCCCAGCCGACCGAGGACAGACACGGCGCCTTGGTGAACACTTCCGCATCGGCGCCGATCGCGACTTCAAGGTATTGCGACCAGAGCCCGTCCGAAGTCAGAACCTGCTTGAGCTTTTCGGCCTCCGGCGAGCCCGGCTTGACCGAGCGCAGTTCGGCGCCGACGCGGTCGCACAGCGCCTGCCGGATCGCCTCGGCTCTGCCCGCCTCGCCGTGCGCACGCTCCTCGATCACCCGCTCCACGGCCGACACGGCGAAGGTCACGCCGCAGGCCTTGATGCATTGCAGGTCGACGGGCGCCAGCAGCCTGACACCGCCGCCGCCCTCCCACCTGCGTCTGAACTCGAAATTCTCCAGCGGACCCAGATCGCGGCCTTGGGGAAGCGTTCCGTCCCATGCCGAGAGGAAAAATGACGTGGTTGGCCCGATGACGGAAACGTCGATGAGACGGCCGTCCAGAACCAGAACGGGGGTCGGACCCTCCCGGCTCATGAGGCGACCGAGAAGCTTCGCCTTCCGCCAGTCCGAGGGCAGGTGTTCGATCATGGGGCGGCCTCGCGCCGCCAATAGAGCGCATCGGTAGCGCTAACGCAAACGCCCGTCAGGGAGTTTTGGGAGCGGCCGCCGAGCTTCGCTTGACAAGCGAATAGGTGACGAGGTGATCGACCGGCTTCATCGGCGTGTTGCCGTTGCGACGGCTCGAACGGATCTCGCGCAGGATGAGATCGAGGGCGATTTCCGCCATCGCCGTGATCGGCTGGCGGATGGTCGTCAGTTCCGGCCAGATGGTCGTGGCGATGGAGGTATCGTCGAAGCCCACGACGGAAAGATCCCCCGGCACGTCCAAGCCTTTGCGGTGGGCGACGGACACCACGGCGGCAGCCATGTCGTCGTTGCTGGCGAAGATCGCTGTCGGCAGCACCCGGCGCGTCAACAGCGTCTCCGCTGCGTCAAGGCCAGAGCGATAGCTGAAGTAGCCTTGAACGGTGAGGCCCGGATCGTTGCGAACGCCTGCATCCGCCAGCGCCGCGGTGAAGCCGCGCTCGCGTTCGGCGCTGCCGGTTTGGTTCGGGTGGCCGAGAATGGAGCCGATCCTGCGGTGCCCGAGATCGAGCAGGTAGTTGGTCATCTCGTAAGCCGCCGCGTAGTCGTTTATCCGCACGCAGGAGATTTCCGCGTTGAACCTGCCGCTGGCCACGGCGACCGTCGGCAGGCCGGCTTGCTTCAGTTCCGCCAGCACGTCCTCCGATTCGCACAGCGGCGGCGGCAGAATGACGCCTGCTGCGCCGGACGCGACCAGCTTGCGCACGGCGGCCCGCTCGGCCGCGCCGCTGGTGGCTTCGCTTTTCTCCAGCATGATCTGCACGCTGGTGCGGCTGGCTTCGTCGAGAGCGCCGACGAGAAATTCCGAGAGATAGGCTGCGCTCGGGTTGGAGTAGAGAAGGCCGACGCGGGCGGCTTCAGCCCCCGCCAGCGTGCGGGCGGCCGGATTGGGCGCATAATTGAGCGCCTTGACCGCGCTCATCACGGCGGCGCGGGTCGACGGACGAACGTTCTTCTCGCCGTTGACCACGCGTGAAACCGTCATGGGCGACACGCCCGCGCGGCGGGCGACGTCGAGGATGGTCGTCACGCCACGCTGCTTGCGCGCCGACGGCGTCTTTCCATCAGGCGTTTCGCTACGAGTCATGCTGGAGATCACAAACCGCTGCGCGGTCCCTTCCCGCTCTTTCGTGCCGCCCGGAGCCGGACGACAAGCGACTCCATATTCTACCTTTGCCCGCTTGTCTAAAGCATGCGGATTGGCCGCCCAGGTAAGCGCTGCCGTTTACCAAGCGGCCGGAATCGTTCGTCTTTTCCGGCAGCAACGGAATGTCGCGCGGTTCACACGCCCGCCGAGGCGCTTTCGCTGAGCAACCGCCGGATGCGGCTTGCCCTTCCCGGTGCCTGGGCGATGTCGCCAAGCGAGGTGCCGTCGAGCACGGCAAGGAACGCGGCCACGGCCTCGTCCAGCGGCTTGCGCAGCCCGCAGGCGGCCATCACCACGCAGGTGCAGCGGCGCTTGTCGAAACACTCGACGAGCGAGAATCCGTCTTCCGTTGCGCGAACGACCGCGCCGACCTTGATCTGGGCCGGATCCATGCCGAGCCTCAAGCCGCCGTGGCGGCCTCGCACGCTCTCCACGAATCCCGCCTGGATGAGGGTCTGTGCCACCTTCATCAGGTGATTGCGCGAGATGCGATAGCGCTGCGCAACGCTGGCAATCGTGTGAAGCTCATCGGGCTCGAGCGCCAAGAGCATCAACATGCGGAGCGCGTAGTCGGTATGAAGCGTCAGGCGCACGACGGTTCCTCCTGCGGAGCGGAAACGGGATCATAGCGGAACCCGCGACACGAGAAGTATTCCTCCTACATCATTTGACCCTATGACATCCTGACGCGGCTGCGCACACGGCGGCTTGAGTTGAGGTCGCACCCGGCCGGGGCCAAAGTGTCCGTTTCGCAACCCCTCCAGGTGCAATCATGCAGCGGCGCACTTTTCTGCTAGCTTCGGCGGCTCTGACGGCGATTTCGGCGATGGGGCTCATGCAGGCGGCGGTTCGTAAGCATTTTCCACTACTCGATCCCTGGAAGGGCCCCTACGGGGGCGTTCCCGATTTTCGCGCGGTCAGAATCGGAGATTTCAAGCCGGCCCTGATGCGCGCCATCGGGATGAACCGCGCGGAGATCGCCAGGATCGCCGCGAACAAAGCCAAGCCCACCTTCGCCAACACCATCGTGGCGCTGGAAGACGCCGGCCGGCCGCTCAACCGCGCCGGTTCGATCTTCAGCATCTATACCTCCACGATGAACTCGAAGCAGATGCAGTCCATCCAGAAGGAGATGACCCCGGTCCTGGCCGCCTTCAACGACGAGGTCGTGCAGAACGAGGCGCTCTTCCGGCGCATCAAGACCGTCTACGACGCGCGCGAATCGAGCGGGCTGACGCCCGAGCAGCAGCGCCTGGCGTGGGTCGTCTATCGCCGCTTCGCCCGCCAGGGCGCAGCACTTGCCCCCTCCGACAAGGCGAAGCTTGCCGCCATCAACCAGGAACTGGCGGGACTCTACACCGCGTTCAGCCAGAACGAACTGGCCGACGAAGAGGACCACTGGCTGGCGCTGGACAAGACCGAACTCGACGGTCTTCCGGACTGGCTCGTGTCCGCCGCCGAAACGGCCGCCAAGGAAAAGAAGCTGGACGGCAAGTACGTTTTCGCCAACACGCGATCGGCGATGGAGCCGTTTCTCACCTACTCGACGCGGCGGGATCTGCGCGAAAAGGCGTTCGGGATGTGGACCTCGCGCGGCGACAACAACGACGCCCACGACAACAACGCGATCATTACCAAGATCCTGGGCCTGCGGGCCGAAAAGGCCAAGCTGCTCGGCTACCCCACCTTCGCCCACTGGGTGACCGACTATCAGATGGCCAAGACGCCCGAAAACGTCATGGACCTGCTCGAGAAGGTGTGGGCGCCGGCGGTGGCGCGCGTCGCCGAAGAAGTGGCCGACATGCAGAAGATCGCCGACGCCGAAGGCGCCGGGATCAGAATCGCACCCTGGGACTACCGCTTCTATGCCGAGAAGGTGCGCAAGGCGAAGTACGACCTCGACGAGAGCGCGATCAAGCCGTACCTGCAATTCGACAAGATCCGCGAAGGCATGTTCTGGGCCGCCGGCCAGCTTTACGGACTGGAATTCAAGGAAGTGCACGGCGTGCCGGTGGTCAAGAAGGACGTGCGCGTTTTCGACGTGCGCAGGAACGCCAAGCACGTGGCGCTGTATTATCTCGATCCCTACGCGCGCGCGGGCAAGAACTCCGGCGCCTGGATGAGCGAATACCGCACGCAGGAGCGGTTCAAGCACAACGTCGCGCCGGTCGTGTCCAACAACTGCAATTTCGTGCCGGCGGAGGCGGGCAAGCCGATCCTGATTTCGTGGGACGACGCCTCGACCATGTTCCACGAGTTCGGGCACGCGCTGCACGGCATGAACTCGAACGTGACCTATCCCACGCTGGCGGGCACCAACGTCGTGACCGATTTCGTGGAGTTCCCCAGTCAGCTGAACGAGCACTGGCTGCCCACGAACGAAGTGCTGTCGCGTTTTGCCCTGCATGCCGAAACCGGCGAACCCATCCCCGCCGGGCTGGTGGCGAAGATCAAGCAGACCAAGACCTTCAATCAGGGCTTCATCACGGTCGAGTACCTGGCTTCGGCCATCGTCGACATGAAGGTCCACCTCGCAGGCGCCACGCCGATCGACGCGCGCGCGTTCGAAAAGCAGGCGCTGGCGGAGATCGGCATGCCGCAAGAGATCGTGATGCGCCACCGCCTGCCGCATTTCGGGCACATCTTCGCCGACGAGGGATACGCCTCCGGCTACTACGACTACATCTGGGCCGACGTTCTGGTGGCCGACGCGGCCGAAGCCTTCGAGGCGGCGCCCGGCGGCTTCTACGACAAGGCGCTCGCCAAGAAGCTGTATGGCGAGATCATCAGCCGCGGCAATTCGGTGGACGCCGCCGAAGCCTACCGCCGGTTCCGCGGACGCGATGCGACGGTCGACGCCCTGATGCGCGACCGCGGTTTCCCGGCGCCGGCAAAGGCCTGATCCCGGGCTGGGTCCCTCCGTGAAGACGGGCCGCGGAACGTATCCGCGGCCCTTGGCGTGCCCGGCCGCGGCAGCGGCGCGGTTCCGCGCCCGGATGATGTCTTTCCCCCGCCTGAAGTTCCTCTTTTCCGGCAAAGAGTTATCCAGTGTCCAGTCGTTAAAGAAGGGTTAGTTTGTAGCAGTTACATTCGTCGTCGAGACCGGCGGGGAATGAGGATGTCGGAGCGTTCGCGTCGCTGCGGACTCTTGTCGCGCTACACGTTCGACCTTGGTCAATGCATGTCGCGCAAGCGCGCCGAACGGGCGCTGCGCGCGGCCGCGGTCGAACAGGCGCTGGCCAGCCGTGCGAAATCCGAGTTCCTCGCCAACATGAGCCACGAGCTGCGCACGCCGCTCAACGCCATCATCGGCTTTTCCGACCTGATCGGCTGCCAGGCGTCGATCCCCCAGCCCAAGGTGGTCGAGTACGCCGGCCTGATCAACAACGCGGGCAAGCACCTGCTCGACATCATCACCGACATCCTCGACGTCTCGAAGATCGAAAGCGGGACGTTCGAACTCGACCGGACGGTCCACCCGTTGCGGGACCTGATCAACGCGGCGGTCTCGCTGGTGGAGCCGCGCATGGCCGAGAAGCACCAGACGTTCTGGCTTCAGATGCCCGAGACGCTGCCTTTGGTCAGCGCCGACGCGCGCAGGGTGAAGCAGGTCGTCATCAACCTCCTCAGCAACGCGCACAAGTTCACGCCCGAAGGCGGACGCATCACGCTCACCGCGCTCGCCGACCGCGACACGATCAAGGTGTCGGTGCGCGACACCGGCATCGGCATGACGCCCGAGGACATCCTCGTGGCCCTCAAGCCGTTCGGACAAACCAACACCAGCCGCTCGCGCCACCACGAAGGCACCGGCCTGGGCCTGCCGATCGCCAAGGCGCTGGTCGAACAGCACGGCGGCGACTTCTGGATCGAAAGCGCCGAAGGCCGCGGCACCACCGTGAGCTTCACCCTTCCCGTCGGAGCCACAGACTCCAAGGAGCATGCATCATGAGCAGCGCCGGAAGAGAAGTCTCGTTCAGGGACAGGCCGACCCCGTTGACTGGATGCTCGCCCCACGTCGGGCACATCGTTTCGGTATCGGGCGCGCAGGCCGTGGCCGTGGTGGATAAGGCGCCCGCCGGCCTGAGCCTCCACCGCGTCGAGATCGGATCCACCATGACGATACCGACGCCGCACACCACGGTCGTCGGCATCGTTTCCGCGGTCAGCGTGCCAATGCCGGAAGCCGCCACGGGCGCCGAGGAGATCCATCTGCTGGAATTGAACCTGGCCGGAGAGATCATCGCCGACCAGCAGACCGGACGGCCGGCGTTCCGCCGCGGCGTCACCGGCCTGCCCGCCATCGGCGACTCGGTGCATCTGGCCGATCGCGAAGCGCTGACGCTGGCCTATTCGCAGCCCGATTCCGCCACCATAGAAATCGGCGCGCTCTACGATCATGCCGAGGTTCCGGCGCGGCTTTTGGTCGACGACCTGTTCGGCAAGCACTTCCTGATCGTCGGCACGACGGGATGCGGCAAGTCTTCCGCGCTGACCTGCATCCTGCGCTCGCTGCTGCCCGAGTACCGGCAGGCGCGCGTGGTCGTGCTCGACATCCACGGCGAATACGCCGCCGCCTTCGGCGATCAGGCCGAGGTGATCGATCCCTCCACCCTGAACCTGCCGTTCTGGCTGCTCAACTTCCACGAACTGACCTATGCGTTCACGAATCCGGACGAGCACCGCGACGCCGAGATGGAGGTGCTGTCGGACGCGGTGAACTGGGCCAAGCGCCGCTACTCCGAGGCGTTCGCCGGGCGCGTGCGCCGCACGGCGGAAACGCAGTGCATCACCGTCGACACGCCGGTGCCCTTCCGCCTCGCCGACCTCGTCTTCTACATCGACGAGCAGCTCGGCCGCCTGGACCGCACCCACAACACCCTGCCCTACAAGCGCCTGAAGAACCGCATCGAGACGCTGGTCAGCGACAGCCGCTACAGCTTCATGTTCGGCAGCCTGATGATCGAGGACACGATGGCCGACGTGCTGGGCCGGCTGTTCCGCGTGCCGGTCGGCGACCGCCCGATCACCGTGCTCGACCTTTCCACCGTGCCGCCGGAGATCATGGATGTGGTGATCTCGGTGATCTCGCGGCTGGCCTTCGATCTGGCGAGCTGGAGCGAGGCGCGGCTGCCGGTTCTCATCGTGTGCGAGGAGGCGCACCGCTACGCGCCCGCCGACAGCGGCTCCAAGTTCATCCCGACCCGCCAGGCGCTGGCGCGCATCGCCAAGGAGGGCCGCAAATACGGCGTTTCGCTGGCGCTGATCACCCAGCGCCCGTCGGAACTCGACTCCACCATCCTGTCGCAATGCTCGACCGTGATCGCCATGCGGCTTTCGACCGAACGCGACCAGGCGGTGATTCGCGCCAACACCCACGAGGGCGCGCTCGACCTGCTCGACTTCCTGCCGCTGCTCGGCGACCGCGAGGCGATCGTGCTGGGCCAGGGATCGGTGATGCCGATGCGCATCCGCTTCCGCGAACTCTCCGCGGCGCGCACCAGCCAAAGCCGCCGCGCGGCGTTCTCCTACGCCTGGAAGCACGTGGAGATCACCAAGGAAGAGCTGGCGCAGATCGTGCGGCGCTGGCGCGCGCCGGCCAAGCCGAAACTGTAGGCGGGAAAGACGCCGCCACAAAAAAGGGCCCGCGGAAACGCATCCGCAGGCCCGGCCCTTTCATTGGGGATCGAAGCTACGGCCGGCAGACCGCGCCGCGAGTTCCCCCGCAGCGCAGTCGGCACCTATACTTCGGCACGGGCTTTTCGAAGCGGGCGTATTCGCGAACCGGCCCGCCTTCGCTTTTCAGCTACGGCGGGCACCTCAGCCGGCCTGCTCCATCGTCATGCGCGCGAGGGGCGCACTCTCACCCTTTATGTCTCGACTTTTTTGGGGGCGGTTGTCTCGCCGGCGTCCCGTCGGCTGCCTTCCTTCACTCCGGTGTTGGGGGACAAAGCACCACAACGGATGCCACGCGCGTGAGGTGGGTGTTCGGCAAAGGCGATTCAAGATTTTCGGACGATTAAATTTGGATGGACGAAGTCTTCCGCACGCGGAGCGTATAAGGAGGAGTCGCAGGTGAGTGGGGCACAGGGGCATGCAGAGCTGACGCGTATTAACGGCCTGAAGCACCCGGCAGCCTATTGACATAGGCGGGGCCCCGGTTTGGCCGAGCCGCTGTGCTTGGCACTCCATAAACCGCATTGCCCATGTCAT